>ENA-UZWS01000622-UZWS01000622.1-metagenome-genome-assembly--contig:-Day-3-25m-contig-622_pt1 | contig 217948 bp, 139 predicted proteins | sample MGYA00260343_ERZ794903 | MGnify/ENA metagenome assembly ERZ794903
CCGATGATGGATTGGACTGATCGTCATTGTCGTTATCTCCACCGCTTGATGTCGCGGGATGTGCTTTTGTATACGGAGATGGTGACGGCCCCAGCACTCATCCGCGGTGGTGCGCTGCATCTATTGGCTTTTAATCAAGAAGAACATCCCGTCGCCTTGCAACTTGGGGGTAGTAGTCCAACCGAGTTGGCCGCAGCGGCTCGTCTGGGCGCAGAAGCCGGGTATGATGAGATAAACCTAAATGTGGGCTGTCCGTCTGACAGGGTTCAGTCGGGTACGTTTGGGGCTGTTTTGATGAAAACGCCGGCGTTGGTGGCAGAATGTGTTGCGGCGATGATCGAAGCTAGCCCGGTTGAGGTGACTGTCAAATGCCGGATCGGTGTTGATGATCAAAACCCATGCGATGTTTTACCCAATTTGCTCGAAAAGTTGCAGGCAGTTGGGATGCGTCGCGCTACCATCCATGCGCGCAAAGCCTGGTTGCATGGCCTAAGCCCAAAAGAAAATCGCGATATTCCGCCTTTGGATTACGCGTTGGTGCACAGTATGAAAAAGCTGTTCCCAGATATGCATCTGTCGATCAACGGTGGAATAATATCGCTGGAGCAGGCGCAAGTACATCTGCACAATGGTATTGACGGAGTAATGATTGGGCGTGCTGCCTATCATACGCCTGCCGACGTTTTGTTGGGTGCGGATCGCTTAGTATTTGCGAGGGACTATGCGACGGATGCGGAGACTGTAGTCCGTCAGATGTTACCCTATATCGACCAACATCTGATCTCAGGCGGTAAACTTAATCAAATTACCCGACACATGCTTGGGATATTCGCGGGCCGCCCCGGTGCTAAGGCTTGGCGTCGCGCATTGTCGGAAGGAGCCTCACAATCCGGAGCGGGACCCACTTTGGTCGAAGCGGCTCTGACCGAGATCTTGCAGAGTGCTGCAGCTTGAACAGGGTTGCTTGCGGGATCATATAAATTTCTCTTTACAATGGACCTAAAAGGAACGGGGAGGAAAAATGACAGCATACACTTTGATATTGGTTCAGATGTTGTTTTTGCTTTTAGCTATTGGTGGTCTGGCTGGTGTATTGGCTGGATTGCTGGGGGTTGGTGGTGGAATCGTTTTGGTGCCTGCGTTCTTTTATGCCTTCCAGACGCTGGGCTATGATAGTCCACAACTGATGCAGGTCTGTCTTGCGACGTCTCTCGCAACGATCATCGTGACATCTGTGCGCTCGGTTATTAGCCATAACAAAAAGGGCGCCGTGGACTGGGATGTTCTGCGCAGTTGGGCGCCTGGTATCGCGCTGGGCGCAATTCTAGGCGTGCTGGTGGCGGCTAATTTGCGGTCAGTCTCGCTGCAGTTCATCTTTGGTTGTCTTGGCATCGTAATTGGTACCTATCTTGGTTTGGGCCGTTCTGAGTGGCGGTTGGGTCAAATTATGCCCAAAGGTAGTTTGCGGGCCGGGCTCAGTGCGGTGATGGGTTTTATGTCGGTACTAATGGGCATTGGTGGGGGCAGTTTTGGTGTGCCACTCATGAGTTTGTTTAATGTACCAATCCACCGAGCAGTTGCGACAGCGGCTGGATTTGGCGTTCTTATCGCGGTCCCTTCTGTGATGGGGTTTCTATTTCTGGAGATTGATGCGGCGCATCGACCACCATTTACGATTGGAGCAGTCAATCTGGTCGCTTTCGTGATTGTGATCGCAATGACCCTTTTGACCGCACCGATCGGAGTACGTATCGCGCATTCGATGAACTCTAAGCCATTAAAACGGGTCTTCGCAGTATTTCTGACGGTCGTTGCGCTAAACATGTTGCGCAAAGCCATGGGATGGTAGACCCGTATTTCAAATTTGGTTGGGTCGATGTTCCCTACGATACTCTGAGCCACAATTGGGCGCGTCAGGCACTTAGTATTGGACAACAGGCGATGAAAGATCCTCTGCTCGCCCACTGGTGGGTCTGCGAAAACACATGGTTTGTTGGTGTGGATGCGTTACCCAATGATGTCGATGGCGCTATGCCGGGTGGTGTGCCCTTTCCTGAATCCGCTAAACACGCTGTAACATCGCGGTTCAGGGCCATGCCACGTCTGCATGAAGGACAGCTTTCAGTAGTTCGGCCGGGGTACCCACGACCACGCGCTGGAGAAAGCACCGCTGCCTTTTGTTACCGTCAAAAACGTTGTGCGGCGCATGTGGACGGGCTTAAGCCTGTTGGCCCTGAAAAGAGGCGGTATCTGGAAGAACGACATGCTTGGATACTGGGCCTTCCACTGACCGAGAATGATAACACTGAGGCACCTTTAGTGGTGTGGGAAGGCAGTCACTTGATCATTCAGAAGGCGTTCTGCGATGCGTTGCATCGGTTTCCGACTGAAGAGTGGCAAAACATAGATTTAACGGATGTTTATCACGCAGCACGCCGTCAGGCTTTTCAATCGTGTCGGCGCGTGGCGATAAACGCCCGTCCAGGAGGGGGCTTTCTGTTGCATCGTCTTTGTCTGCATGGTGTGGCTCCATGGGGTAATTCTGCCTCCGCCAATCCAGACACTTATCGTGCAATCGCTTATTTTCGTCCAAAAGATACTGGTCCGGCTGATGTATGGTTGAACCGGCGCTAAATTTGACCATTCGATTTTTGCAGCGTAGCCGGGGGACTAAAGAGCAAGCAAGGTCTCTGTTTGCGGCGTAATTTGTTAAGGATTGTCAGAAAAAGGTGGAAATGAATCTTTTTAAAATCCAATATTGCGCGTGAACATTCTTGCGTTCTGAGTGTGGAACATACACTTGTTGGATAGGCTTTATTTGTTAGGCCGCGGTAGAAAAATGAATTTTTTTCAGTTGAGATCTCTGACGCCTCTGGACGCTTTACGCTATTTGAACCTGACGTGTTCAGTGGGTGCTCACAAGAATTGAGCTGTGATCGTACCGCTCCAATGTGGCGTCAGACGGACCTGCTGGTCAGATTAACGATGAAGTCGCGCAGTCCGCCCACCGCGTCGCTTTTGTAAGCGTGGCGCTCTTGTTGGCAGCTGTTGCATGATTGCCGAACGCTCCTCCGCATTCATTTTTGACCAGCGAGCAATCTCATCAATACTGCGGAGACAACCGGTGCAGATGCGCTCTTTAGGATGCACGAGACAGACCTGTACGCAGGGGCTTTCAACCTCATCACGTGTCCAGATATTTTCTTTTCCAGATATTTCTTCGTTCATCTATTAGTCCTAACGTGCCCCAATCGGTCCAGAACTCCCTGCAGGATATAGGAGGCGGCAACATGGTCGATAACCTCAGCGCGACGTTTTCGAGTTGTATCCGCCTCTAACAACGCTTTTTCGGCAGCGACTGTCGACAGGCGTTCATCCCAAAATCCGATTGGGACAGTAATTAACGGGGCCAAGTTGCGTGCAAACGCTCTTGTGGATTGACAGCGTGGGCCTTCTGATCCGTCCATGTTTCGGGGTAGTCCAAGTATAACGGCACCAATGGCGCGGTCAGAAATGATGCTGGTAAGACGTATAACGTCAACGCTGAACTTTTTGCGCCTAACAGTTTCGAGCGGAGTTGCAACTGCTTGCATGCCGTCTGAGACCGCAATTCCGATTGTCTTCGTGCCAAGGTCTAAGCCCATTAAGGCCCGCGTTGGCGGTAAATTCGCTGACAACTCGTCAATGGTTTCATAAATGATAGCAGTCACTGAGCGACACCGGCGTTTCGGGCACCGGCGCGCACAGTTTCGAGCGCATTTGGCACCTCGGCAAATACTTGTTTTGCTTCTTCCCAGATCGCCGCGGCTCGGTCTGTTTGTCCTAGTACACCGTAGGCTGTGAGCAGGCGTGCCCATTCCTCTGGCGATCCACCCTCTGTAGCCAGTCTCTCAGCCAAGTTTGCAACCATAGACTGTATCATTTCCTGACGATCTTCGGATGACATCTCCTTTGCGGTTTCGACATCATCTGCGCTTGGCCCGGCTAGCCCATTGGAATGTGGTGGTGCAGGCATTTGATAGTCGACGCCAGCAAACCAGGCTAAGTCTGCCATACGCGATCGAATAGAATCCACCCACGGCGCATTAGGCGGGCTTTGCCTCAATACCTGATCCCAAAGCTGAAAAGTCAAATCAGGTCGCTCGTTTTGCAAGAGCATCAACCCCCAATAATAACGCGACAGGTTGTTCTGTGGGTCCAATTCCAAAGACAAACGCAAAGCTGCTTGAGCTTCAGGCGACACATAGCCGTCGCTAGCGCCAATCATCATGTTGGCATAAATGCTGTAGTCCCCCGAAGTTGTGTCATCGCCCTTCAGGCGGATAACGTGCCCTTGGGCTGTGTAAGCAGCTCGCATGTTACCCAATGAGGATTCGGTGCGAGCGAGAAGTTCCTGACCCTGCAAGTCGTTGGGCTGCTCTTTGACTGTCTCGCGTAGCTTAAGTATCAACTCTGCCAACTCTGGTTCGGGGGCAGCTAGGGGTTGCGGGGGGAACTCCGCTTCGGCTTCGATTTGGCTCATCCGGTTAGCCAACCGCTCTTGGGACCTTTCAATTCTGATACTTAGAGGCATATCACCAAACCCAGGTGCTCCTAATTGAGAATAAACCGTAACGGACATACCAATCATCACAACCGCGAGTATCGCGACAAGCGCCGCTGTGCCTCGCGCTTCGGTGTCCGCGTCGTTCTTTGTGGCTTTCAACACAGCATCTGCTGCAAGAATACGACGGGAAATCTCAACGCGGATGCGACCGGCATCTGCTGCGTCAATCACGCCGCGTGCCACATCTTTATCTACGTCTTTCAGCTGATCACGATAGACGCGTAGGTCGAATTCTGCGGGGTGTTCCGTGTCGTTGGCTCGACGCAAAGCTGCCAGGGCAAGAAACGCGACTGCCAGAAGAGACAGGGTGCCTGCGATTAACCAAAATAACATAGTGCCTCCAAACCTTCATTCTTTATGTATAGGCAGCAAGGCTTAGGAAAAAGGGCAAATGACCTTGAAGGTCGTTCATGTCGCAACAAGACAGCAAAACGGCGGTTTGAACCGCGTGACTGACGGCGCATCAAGTCCATATGATAACATCAAATTTCCTTTTATCGGAATCAATGCTTATGAGACGTTACTCAGCTTTTGCCATCGCTCGTGAGGCCTTTCGCTATCACACAGGGTGGGATCGCGCCTGGCGTTCGCCTGAACTCAAAAAGAGGTACGATGTTGTCATTGTGGGGGCAGGGGGGCATGGGCTCGCAACCGCTTTCTATCTGGGCAAAAATTTTGGTATCACCAATGTCGCAATTATCGAAAAGGGTTGGCTTGGTGGAGGCAATACTGGGCGTAATACTACGATTATCCGCTCTAATTATCTTCAGAATTCGTCCGCTGCACTCTACGAAAAGGCGCGCTCACTTTACGAAACTATGAGCCAAGACCTTAATTATAATGTGATGTTTAGTCCACGTGGTGTCATTATGCTGGCTCAGACTCAACACGAAGTCCGCGGCTATCAGCGCACGGCACATGCCAACGCACTGCAAGGAGTATCGACTGAATTTATTGGACCAGAGCGGGTGAAAGATTTAGTGCCAATCATCAATATCGACGGTCCGCGCTATCCGGTCTTAGGTGGCCTTTGGCAAGAGCGCGGCGGCACCGGCCGCCACGATGCGGTGGCATGGGGTTATGCTAGGGCGTGTTCTGACATGGGTATGGACATTATCCAAAAGTGTGAAGTGACCGGTGTTCGGCAGTCCGGCGGTGTGGTCACTGGTGTTGACACCACAAAAGGCCCTGTCGATTGCGATAAATTGGGGTTGGTGGTTGCTGGTAATTCGGGCGACTTGGCCAATATGGCGGGCTTCCGTTTGCCGATGGAGTCAGTTGCCTTGCAGGCGCTTGTCTCAGAACCGATCAAACCCTGCATGAATGTGGTGGTGATGGCTAACACAGTACACGGTTACATGTCCCAGTCCGACAAAGGCGAAATGGTGATTGGCGGTGGCACAGATGGGTTTAACAACTATACCCAACGCGGATCTTTTCACCATATTGAGGAAACGGTTCGTGCGCTTTGTGAAACGTTTCCGATCGTTTCGCGCTTAAAAATGCTACGGCAATGGGGTGGAATCGTTGATGTCACCGGGGATCGCTCGCCTGTGATTGGTAAGACACCGCTCGGAAATTGCTTCATCAACGCAGGATGGGGCACCGGTGGATTTAAGGCGATACCTGGCGGTGGTTGGGCCACAGCAGAACTAATAGCCAAAGGTGAACCGGGTCCGCTTTGCGCGGAGTTCGGCATGGACCGCTTCATTGCAGGCCGCTTCATCGACGAAAGCGTTGCAGCAGGAGTGGCGCACTAATGATCTTCCCACATTTTCCGCATAATCCAACGCACCTTTCGCTTTATTTGGTGCGAGTACGGCCTCACGCATCTCATGGGAGTTTCTAACGTGTTGACCCTAAAATGCCCCTATTGCGGCGTTTGCGCCGAAGAGACAGAATTGCACGCCGAAGGAGAAGCGCATTTGAAACGCTTTGGCCCGAGCTCCAGCGACAGCGATTTCGAAGCGTATCTGTTTATGCGTGAGAATCCCAAGGGGGTGCATTTTGAACGATGGCGCCACTCTAACGGTTGTGGAAAGTTCTTCTATGCTGCTCGCTCCACCACCACGCTCGAAGTATTTGGCACTTATCCAGCGCAAACTTATGAACCGCCCAAAGAGATTAAAGATAAAATAGCGGCGCGCTATCCTGGCTGGAGCTGGAGGGAATTCTCGTGAATTTTACCTGTTACACGAAAACTGAATACAGCCACTGCACAATACCTTGGAGTTCGCTGACATGAGCACCCGCCTCGCCACCGGTGGCCGCTTGCTTAACAAAGGCAAGCAGCTACATTTCACCTTCAATGACAAACGTATGATCGGCTATGAGGGCGACACTCTAGCGTCAGCACTGCTTGCTAACGACCAGATGATTATGGGTCGATCGTTTAAATATCATCGCCCACGGGGCGTTGTCGCGAGTGGCGCAGAGGAACCCAATGCGCTTGTGAACCTGGGCGTTGGTGGCAAGTTTGAACCGAACCAACGTGCTACGACCACTGAATTGTTTGAGGGGCTTAGTTGTACGTCTCAGAACCATTGGCCAAGCCTTGAATTTGACATAGGCGCGATTAATAATCTCATGACCCGTTTTTTTCCGGCTGGGTTCTACTACAAAACTTTTATGGCGCCACGCGCAGCTTGGAAGCATATTTTTGAGCCGATTGTGCGGCAATCCGCAGGCCTTGGCAAAGCACCCAAAGATCGTGACGCAGACACCTATGAGCATTTTTACGTTTTTGTGGATGTGGTCGTTATTGGCGGAGGTGTTGCTGGGCTGCAGGCTGCGCGCGCGGCAGGTGCTTCTGGTGCCAAAGTTTTATTAATGGAGCAAACTCCTGCCTGGGGTGGGCGTTCACCTGTCGACGGGGGTGAGGTCAATGGCAAGCCTGTTACAGAATATGTCGAAGATCTGGTTGGCGAACTTGAGGCGATGGAAAACGTTACTCTGCATACCCGGATGATGGGAGCGGGTGTTTACGATCATGGCTACGTGTTGGGATATGAGCGCGTCAAAGATCACGCACCTTCCAAGTCTGGGCCGCGCCATCGCCTGTGGCGAATTCGAACAAAACAGATTGTGACAGCAACTGGAGCGATTGAGCGACCATTGTCCTTTTCCGGTAATGACGTTCCTGGTGTGATGTTGGCGTCTGCAATCCGCGATTATGCCTCGGAATATGGCGTATCAGCTGGAGATCGAACCGTAGTTGTGACCAACAACGATGATGCCTATCGCAGCGCGATTATTTTAAAACGAGCTGGGCTAGAGGTCCCATTGATTGTCGATGCGCGAGCCACCGGCGGTGGAACTTTGGCAGATGAGGCCATTGGACTGGGTATTCGTGTGGAAAATGGCAAAGGCATAGCCAAAGTCAAAGGAGCTAAGCGTGTCACAGGCGTATCGATTTGTGCACACGCCGGCGAAGGAGCCGTGCTAGAGGACATTTCTTGTGACGTGGTGGCAATGTCTGGTGGTTGGTCGCCTGTGGTGCACCTATGGTCACATTGTGGTGGAAAGTTGATTTGGGATGACGAGAAGGCACATTTCCGGCCCGACCCCACTCGCGCGCCGACTAATCAAAATGGTGTGTCCTTTGTGATTCCTGCAGGTTCAGCCAATGGTCCGCTAGACCTATCAGCAGTGGTGGTCGACGCGCATGAGGCGGGCAAGGCAGCGGCCAAGGCAGCCGGGTTTAAATCTACGCGCAAAGCAGCTCCGAAAGGTGTGCGACAGTCTGAAAACGCGATGGAGCCAGTTTGGTTGATGCCACAGGGCGCTGGGCCTGAGTTGCGGATTAAATCCTTTCTCGATTATCAGAATGATGTCAAAGTATCGGATGTGCGCCTTGCGGCGCAGGAAGGCTATGAAAGTGTTGAGCATACGAAGCGCTATACCACGCTTGGAATGGCCACAGACCAAGGTAAACTGAGTAACATTAATGGGCTGGCAACGCTTGCTGGGCAATTAAACGCGAAAATTCCAGCTGTTGGCACGACTACATTCCGTCCGCCATATACGCCTATTTCCTTGGGTTCGATTGCTGGTGAAGCGCGAGATGCAATGTTCCAGCCTTTGCGACGAACGCCACTTCACGATTTTCACGAGGGTCAAAGCGCCTTCTTTGAGCCGGTTGGTCATTGGCGTCGCCCCTACTGCTATCCGCGCGCGGGTGAAAGCCACGCGCAGGCAGTGAAGCGTGAGATTTTGCAAACTCGCAACAGCGTTGGATTGCTGGATGCTTCGACGCTTGGCAAAATCATCGTCAAAGGACCAGATGCGGGAAAGTTCCTGGATATGATGTACACAAACATGATGTCGAGTCTTAAGCCGGGTAGGTGTCGCTATGGGCTGATGTGTTCGGAAAACGGCTTCCTGATTGATGATGGTGTGGTGGCGCGTATCGATGAAGACACGTTTCTTTGCCATACCACGACTGGAGGAGCGGATCGCATTCATGGCTGGATGGAAGACTGGCTGCAATGCGAGTGGTGGGACTGGAAGGTCTACACGGCAAATATGACAGAACAATATGCTCAGATCGCTGTCGTGGGACCAAACGCTCGAAACGTGATCGAAAAATTGGGTGGAGATATGAACGTCTCCAAAGAAGCTCTGTCCTTTATGGAGTGGAAAGAGGGTACCATTGGAAATTTCGATGTGCGCGTCTTTCGTATCTCTTTTTCGGGCGAACTTTCATACGAGATCAGTGTTCCAGCCAGCCAAGGTCTTGCGTTCTGGAACGCGCTTCTTGAGGCAGGTGAAGAGTTTGGCATAATGCCATATGGTACCGAGGCACTGCACGTGATGCGTGCCGAAAAAGGCTTTATCATGATTGGTGACGAGACTGACGGTACAATAATTCCGCAGGATTTAAACCTAAATTGGGCGATTTCGAAGAAAAAAGAGGATTTTTTGGGCAAAAGAGCTCAGGCAAGAGACCACATGACAGACCCAGATCGTTGGAAACTGGTAGGTCTTGAAACACTCGATTCTTCGGTCATTCCAGATGGCTCATACGCAATCGCAGATGGCAAAAATGCGAATGGCCAGCGCAACACTCAAGGTCGTGTTACCTCCACCTACTATTCTCCAACGCTGGAGAAAGGTATTGCGATGGGGCTTGTTCATCGAGGTCCAGAGCGCTTGGGTGAAGTCATCAAATTCAACAAGCTTGATGGCAGTGTTGTGGAAGCAAAAGTCGTAGACCCGGTGTTTTTTGATAAAGAAGGGAAGAAGCAAAATGTCTGAGGCCGTTAGTGCGCTCAAGGTGGCATCTTTCGCTGGATTTGTTCGGGTTGAAGAAACTGGTCTGCGAGGAATGATCACTGTGCGTGGTGATTTATCATCCAAATCAATGGCTGCAGCGATCGAGACGGTAGCTGCAAAACAGATGCCAGACATTGGTAACATTGTTCTGGGTCATTCTGGAAGCGTCGCATGGATGTCGCCTGATGAATTATTAATCATAGTACCTTACGAAACAGTCCAAGCAGTAATTGAAGCGTTGAATGTCGCTCTGTCTGATGATCATGTGCTGGTTGTGAACTTATCTGATGCGCGTGCTATATTCCGATTGTCCGGCGCTGGAACGAGAGATGTACTTGCGAAACTTGCGCCTGTAGATCTGTCTGCTGAGGCCTTCAAAGCTGGAGATTTTCGCCGAACGCGCTTGGCACAGGTTGCCGCAGCGTTTTGGTGCAATCCTGATAACAGCTTTGAGCTGATCTGTTTTCGCTCTGTGGCTCAGTATGTTTTCGATGTGTTGTCTAAATCATCAGAGTTGGGCAGTGAGGTTGAGCATCTATCCAGTTAAGCAAACTTTCTGAAAGTAATAATACTGGAATTGAGCTTTTCTGACGCGTGCTTCATTGGTGTGTCAGACATTAATAATGTTGGCCTGACCCGTTTACATTGCTCACCGCTACGAAAAGTTTCAGGGAGAGTTGGTCGCAGGTGCGGAGCATCTTTGTTCATGAAGCGTGTGGTAGGAGTTTTTCGACTTCGGGTCGGTATGGAGCTGCGCTAGCTGGCAAGTCAGGTACAATGACGGCTTCCTGATATTTTAGCTGTTTCACCAGAACGGGGATTAAACGCTTGAATGCGGCAAATATTGACCGGTCGGGGGGCGGAAGATCGTGCTCGACTAGCTTGCGAAGTTTCGGCAAATTATAATACGGGATCATCGTGAACATGTGGTGTTCCAAATGATAATTCATATTCAAATAAATAAAGCGACTGACGGGGTTCATTAACACAGTGCGCGTATTCAAACGGTGATCCGACACGTTCTCCGCAAGACCAAGGTGCTGCAGAAGACCCGTCATCACGTGGTGCCATGCGCCATAAATCCGAGGAAGACCAACTATCATCAAAGGTAAAATCGATCCAATTAACAGCGAAACTGCAGCGGTGGAGGCATAGATTGCCAACCAAATGCGCGCGATTAGAAAAACTTTGGAATAGCTTTGTGGGGAGATATATTCAGCCTCGTCAGGCAGCACTCGCCCACTAGCATGACGAACCATAGTGGTAAATGCTTTATAGACTTCAACAATCCCAAGAAACATCAATGAAATGCGGACTAGGTCTGGCGGACGCATCGCTACAATTTCTGGATCGCGCCCCACGATGACTGTATCGGTGTGATGCCTCACATGACTGGCTCGCCAAACCACAGGGTTTCGCATGATCATAAAGCTAGCTATCTGATATACAACTGTGTTCATCCAGGGCGTCTGGAAAGCAGTATTGTGTCCACATTCATGCCACCGAGAGTCCGATGCTGATCCGTATAGCACTCCATATACCAACCAGAACGGAACAGACCACCAAGACGGCCATAGTAAGACCCCAAAACTAGCAGAAACGAACATCACTCCAAGCCAAATCAGTGTGTCACGCAACGCGATACCATCAGATTTTTTCATCAACTTTCTGATGTCCTGTGGATCAATGTATGGTCGGAACCAATTTGGGTTGGCGGTCTCATTTTCAACGGCAAGGCGGCTATTGCCGCCGGTAAGTCGGTAATCTTTACTCATACAAAAACAATTATTGACGAGATCTATTCAAGTCAATGATCACTCGATGAGGGTTTTAGAATTAGAGTTTCTGGCGTCAGCTGATAAATATCGCTAGGGCCCCTAGAAAATTTTAGGTGACTATTTAATAAAAGTTGTTGATTAAGTCGGGGCAATTAGCACTAGGCCTCACCGATAATTGGTATTGTTATTAAATTTTATTCTTTTGAATATCCAATGTTCAGCGCAGTAAAGTTCGTCATCGTAGATTTATAAAGCACGCAATTAAACATCTTTATTTTAACGGCTCGAACAAGCACACTGGCTTTTTGTGTGGACCAATCCAATTGTTGCAAGAAAGAGGAAATATTAAGATGTCGAGATTGCTGAGATTAAGGTATTTTTTTAGATCTTACTATTTTCATCGCAATCGAGGCTGCACCGCTAATGCAACGGCCAAATCTTGCGTAAAGATGGCACGTGGCCTTCTCAAAGTAAGAATGCCAAGGATATGACCTAACTCATTTGCGTCTTTTGCCTTGACCTTGGGTTGTAAAGTCCCACATCTGAGGACAGCGAAAATACGCCCGAACAAATGAGGATTTTAACATGGCTTTCGAACTTCCCAATCTTCCTTACGCCCATGATGCTTTGGCTGACAAAGGTATGAGCGCTGAGACTCTAGAGTTTCACCACGATTTGCACCACAACGCATACGTTACAAACGGTAATGCAGCGATTGCGGGTACCGAGTGGGAAGGCAAGTCGATGGAACAGATTATCACTGGTACCTATGACGCCAAATCTGTCGCTCAAAATGGAATTTTCAACAATATCTCCCAACTTTGGAATCATAATCAGTTCTGGGAAATGATGGGACCTGGCGCATCGGCTTTGCCCGGAACTCTAGAAAAAGCATTGGTTGAGAACTTTGGCTCGGTTGACGATTTCAAGTCTCAGTTCTCTGCGGCAGGTGCTGGACAATTTGGCTCAGGTTGGTGTTGGCTGGTGAAAAATGCTGATGGGTCCCTAGCCGTTACAAAGACTGAGAATGGTGTGAATCCGCTGTGCTTTGGTCAAACTGCATTGCTCGGTTGTGATGTTTGGGAGCATTCCTACTACATCGATTTCCGCAACAAGCGTCCTGCGTACTTATCAAACTTTCTAGATAACTTGGTAAACTGGGAAAACGTCGCTTCCCGAATGTAATTCCCCAGATAATTTTTTTAATAGAAAATGCCTGCCAGCTAATTTTTGGCAGGTCTTTTCATTTGCCATGGATGAGTACTAAGCATCTAATCCGCAACTGTTTAGCCCCCAAGTTTTGGGCCATTTCTGATTAGAGATTCGGGGATTGGGGCGCGCATATTTAAAGCGTGGTGAGGTCTTATCCGCTATACTGTCATAACGTAAACGTACCGGTTTGATCTCTCACACAATCGTTTTTAACCCCAAAGTGTGAGTACATGTTGCGCCCACAACGCCGGGAGAATGGGCCAACGCGGGGGTGGTCCGTTTGGCTGGGATCAACTGTCATCGACACCGGACAAAAAATTTGTTCGCATCTTTGAAACATCAAGCGAAATTAATCCGCATGATAAACACTACAATATTTTAATTATGTTGCAGCAAAGGAAAGGTTGGCTTATTGAATCGAAGACATACGATAAAGTGAAAGCTTAAAGATTTTCGCAACCAAAGCCTAACTTGTAAGAGGGTGACATGTCGCAGAAAAGTGAAACTAAAGTCGATCCCAAAAATGCCAACGACGCGGTTGCGTCGGTTGAGGGGCAGGAATTGTTGGCGGAGAAAGCCATTCGCAATCATATGATGTCGGCAGGGGCAGTGGGTCTCGTGCCTATTCCATTGGTTGATGTAGCGGGCATCACCGCTGTGCAAGTGTCATTGATTCGGCGGTTAGCGGAGATTTATGGAACCTCTTATTCCGAGCGCGCAGTGCGAAACACAATAGGCTCGCTTGTTGGTGGGGTGGCTGGCCATGGTTTGGGTGTTTACACGGCGATGTCGGTTGCGCGTTTTCTGCCTTTTGGCGGGTTGTTTAGCTTAGCATCGTTGTCGGTGGTGGCTGGTGGTACAACATACGCTCTGGGACGGGTCTATCAGCGTCACTTTGACGAAGGCGGAAGCGTTTCTGATGTTTTGGTTGACAACGTGAGCAGTTTCTTCACGCAACAGCTGGAAAGTGGTCGCAAGCTGATGTCACGGAAAACAACCGCTGAAGCCTAAATGGCGTTGACTTATTGTGGTAATAGGTCTATATAATTCAGTAACTTAGGGAGCTGAGGCGACTTAAAAAGGTTGTTGGCTCGACGATCGGTGGCAACATGATGACAATTATTACACTTCACGTAGGGCTATCAATACTGGTTGGACTATCCAGTTACGTGGCGGGCCGCCGTGGTGACTTTTTTCTGTTTTTTATATTGTCACTAATTATCACACCGCTATTTGCAATGTTTGTTCTGTTGATTGGAACCCCGCGTGTGGTTGACAGTGAGGGAAACAAAGCCAAAGCTGGCCAAGCGCTGTAGTGCTACTGATCAAAAGACGGTAGTGCCAAAAGGGTAAGGTGATAATGCAAGCCGAAAAACAAACCAATGATGCGGCTGTCGTGTTGTCTCCAAGTGAAAAATATCCGCCAACAGCTCGACGCTTCATTCAGGTCAACCGCAGGAAGATACTGCTCGCAATAATGGGTTGTGTGCTTTTACTTACAGCTTTGGCGCCAAGATTGTTGGTGATTGTTCCTGCGGGTCATGGCGGTGTACTGTTTAAATCGTTTTGGGAAGGTACAGACCTCACGCGAACTTTGGGCGAAGGGCTCAATATTATCGCCCCATGGAACCTTGTTACGAATTATAGCCTGCGGCTGTCTGTGGCCGAAGAATCTTATCCTGTAGTTTCCTCAAAAGGTCTTCACTACAATATCCATGCAAGTTTTCGGTGGCGGTTAAACACGACAACTTTACCGATCCTTCATCGAGATTTGGGGGCGAGTTATACGGAGGTAATGCTAGTTCCAGAAGTTGGGTCTGTGTTGCGAGACATTGTTTCGAAGTATACCGCTGAGGAAGTATACGCAAGTGGCCGCGAAAGCATTCAATTGGAGGTGTACAACGAGCTTGTCGGAGATAGCCGTACCGAAAACATCGGACCATACATACAAAGAGTGCGGGCGAGTACACATCACCTAATTTTTCTTGAAAGTATCCTCATTCGTGACGTGGTTTTGCCTGAATACCTAACAGCGGCTATCGAACGAAAACTTGAACAGGCACAAGTAGCTGAAGAATACGAGTTTCGCGTCGCGCGTGAAAAATTGGAAGCGCAGCGCAAAGAGATCGAGGCACAGGGTATTCAAAAATTCACTCAGACCGTTCAAGCTGGTATCACTGATCAATATTTGAAGTGGCGCGGCGTCGAAGCAACATTGGAGTTGGCTCAATCTAAAAACGCGAAAGTTGTTGTTATTGGCGGCGGTAGCGACGGATTACCGCTCATTCTAAATACTGGCAACTTCGCAAATGTATCAGATGATATTACAACGGCGACGGGGTCATCTGAAACGGTTAATCCATACGCAACGCCATCGTTGAACGCCCCAGTTATCGATGCAACAAGATAACAATATTGCGAAAGTTGCACGCTGCCTACACAGCCAAAGCCGTAATAAACATTAATGCTGCTACTTCGTTTTCTTTTGAACACAGCCACAACACGGGCCTTCCGTGTTGTGGCTTTGACAACTATTGCCGCACTTAGTGCCATTTTTTTAATTGCAATTGTGAACAATGCTGCAGAAAGAGTTGCTTTTGGCGGGGTGATCGCGCTGCGATCGATGCTGCTTTTTACATCAGCGCTCGTGGTCTACTATCTTGCACTCCAATCAGCATTGATGGAAGCAAATGAAGCGGCTCAGGTTCAGCTCGCCACGCTGACACAGGAAATTTCAAGAAAAATATCGGCCGCAAATCTGCGAAAAATCGAGAAAATAGGCTTGGTAAAAATTTACGATATTGTTGCCCAGGAAAGCAACAATTTGTCGCAAAATTTCCCCCTAATTATCAGTGCTGGCCAGGGTGTCATTACACTTGGTTTTTGTTTGCTGTACGTTGCGTATCTCTCACTTGTTACCTTTTTATTCATTCTAGGCGCTACCATTATTGCGTTGGTTATTTTTGTCATACTCAGAAAACAATTGAAAAAAGAACTTGTTGGAGTTCATGCTCACGAGCTGGCGCTTCTTGATCGCGTGAACGACTACATCGACGGGTTTTCTGAAATACGCTTAAATGCAGATAAAAATGACGACCTCCAGCGCGATTTTGAATCCCTCACCTTTGATTTGGAAAACAAGGTCACAGGGGTTGGAAGGAAATGGGTGCATGTTATCCAATTCAGCGACGCTTATCTCTACCTTCTGGTGGGAGGTGTGGTCTTCCTAATCCCATACTTGCTCTCTCGCGACAGCTATAACGTATATCAACTGTCCGTGTTGGCCGTTTTTTGCGTTGGACCAGTCACTGCCATAACCTCTGTCGCTCCATTGTATGAACGTGCAAGTTTGAGCCTAACCAACATCCTCAAACTGAGGTCAGATTTGGACGATGTAGCCTCGTCGATCCAACAGAATGACGTTGTTGACCTCTCCAAATTTAAAAAAATAGCATTATCAAACATTTCATTTTCCTACGAAAAAAAGGTAGATGAGGCGTTCAAGGTTGGCCCCGTTGACCTAGAGGTATCGCGGGGTGAACTGATCTTCATGATCGGCTCAAATGGTAGCGGGAAATCTACCCTCGCAAAGATAGCATGTGGCCTTTATCTGCCAGAGGAGGGAACTGTAAAAGTTGACGATGTTGAGATTGGTGAAAACCATCAACAATCATATCGTGAGCTTTTTTCATCTGTATTTTCAGATTTTCATTTGTTCACGTCGCCGTATGGATACGAAAACGCAGACAGCAATCGGGTATCACAATTGATTTCTTACATGGGCATTGAAGACAAAGTCCACTTTGAAAATGGACGATTTTCGACGTTGCAACTCTCTCTCGGCCAGCGCAAGCGTTTGGCGCTTATTGCTGCTTTATTGGAAGACAAACCAGTACTTGTCCTTGATGAATGGGGCGCGGATCAAGATCCAGAATTTCGAGACCGCTTCTACACAGAAATTTTGCCGGAATTGAAAGCCAAGGGCCAAACTATTATCGTGCTGACACATGACGATCGATATTGGCATCTTTCTGACCGTATAATAGCCGTAGATTTTGGTAAAATCATAGATGGGCCCAACACCTCAAGCGTAACAGGAGGCTTTCGTGCCCCTGATTAGATTCTTCCGCCGTGCGGCTCTTTCGCAGATCGTAGTGCTTTTGATACTCGCAACACTGTCTGGTTTGGTGAACGCTCTCCTAATCATCGCTGTCAACCAGGTTGCGGCAAACGTGGCTTTGGAACTCCTTCCAACGATGTTCCAAGCCTCGTTTTTTGTGGGCGCCTTTCTAATTTATTTTCTGGCGAACGCGCGATCACTAATTAACGCAAATCGCCTAATTGAAGGTTTGCTACAACAACTTCGATGCGATCTGATGGACAAATTACGGCAGGTCGAGTTGACCACGATAGACGAGGTAAAGTCCCGTAATCTATACGCCATGATTGCGCAGGATACGAACACCCTGTCTATAGCATTCCCGATTGTGATAGATAGTTTCCGTCAAATTGTGATGCTTTTTGTCGCGAGTTTGTTCTTAGCATATCTATCTTTTGGTGCGTTCCTAATTTTTGGTGGCTCTGTTGTCTTTGGCTATTTGCTATATCGCAACATCAATAACAACTTCATCAACGCCCTGACCAACCTTTCGCTCAGTCGGGAACGTGTACTGAGCGTCTTGCGAGATATCACTAAAGGCTTCAAGGAAGTAAGGCTCAATAGCTTGAGAAATGTTGCAGCGCTATCCAGCCTGCGTACTTCGCAAGACGACATGGAGAGCCACATCACCAAGGCGGGGGAGCAATGGTCTGCGATCATTTCGTTGGTGTCGATTGTTACCTTTGTGGGGCTTGGTGCCGTAACTCTAATTTTGCCGCAGTATGTTGAAATGAGTGGGGCAAAGATGTTCCAGTTGGTCCCCTTACTGCTATTTTGTTTTGGGCCGTTGGGGAAACTTTTGGCCCAATCTCCAGTTTTAATCCAAGCAAATGCTGGGCTTTCAAGTATCCATCAATTGGAAGAAATTCTCGAGAATGCCAAGCTAGGCTCTACGGATCAGGCTCGACAACAAGCACGGTTCGGGGAATTTACCACCATTCTGTATGATCAAATCCAATTTGAATATAACAGTGGATCCGGCGACAACCTCTTCACAGTTGGACCAATTGATCTGCAGGTTGAACGAGGTAAGGTTTTGTTCATTACTGGAGACAATGGCAGTGGAAAATCTACACTGCTAAAGATGATTGCAGGCCTATATAGGCCTGTTGCAGGACGTATTGTTGTTGACGGCCAAGAAATTGATGAAAAATTGCTTCTGGGCTTTCGAGAACTTTTCTCGGGTGTCTTTTCTGATTTTCATGTGTTCAACAAACTTTATGGCCTTAAGGGCATTGATCCAGACGCTGTCCATGCACTGCTTGAAGAAGCCCAGCTAACAGAAAAAGTCAAATATTCAGAGGGAATCTTGACTATTCCTAAATTATCGACAGGACAACGGAAACGCCTCGCTTTGGTGATTGCGCTTCTCGAAGACAAACCTATTTATATTTTTGATGAATGGCCGGCAGAACAGGATGTCTTTTTTAGGGACTATTTTTATAATGTGGTTTTGAAACGGTTGCGAGACAACAACAAGGCCGTAGTGCTGGTGACACATGATGACAGGTATTGGCACGTTTCCGACAACATACTTCCTATGCAGTAAGTGCAGCTCTGGAACAACGATAGAATAGGGACCAGATGTCAACTTGGTTTGTAACTTCGCCGCGCGATAAGGCGGCAGTTAAGTTGCGCCTTTTTGCAATTCCGTTTGCTGGTAGGGGGGCGTCGCTGTTTCATACATGGCGCGCCATCTTACCGGACTGGATTGAATTGGCTGCCATCCAGCTTCCTGGTCGGGAAGCGCGTATGGGGGAAGCTGCTCTCACACGCATCCCTGAAATTGTGACAGCGCTGAAGAATGAAATTGTTGCCTCAAATACGGGCCCCTACGCCTTTTTCGGCTACAGCATGGGGGCTCTGATCGGTTTTGAAACGGCGCGCGCTCTCCTTTCTGAGGGGTACAGGAAGCCCGTAGCGCTCATTTTGGGCGCGCATCAACCTCCCCATTATCGAATGACCCCAGTGCGCTTTCACGCGATGAGCGACGCTGAGTTTATTGCTGAAATGCAGCAGCTTTATGATGGCATCCCTCAAGAAGTATTGAGAAATAAAGATTTGATGAAATTATTACTGCCAACTTTGCGGCGAGACATCGAGGCGTTAGAGTTTTTTCAGTACGCGCCTAATGGCCCTCTCGATCTTCCATTTTACGTTTATGGTGGGAAAAAAGATCCCCATGCGAGCCCAACGCGCTTGTGGCATTGGCGCGATTTAACAAATGCACCGACGCAGTTTCGGTGGTTTGAGGGCTCACATTTTTTTGTGCAGGAAGACCCTCAGGCCGTGGTGAAGGCGGTCGTTGAGGACTTATCGCTGCATGTAACTCTCTAGTTTTGTAATGTTTTGCGGATCGAGCAGCACCTCGTAATGATCATAGTCCAATGTCTTGCGCACGGTCGTGCCAATTAGCGTGTCGGTGAAACCTGCCATGGGGTCAGTCAACCTGTTTAGTTCATCCTGCGCACGGACAATCGTTGTTTTTCCGCCATAAACGCTGGGCTCATATCGGTTCAACGCTTCGGACTGATGGGCGTAAATGAGCTGATTTTGAGCAAAATATGCGGCCTCCTGTTCAGTTTGTGGCGCCTCGCCTATTATGGCGTCCCAGTGCTTTTGGAAGTAACTTTCATGTTCGTAGCTTCGCAGAAGTTGCGGATGATAAGTCTCAACCAAGACTAAATTTTCAACGTCCCTGTGCTGAATTTTTAGCTGTTGGGCGGTTTCCAGTGCCAATATTCCTCCAAAAGACCAGCCGCCTAGAATGACTGGCCCAGTTCGTTGCTTTGACATGATTGTTTCTGTATACGATTTGGCCATTTCAGGAATGTTAGCTGGATTGCCGTCAAACTCATGACACAAGCACGTGAAAGTGCTGCTAGACGCCTGGAATTGTCGTAAAAGTGCCTGAGGGACACCTGGGGGCATGATGAACCAAGGTCGCACGTTTGACAGAGGCAATCTCAATGTTGAGTCCGAACTAACCCCTGCGCAAAGACGGTGCAGCCCAGCGAGGGTCGGATCCAAAACGAATTGTGAAATTGGAATTTTAATACCCAATAATGTCTCCACTTGGCTGAGCAATCGCAGAGCAAGCAGGGAATGACCACCCGCGAGAAAAAAGTCTTGTGTTGCGTCAGCAGGTGCTTGGCCAAGTATACGAGCCCAAATCTTTTCAAGTTCAGAGGTGGCCCGCTGTTGCTGCCTGGGCCTTTGGTTGGAGTCGTAGTCTTCCACGGTGATTTGACCTGGTAGCATATGTGCCGGCAAAAGGTTGGTCAGATATGAGCGAATTTCCGAAAGAAACGTTGTCGGATCTGATCCGGCGCCAAGCCGGACTTTGGCTTGCAGCTCTTGTTCGCCCGTATGATCCGTTTGGCTCGAAAGTGTAGCATCTTTGACATGGCTATGGGAAACAAGCGCGGATTTGATTTCGTCAAGTTCAATGCGCATGCCGCGGAGTTGTATTTGTGCGTCCTCTCGGGTCAAACATTCAATCGCACCATTCTCGCTTGGCAGCACACGACCAAGGTCTCCCGTACGATACCAAAGTGCCTTTTTTGAATTTTTGCTCAAAGGCAGCGACACAAAACGCGATTGGTCTCTTTCAGATGCTGAAACATACCCCTGTGCCAGTCCAACGCCCCCGATAGCGATCTCTCCGATGGTTCCATTTGGCATTAGGCGTTGGTGATGATCGAGAATTATTAAGGTTTCACCCATTATCGCATGACCAATCGGAAGTGCCCGTGTTTGGGGGAGTGAGGCCTTTGGCTCAAGACGGTAGATTGCACTGGTGATTGTTGCCTCTGTGAGCCCATAGGCGTTTAGAAGGGCTACCTGTCCAAGCGTGCTTTGGCGCCATTCTACGGCCAGCTCAGTTGGCATCGCTTCCCCGCCCACCACCATCAGTCTAAGCTCCTCGGGGCAAACGGTGGGTGGACTAAGCATAAGTTCCTTAAGATAGGACGGTGTGATATCGCATATGCTTAAACGATGCTGGCCGATTTGGCTCCAAAAGGTTTGTGCGGTCCAAAGCTCTGGTCCGCGCATCACCAAAAATGCTCCAGTTGTCAAAGCAGAAAAAATTTGTTCCAACGATGGATCAAGGTGCAAAGGTGTGAATTGAAGCACCCTATCCGTGGGAGTGCAGTGCAGCTCCTCCGACATGGCTTTAATATGAGCATTTAAAGAGTGGCGCGCAATCTTGACCGCTTTGGGAGTACCCGTTGTCCCAGATGTAAACAGCATATAGGCGCAGCCATCAGGGTCGGGTATCGGCACGGTTGTAAGCTTTGCACGCGAACTAGGATTCAAAACCAAAGTTGGGACATCGCAAAGTGCATTGAGTGTCGGTTTAGAAGCCGCGTCGCAGACAATAATGGAAGCAGATCCTCTCGATAAGATTTGCTTTTTGCGTGTTTCTGGATCGTCCAACGCAAGTGGGAGATAGGTAATTCCAACCCGCATACAACCAAGCAAGGCTACAATGCTCTGCCGTGAGCGTGGCATATGCACAGCGGCGACGCTTCCAGGCTTAAGCCCTCGACGCATCAAATTAGCTGCAAACGCATCCACTTGGCGTGCGAGGCGCGAATAAGAAAGCGGCTTAGTATCGTTATCAGTCTCAATTAGAGCTGGCGCATGTGGCGTATTTAACGCCATGCGCGCAAAGTGATGCATAATATCTTCTGCTGGCGGGAGGGGAGGAGAGGCCGCAATGTAGTGAGCATCCAACAAGATTTTGCCTAAAGTTTGGCTTGGACTGCTAATAAGTGCCTTGAGATGTTGACACATCATCTCCGCCAACTGCCAAATTGTCTCGCTTGACCATTCCTCTTTGAGAAACTTGAAGCGTAAACGGTATGTTTCGCCTGTTTTCATCACCTCAAGAGATAAACCTGGCTCTCCAAGTTGCGTTACACCATCGTGCGTCTCAATCTCCAGAGAGCCTAAATTTGAGGCGCTGTTGGTGCCTTTGGGTACGAAGTTTTGGAAGCTAAATTGACCATGCATTATGGTACTGTGAGCATGAGGTTGTGTGCTCATAATTTTGGCAAACGGGTAGGCCGCATGATCAAGGCAATCTTGCACAGAGGTGCGCAAGCTTTGGATAGCCTCAACCGCGGTTTGGTTCAAATCAATCTTAGATCGTAGAGGAAGAACGTTTACGAAATAACCCACAGACTTTTCAAATCGGGTTTCCGGTCTAACTTGTGCGGTCAGGCCAATCACTACATCATCACATCTTGCAATGCGGCTGAGCAAAAGTTGGTAACCCAGTAAAAAAAGCGTATTGAGATGACCCCTGCCTTGCCTAGCAGCACGCACTAGGTCCTGCGTTAACTCTTTGGGCAGGTGATAGTCTAACATCTGTCCTATGCCCGGTTGTGTTTTAGTCACCTCGGTGCGATCCCCAATGGGAGGGGTGGGCGGTGTTAGCCCGTCTAGCTGTGATGCCCAAAATTTTTGATGGGCGATCGCCCGATCGTCTTGTAGCATGGCATCTTCCCACGCCACAAAATCTCGCATGCTGCCGCTATCTGTCGAGTGCAATATGAGAGCCTCTCCGCGTGTTGCACGCTGATAGGCTTCCCAAAGCTGGGCCATGAACACAACAGTTGAGATGCCGTCGATAACGACATGATGGAACAACAAAAGCACTGTGGTCTCAGAACCAGTCCAGACTGTCGTGCTAAAGGGGGGAACCGTCTCAAGCTGGAAAGGCGTTTGAGTACGACTGCACATTTCCGCCAAAAGGTCGTCAAAACACTCTGGCGCCTCGCGGTACCGGACGGCGATTGGCATTTGGGTTTGGGGCGTAAACAGTGGTCTGCCTGTTTCGTGATCCTGAGCAATGACACATTGCAAAAACGGGTACTGAGCTAACAAGGCTTTGAGAGCTTGTTCGAAGGCTGCATGCTGCAACGCTCCCTTAACCGTGAACGCAATAGGAACGTTATATCCTGTGCTTTGTGGATCGGTCATCTGATCCCACCAGATCCCTTGCTGCCCAACCGATAATGGGCAGCACTCCTCGGCTCCGTGTGGGGAGGAGTCGTCTGTGAAGCCGTTTGCGATAATCAGTTTGGAAATATGATCTGCAAGACCCCTCACGTTCGGTGTTTCAACCAACTCGCGGCCAGACAGCTTTACGCCATAACGTTCCTCGAGCAAAATCAATAACCGGGTTTCAAAAATGGAGTCGGCGCCATAGTCATGCCATGCACATGTATCGCTGACTTCATGGTCTGTGAGTGCCAGCTGTGTGGCCATAAATTCGCGGATCGTGCTGGCGATGTTTTGATCTGATATTGTGTAACGTGAATCTGTCTCGGCCAGAGAAACAGACTGGTTTGCCTTCAGTGAACTCTGACGCTCTTCCGGCTCTTGAGAGGTTGTCGGAACCCAATAAGATTCTGTCGCGAAAGGGTAGCCTGGCAAGCGTATAGAGATCGGTCGAGCATCAGAGTAAAGGTAATCCCAAGTTATATCAAAACCTTCGCACCAAAGCGCACCGAGACGTGCCAGAGCGCGCTCTTTTACCAAAGCATTTATAAAGTTTTGCCCCGCAGGGCCGCTAAGTAGATTGCTAAGCGTCTTTGATTTGTTCTGTTCAGTCGATGAAAGACTGAGCCATTCGGGTTGATTTTGAGTGGGCTTTAAAACAAAGCTCAGCGCCTCATTAACCAATCGTTGAAGGTCTTGTATGCAGTTGGCAGTAAAGGCGGCGCGCACTTGCATCGGCATCCGGCCAGTTTGCAGGGTATAAGCGATATCGCGCAGGCTGTTGATCTGAACGCCCGAAACCGCAGAGCCAAAGTTTAAGAGGACGCGACCCAAAGCCTCGGTGTCTCGCCCTGAAAAGACAAACAAATGGCTCTGAGCATGGTCAAAAGCGTTGGGCTTGGTCTCCAGTATAGGCTCTTCCAGTACAACTTGCACATTTGTGCCACTTAAACCCGTGGTTCCGATCAACGCGCGGCGCAGCTCGCCACTCTGCGTCTCCCAGCTTTGAGAGCTTTTTGCGATTGTGATCTGTGAATTTGGTTGCTGAATGTCTGAGTGTTGAAGCCCATGAATGGCAGGAATTTTCCTGTTTTGCATCGCCATAATTGCTGCGACCAAGCTAACCACCCCAGAAGCCGCGAAGCTATGCCCCACAAGCGGCTTGATGCTGGTGATTTGTACACCTTGTTGTGAATTTTTTAACGCCTTACTCACCGCTTCATATTCTATTTTGTCTGTTAAGGCAGAACCAACACTGTGAGCCATCACCATTTGAACTTGAGAAGGGTCTAGGTTTGCCTTGTCGAGCACTTTTTCGATAAGCTGTGCCTGCCGGGCCGGGCTTGGACTTGCCATACCAAGCGTTTTTCCATCGTAATTCACAGCGCTGGCAGCTAAAATGCCATGGATTGTGTTTCCATCTCTAACTGCATCGTCATATCTCTTTAGTACAATTGCTGCGATTGCATCTCCAGGAACAATGCCTGAAGCATCGGGAGAAAAGACAGGCGCAGGATGTTTTCGCCCCAACATTTTACCATGCGCCAAACCGAGGTGAGTGATAGGCGATAAAACCAAACTCACACCGCCAGCAAGCGCCATGTCACATTCGCTATTTCGAAGCGCTTGGCCGGCTTGATGCACGGCTAGTAACCCAGAAGAACAAGCGGCGCTCAATGCAAAATTCGGCCCAGAGAGATCTAAGAAGTAGGCAATTCTTGCTGCTATGCTGGCGATCTGATTGCTGCCAATCTGTCCGCGCCCCTCAGTTATGAAGCCGTATTCACCCTCTTCAACGCCAACAAAAATCCCACAATTACTTCCGCGAAGCGCAGCATTCGCCACACCCGCATCTTCAAAGGCATGCAATGCCTCCTGCAAAAAAAGTCGTTGACGTGGATCAATCCATCTCGCTTCTGCCTTTGAGATCCCAAAAGCCAAGGGATCAAATTGATCAATGTCCTCTATGTAGCCACCAAGAGTATGCAAACCTTCGGCAGTGCCCTTAAAGATCTCAAACTGTGTCACATCATATCGCGCCGAGGGCATTGGCTGGATGGCAGCTTGCCCTGTTTCAATATTATTCCAGAAATCCTCAGCAGTAGCCGCACCAGGCACCCTGCAACTTAGTCCAACAATGGCTATTTTTGCCGCCAGTGTAGCGGGCGCTGTGTGTTCAACACGTGCTTTTGTAAGTGTTGGTGTAGCTGCAACTGTTTTCACAGCTGGCGTGTTGTCCTGCAATATAGGAAACAGACGAGATACCGCCGGTGCCTGAGTTTCCAGAAGAAAGTCTCTAATCTGGTTAACGGTACGATAATCAAACACAAAGGTGCTGCTGATATTGTCAAAATCCTTGTTCAAATTGTCGGTTAGCGCAACTGCCAGAATTGAATCCATCCCATAATCATCTAGCGAATGATTTGAATCTAAGTCATGCGCCGCCATCCCAAGGGAGTCTCCAATGACTTCACATAAAAAACGTCCCAGCTGGATACGATGGATGTCAGAAGGGCCGGTGTGCGTGCTTGAATGCGGCGTGAGAGGCGGAGCTTGCATTGAAGGAGTGTCTCGCGTTGGAAGGGGGTCTTGCGGCATACCTACAATCGTCTTCGGCATCATATCATGCAAAACGCCATCGCTCTGTGTGACAAAAATCTGCTGTCCAAGACTGTGCATATGCGAAGCTGGAAAACCGACATTGCAAAAACCAGCCAAAGTAAGCGCTATGCGCCACCCCTCTGAGTTGAGACCAGGGCAATCAGGTAGGCGTATGTGAGGGTCCTCTACAGCCCACCAGCCTTCTAAAAGTCCAAACGTCAGATGTGTGAAGAGCGCGTTTTGCGTGACCTCGCAGCCAATCAAATACCCACCGGGCTTCAACAAAGCTTTGGCGTTGCCAAGCGTTTTCCCAATATCAGCCGTGGCGTGAAGCACATTACCGCAGATAATCATGTCATAGCTTTGTGACTCAAACCCCTGCTGCTCAACACAATTGGAGATATCCAACCTGTCAAAAGCAACAAAGGGTGCATCATGCTCCACTCGTCCATGTGCCAAAAATGCCGCTGACAGATCCGTGTAATGGTAAGTGTCAATCTTAAGCGATGGCTCAGTGCGCAAGGCATTCAAAACTTCTGTGGTGGTACTGCCCGTTCCAGCACCAACTTCAAGCAAACGCAGGCCACGGCTATCATTGCTTGAATTCACTGCTGTGCATGCGGTGAGAACAGTCTGCGCAGTTGCAATGTGAAACGCCTGGGCAACTGGATTGTGTTTGTGAACATTCTCAACCAACGAAAGATCGGCATTCGGGAACAAGATGTCAGTCGGTTGACGCTTGCCAATCAAAATATCTGGCAGTCCCTTTAACCCCGCCTCGACGAGATTGAGACGCGCAATGCGGCTTGGATCGTCAATCCATTTGGCTCTAAATGTCTGCCATTGTGACCAAGCGTTGGCTGATGTCTGCTCCTCTCGCGCGCTCAACAATGCAAGGGTTTTCTTGAGCCACAGTTTTAGATGACCAAGTGGAGCTTGAAATTCTAGCTTCCTCGCACCCACTGCATCAAGCTGAACCTGCAACAGCGTGAGCAAATGTGTGTCAAGCTCTGGGATGTCACTGGCTTGTGACAGCGCAGCAACGTCATTATCAAGCTGGACAGAAGGAAAGGATGAATAATCCAGCCTCACGGGGGCTGGAAGCGTGAGCTGCGTGGTACGGCTCAGCCCCTCGATGTCGACTGGCTTGGTGGTTTTGACCAGCCCGACCTGCTGTTCTGAACTGCTCAACAACAATTCTAGGGCTTGCATGCCTTCGTCAGCATCGATCAACCCAATCCCAATTTTGTTAAGCCTTAAGAAGGCCTGATGGGCCGACGCATCGGCGGGCTGGACCTTGGTGCTGCTCCAATAGCCCCAGTTCATGGTTTTCACAGGGAAAGCTAATCTTTGTTCCAACTGTTGGGCCATCGCATCATTATAGGCGCACCCAGCAGCATAGGAAGCCTGGCGTGGATTACGGATCAATGAAACCACTGAGGAGAACATCAGAATAAAGTCGAGTGGCAGATTTCCAAAGACCGTTTCGATTGCATCGCTCACCTTGGCCTTGGCATTAAAGCCCATCATAAATGTATCAGCGTTTAAAGATGAAATATCGGTTTCTTCAAAGTGTAATGCGGAATGTACAACGCCATGAATAGGCCCAAATCGCTTCACAATCTGTGTTTTGGCTGCGTCCATTGCGCCAACGTCAGTTGCATCGGCAGATATATAAACTGGCTTCGGCCCAAGCTCCGAAAGGCGTTCAATTTCTGCTGAAATCTTACCATCCAAAGAGCGGCGACCAATCCATATCACCTGAGCGCTAGATCCCACGATGACATGTTCACTCCATTTTACGCCCAAATCTCCAGCGCCGCCAATGACCACATATGTCCCGTGGGGCCGATACGGGGAAGGGGTGCTTTGGCTTTGATGAACCGGAACTAAACTACGCGCAAAAAAACGTAGGCCCGTGTGTGAGCCAAACTCAGAAAAGCAAGCAAGTAAGGGATGCGCACGAGCATGCGTTGGCTGAGCAAAAATCTCTTGCACGTCCACAGCATTCGGTTGCCAGCCTTTCGGCAAACTAACTGCCCGATATTTCCACGCAGTTTGTTCTTTGGCCAGAACGCCAATAACACCGTGTAAGGCAGCCTGTGTTGGGTCAATCTCGCTCTTAGAGGACATTGCAAAAGCGCAAGTTGTAACAAAAGTCCAGCATAGCCGTGTAAGTGGATGCGATGCGGAGCAAGCGGTTTGTAGAACCCCCAGAAGTTCGAGTAAGCAATTTCGCCGGTTTTGACTTACGGGAGAAAGATAACAAATATCGGTATGGTCATCAAAGTCTGTCGCCGTCAGCTTGCTGGGCGCCACACGAACAACATGCGCCAACGCGCTCTCAAATGCGCTCAACCGCGGATCATTATTTTGGCCAATGAGCAAAAGACGTTCAGGCTTTGCTCTGTGGAGCGTTGAGTGATCCAGAGCGCGCCAGCGTGGGGCAAAAGGAATTGCACCAGTTCCCTCTGATGGCTCGTCTTCGGTCTTGGGGTCATGTTCTGGTTTGCTGTCTACTAAAATCTTCGCCTTTGGTGTTGTGCGTGCATACGTGAACACGGGCAAATGAAGTGGCTGTATTCCCACCTTGGGGCTCGGCCAATCAGGTGCAGAGCCTGTCAGCCACGCTTCAGCCAAATTCCGCAGCGCATCTGGTGCAGCGGCGGGCAACACAGATTGAACGGCACCCTCGGTCGAGACTGCCGCATTGATTATCTCCAAAAGTTCATCAGTACCTTGCACCAGCAAACAAATGCGCTCTTTGCGAGATTGACGGTGGTGCTGAAGTGTATGGGCAATATGTTGAAGCTCACCAGGCCTCGCAGCACTCTTTTGTGCCAGATCACCTAGGCAGCGAACATCCAAAATACGCGCATGTGCGTTGCCCGATAAATCAAGCGCTTTGACAAGTCTTAATCGATCCTCAGGTGTGATGCCGAGGTCTTCGAGAGCTTCTGTTTCTTCCACCTGATCTGGTGGGACATTGAGGATCTCACCTAATTTTTGCTTGACGTTATCCACAGAAATTCCCGCGGTACGCGGTTCGGACAGCAAGTAGTCACGCAGCCCAACTAAAGCGGCGCGAAGCCCTTCTGGACGGTCGGCGGATAGTGGTAGCGCAACAAACCCTCGTGGGTGCGCCATCTTTTGTTCGAGAACCGGTGGCGGGCTTTCAACCACCATATGAACATTGGTTCCACTGTGCCCAAACGAATTCAGCGCCGCGAGCCTTGAGCCGCCATCGTCATTCACCCAGTCCTGTGGTTCGGCATTGATGCGAAACGCCGCATCCGAAAAGTCAATCTCGCAGTTTAGATCCTTAAACTGTAACATACCAGGCAGATGCTGATGACGGAAACACAACAGCAATTTGATCAGGCCAAGCACACCCGCTGCTGCGCTGGCATGCCCTATCGCCGCCTTGGCACTTCCGATCTGACAAAAATGCTGCCGGGTCGTAAACGTTTTAAAGGCACGAGCCAACGCATTCGCTTCAACTGGATCGCCCAATGGGGTGCCCGTGCCATGCGCCTCGATATAGGTTATGCGCGTGGGATCTATTTCTGCGTGACGATACGTGTCCTGAAACAGTTTTGTTAGCGCAGCCCCATTGGGTGCGGTAATACCATTGCTTGCTCCGTCCTGGTTAGTTGCAGAAGCGCAAATGATGCCATGGACGGGATCTCCGTCCCTCTGCGCATCTGCTAAGCGCTTAAGGACGACCATCCCAACCCCCTCGCATAAAACAGTGCCGTCTGCGGCCGCATCAAAGGCCCGACACTGTCCTGAAGGAGAAACCATGCCAACATTCGACAAGGTGCTCGCAACATCTTCGTTAAGATTGGCGTAGACACCTCCCGCAAGTGCCATCGCGCAGCGATTGGTTCGCAGAGCCTCACATGCTAGGTGAATGGCGGATGCAGAAGACGAACAACCTGTATTTACAACTAAGCTGGGCCCGCGTAAGTCAAGGTAATACGATAAACGAGAGGCGACGATTGCGTCAGAGCTGCCCGTAAACGATGCCTGAAAATCTGGGCTGGATGGTTCGGCGCCAACATAGATCGACACGTTTTCGCCGGTTAATTGTTGTGGCAAGACGCAGGCGTCTTCCAATGCCCGCCATGCATTTTCCAAAACCAGTTTCTGATGTGAACTCATGGAGGCGGCTTCGCGGGGGGCGATGCGAAAAAACAATCCATCAAATTCATCTGAAGTGGTCAGCCGCCTGTTGGAACCTGGCGCCTGTTCACCGCATAGAATCTTCCAATAGGCATTGGCATCAGGTGCCGATGGGGCTTCGCAAGCTAAACCAATCACAGCAATATCGTTAGAGACTGTGCGTTTGGCGTGAGGTTTTTGCGTTGGCTTACGTAAAGCAGCGAGCTTGTATTTTGCCACCTCCTTAGACAGTGACCCATCCCGAAGAGCTTCAATGATATCGCGAAATGCTTTGCGCTTTGTATCTGTCATTGAATTTCCGCCAAAACGTCCTCCTCAGAGATTGTCCCATCGAGAAACATATTCTCGAGCTCCTCGAGAGTTACAAGTGGCGTTGGGGCAGGGCAAACTCGCGCGTCAGCCTCTTGCAGAGCGCTGCTAAGATGTACTGCAAGGGCATCGATGCAAGTGTGCTCATACAGGATTGATGTGTTCAGTTTAAGGCCAGTCTCCACGCCTAATTTGGCGATCAGCTGGCTGCCGACAATTGAATCTACGCCAAAGTCTGAGAAAGGCACATCAAATTCAATCCGATCAGGATGAATGTTCAGCAGACCTGCCATACAGCCGTGCACCAAATCATGCTCCGCAGACTTGGTGCCTTGTGCCTGAGGTTTTGACTTCGATTGAACAGGCTTAATGGCTGTAGCAGCGGTTGTTTCTGACCAGCCGTCACTTTGAGCCACAAGCACGCATTGAGCCGCCGCGTGTAATTGCTCAGTGATAATATGTGATCGGGCAAACCCAACCTCCGCCAACGCCGCGCGCCACTGATCCACGCTGAGCAGCGGTGCTCCTTGAAGTCTCAGTTCCTGATCTGAAAATGCCCACCACCCGTCTAATAGTCCGAAAGTTAATGTACCAAAAATCGTCTTAAACACAGTTTCGTTGATCAACAGGTGCCCGTCTGCAGCGAGCGCAGATTTTGCATTCCGTAGGGCGTGCAGAATATCGGTCGTGGCATGCAATACATTCGTTGCAATGACCACATCTACCTGGCTCCATGACACTTGGGTGGAAGAAAATGGCTGATCAATGTCCCAAAGCTGAAACGACATCCAGGGACGATCTGTGCCAAAGTTTGTACGCCCATGTTGGATAAACGATAGCGAAATATCCGTGTAAAGGTACTCAATGTTAAGTTCAGCGTCCTCCAGAGCCTCAAGCACCGCTTTGGTAGTGCTGCCCGTACCTGCGCCAATTTCAACAATCCGAATAGGAAAGGATGGGGCCTTAGCCTGCGCGGCATGGGCAATCTTGACAACGCTGGCGGCAAGTTGATCGTTGAAAAACTGCGACCACTCGTTGTTGTCATACACCTCTTTCAAAGCGTCAGTGTCCCCCTTGGGAAAGATAACATCAGGCGCCTCTGTTGCCCCACTCAAGATCTTGGGCAGCCCTTCCAAGCAACGATCTAGCAATTTGATCATCCCATCAAAACCTTCCGAGGCAACAATTTGGGACTTGTAGTCTGCCCAATGTGCACGTGCAGTTTTAGCGTCGATTGTCTGTTCCTGTGAGGTGCTGCGCCATTGACCATTATGGTTTACAATCAGATGAAACTTCGAAAACACAGCCTCCATCTCAGCCAGCCAAGGGTCGAATTTTGGGTGAACGTCAAAGCTGCAGTGCGGCCCTTTGTAGAACCCAAGCTCTGACAAAATGCAAAAGGCTTGGGTGGCAGCCTCGCGTTCAAATGCCTCAAATGCGTTAGGTGTCAAAACGGTTGGGGGTAGGCTTGGCGCATTACTCCAATCGTGAGAAGTAATTGGGAGCGCATCACGCGTGTAACTAACGGCTGTAAGTGGTTCGTTTTGGATCAGATTATCGCCGTCCTGCAAAGCTAGTGGGTTCATCGCGACAAACGCATCCCCCCTGCGCGCGTGCAAAAGATCAAGTGCGGTTTCAAAAGCTTCAAGCGCGTCAGGTATCTCAAGAGCGCCACTATTGTGTTCCAACACCGTTCCAGCCACTGCAGGTTTCCAAAACCCCCAATGGATGGTGCCAATCGCGCAGTGTGCACGTTGGGACGCATCCCGCACCAAGGCGTCCGCTGCTGTAATGCCGGCGGCATAGGCCACAGAATTTGCTGTATCCGCAAAAGGAAAGGATTGTGTGGATGAAAATACGCAAATAAAGTCTAGCTTGGCTGCGCCAAAAGCCGCAATTGCCGAGCTGACTCCATCGCGCTTTGTGTCAAAAACTGCTTTGAAGCGATCAGGATCAACGTCAAACACACCCCCAAACCCAAAATCCATAGCGGCGAAAATAATTCCGTCGAATTGTGTTTGTTTGGCGAGGCGAGAAACGATAGCTTTATTTCTAATATCAGCTTGGATATACACTGGAGCGTTCGCACCCATTGTGAACCGCGCTAGTTTCTCTTGCAACGCCTCATCCTCGCGATCGGTACGGCCCAGCCAAGTGACTTGCGCATTAAAGCGCTCCATAAGGTGGCGCGAGATAATCTGGCCGACAAGACCAGATCCACCAATAATAAGATAGCGGCCGTCTTGGCGGAGCGCCTTTGGCAGTTCCAGGCTTGTACTATCAATGCGGTGCAAGACCTGTTTGGACCAAGCCCCATTGCAAAGGCGCAGAGGCATGCTCGCTGTTGCAGCCAGAACTGTCTTAAGTTGCATGTTCACTTCGAGTTCTGGGGCACAGATACAGGTACAAGAGACTCCACTTTGGTGAAGAGATTGATGCAGTCCCAAAAATCCACCCCCCCAACCGCCATCAGGGTTTGAGTCCAAAAGAACAAAGCGCAGCGGCCGGTCTGTAAATTGAATACCCTGAGCGTGCATGTCCTGAAAAAGATTGATCAAAGACAGCTCGCTCAGCCGATCTACATCCTGTGTGCTGTGGCTTAGCACCAAAATTGGCAACTCTGGTTCAGCCTTTAGTAGCTTCTGTATTGTTGTGACCTGTTTGGTGAGGTCAAACAAAAATGTCTTTGGAACGTGATCTGCTACACGCTGAGCAAGGACTTGGGTAAGGTGATCGTGTAAAATAATCAGGCGTTTTGGAAGGGCGACCATTTCAGGTGTGGTCATACGCCAACTGGGACGAAACAACTGGTTCGAAGACGTTTTGATAGCTGGCGCGGCCTGCCAAGGCATTTTGGGTTGCGTCCAGAACACTTCTTTTTCGAAGGGATAGCCTGGAAGACTGAGTAGCTGAGGCGACGCTTCTTCATAAAGCAAATGCCAATCTATCGATAAACCCTGCACCCAGAACTTGGCCAGAGACAAAAGTTTACGCTCCGCAATCCACATTTGCTGTAAGGCATCAAAATCAGCGTCTTCTCCCAATTCAGAGAGACCTGAATCGTTGCGTACTGCCGTCCCTTGAAACCAATTGGATGTTGCAGGTTCAATTTGTAGGCAATCATTCAATGCCTGTCTCAAATCACCCAAGTTGGAAACAATAAATGCCATGCGATGCGTCATATGCTCTCGGCCTCTCAGAAGAGTGAACGCTAACGAATGTAGGGGAGGGCTGTTCCGGCTTAGATATTCTGCAAGTCGGTTAACATGCCGTATGAGTGCGTTTTTCGATCTTGCTGACAGCACAATGAGTGCCGGCTCAGCAATTTCTGTGTTGTGTGTCGTCTCAGCCAATGGTTGTGGTGCCTCTTGCAAGATTGCATGGGCGTTGGCCCCGCCTGCTCCAAAAGACGAGACTCCTGCGCGCAATGGAACTCGATCCTCAGAGGAGGTCCAATCCAAAACACTTTGGGGTACAGCGACCCTAGCTCGGTCGAAGTCAATCCGAGGGTTTAGTGTCTCAGAATGTAGACTGGGGGCGATTTTTCGGTGCTTGAGTTGCATCACAGTTTTTAAAAGACCCGCAATGCCTGCCGCCGCCTCCAAATGTCCGATATTGCTTTTGACCGACCCAACATATCTTTGAGTTTTTGGCGTGGTTGCGAAAGCCTTGCCAATTGCTTCTATCTCAAGTGGATCGCCAAGCTCAGTTCCTGTCCCATGCGCTTCGATATAGCTGACCGTTTCATGATCAATGTTAGCAGCATGGGTTGCCCTGCGGAACAGGGCCCGCTGAGCCTTCGGATTTGGTACCGTATAGCCGTTGGTTTTACCGTTATGGTTGACCGCTGTTGCCAAAATCGTCGCGTGTATCAAATCTCCATCTCGCTGTGCATCAGCTAGCCGTTTGAGCACTACTGCGCCGACGCCTTCACCTGGAACATAGCCATTTGCACCAGCACCAAACGTTTTGCAGCGCCCATCAGGGGAAAGCATCTGTTGGGTCGACGCGCTAATATAGTTTAAGGGATGCAGCAAAAGATTTACCCCACCGGCAAGCGCCATTTCACAATCTCCATGCCGCAAAGCCTCGCAAGCCTCGTGCACTGCCGTAAGTGAAGAAGAACACATGGTGTCCACAGCCCTGCTTGGACCGTTGAAATTCATGAAATATGAAACCCGATTAGCGATGGATGCAAAGGATGTTGCCGGAAGCATTGCGTCTCCTTCTAGCCAGCGATCAACTGCACCGAGATTGAAGCCAGTACGCGTGATGCCAGCAAATACCCCAATCTGCCCATCAAATTGTCGCTTAAGTTCGGCGGGACTATAGCCAGCATCTTCGAAAGCGTGCCAAGCGTTTTGCAAGAAAAGCCGTTCCTGCGGATCCATGGCAGACGCTTCCATCGGCGATATATGAAAGAAGAGCGAGTCAAACGCTGCGAAATCTTCTAAGAACCCCCCCCATTTTGCATAACTTTTGCCACCGCTGACTGCCCGAGTGCGTTCGGGATCAAAAAAATTCTCTAGGCTCCAGCGGTTGGCTGGGATTTCTGTGATACTGTCCCGCCCGGCAATGAGATTGTCCCAGAAATGACCCAAATCAGGTGCTCCCGGAAACTGGGCGGCTATCCCGATAATGGCGATTTGTTCATCGTTGGGCGGGGTGGGTGGTGTCGGCCTTGTGGGCTGTTTGGGCAATGTTAGCTCGGCTTGAGTACTGGCCACATGCCAACGGTTCACAGCCTCCGCGTGATTGGTGAGGATATTATCACTCATCTCACTTAGAGTTTCACTTTCATAGTAAACGCTTGTAGATATCTCGGGATCAATGTCCGAGAAGATCTGTGCAAATTCCACAACCATGACGGAATCCAGCCCAAAGTTCAGCATCGGTTCTGTATCTTTGACGCTGGAGAGCTCAAGACCAGTGACCAGCGCGATACCGTTACGCAACCAGTCCAACAGAGCGCTTGAAACCTCTTTTGAAAAGTCTGCCCGCTCTGGCTTTCTTGGCTTTGTTCGTGTCAGCGTTTTCTCCAAAGGCTTTATTGCGAAATGCATTGCAAGACGCTGCGCATCGCCTGAAAGAACCAGCGTTTCTGGTGCACCGATTTGCAGCGCACTATAAAATGCCTCAAGTCCCGCTTCCGTTGCGAGCGGCTTGAACCCAAATTGGTCATGCCATGAGTTTACGACATGTTCAGATGGGCGCATGCCACCCTCGTCCCAGAGGGGCCAATGAATTGTTAACAGTTTTGGGGACTGCACCTTCAGGTTCCGATTGGTGATCGTTCCAAGCCATGCATTTGCTGCAGCATAGTCGATTTGACCCCTGTTCCCAAAGGCTCCCGCACCAGAGGAGAAGCACACAAAAAAATCCAACGCTTCTGTTGCAAGTGCCTTAATCAGGTGTTTGGCACCAACGACTTTGGGGGCCAGAACAGATTTAAATGACGGCTCCGACTTATTCACGATCAAGGCGTCATGTAATACGCCTGCGCTGTGCAACACTCCATCGATACGGCCAAACTCACGCCTTATCTGATCAATACAGTCAAAGATGGCGTCCTCAGCAGTGAGGTCGACCGATTTGTAAACAAGATTTGGGTTCTCAAAACCAAAAGATGATGGCGCTGAAGACCGCCCAAGCAGAATGACTTTTGCCGTCGGAGCGTGGTTCAAAATCTCAGAGGCAAAAAGACGCCCCAATCCACCATTTCCACCTGTTATTAAATATACTTTTTCAGGCTGCCAACACACAGTGCCTTTGGGTTGGGCACACTGCCTCCAACCACAGGTTTGCCATTGTTCCCGCCGATATCTGAACAGTGGTGCGAGATGTTGTGATATCTTCCCCAACGCGTCGCACAACTGAGCTCCGTCGCTCAGGCTATCGGACGGTACGTGTAAGATCTGTAGCCTTGGGCCAGTGCGCTCAATATGCGCACAGCTTACCATCGCACCTAGGGCTTCAAATTCAGCCTCAGTTACCACAACTTGCCACAGGGTCTCATGGTCAAGGTCAGAAGCCTTTTTAATCGCCAAGAAAAGTCGAGTGGCCACGTCTTCGAAAGAAGCATCAGGCCCGTAAGACCACCGAGCCAGATTGGGCAGCTTCACCGCGAGGTTTGGAGCATCGTTCCGCTCAATTAAGATGGTTTTACTCACAATATGCCGACCAATAGGGATTTCAGCGTCGATCCAATGAGGTGTGGCCATCAGCGTTGCTGGAATTATTTCGTTAAAATTGTTTTCTGTGGTGGCGCGCTTTTTCTCCACCGGCTCTACCCAATGTCGTTGGCGCTCAAATGGATAAGTTGGCGCATTTAGACGTCTCAACTGTGGCCCGCCCGAAGGTGACTTGTTTTTGTCCCAATTCGCCCCGTCTAGCCATTCTTGTACCGCCCTTGAGGGTGGATTAGTCGACAGGTTTTTGGGCGCTATCCCGGTCTTTCCAAACGTCTCAAGCGCGCTGCATAGTGCCCCTGTGTCCTGCACATAAACAGCAAGACGCTCTTTTAATGAGACGCGACCAACTCTGTAAGTATCAGCAAGTGCTTGTAAATCTGTGGTGGGGGCTGCGCGAATAAATGCGGCGATTTTTGTCGCGTATGTTTGTAAACTATCTTTGCTTTGTGCGGATAACGTGAACCAGACAGGGCCGCTAACGACCCATTGTGTCATCGGCATTGGTGCTTCCTGGACGATCAAATGAGCGTTGGTGCCTGTTGCCCCAAAAGAGCTTACACCTCCGATGCGTGGCCCGTCGTTTGATGGCGCTGGCCAGGGGGCAAGATCGTTCTGCACGACAAACGGTGTTTTTTGAAGGTCAAGATGCGGGTTCGCTGGATTGGCATGCAGCGATGGTACCAGCTGCTTATTTTTCAATTGCAGCACCATTTTAATCAGGCCACTCATCCCAGCAGCAGCTTCTGCATGGCCAATATTGGTTTTCACAGACCCCAAGGAGATCTGACACCTCGCATCGCGATCTGGAAAGGCTTCGCTGAGCCCACGGATTTCAATGGGGTCACCCAAAGATGTGCCTGTCCCGTGAGCCTCGATCGCTGAGACATCATTCGCATCTAAACCAGCGTTTTGAAGGGCGCGAGTAATCAATTTAGATTGTGCAGATGGACTGGGAACAGTGAAGCCGCTTACCTGTCCTACATGGTTGATTGCCGTTCCAGAAATTACCGCATGGATTGGATCTCCATCTGCAAGGGCCACGTCCAAAGGTTTCAACACTACGGCGCCAATGCCCTCTGCAGGGACATATCCATCCCCACCAGCACCAAAGGCCCTACAACGACCATCACTAGAAAATAAATTTCCTTGTCCATAAGTTTTGTATTTCGCAGGATGTAACGACAGGTTTACTCCACCGGCAATGCACACATGGCTGTCACCCGATCGAAGGCTGTTGATGGCCATGTGAACTGCCACCAACGAGGATGAGCAAACAGTATCTACCGCGATGCTTGGGCCGTCAAAGTCGCAAAAATAGGACACCCGATTGGCGATCTGTGCCATATTAAGAGACAGTGGCAAATCAGTTTTGTGCTCATCCGCTTCAGCCACGACTAAGGTGTAATCCTTGTGCATCACACCCGCAAACACACCAACGCGACCGCTGTTTCGGAGTGTTCTAGGGGTGTGTGCAGCATCTTCAATCGCGTGCCAGCAGGTCTCTAAAAACAAGCGTTCTTGTGGGTCGAGAAAGGCAGCTTCTCTGGGAGATATGCGAAAAAATTGGGCATCAAAACAATCATGGTGATCAATAAATCCACCCCATTTTGAAATTGGCCGCCCTGTGCGAGACTTCAGGTGGGCATAATCCTCATGACGCCAGCGGGTGCTGGGAATCTGTGTGATACAGTCTGTTGCAGTCCGTAGGTTGTCCCAGAAAATGTCAAGATTGGGGCTTTTGGGAAAGCGCCCTGCCATGCCAATGATGGCAATCGGTGCGTTGTCAGGGTTGAGTTGTTTTTTCCGCTTTGGCAAAGATATTGGCTCATGAACAAGTGTATGGATCGCCAAATGGCTGGCCAGAGCAGTGAGGTTTGAATGCTCGAACAATAGTGTTGGTGGAACATCTACATGAAAGGCTTGCCGAATTTGATCGGATAGTTCGAGCAATTGTGCGGACTCAAGTCCTTGTTCATGGAAGCCAACACTTGGGTCGATACTCTGTGCCGGAATTTGCAACTTTTCTGCGAGCATCCCCGTTAACGTAGCCAGTGACGATGGTGGCGCGAAGTCTGTTGGTGAGGGCGTTTGTGTGCTCACCAAGGCACAACTGAAACCACAAAGCTCGGCCAGAACATCACCATTTTCGTTTAAAAAGGTTATGTTGCGCGTCAAACATTTTGAATTACGGCGACAGGTGGCTCTCTCTACGTGGACATAGCAGGCATCACGAAGAGGCGCGCGCCAGGTGAACCTCTCAACAGATAGCGGCATAAACAATTTTGCGTCGCCATCAAGCGTTACCGCAAAAATCATTCCCGTCACCAAACTGGCCGCATCCAAAAGTGTTGGATGAAACAAAAACTTATGCGCAGCACGTTGGGCTGTCTCAGGCAAAGCTAAATGCGCTGTCAGGGCGTCTTCAGTCAGCCTGTAGCTCCCCGATGCCCGCATAAATCCGCTATGCACGAGACCTGTCAGTTCACATTGCGCATAGACATCCTCCAAAGGTTGATCTAGCGCCGACGGCGCAGGTATATCAATGCGGCGTGCAGGTTGTGGATTGTTGGGATGAGCCTCTACAGTGGCGTATTTAATCCCCTGGGCGTCGGAAAAAACTATCTGTTTTGAAACACCCTGCCAGTCTGACTCGATGTAAAGCTGTAAATCATAGCCTGCCTCAACGCGTATAGGTTTCAGAAAACACAGGCGCGACAGGCTCCACTCTTGTGGGTTGTCGCCGTTCTCGATCAATGCCTGATAGGTGAGATCAATTATGCTCAGCCCAGGTAGGATTCCAACGCCATTTGCCTGATGACCAGCTACTACTGGGTTCTTGAAGGCCAAAAGAATGTCTTGTTTCATGTGGCCCGCCAAAAATTCTGAGTGGGTAGGTGTTGTGAGTGATACGTCAGCTCGGGGGTCAGTGCGATGAGATTGCGCGATGGCACGTCGAGTGGCTGTTTGATGTCAGATGGCTCGCGCTGTTCGCTCCATCTTGAGAGTAATGCGTGCGCATTTGTACCGCCATCCGCAAAAACGTTAATCCCTGCCAAGGGGCCTGGCAAATCCTTCCAGGAGTGCCCAAATTGTGGAAGCTCAAACCCTGTCAAATCCGCAAAAGGCATTGGCTCTGCGCCTGAGAGACAGGGGGCGACTTCACAGTTATGAAGCATAGAAACGACTTTGATGAAGCTGGCGATGGCTTCAGCGCTGAGGGGATGTCCAATATTAGGCTTTATGGAGCCAAGCATACGCTGGCCAGACTGGGTATGACCATAGGTTGCGGAGATTGCTTTTAATTCAAGCAAGTCCGTAACGTGGTGCCCTGATCCGTTTAATTCAATATAACCAATATCCTCCGGCTTACGCCCAGCACTCGCTATCGCTTGCCGCATTACATCAGCTTGCGCTTCGAAGTTTGGCGCGCTTGGACCCGCAGTGCGTCCGTCATTGTTCAGCGCAATGGACTCAAGTACTGCATAAACCGCATCCCCATCCGCAAGTGCTTGCTCGAGAGTTTTGAGTAGAACAACCCCGCATCCCTCCCCCAAAGTCACGCCGTTAGCGCGTTTGTCAAAGACGTGGAAGGGCCCCGTTTGGGCGCCCAGACTGCGATGATTGAACATTCGAGCCGGGCCGTCATCCTCCAGTACATTGACACCACCGACCAATGCTCCAGTGATTTCGCCTGTGCGTAAAGCTTGCAATGCGGTGTGCATGGCAACCAAAGCAGATGCGCAGGCGGTGTCGATCACCATCGAAGGACCACGCAAGTCAAAGAACTCCGAGACCGTCGCAGCGAGGTAATTTTGGCCAACCGCCCGAACTGGATGGGCAACGTCTTGCAACTGTGCATCTGCAAGCATTTTCTGCGCGCGTGCACCAAGATAAACTCCAAAATTTTGTCTCTTGACGTCGTCAATAGTGTACCCACCATGGTAAATAGCTTCTAAGGCCCCATCCAGAACCAGCCGAGCTTGTGCAGACATGGCACGCGCGTCAGGAAGAGGAAGGCGATAAAAATAGGGATCAAAGCGATCCAGCGCAGTGAGTAGAGCAGCCTGACCCATAGCAGCGAGAGCAGGTCTGCACTCTGGTATTGGATGAATGGCACTTTGCCCTGAGCGAATAAGATCCCAATAAGAACTTAGATCAGGGGCATCAGGAAAACGGCAGGACAATCCGACAATCGCAATCTTTGCACCTTTCGAGCTGGGGGGGGTATTTTTGGCAGTTGCAACGACAGATGTTAACTCAAGGTTGTTTTTGGGTTCATCGGTAGGGATCAACTTGTCTATAGCGTCTGGATGATGTTCCATTAGCCAGGACGTCAGGCTTGCGATCGTGCAGTTCTCATACAGCAAACTGGGATCAAGTTGTTGGCCCAGCACAGTGCCCAAACGGGCTTGAAGCGAGTTAATCAAAATGGAATCGACGCCATACTCAGCAAAAGGTGTCTCTGGCTTGATCCGACTGCGCGCGATTTCAAGTTCGCTTGCGACCAATTCGCTTACGTAACTCTCAATGCCTGAGGAAGGGGCAGTTGTTTTTGAGGCGTCAAGCCGCTTGGATGCCTGTGGAGGTGTCAGGGTGCTTGGTAAAACCACACAGGCGCCTTTAATTTCCATTGCTCTGTCCAATATATTGAGACCCTCAGCGTTTGTGAGTGTGGCATATCCCATCTCCGTCAATTTATTTGACGTGACTTCGCCCATTCCAGTCTCGCGCCAATTGGGCCATTGCAGGCTAAGCATCCTGCACTCGGGCGATTTGTGCGTTTGATATGTCGCAAAGGCATCCAAAAAGGCGTTGGCCATTGCATAGTCACTTTGTCCAACGGCCAAAGCAGGTTCGGCAGCCGTTAATGAGGAATACAATATTGCATGTGTTGCGCCCTGATTTCTTAAAGCGTTCCACAATGCAACCAATCCTGTGGTCTTGGGTGCTAAAACTTCGGTTATACTTTGAGGTGTCTTTTTGATGAAGGCCGGTGTGATTTGGTCGGCTAAGCCCGCGCAGTGAACCAGCCCACCAATCGGGCCAATATTAATCTGTGTTTGTTTGATCTTACCAATAATCGCGTCAGATTCAGTCAGATCAAGATCCAGAACCTCAAGCGCATTCGCGCGTTCGGCAAGGTCAATCAATGCCCGGTATTGAGTGGAACCACCCTTGGCAAGTTTATCCCAATCTGGGCGAGGCGCGATTGGCGTTCGACCCGATAGCACCAAGCGCGAAACACCATGCTGCATCAACAAATGCTGGGCGCAGAGCAAACCCAGCCCTCGTGTGCCCCCAGTGATCCAAACAGCTTTGTTGGACGGGAAAGAATGAAACGGCTCGGCCTTCGATGCAACCAAGGACAGATCCCTACACCGTGACACAAACCGTTGCTTATTGCGCCAGGTCACGCAGGGTGACACTCCACAATACATGATCTCTTGCACTGTTTTGTCTGCAATAAACGACTCTGGTATGGAGGCATCAAAATCAACATGGCCAGTGCGCAATCTGCTGTATTCTTGTCCTAACATTCTCGCCAGCGCTCCTGTTAAAACACCTCCATCTGGCTGTCTGGGGCTGTCTGGGGAAAGCCCTTTGGACACCACTAGATACCGCCCCGAGCCTGGGCGGCGCGCCATCGCCTGAGGCCATGGTAGCCAATCAAGCTCATCAAGCGGCAGCTCGGCGCAGGGCCGGCAATCAATCAAGGTGTCGATGTTCTCGGGAATTAGTGCAGTAACCCTAACAACTCGAGCGTTTTTTAGGCGATGCGCGATCTGCTCTGCCAACTTGTCAGTCTGTTCATTGCAGAGCACAGCTATAACACAAGGCGCTGGAGCTGCGTCAGAGGCGTCTTGGGCCAGATCATGTAGCTCCCATGAGGATGTTAAAAGTGTTACCGGTAAAGTATCAGGGACGGATTGGAGTGGTTCCTCGGGTGTATTGACCCAGTATCGATGCAGATCAAAAGGATATGTTGGTAAGGACACACGGCGCGGTTGGCTTCGTGCAAAAAGCTTATCGCTATGGATCTCGTTACCAGCCATGAAGGTGCGCGCGAGGCGTGGCAAATCAGAGGCCATCTCCGCGGTTGAATGAACCTTAGTAATCGCCAGGTTAGCCCCATCAGAAACCCAGCTCGCAAGTTTGCTCCGTAAATCGTCAAGATCCTTGGCAATAACTGCAAGACGCACAGGGTTGTGACGGCGCCCCATAAGCAGTGTGTAGCTGACATCGATAGGATCAAGTTTGCTGTTGCTGAGGTGATCAGCAATACGGCCTACGAGTGATTGAAGTTGCAACATTGTGTGCGCGCTAAAAACAAACAAGCAATCTGTGCTCAAGCTTGCTCGTGGCAGATCTTCTGGTGGCTCTTGCAAGATTACGTGTGCGTTGGTGCCACTAAATCCAAAGGAACTAATGCCAGCGCGTTTTGTACCCTCCCGCCAGTCCTGAGGCACGTTGCTGAGCACAAAGGGACTGTGCTCTAAATCGAGTGCCGCGTTTGGTGCCTCAAAGTTGCACAAAGGAGGCAGGCAATCATGTCTGATCGCAAGCAATGCGCGAAATAGCCCGAAAATGCCCGCGGCGGCCAAAGTGTGCCCCAATGTTGATTTGATCGAACCAAGACCGATGCTTCCGGGTGCAGCTGAGTGAAAATGCTGCGCCAGCCCGTCAAACTCTACTGGATCGCCTAAATGCGTTCCAGTGCCGTGGGCCTCTAGCATACCGATTGAATCAGGGTCGATATCATGAGTATTGTAAATTTTCTGAAGTAACGAGGCCTGTGCAAGCCCGTTTGGTGCTGTGATGCCATTGCTCGCTCCGTCCTGGTTTATACCCGAGCCAATGATCATCGCCTGTATAGAGTCACCATCTTCCATTGCTTTGCTCAACGGCTTTAGAACAACAGCGCCAACACCTTCGCCAGGGACAAACCCATCGGCTCGGTGGTCAAAAGCATGACAGCGCCCTTGAGCCGAAAGCATATTGGCACGATCGGCAAAGGTAAAAAAACTTGGAGTGCTAAACAGTGCAACGCCACCCGCAATTGCCATATTGCACTCTGCGTTACGTAGGCTCTGACAGGCCAAGTGAATGGCAACTAAAGAACTGGAGCATGCTGTATCCACAGAGACTGCAGGCCCATCAAGATCAAGAAAATATGATAGCCTAGCGGGAACAACGGATCCAGCCGCTCCCCACATAGATTGGGCAGGAGCCTCAGAGCCAAAGAGCTGAAAATAGTCACCGGGGTAACATCCCGCAAACACACCTGTCTGTTTGACGCCTTTCAGCGATAGGCTGCCGCCAGCGTAACCAGCATCCTCAAGTGCTTTATAGCCTGTCATCAAAAAGGCGCGCTGTTGAGGATCCATATACCGGGCCTCGATTCCAGAAATGTTAAAGAAGCCTGGATCAAAACCAGAAATATCGTCAAAGAAGGCACCGGCAAAATCAGTGTCACGCCACCGCTTGGAACGCCCAATAATGGTCTCCCCAGAATGGAGTACCTCCCAAAGCGCGTCCATCGTATCCACCCCAGGTGCCTGCACACTGGAGCCAATGATTGCGATATGATCTTCAGGTTTGGTAGCTCGCTGCACCTGTTTTGGTGACGGGCATGGCATAACGGGCAACGTAAACGAAGCATGGCCAATATAAGTGGCGAGCTTCTCAATACTAGGATGTGCCCAAATGTCCGCTGACCGCAAGGAGACCTTCGTGTCCTGCGTGAGCCGCACTGCAAGCTGATCAGCCCTCAGCGCATCAAGGCCAAAATCGGTAAAGTGTTCGGTTTGATCAAGGGCGCTCTCAGTCACTTTTAAAATATTTGCCAGGTTTCTTTTAATCTGATCCACGCATCTAAGTTTCTGAACTGGCTTAAGAGTTTGCAGATGCTCGGAAAGCTTGGAAGGGCTGGGGTAGCGATAGAGATCGCCAGATTTGAGATCTATTCCAAGCTCTTCATTTAATTTCTGAACCATCTGCGTGCCGCTTAGGGAGTCGAGTCCGTAGTCCGTAAATGCCTCATCTGTGGCAATTTCCATCTCACCACCCAAAACAGAGCCAACTACTTTTTGAATCCTGCTGAGATGACTGCTTGAAAGGCTCTGCGGTTTTTGCGCTGGCACTGGTTTGGTGCGTTGGGCTTGCATACTGTGCTGCATAGCCCCATCGCTGCGCGCCAAAACAATCTGTTGCCCAAAACGATGTGCTGTGTGAAGCGGCGTATCAGCGTTTAAATATCCAGCTTCACTCAAACTTGCCCGCCAAGTCTTTGGCGCAACAATAGGGCCGCCGGGCAAGCGTCGTGCACTGTCTGCAAATCCCCACCAGCTCTTCAATGTCCCAAATGTCAAATGGGTCAATAAAGTATTATGGCTTAACTCGTTGAGAACAAGCAATCCACCGGGCGCTAGGAGCATCTTCGCCTGTCGCAATGCATTGGCAATGTCATTTGTTGCGTGCAGGACGTTTGAGGCGATGACAATATCATAGCTTTGTTCAACAAACCCCTGATCTTGTGCTGAATGCTCAATGTTTAATGCTTTAAATCGCATTGAGGGGATACGCGACCTAAAATCAATTTGCGCAGTGGCAAAGAATGTAGAAGAGATATCCGTGTACGCATACTCGGTGACGTGCGGCAATTGCTGGGTGTCTTGCAATGATTGGATCACCTGCTGGGTTGTCCCGCCCGTGCCAGCCCCGATTTCAAGGATTTTGATTTTATGACCCGCACCGCTGAGCATTTTTGCCTCTCCAATAACGGCCTGAGCCGTCCAGTGGTTGAATGCGTCCGCCAGCGCATTGCCGCGATACAGACCCTCGATGAGATGAGTCTTGCCGTCTGGAAAAAGTACATCTGTCCCGTTGATCGCACCGCTCAAAATGTCTGGTAAGGCCAACAAAGATGCATTGAGAATGGGCAGGCGCGCAGCGAGTTCGGGCTGGTCCATCCACCTGTCTTGCTGCTGGCGCCAAGTCCGCCAAGCGTCCTGTGACCCCACAGTCTCAGGATAAGCCTCCAAAAGCTCAGTTGTTGCGCGTGTCCACGAGTCACAAAATGCAACACCAGGCGTTTGTAACTTTGTAAGCTGAGCGTGCAAAACGGGAGCAATGGCTTTTTCGAGCGTGACAATATTCTCAAGCTGTGGTGCGAGAGCCGCCAGAGTTTCCGTCTCAGCCACAAGCTTAGGCAAGGGACGAATTTGCGGACCAGTGGCCAACGTGATCTGCGCCTGCCGGTCGATTACAGGCACATCAACCGCACGGGTGGTTACCATATAGCCGAGCTGGTCGTGCCCATCGGGAAGTGACAACAAGACCTCAAGAGCTTCATTCCCTTGTTGCGGCGTGATCGACGCCATCCCTCGCTGGGCCATGCTTGTGCGGTACGCGTCACTCGCAACAACCCCGACATCCCCCCAGTAGCCCCAGTTCATAACCTTCACAGGACAGTTTAGCTGCAGCCGCAGCGCGGTTGCGAAAGCATCTTTGAAGGTGCAGCCTGCTGCATAATTGCTTTGCCCAGGAGAAGGTGTGAAAGCAATCATGGATGAGAAGAACATTACAAAATCAAGGCTTTTCTTTGAAAATGCATCGATTGCATGCACGCTGAGATCAACTTTGGCACGCAGTGTATCTTGGAAATCTGTATAGCTCATCGTGGCAAGGCTTGCGTCGCGTAGCGTGATCGCGGAATGTACGATGCCGTTAACCGGCCCGAAGCGTTGCCTGATTTGGCGCTGTATCTGGCGAAACGTCTGCGGATCAGTCGCATCCACACTAAAATAATCGGGGCAGGGTCCAAATTCAGACAACGCGGCTTGGGCCGCTTTGATGTCAGCATCAATCTCACGCCGTCCCAACCAAATCACTTGGGCGCCGTACTGTCGAATGACATGCTCACTCCAGGCGCGACCTAACCCACCAGCACCGCCCAGAACAACATAAACGCCCCCTTGGCGATAGGCTTTCTGATCTTGAATTGCGTCAATCTTGGTTTCTATTAAACGGTGTCGATACCAAATCCCCATTCCATGTTCTGTGGGGTCGCGGAGCGCAAAGGAAGCACCTAAGGCATCTTGAGGAAGTTCTTGCAAGCACGCAATCAAAGCTTTATCAGACTGAAGGTTCAAAGGCAGATCGATGACCTTAAGCTGCCAACGATGCATTTCGCGGTTAATAGACCCGACAAAACCATGTAAGCTTGCGTGCTCGGGATAAACTGTTTCATCATGCACTTTCATGGTCTGTTGTGTAATAACCGTAAGATTCAGTGGCTTTGCGCTGTAACCCTGTGCAACGATCTTTTTGAGCGCACGAAAAAGCAGCCCAACACCGTGGATCTGCGCTGTGACCATCTCAGGCGCAGGGGCAGACTTTGCCGGTTTTGGTGCCAACCAGATCAGGCACTGGTTGCGCTGCAAAAGATCCGTGAGCGCCACACCAAGCTCATTATCGTCAATGTCCGTGGGGATTTCCCAAAAGGTTTCAGCTTTGTCTCGCAGTGTTTGACCAAGTCTGGGATCGTAGCCAGGCGCTGCAATGGCGATAAACTGTAAGGTCTGGCCGTCCTTAAGGGTTGTTTCAAACCCCTCAAAAATTGGCTTGAGGTAGGTGTGCTGCTGGGCAGTTGGGGCAGAGACCAGCGCTGCCCCTGCATCTTCAGCCCAGAAAGTTTTACGCTGAAACGGCGTCTTGGGCAGGCGTAGACGCTGCAAGGACTGCCCAGCAAACATTGTGTCAAACGGTAGATCAACCCCCGCCTCAAAGGATGTGGCGACTGTTTGAAGCAGCTCCGCGCGCTCGCTGTGGTCTGCGCCACTGAGCCTGGCCATTGCGTTTTGCGCGGCACTTTCTGCGACTATAAGATCCGACCGTTGGGTAGTGGATTGCGATGTATTCAGAAAAGTATCAATCGCGTCCTGCAACTCGAGGCGGGTCTCAATTACAACAGTAAAGCGATGCCGCTTATGGGTGCGCCCGGTCAGCAATGTCAGACTGAGGTTGGCCAGATCATGATTTTGGAGTGTCCCTGCATGCAAAAGCTCTTGAAACGCGCGCATAGTGGCGCGCAACTGATCGTCGGTGGCGCCCGAGAAAACGACAAGATGGGCCCCCCCCAGCCCAGTAACTTGTGAAACCGCAAGAGGTGGCTCCTCAAGTACCAGATGCGCATTAGTGCCACTGAAGCCAAACGCGCTGACACAGCCCCGCCTCGGTTTGGTCGTCCTCGGCCACGCTTTCGAGGTGTGGTTCACGCTTAATGGGCTTTGATCAAAACTAAGCGCAGGGTTGGCCTCAATAAAATTAAGTGAAGCTGGAATGGTCTGATGGCGCATTGCCAGCAAAACTTTCAGCACTCCGGCAACCCCTGCTGCGGCGCCTGCATGACCAATATTACCTTTGATAGAACCGAGCGCGATCTTATTTTGCTGCTCTGAGGCTTGATTAAAACACTTGGCTAACGCTGTAAATTCAATCGGATCTCCCAACTTTGTGCCAGTCCCATGTGCCTCAATCATTTGAATACTGTCGGGAGCTATCTGGGCCGTCGTATAAAGATCGCGCATCAATTTGGCTTGAGAGCTGGCACTTGGCGCTGTTAAACCATTGGTCGCACCATCTTGGTTGGTGCCACTGGCTTTAATCACGGCACTGATTGAGTCCCCTGCCGCTAATGCGTCTGCCAAGCGCCGCAAAATAAGCGCGCCAGCTCCCTCACCAAGAACAAAGCCATTAGCGCGCGCATCAAAAGCGAAACACTGACCTGTCGGGGACAACATTTGCGCGTTATTTGCGGCATCAAACAAACGAGGAGTACATTGCACTGTTACACCGCCAGCTATCGCAAGGTCGATTTCCCTCGAGCGCAATGCGCGACAGGCGAGATCAATTGCAACCAAAGCACTTGAACAAGCGGTATCGATCCCCAGGGCTGGACCCTCAAGATCAAGCACATAAGCGATCCGCGATGCGATCACTGAGGGCGCATTGCCCCAAAACGCCTGCGGTGGGGGCTCGCTGTCGAATAAATCGCGGTAGTCACCATCACTGCATCCAGCAAAAACGCCACTGCGCAGAGTTTTAAGCGCCAGTCCAGCATAGCCAGCATCCTCAAGAGCATGCCAGCATTCCTCCAAAAACACCCGCTGTTGTGGATCCATAAAGTGGGCTTCTTGATCTGCTATTCGAAAGAAGCGCGCGTCAAACCCAGCGATGTCTTCCAGCAACGCGCCGTGGCGACAATACCCGTTCTTGCCTTGATAGCGAGCGTCAAGATTCCACCTGGTAACCTCTTCGACCAACTCCTGACCATTTCTGAGCACATCCCACAGCTGATTTAAGTCTTTTGCTGCCCCAAAGCGGCCACTGGCGCCGATGATGGCAATATCAACTGATCCAAACGATTGGTGCGGTTGCACATTGGTTGGCCGCTTGCGTTCCTTAAACGATACACTTTTTGAGGCGTCACCGCGCAAAGACTCCAGCTTTTGACATAACTCGGGCTCAAGTGCTTTAATTTTAACACGTGTGCGCTTCCGGGCCTCTGGCTGGTGTGGCGTTGACGCAGCATTTAAATCAGGCCAAGCGCGTAACTCGCGCTTGGCCTCAGTCGGAAAAGACATCAATGCGCGGTGACCAGGCAGCAAAGTTTGATGAGCATCAGCAACGCGCGCGATAAACTCCGAATCATCATGTAAAGGTTGTGTGATGCGCGCCATAGTTTCTGTTGATACGCGATGCGAATGTACCAGCTCAACGCCCGCTTGTTCAGTTGCAGCAAGCACGTCAGCCACGCGGCTTTCGCAGAATGGCATGGACATTAGCGTGCTGCCTGTTCGGTAAATTTCCGCAACTGGGTCAAAGCAGGAGATATACTTGCGGAAATCGTCAAAAGCAGACTCTTCGGGGCTGCCAGAAACCGATAAAAAGGCCAAGGAGGGATGTTTGGCCTGATGCGTGGGATCATAAGCGCCGTCCTCAGCTTCATCATCAAACGAGACATAGACTGGTAACGTCCGCTCAAAAAATGTCTTTAGCTTGGCCGTAATACTATGAAAAAAAACGGGGCTTGCATAAACCACCAAGTCGGCCTCTCGCCACTTCGGCAACATTTTATGCGTCATATCATCTTGGTGGATGCATACTTTTTCTTGGTTAAATCTCTTGTTGAAGCAGGCAAAGCACGCTGTGCAATAATCAATATGCGTGTCGTGTATATCAAAATCTATCACCTCTGCCTCAGCTGATCGCATGCCTTTGATCAGATGCTTCAGCAAAAGAGATGTCTTGGATTGAGCGGCGTTTCGAGGGCTGGAATTGACTGTAACTACTTTCATCAAACAAGATCTCCAACATCAATCCACTTGCCGTCATCATCTAAAATCTCAAATAAGCTTTCTTCAATGCTTGGGAGATGACAGACGATGTGAGACATCTTTTTGAACCCGTGGTGCGCAGCGATTTGCGACATCAGATCGTTTGTTTGGACAAATAAAATCTCTGAATCCGTTGAGCGCTCGCGTCGGCCTGCAAACAAAACGCTGCCCCCATGTGTTTGACAGTAAGCTCTGCTAATTTGCTTGACCTCTGGGTTATCAGTGAGAATCAGCACAGTTCCATTAGGCTCCAGTTCCAAACTGTCCAAGGCGCTAACAACCTCTCCCAACAAACCTTCGATGGAACTGCTTTCAAGGGCGTTGGGTCGCTCTGTTTCCGTCTCGCTCTTATCGGCAATTGCAGGTGTCATTTCCTCATTGGCTTCATGCACGTAGCGCGCGAGTTTTGAGACAGTGTTATAGTCAAAGATCACGGTGGTCGTCAGTGGCATATCCACCGCATCGGCAATGTCATTCACCAGATTGACTGCAATAATAGAATCCACCCCATAATCAGCAAAGCTGATGTCCTTTCTAATTTTTTTTGGGTCGATTTTGAGCGCTTGGCTGACGTGATGGCAAATGTCGTCTTCAAGCGCATGCAGATCAGAAATAGCGCGTTTTGCATCCTCGGAGACGTCAAGCCAAGCCTGTGCTGTGATGATCTGTTGACCAAGTCCATGATGGAGGTTTGCTGGAGATTCTAGAGCGTTAAATCCAGCCTCTTCAAGCAGGTGTCGCCAGTTTTCTGCCGAAAGGCCTGGACTGCCGTCAAGACGCAACTCTGGGTCATCATATCTCCACCAGCCGTCCAACAATCCAAAAGTAACATGTGCATAAATAGCATTGTCGCTCAGTTCATTGACAACCAGAAGTCCGCCTGGTTTCAATAAAGTGCGTACATGCGCCAATGTGGTGCGCATGTTGCGGGTGGCATGTAAAACATTTGCCGCAACGATGACGTCAAAAGAGGCTGGTGCAAACCCTTGATCCTTAGGCTCACTCTCTATGTCGAGACAGCGCCCCTCAACATAATCATAGATTTTGCCAAACCGGTCTAGCCCATGTTCGACGAAGCGCTTGGAACTATCAGTGTAAACATAAGCAGAAGGTTCGCTGGAGCCCTCGGAAAATGCAGCCAGTAAATGTGCTGTGGTTCCGCCGGTTCCCGCGCCAATCTCCAGAATGCGGGGCGTTTTTCCTAAAACATTTTGTAGAACCGCCTTGACTAAGATCTGATTGAATAGATCAGCAGTAGGGTTGTTATTATAAATCGGGTCTACTAATTTTAGGCTGCTTTGTGGAAACAGCACTTCTGTTGCTTTGTGTTGTCCCGTTAGGACCGGCGAAATTTTTGGCAATACAGCCTCCAACAACGGAATGCGTGGCGCAAGGTTCGGGTCCGCCATCCAGATTTCACGGGCGCTGTACCACCTTTCCCAGAGCAATTTTTGACTTAGATTTTTTGGACTTGGGAAGTCGGCCAAGAAACGCTGTGTCGTCTTCCACCAAGGTTGGAAAAACGGTGTGATTGCGGACTGTTCAGGCAGGAAGCTGCGCAGCAGGTCAGCAATTTGTTGGTCTAAATCAATTGGCAGATCTGGTAAGGCCTGTGCGGGTACCCGTGAACGTAGTCCTTTAAAACGAAGCGCAATCTCGCCTGATGCTGACGCGATAACTAAGTCGAGACATTGTTCGGTCGTGTTTTTATCCACCTCCATGACATGAACCATTTCAAATGGTCCCTTGGCTGAGAAAATATCAAGGTGATCAAGCTGGAAGGGTAGGGGTGGATTTTTCATACCGGTTTCATCGAGAGCTCCATCAATCATGCACAGACAAGTTTGCAACGCCGAGTCCAATAGCCCCACATCCAACGGATTTGTTGGGGATGTGTCCGTTCTTGACTGAAGCATAGCAAAAGCCTGCCCTTGCCCTAAATCGACGCTGCCCAACTGCAAATGAGCCCCGCCATAGCCCACTCCCATCTGCTGGAAAGCCCTTTGCAACGTCGCCGGCAACACTCGACGATCACGACAAGACGCCATGGCCGCAATGATGTCATGGCTGGGTTCTTTGGGCTGATTTGAGAGAAGGGTTATTTTCCCCTGGCAATGATTTACGCGGTCGCCACCTTGCTGTGACCAGAATTGGAATTTGCCTTGCAGCGCAGCTCCCATTGCAATTTCAAGCTGCAATTCTGACTGTGCTGAGAAAAACGGTGCAATCCAAACCACATCAGAAAACGACACATGTGCCGCAGGAGCAGTGTCATTCATCAATTGCCAACAACATTGTAAATAGCCAACGCCTGGCAATACAGCTGCCCCATCAAGCATATGATCGCTGAGCGCCGCCCCGTCCTTGCGGAAATCAAAGCTTCGGTGGAGCGTTTGCGATTTCACCATAGCTTGGGCGGCGAAAGGCTTTGGCATTGGTAGCTCTGGTGCCCAATGCCGCTCCTCAGCAAAGGGATAGGTAGGTAAGCTAACGCGTTGGAAGGGTTTGTTATCTGCTAGCGCACTCCAATCTATACTTGCTCCTGCTACCCATCGTGCAGCCACCCGAGGTAAATCACTCGGCCTCGGTGAAAAGTCCCCATCATTGTTCACACTGTTTGCATTTTCTGCCTTCCCAAACCACCCTTTAAATTGCGTGCTCTTGCCTTCCGCAAATGCTGAAAGCTGTGCGGCAAGATCTGTTTTGGAAGCTGTAACAATTGCCAGCCTGTACTCAAATGCGACCCGCCCTGACTGCAACGTGCGAGCCAGATCATACAGAGCCCCCGACATTAGGGCGGCCATAGTGCCAGCATAAGCCCTTATCTGTGCCTCGCTTTGGGCGGACAGCACCACTAGTTGCGGCTCTCCGTCAAACGTTGTGAGCGCAGCAATAGAAGGTGCCTCTTCAAGTACGATATGAGCATTTGCGCCTCCTGCTCCAAATGACGATAGGCCCGCGCGGAGGGGGCAAACTCCGTCGGGTGACACCCAAGGTGAAGCGGTTTGGTTGACAAAGAATGGAGAACCTTCAAAGTCAATCTCAGGATTGAGAGGCCCACCGTGAAGGCTTGGAACAAGCGTCTTATGCTTCATCTGCAGAACAACTTTTAGCAAGCCCGCAATCCCAGCCGCACTTTCCGCATGCCCAATGTTAGACTTTACAGACCCAATTGCACAGCTTGGCGCCGCCTTAGGAGGTTGATCAAACGCCTGTGATAGCGCGCGCACTTCAATAGGATCACCCAAAACAGTGCCAGTGCCATGAGCTTCGACGTAGCTTATAGTTGCGGGATCAATGCCTGCTTTAGAAATAGCTGTTCGAACAACGCGTTCTTGGGCTTTTGGGTTGGGCACAGTATAGCCATTCACTTTGCCTCCAGCATTTATGGCACTTCCCAAAACGACGGCGTGAATGTGATCTCCATCTCGTATGGCATCTTCCAGTCGCTTGAGCAAAACTACTCCCACACCCTCGGCGTCTACAAAGCCATCAGCGTGTTCGCAGAATGTCTTATTGCGATCGTCTCCTGATAAAACCCGGAGTTGTGACAGGCCGATGCTGTGTTGTGGGTTCGTGATTAGATTGACCCCCCCCGCAAGTGCCGTTTGGCTTGAGCCAGCTAGGAGGCTTTCAATTGCAAGGTGAAGGGCCGTTAACGAGGAGGAACACGCAGTATCCACGGCAAGACTTGGCCCCTGGAAATCGCACTGATAGGAGACGCGATTGGCGACCGACCAATGTTTTGCGCCATTGTGATATGTGTCGTTCATCACCCCAGCAAAAACGCCGACACACCCAAGCGTGTTCAGCGCTTCGGGTGTATACCCCGACGCTTCAACACATTTCCATGCTGCTTGTAAAAACAGCCGCTCCTGAGGGTTTATCCCTTCGGCTTCAACTGGAGATATGTTAAAAAACAGAGGGTCAAATTGGCTAATATCGTCGAGGTAGCCACCCCATTTGGTCGAGGTGGCACCCTTTGTACCCGGTTTCGCATGAAAATAATCCTGCCATGCCCACCGGTCTTTAGGCACCTCGCCAATGCAGTTGTTGCCGGCAATCAGATTTGACCAGAAAGCATCGAGATTCGGGGCCATTGGAAAATGACAATCGGCGCCTATGATCGCAATCGCATCGCGCGGGTGAGGCGCTGGAACATTGAGTTCCGCCACAGCCTGAGACGCCGGTTCGGCCATAACACGCTCTTGAGCCTTGGCGCGCGCAATAATAGCCAACTCATCACCGCGGCTTTCGACCAAATGGTGAGTTAACGTTTCGACCGCCTGATATTCAAAAAACAACGTTGTGCCAACACCGGGTAAATGTTCGCGCAAACGCTTGGCTAAATCAATCACAACAATCGAGTCAATTCCGTAACTGTCAAAACCTTTTGCTGGATTTATCTCACTCTCAGGTAGTCCCGTTGCCTGCGCAATTAGGTCTATCAACAGGTCTTGGGTAAACCGATTAAGCGACATTTTTGGCATCTCTTCGCGGATTGTCGGCCTGGGCTGATATGTGTGGGAACACATAAGTGGCGTTTGGGTCTCTTGATGAGTTAAAATCAGCCCATCACTCTGAGCCAGTATGATTTGTAACCCGAGATCATGATGGTCTTTTGCAGGAAACACGGGTTCGCCAAAACCAGCATGACGCATCACATGAGACCAACTCTTTTCTGGCAACCCCGGAGATCCACAGAAGCGAATGCTGGGATCATCAAAACGCCACCATCCTTCGAGCAGTCCAAAGGTAACATGGCCATACAGTGTTGGCTCTGATATTTCATTCAACAGCACCATCCCGCCAGATTTAAGCGCTGATTTAACATGCTTAATTGTGCGACGAATATCAGACGTTGTGTGCAAAGAATTAGCAGCAACGACAATATCATAGCTCCCGATTTCATATCCCTGATCCGCCAGCGGACGATCGGCATCCAATAATCCAGTTTGCAAATACGGCACATTCGCAGCGAACCTGCGTTTTGCATGGGCCAAAAATGTTCTAGAAATATCGGTGTAGCGATATTCCTTTATGGCTTGTGTCAAGCCGTTGTCAGAGATGGCCTGAAAGAGTGTGGCGCTTGTTGCCCCAGTTCCAGCGCCGATTTCAAGGACGCGTAGCGGCCTGTGGGCGCGTTGGCGCACGAGAGAAATAAAGGCCGAAGCCAGAACCTGATTAAAATATTGCGCCGCCAGATTAGCAGAATAAACCTCCTCAATCAGATCAATCGCCCCATTGGGCATCAAAACCGATGTGGCAGGCTTTTGTCCGCTCAAAATTGTGGGCAAGTCTCTCAACGCCATTTCCGCCAATCTAACTTGCGCGCGGCGGCTTGGCTCTGCCAACCAGACCGCTTTGGAGTCATCCCAGGCCTGCCAGGCGATCTCAAGGCTTGGAGTTGCGTGGCTGTGAATATCCGCAAAATCCCCCACATGGCGCACCCACTGCCGTAAATAAGGCTGTGGGACGTCGCTCGGCTCCGCGTTTACATCTTCGAGGCCAAGCCCTCGTAACTGCGCCGTCAAGATATCCAACAGAAAAGGCTCCATCGGCGCCATGCGGAAGTCACCTCCGCTGCGGATATATGCCCAGGCGCTGCCATCTTTTGGGAGGTCAATTTCCAAGTTTTGAAGAAAATTAGGAGCAAAGGCCTGCTCGTCCGTTATCACAAGCTGCTGATCGTCGATCGGTAGGTTCAAAATCTCTGACCGCGAACCAGGCAAGAAAGCCAGTTGATCGGTTGGCAGAGCCATAAGCTGATTGAGTGCGTCCCATCCTTCAGCGGGTTCAATCGAGCGCACTCCAGCCTTTGACGCACGTTGACGATTGGCATCATCAGCGACAATGCCAACTCGTCCCCAGTATCCCCAATTCATAACCTTAACAGAACAATTCAAACTCTTTCGCAAAAGCTCTGCATGGAGATCAATAAAGCACGAACCAGCCGCATAATTGCCCTGTCCTGGCATTGTTAAAAAGCTCTGTACCGAAGAAAAAAACAACACAAACTCGAGCTCTTCATCGTGAAAACACTTTGCCAACGCGAGCGTTGCATTCAACTTTGGCAAAAGAGCATCGCACAACTGGTGTTTGCTCATCTGCGACACGGTCTTATCGGTTAAGGTGATCGCTGAATGCACCACGCCACGGATAAAACCCATGCTTGCTTTGATGTCTGATATGGCCTGTGCGAGCTGTGCTGGATCACTCGCGTCTGCTTGGAAATATTGAAGTTTGTGCCCAGGCTGTGTCGCAGCAGCAATTTTTCTATCAATATCAGAACCATGTGGCGTTCTCCCAATCCAGGCAACCTGCCAGCCTTGCCCTGCAGATAGTGATTTGGTCCATTCAGACGCAATACCGCCCGCACCACCAATGATCACAATGACCCCAGGGCCAGTCGTTGGGAAAGACGCAGCAGGTTGCTTGATCGTGTTTAGAGGCGCCAATGACCGTGTAAACCAATCTCCCTCTCGAAAGGCCAACAACAAAGGTGCGTCAGTGATATTTGAGAGTGGTATATTCGCTCGGAGATTTTGTCGCGGCAAATCCAGGATTTGGAACGACCATTCGGGCATTTCTTTTGACACGGATCCGATCAGTCCATGCAACCCCGCATGTGCAGGGGTTACTGCCTCGCCCGGGATCACCAGTGCACCGCCCCGTGTCACAATTGTCCATCTAATGGATTTTGTATCAAGTCCACAGCGCAATATGTGTTTTACAAAACCAAAGAGAGATAGGATGGCTTCACTGTGCAGCTCAGGATCGTATGGATCATCTTTAGGCTCATCCATTGAAGCAATCCAGATGATGTGATCGATTTCGTGGCAGTCGAGATTGGTGCTTTGTGTTGCCTCAGACCAAGGTAGCTGCTGAACAGAGTGGGCCTGTAGTGGTTCTAAATCCAGAGCTGATTTTGCGCCAAGATCACCGGCAATAAGAGTGCATGGTGAGGCTGGCTCGGCGGAGTTAAGTTGGTACCGCTTCCAGATTGGGCGTAGGAGGGCATGAGACAGGGTAGGGCCCGTTGATTGGGCAGCACGCATGACTAGTCCGCGGATATGTATTAATGGCAGGTTTTGTTCGTTAACAAGTAAGGCCTCAAAGCCATTCTGCGCAGTCTCATCAGTTTTGATCCACACTTTCATCTTGTTGGAAGCACGGCGTTGTTCGGGCCTACGCCAATATGTCAGGGCCTCGATTGAGAATGGCAATTGCGGGGTCTGTGCATTGTCGTCTAATGCCATGGCCGTTTGCAAAACCGCATCAATAATACAGGTATGAGGTGGGTGAGCGTCTTGCTTCTCAAGCAGGTCGGGCGCAATTTCGAGATGTACAATTTTGCCGGGTGAATCTGAGAACATGGAATGATGCACAGCACTGATATTTTGGAATGCGACCCCAAGATCCACACCGGTTCGCGCGACCTTACTGTAAAATTCTTCTTTGCTGATTTCTAATGCATAACGACTTTCATCAGGCCACTCTATTGCTAGTGTAGCCGTATCAGTCGTGGCCTCTGCGAAGAACCAGTTCTGATCTGAAGAGATGCGCAGCGTCATGCCGCCACCTGCCTGACCGCCAGCACCACGCGTAAGCTCGGTTTTTAAGGAGACTGGTTCAGCACCCAAAGTAACGAAACTTGCAAAGCTCACATGGCGTAACACTACATTCTGAGGCTCAGCTGCGCTGGTTAGTAAGACCGCGGCGAGTGCCATCTCTAGCCCTGCAGCAGCTGGAAGAACAACCGCACGGTCCACCTTGTGTTGAGAAATGACTGAATGGGTTTGGGAAATCTGAGATTTAAAGTGCTGCCCCTCCAAAGAGGGAAGTATGCGTCCGAGAAGCCCATTTTGGGCAAAATTTTCCTGAATTGGCTTCTGGTAAGTTTCATTGGCAAAAATAGTAGGGCTCAGATGTAAGCGTCGCGCAAGAGGATCAACAGCCTGCATTTGGACTTGCCAATTGACTTCCCCACCGCGAACCCAATGCTGCGCAATTTCTGTTAACTCACTCCGATCGGATAACTGGTTATGTGATGAAACAGCGGTTCCAAACCAAATCTCTGGATGATCCATCTCTCCCGCCATCATTTGAGATAGCTTGTCGATCAGATCTGCTTGCGAGTTAGCCAATACAACACATCGTTCTGATAATGCGGCGCGACCAACTTGCAGGGTTTTGGCAACAGAGCTCAGCCATGACACGTTGCCGTCCAGTGCGATGGCTGGAAACAATTGCTTGGTCAGATACGAAATGGTCTCTTGTCCCGAAAACGAAGGTCTCGATCCAAAGCGGGCTTGCAGGCGCTCTCGCAACTCCATCTGTTCCGCAGCACCCAAGCCAAGGTCAAGCAAGGTTTCGTGCTCTGAGATGTCTTGTGGCCTCAGACAGATCATCTTCGCAATCAAGTGTTGGAGCTCATTAGGCTGAGGTCTGTCCTGAAGCGCTGTCAGTTCGCTGTGAAGTTGGACTACGTGTGCTTCAAGCAGCGTCTTTGTACGCGCGGACAAAGGAATCAGCACGGGTTTTTGAGGCGGCATTGCGTCAAAAGCCTGCCGACGTGAATAGTCTTGCACCACCAAATGTGCATTTGTACCGCTGTGGCCAAAAGAGTTAAGCGCCGCGAATCGTGGTGTTTCTTGTACGGGCCAGTCCAGCGTTTGGTGAGAGAAATTGAGGGCTGAGCTGTCGCTTGTGATCAATGGGTTTAATTCGCTGAGATGACGCAACCCGAGTCTTTTACAATGGCGCATCGATTGAACCACATGGATCAATCCTATAACCCCCGCAGCCGCCGAGCTGTGCCCAATGGTGGGCTTTATCGCCCCAACCGCACAGAAATGACGTTTGTTTGTGAATTGCGCAAAAGCACGCGTCAGAGCATTAGCTTCCACCACATCGCCCAGCGTTGTTCCCGTCCCATGGCTTTCAACATAGCTTATTTGTTCGGGGTCAATTTTAAAACGAGCGTATGTTTGGGTGATAAGCTCCTCCTGAGCTTCACCATTTGGAGCAGTTATGCCGTTGCTTGAGCCATCTTGATTGGTACCAGAGGCGGCAATACAAGCATAAATTGGATCCCCATCACGCTCCGCGGCTTCAAGGCGCTTTAAGACAACCATGCCCACCGCTTCCGACATAACCGTGCCGTCAGCCCCCGCAGAAAAAGCGCGACACTGCCCGCTTGGGGACAGCATGCCGACGCCCAAAAGATTCATCACCTCTGAAGTGTCAAGATTGGCGCAAACACCGCCTGCCAGAGCCACCTCAATCTCGCCGCTGCGTAAAGCTTCACAGGCGAGGTGTATTGATACGCCAGAAGAAGAACATCCAGTGTTTACTGCTAAAGCAGGCCCGCGCAAATTCAAAATATAGCTGAGCCGCGATGCAACAAGCGCATCTGATTGCCCCGTGAAACTCTGATGCCGATATCCTGAAGGCTCAGCGCCTACATAAACCCCAACGGTAGCACCAGATAGGGAAGTTGGATCGATTGCGGCGTCCTCGAGAGCTTTCCAGCCTTCTTGTAAAATTAAACGCTGATGCGGGCTCATCGACGCTGCCTCATTTGGAGTGAGGGTAAAGAAAAGCGGGTCAAACTGATCTCGTTTTTTAAGAGTGCCACCCACATCAAAATGCCGCATCTCATCTGATCGCCCCTGCATATAGGTGCGCGAGAGCGGGCCAAGGCTATCTTTGCCCGCTGCAAGATTTTCCCAAAACGCGTGAATATTGCAGGCTCCAGGAACCTGTCCAGCCATGCCAACAATTGCGATCAGATCGTTTCTCAAAGAGGCGGTCTTCTTCACGCTGGGGGTAGGGGTTGCTAGCGCAACGCTTTGGGCCGTACTTTTTGGGGCTAAGCTTGCAATATATTGGCTCAAGCATTTAACTGTGGCGTATTCAAACACAATCGCTGGATTGAGCGAGAGACTCAGGCGCTGGTTTATTTCCTCAATAAAACGAATGCCAAGGATTGAATCGATTCCATAATCAGAGAGCGCCACCGTCTCCTGAATTTGTGAGGGCTCCAGCTCAGTGGCTTCCATTAGCGCAGCGCATACAATGCTCTGGATCTGATCCCGATCTGATTGATCCAAAGTCTCAATGTTGCACTTTTTAAGCATAGGTACTGCAGCTTGGATCACATGATGCCCCGGCTGGTCTGGAGCACCTGCTAAAAATTGTAGATCAACAAAACCTGCGTGTTCCAACTGCTGAGCCCAGCCACCAGGGCTCAAAAGTGGAGCCCCTGGCAATCGACGGTCAGGATCGTCATACAGCCACCAGCCATCCAAAAGGCCAAAAGTCAGGGTGCCAAAAAGATCATTTCGAGTAATCTCGTTGAGGATGATCTCACCGCCAGGGCGCAGTGCAGATTTCGCATTTTCAAGTGTCCGGGCAATATCGCGTGTGGCGTGCAAAACATTCGTGGCAATGACCAAATCAAAAGATGCAGGCGTTAACATCGCGCTCGTGAGCTCGGTATTTACGTCATATATCGCTGTCTTGAAGTAAGGGTACTCACCAAAGCGGGTTTGTGCCCGAGCCAAAAAGGACTGCGACAGATCGGTGAATTGATATGTTTCTACCGCTGCATTTGGACCCAACTTCGGCAAGATGCGACAGGTCGTGCCGCCTGTGCCAGCCCCAATTTCTAATATCCGTGCCTTCGTACCCTGAGAACAACCGACCACAAAAGCTTCAACCTGTGCTGCAACTTGATCGTTGAGAGCATCAAAAAGGGGAGTTCCGCTATAGGCTGCAGCCACCTTGTCAAGCGAGCCAGACGGAAAGAGAACCTCTGTGGCAGCCTTGCGGCCAGTAAGCACCGCGCCCAAATCGCGAATGCAGATTTGAAGTAGCTCTAAATTGGTTTTCCAGTGTGGACGATCGGCGTGTTCCAAAACGAATGCGCTAAAGCGGTCAAACTCCAGTTCAAAATCAAGCTGTGTGACGCCCGTTGCGCAAATTAACTGTGTTTTTTCAATTTGTGACAGAACCTCGATAAGCCATCGTTTGTACTTTGGGAGAATTTTTCCTTTAGCCAAAAGCTGATCCACATCGTCCTTGAGGTGCGGTTGCATGATCCCAAGAGATTGAAGGGCAGCCAGTGCCAGCCGAGGCATCCAGTCATCCAGCCAAGCGGGCTTCTCTGTCCTTTGTAGCTGTGCAAGCTGCGCCACACTCAACAGTGATGGGTTGGCTTTCCCCAAACGCACGGTTTCATCAACGCCCGGCATGAGTGACTTTACAGCTGAGGAGGGGCGCATCGCCAAACTATGTTGGCATGTACCTACTCGAAGATATGCCACAAAAGCTTTGAGAGCGGCAAATCCTTCGTGATCCTCAATAAAAGCAATATTGGTAGCAACTCGTTGATTTTCTTGAGATGCTTTCCAAAAACCCCAATTTAAAATACCTACTGGATATCGACTCTGTGTTGCAAGCTCAGTGCACATTGCATCAGCGGCAGTCATCGCCGCTGCATAGCTCGCGAACTGCGTGGCACCAGAAAAAGAAAACGCCTGCCCTGAAGAAAAATAGATCAGAAAATCAAGTGGGTCATCCTGAAGCGCGCGAAAGAAATTTTCGCTCCCCCGAAGTTTGACATCAAAAATTGATTGAAACCGGTCACGATCAAGCGCATCCAAAGTGTCATCAAATTCGAATACGAGGCTGGAAAACATTGCCCCATCGATCGGCCCATCCCTTCGCACAACTGCCAAAGCTTTATGCAACCTTTCGATATCGGTAACATCGGTTTGAACATAACAAACGTCATCACCATATTCCGCCAACCTGCGTTGCACCTTTGGGCTTGAGATGGGTGAGCGTCCAAACCAATAAACCTTTGAGGCATAGTCTTGCGTCAGGAAACGGCTGATCACACTGCCCACAGTCCCCGCACCACCTGCAATAATATAGCGTCCGTTTCGCCGGAACGAAGGTAAAGACTCCGCGTCTGTAATATCAACTGTTGGATAAATTTGTGTGAACCGTGCCCCTTCGCGCAGTTGGATTTTGGTCCCGCGGACATTCGCAGGCTCAGCCAGAATGAGCTCTATCTCGCTTTCCGCGGTGATATCCGGCAGTTCAATATTGCGTACCGCAAGCCGATGATCGCTTTGTGCCAAAGTATAGGCAAAACCGGCGCTCCCCGCTCCATTCTGACCAGTTCTCGTCAGAACAAAGAGATCTAGGGGAACGTCAACCGCCACACGTCCTCGCAGTGTTTTGATTGTTCCAATGAGTTGGCCTTCAAGAGCCGGGCTCTCGTGAGGCCTCTGCCAGGACAAAATGTAAAGTCTCACGATGCCAGAAACATCCATCTGCTCGCAAAGAGGCGCAATCAGTACAGAATTGCCCAGTCGCTCCTCTGCAGATTTCAGTTTTTGGGCCACAGGATCACCCGGTTCTGTTGCCAAGATTAAAACCTTACCAGTTTGCAAAGGCTGCATCTGTGGAGTGCTGGTTTCTTGCCAAACTGGCACGCGCAAAAGGTTCTCAGGCGCTGGCAGTTTTGGGACTGGTTCTTTGACAGGAAGACCAAAGGGTTTTTCATTAAACACTGTCCCAGGTAAATCCACGCGCCGAGGTGGAGGGCCGTTTTGAAGGCTGAGCCATGAAACATCACCCCCAGATTGCCAATACTCTCCGGCCTCAAGCAACGCTTTTGGAGCCTCAGGGTCTGGAGGCAACTCCCCCTTTAGATAGTGCATCAACCCATCACACAAACTTTCAATGCTGTTTACAATAAAGCAAACTCGCTGTTGCCATGGCTGCCGTCCCGATTGCAAAGTCCAGGCAACCGACGCTAAATTTAAATCAGGTCTTTTGCGCAGTGCAGCCAGCAGGTTTTCCGCCAGTGCCTGCAACTGCCCTCCTTGTTTCGCAGAGAGTGGAACAAGCTGCATCGCTTCAGATGTTACAGGCGCGTCCAGTGGGGCCTCTTGTACGACGAAATGCGTGTTGGTACCGCTGTGTCCAAAACTGCTGAGTGCTGCTAACCGTAGATTGCCTGGCGCCTTCTGCCAGCTTTGCGAGGTCGCCGATATCTGCCATCCCATAGGATCAATTTTTGGGTTAAAACGGTCAAACTCAGGCAGACCAGGAATCATCTTGTGCTCCATCGACAAGACAAGCTTAATCAAGCCGATGACACCAGACGCGGCAGATGTATGCCCAATATTGGCCTTTGCCGTCCCGAGATGAACGCCTTGTTCGCGCTTAGTGGGCTCAAGAACACGTGATAGCGCATTAACTTCTATCGGATCGCCAAGCATGGTCCCCGTGCCATGCGCCTCAATCAGTTCGATCTGAGATGCAGAGATCTTGAAGGTATCATAGACGTTGCGCAACAATGCCTCCTGCGCAGTCCCATTGGGAGACGTGATCCCGTTGCTGGCACCATCCTGATTCACACCACTCGCGCGGATCACTGCTCGAATGGGATCGCCATCAGCCATAGCGTCTTTAAGTCGCTTCAAAGCAACAAGACCGACACCCTCACTGATAATTGTACCATCGCTCTGGGCCGAAAATGGACGGCAGCGACCATTGGGTGAGAGCATGCCAATACCGGCTAAAAGGCGTAGCACCTCGTCACCCACGTCGGTAAAGATACCGCCAGCTAGCGCAAGATCACTTTCCCTACGCCGTAAGTTTTCACAGGCTTGATGCAGCGCGACACCTGAAGAGGAGCAGCCGGTGTTCACAACAAACGCCGGGCCTCTAAGATTAAGAAAATAGGAAATACGTGCTGCAATCAATGCTTCAGAGCCGCCCGTCAAAGAGGTTTTATCAAAACTGGCTGGCTCAGCACCGATGAACACCCCTGTTTTCGATTTAGAGAGCGTTTTGGGGTTGATCCCCGCACTTTCAAGACACCGCCACGCCTCTTTCAAAGTCAGTCTTTGATAGGGGCTCATCTCTTTAGCCTCTTTTGGGGAGATGTTGAAAAACAAGGGGTCAAACCAGTCCCGCTTGCTCATTACACCAGCATTGCAAGTGCCTGTCATACTTTGTGAAACCCGCTCCTGAGGGATTGGGCCGGTAGTGACACGACCATCCTTTAAAAGCTCCCAGAAGGCGTCTGCTGTCCTGGCTTGTGGAACCTCAAGGCTCAAACCAATGATTGCAATATCCGTACCGCAATATGAAACTTCAGAGGTGGTGGGCGCAGATGGAAATGGTTCTGAGGGTTGTGTTGGTGCAACCAAAGGCAAATGCATCGTGCTGAGGGCATACTTAAGTTCGGCGAGGGTGGGATAGTCATAAAGCAATGTCGTGCTCAACTCGGTGCCACATTCGGCATTTAATTTGGTGATGAAACTGGCTGTCGTTATCGAGTCGATACCGTATTCGGAAAGTGTCACGTCTTGCTCGATTTGAGTGGGATCAAGTTTAAGAACATCACTCAAAAGATTTTTTAATATGTACTCCAGATTGCCTGACGGTACGGAGTTTTCGCTTGACAAAGTGTCTGATGTTGCAACCACCTTGGGAGGTCTGGCTGCCTCCATGATAAGGGATTTGACAGCTGTTGATTGTCTCAAACAGGCAAGCTGCGTCGGCCCATTTTGCATCAAGCTCCCAACAAACTGTTCAAAACACGCAATCCCCTCTTCGTCAGATAAAAATGCTATGTTGTCAGCCTTGCCAGCGTCTGGGACCGCTTGAATATAATCGCGCCAAAGGCTTGTTTTTGTAAATGTGCCCCAAAATCCCCAATTCAGGATGCCCACAGGTGTCTTCAGCTCGCGCATAGCCTTTGTGGCGAGCCTATCTGAATGTGCAATCCCTGCCGCATAGCCGCTCAAATGGGCGGAACTGGTAAATGAAAATGCCTGACATGATGAAAAAAAGATCAGGAAATCTAAGGTTAGAGTTTGGAATGTCTCAATGAATGCTGAGCTGCCCTTGGTTTTAGCTTCAAGAATTGATCGAAATTGCTCTGGTGTCGTTTCGGAAATCCCATCGTTAAATGAAAATACGACTGGTGCAAAAATGACCCCATTCAAAGACTCATGCTTGGCCGTTATAGCCTGCAGAGCATCGCCCAAGCTGGTGGGATTCGTAGCGTCGCAGCGATAATAACTGAGTTTATTTGATGGGCCTGCAATCGCCTCAATATCTGCCGATACCTGCGCTTCTTCCCGGCGGCCCAGCCAAATGACATTCGCTCGATGGCTATGTATCAACCATTTGCTTAGCACTTTGCCGACCGCTCCAGCACCGCCAACAATCAGGTAGGTGCCACCGGTCTTGATCGGACGCTGCGGTTTGTTCAACGGCAATGAAAAAGACTCAAAGTACCGCTGAGAACGCCCGTTGGGGCCAAGTTGGATTTGATCACCTCGTGGCGACGCCGGCTCCTGTAAAATACGCGCAGCAAAATCATCGGTTATCGCACCAGTTATCTCAATATTGCGAACTCGAAAGCGAGTGTCTCCCTGAGCCAGAGCAAAGCCAAGGCCGCCCGCACCCGTCTTACGAGAGATATGTGATAGGATGAACGTATCAAGCCGCTGACCCTGTGCAAGCTCAGCACCCAGCCGTTGCAACACCGTAAAAAGATAAAATTCATCATCGTCAGAGCCAATGATAATCAGTGCGTCTGGCGCATCAAAAGACAGCGCAACATGGCCACATTGTTCCGGGGTCACGATCTGCGCCATTTTGCAATACCCCGCAAGCGCCTCAGCGATAAGCTGATCTGCCAGTGTTGCGACGATCAAAGCCCGCTTCGGTGCCAGGGTCGGCGTAACCGTTGGCAGGGAAATAGGCACCCAGCCCGGAATGATCATAAGTTCGTTTAAATCTGGTGTTGATGCGCTCGTTAGGTTGCGCGTTTTTTGCTTTGTTTCAAACCAATAACGTTCACCCGAAAAACTATACCCTGGCAATGATATGCGACGCGCATCAGCCATCTCGGGAAGCTCCAGCGACATCCAATCGATGTCCCCACCGTCTCGCCAAGCCTCGATGTGCTCGCTCAACCAATGCTCAGGTAAAGGACAATCAGATCCCGCAATGTAAGCTTTGATTTGCTTGTCTAAATCGTCTAAATCTTGCGCCACAATTGCTAGCCGCGATCCGAAAGTCTCGCGTCCAATAAGCAGTGTATAAGCTATATCTGGAAGCCAGAGTGAAGTTTCAAAGTCTGTGAAAAATCTAGAGAACTGCTCAAGCTGGCTTTTGAGCTGCTCTGAAGTTTTAGCAGAGAACAGCAAAAGCTGTGGCCCATGGGACAGGCTCTGATCGCGGCTGCGCTCATCGGCAGCTGCAATCACCACATGCGCGCCATTGCCAGTCATGCCAAACCCACTCACTCCAGCGAGATACTGCCCCGAGCGCGAGTGCCATGGCTGGTTTTCTCTCAGAATGGTAAAGGGAGAGCCGTCCAGTTTAATCAGTGGGTTTATATCGCCCATATCAGGCATAGCAGGTATCGTTTTATGTTGCATTGCCTTAACGACGCTGACAACAGAGGCAAGCCCAGCAACGCCCTCCAGATGCCCCAGATGTGCCTTCACAGATCCAATCACGCAGCGCTCTGCTTGAATGGTCGCATCTGCGAATGCTTCGTTCAAAGCATTAAATTCGATTGGATCACCCAGTTGCGTTCCAGTTCCATGGCACTCTAAATAGCTAAGCTCGCTGGGCTTGATCCCCGCGCGTGCCCAGGCCGTCTTGAGTAAATCAATCTGTGTTTCCGGGCGTGGTGACGTTGGGTTGGGTGCGCGCCCTGTGTGATTTACGGCGGAGCCACGGATCACAGCATGTACTGGGTCATTGTCACGCAGCGCTGCATCCAGTGGCTTCAATAGAAGAGCAATCGCGCCCTCACCGGGAACAAACCCATTAGCGCGAGCATCAAATGTATGGCACCGCCCTGTGGGTGACATAGCCTGAATTCGAGAGAAATATACATATTGCAGCGGACTTATGAGCAAATTAGTTCCACAGGCAAAAGCCATATCGCATTCACCGTTGCGCAAAGCCTGACAGGCCATGTGCAAAGCGGTGAGGCTGGAAGCGCAAGCATTATCAATTGGAATACTGGGGCCGCGAAGATCAAGCGCAAAAGACAAATGCGAAGCGACCGACGAGCGGTGGCTACTGGCATGCTCATAACCCGTTAGCGGAATGTTATTGCGAATGATTTCATCCCAATATTCCTGAAAGCACACACCTGCGTAAACGCCGGTACTGCTCCCTCTCAAGCTACGCACAACACCGGCATCCTCAGCCGCATGATACGCAACCTCTAGCAATTTGCGTACCTGCGGATCTAGCCAGGTTGCTTGTTGTGGCGAGATATTAAAAAATAATGGGTCAAAACCGGCAATGTTATCAATAAAGCTTCCCCATTTACAGTAGGTTTTGCCATCAGCCTCGCGATCCTCACTGTACCATTCCTCTATGTCCCACCGATCTTGTGGTATCTCGTCAATCATAGACTGTTGGGTTGAGATATTGCGCCAGAACGCATCAAGATCGTCAGACTTGGCAAGCTGCCCGGCCATACCAATAATCGCGATTGGGCTGTCATGGGTCAATGAATCCGTCACAGGCTGGGTTCGTTTTGCTGCGGAAACAAGAGCCACTTGCGAATTGTTGCTGTGATACGCAAACGCCTCGGCGTGATTGTCTAAGAAGTATTCTGCCAATAGATGAACAGAGGGGTATTCAAAAAACAATGTCGGCATAATATCGATATTCAGTTGGACTGCCAGCGTGTCTGACATTTGCATCAATGCCCTTGAATCCATGCCTAAATCTAATAAGTTTTGGTGGCGGTCGAACGCTTCTATATCCAGCACACCGCACACATAGTTGGCAAGAAAGTCGCCAATACTCGGCGCCTTGGGCGGTGTGTCGAGCGCTTTAGAAGTCAGGTTCTCAGCTGCCGTACGCGCGCTCTGCGCCATGCGCTTGAGTGCAAATGCTTCAAAACGAACAACGCAGCATCCAGCATGGTCTTGAATTTCCGCGTCAAAAATAGACAGCTCTCCTGAGCTGCGGTTGCGCTTTACAACCACGAACAAGGGGCCTTTCGGCTCAACACGCCCAGCAACAACTTTATCAATAGATAAGGGCAGCCAATCGCAAACTTTCTTCCCCGGTGAGCTCAACGCAAAAGTGCCGAACAATATGCTGTTGAGTAGCCTAGGGTCAGCAATGCCCGACATCGCCTCAATCGGTTTGAGCGTCAGCATCGCAGTGTCATGTGTTATGGCCGCGCGATCTACCGTGTCAAACCATGGCCCCCAGGCGACATGGGGGTTGGCTTCGTAAAGCGTGGGGACGGCAACCTCCTCGCCCTCTTGCCAAAACAGGGTCGCTGAAAGGGCCTCTGCTTTGGCGACACGGTAGGTCGTAACCGGCTTTGTGCCGCCAGGCTCCATGCGGCCGGTGATTTTGCCTTTTGTACTCTCCTCCTCAACACTAAACTCAACCTGTGTACCACGGGGAACACTGAACGGTTCCACAAAAACCACGTGATCTAGGGCGACAGACTGCGCGCTTGGGTTCCGCTCAAACTGGGCAGTCAAAGCAAGGGAGACGAATGTGACCCCAACAGCCACTTGTTCGCCGTTAATGAGGTGATCACGCAGCGCCGGATCACCATGGCGCAGGCTCAGAGCAGTCCCGTGCGATCTGAGGTGGCGAAGCCAGTCGCGGGCGTCCTCTATCGAAAGCTCGCCCTCTCGGATCTGTTGATAAAGAGCGATTACATCAGAGGTCTTTGACATGTGTCATCACCCATTCAAGAAATTCTGTTTCAGACAATTGGCCTTGAGCCACTTGTTGGAGAATCTCGGCTTCTTCATCTGGATAGACTGGAAATATTTTGTCGTGGTCGAACGGATAGGGCGGTAAACGCAGTGGTATAGACGCCACTTGCGGCCAGCAAACAGTCTCGCCACTTTGCCACGCCTCTGCCAGCTCCGATATCGATTGCTCGTGGGAACAAGTTGTAATGACATCGCGGTCGTGAGTATCAGATTGCACAGAACGCATCGCAGTCAAAAGAGCTGATGCGTCTTGCGCAATAATAGCCAGTCTAAATGACCAATTGCTGTTGAGCCGTTGAAGTGTGTGCGACAGCCGTGGCAGATCAACAGTCCCAATATCTGTTTCAACAAAGGTACATATCTGATCAAGTCGGGCATTCAACGCTTCCGGATTCCGTGCAGAAAACACAAAAATCTGCGGAGTGGGATTTGTTGGTAAGACATCGGCGGGATATTCCTCAACCACCAGACTTGCAAGTGCACCCCCCGCACCAAAAGAGTTGATCAAAGCGCGACGAGGTTGACCCTTATTAGGCCAAGTCGAAAGGGTCTCTTGGATCACCAATTTATCGCTCGCAAAAGAAAGATGTGGGTTCTTTGGTGTCGTAAATAAAGTTGGGGCAAGGGTCTCATGCCGAAACTGCAATACCACTTTCGCGAGCTGGGAAATGCCTGATGCAGCCTCAAGGTGACCAAGGTTTGATTTCACCGCCCCCACCACGCAAGGCACATCTCGCTCGGTGTCAAACACGTCTGCCATCGCAATCGCCTCGACTGCGTCAGATAGTTCAGAACCGTTGGCAGCAGCTTCAATATAATCAATATCTTTTGGCGCAAGCTGCGCAGACTGAATTGCCTGTCTCATTACAGCATTTTGTGCAGTGGGATCGGGTGCAAAAAAGCTCTGGCGCCCGCCGCTATGGCGTGTCCCAGAGCCAAGAATTACCGCATCAATTCGGTCACCGTCTTTTTCAGCCTGATGCAGAGGCTTTAAAACAACGGCAGCAACACCCTCGCCGGGTAAAAAACCGTCACCGTTCCCAAAGCTCCTGGAGGCGTTGGACTGGCTGAGAAAACCAATATGGTCGAGAAAATCATATTTTTCTTGTAATAGTGTGAGATTGACGCCCCCAGCAACAGCCATGCTACATCGATCAGCTTTTAAGCTGTCGCATGCCATCTCGATAGCGGTGAGGCTGCCTGAGCAGGCTGTATCAATAGCCATGCTAGGGCCAGTTAGGTTCAAAAGATGCGAGAGACGGTTTGCTATCATCCAGCTGTTGACATGCGGCGCTGTGATGTTGGCGTGGCCATGCCTCAATAATGGGCTTTGATGATACATCGAAGCTACAAAAACGCCAACGCCTTTGCTTTCGGCAGAACTCAGCGCATTAAGTTCAAGAGGCCCATAGCCAGCATTCTGAAAGGTATCCCACACAACCTCAAGAAAGAGCCGAACCTCAGGGGATAGTTCGCTGGCCTGGTCTTTCGTCAACCGAAATAATTCGTGATCAAAGCGATCCAAGCCACTTAGAAACCCCCCGTAGGGTGGTGGTGTTTTTTGTCTCCACCTGTCCTGCGGCATCGGCTCTGCACAGTTTTGTCGATTCACAAGACGCTGCCAGAGGGCATCAACGCTGTTTGCCATGGGAAATCTTCCCGACATACCAATAATGGCGATACTGGCTGATGCAAGCCCAGATAAGACGGGTGAGATCTGCGGCGTTGGATATTCTAAAACAGGTGCCAACAGGGGCTTTGTCCCAAGCTCGGACGGAGGAACAGGAGCAGGGGCGGCGGGTTGGAGAAGAAATTTGTTTTCTTTCCTCAAATAATTCACGACCTCAGCAATTGAAGGGTGAGTGAACAACAGAGTCGCCGGTAAACTCCCAAACGTAGCATCAAGTTTGGCCTGCACATCTACCCGCACAAGAGAATCAACGCCATAACTATCAAAGCTGTCCTCTGGACGGAGCCGTGTGATGCTTATGCCTGTTGCTTCAGATAGGATAGCCTGTACTTGCCCAGTAAGATCACCCGCCACAACAGGTGCGTCAGGGACAACGGGCCGTAGTTCTTCAACTGAGCGCGCTCGGCCTCGCTGATATGTAATCCCATCACTCACAGCCGCCAAAAGGGTTAAAGCCTCATTATCAGCACTTGCACGCTTTTCAATTTTGTTAAACCCTGCCGCCTTAAGTGCTTCCTGCCACCGCTGAAGTGACAAGATGGGCGAATGCGGCAACCGGAGTTGGTCTTGAGCTCGCCACCATCCTGGCAAAAGTCCGAAGGTCATGTGATTTTGCCAATCTGCCTTTGTTAGTTCCAGAAGCAAAAGCACACCAGAGGGCCTCAAGCAGGCCTTCAGGTGACGCAAAGTATCTTTGATGTCAGACGTCGCGTGCAAGACATTGGCGGCAATTACGATGTCAAAAGGCATCAACCCTTGCTGTGCAGGCTCCACCTCAACGTCAAAAGACTGCACCTTAAACCAAGGCCGCCCTTGGCTAAAACGCTGATCAGCGGCGCTCAAGAAAGATGGAGACAAATCTGTAAAGTAATACTCATCCGGTGCAACACCAGCGTGGTCAAATTGCTCCAAAAGGCTTTGTGTTGTGCTTCCAGTCCCTGCTCCGATTTCCAGAATCCGCAGGCTTTGACCGCCATTAAGGGATTGGGCATGCGCCAGAAGACCGACGGCGGTGCGCGCCAGGTCATTGTTGAGCGTGACTGTCTCTGGATTGTTCTGATAGACCTGCCTCACTGGATCAAACGAGCCATGTGGAAATAATGCCTGAGTTGGTGGAGTGATACCCTGCAACACCGAAGTAAGGTCAGGCAGGATCTGATCTGTGAGCCGGGCATAGCCGAGCGCACGCGAAGAGTTCTCAGCACCTGCCTGTTTCAACTCATTTTGCCACTGAGCCTCAACCTTCGAATAATCACCGCAGTCCAAATCATGCAGCCACTCCCGCGTTGCGGCATGCCAGTCATGTAAGTGCGCGGGTGCCCGCGCGGGTAAAGCTTCCCAGAGATTGTGCTCGCTCAAAAGCGCTCGAGTCAACTGCTTGCTAAGATCTTCAAACTGAGTGTTGGCCGAAGGCCGCTTATCATCCACCAAATCGCGCAGCGTATCTGTTGTTTTTGGTTGGGCACTGCCATCAAGAGCCATTCGCAGCTCAATCACACCTTTGGGATCAAAGCCCAGATCTTCTAGAGCCGTGTCGGGGTCGATATCATCTGGCTGCACGTTCAGCCAGTCTGCTGCCCGCTGCCGCAGTCTGTCCAGACTTGGATTTTCTGCATCACAAACTCGAGACAAAACCAGCGGGCTGACAGGGCCGGCGACTTCTGCGTACCAATCGGGATCAATTGGTCCTGCCACACCGCTGCCAATCACTGCCGTCAGCGGTTGGTCATGGCTTGGCTGCAAAACAACATGGCCAAGCTGGGGCACCGCGCTACACATCAACACATCTAAGGCCGATAGACCCGATTTTGCTTTTATTGAGCCATATCCGAGTTTCAACATGAAAGACTGAAACTTTGGTTTAGCAACAGCACCAACATCACCCCAATAACCCCAGTTGATCACTTTGATGTTGCTCATGCGCCAACGCGCACCAAGCGCATGGGCATGCGCATCAACATAGGCGCAGGCAGCGGAATAATTTCCTTGTCCGGGGAGAGTTGCAAAAGCATTGATAGATGACAAAAATAGCAATAGCTGCGGTGGATCTGGATCAAACGCTTGTTCAATCGCATGACTGACGCCCGCTTTGGCCTGCATCGTACGATCCAAACGCTCTGGAGAAAGTCGTTGCAGCGCGCAATTATCCAACACCATCGCCGCATGAACAATGCCATCGATTTGACCGTATTGTTCAATAACGCTCGCTCGTAGCTCGGCGAGTGCCGCCGGGTCAGAGGCATCAGCACAAATGTAGGTTGGCCGTTTTCCATAAGCGGCCAAAAGATCAAGCTTGGTGTCAATCGCAGGGCAGGGCGAAGAGCGCCCAACCCAAATGATGTTCGCATTCTGACGCTTGATAGTCTCAGCCGTCCAAGCCTGCCCAATCCCACCCGCGCCACCAATGACGATGTAGGTTCCCTCGGGGCGCAAACCAAGGTCAGGTTCCGCAGAAGCAGACTTTTTGTTAAACGGAAGCAAAACGCGCCGATAAACACCACTTTGATCTATCTTGAACGTTGTGGCGTCCGATCGGCTGGTGTCTATCAACAGCTTGGGAAATGCTGTTTGCGGACACTCTGAGATATCGACGATGCTCAGGCGCCAATTTGGATGCTCTTTTGCTGCAGTTTGGATAAGGGCAGTCGCTGCTGCTTGCTCTGGATCCGATAACCCGCACCGAGACAGAACAATTGTTAAATTTAGTGGTAGAGTTGTAGGCAAGGCCTGCAAGATCGAACAGGTTAGCTGAGTATGTCTCCAGTCTGTGCGGGCGCCCGCATCAACCTGATAAGCAGAGGTGTTCCAGATAATATGATCAAACGTCTGGTCGTGTTCCAAAGCGGCTGCAACGTCTACCTGGACAGCTGCGACGTTGACGCAATGTCCAAACAACACTCGAGCTTGGGTCTCCTGCGCCAAGGGCAAACCAATCAGCAAAGCGCGTTGCTGAGACGTTGAAGCTACATGACCGGGCTCAGGGCCCTTAATATCAATCCATTGTGGCATAAGCAGCATTTCGATATCGTCAGTGGGTATCTGTGGGCAAAGCTGCAAACCGTCCAGCTCACCTAAAAGTGCTCCGTCATCTCCCAAAAGCTGGATCGAGCATTGCAGCTTGTCCTCATTCTCGCGGAGCAACGCATATGATATCTCCGATATGGGAGCCCAAAAAGACACCCTCGCTGCTGCCGTGGGCATCAATATGGGGGTGTCTTCATCTGCCTCAAAATGCCAAAGCAAACTCGCCTGAAAAACAGAGTCTATCCGCCCTGCCTGCCCTGCAGGTGAGGCATCTAAGGTCGGGCTGAGGTCCACCAACAGGCCGTGTTTTGTCGCGTATACTGTGTCGATTTGCTGATGGCTTGACCCATAATGCAGCCCATGGGAGGCAAACAAAGCATAACACTGTTGTTTTGACCATCTACGCTCACATTGTTTGGTCAGCTCCGCAATATCTACTCGGGTTGTGATCCGCGATGCACCAACGCTGCGACATTCAAAACTCGGCAATTTCCCTTGAATGGAAAAGGTAATGCGTGGCTCTGCAGTGCCTTGAAGTGCAACATTCAGCTCTAAACTATCTGTTGATGGGGCTGCAATTGGGCTTTGCCAGCGTACATCAGCAAGTGCAATTTGATGTTGATCTTGACCCAACCCGTGCTGTTGTGCCACATCCCACGCTAACAGCAATGACGCCGCCCCTGAAAGGATCGATACGCCCGCAACACGATGATGCTCAAACCGCAAATCCTGCGCAGACAAAATGATCTGCTTGGGCCCCTCTGAAGCCTGATCGGGAAGCATGATCCAATGACTTTGCCGGTCAAAGGCGTAGCCTGGTATCGATAAAATTTGAGGTGGATGAGCCCAATAACGGGCCCAATCGACATCAACGCCCGCTGCCCAAATTTCAGCTAGTTTTTTAAACTCTTCATTACGATGCCAGCGCGCAAGCATTTCGTCCCAACCAGGTTCATTCGTGAGAAGACCGGCTAGCTTCCCTGGGGGGTCGACTTTGAGATCTTGTGCAAGCTTTTTGTCTAACTCTGACAAAGATGTGACAACAAAAGCACAACGCATAGCATGGCTCTCGCGACCAGTCTGTAACGTGTAAGCCAATCTTGGCAAATCCGTTGGTGCAATTTGGGCCAACCCTGCGCGTAAAGTTTTGAACTGTCGCGCAAGTCCCTCGGTATCAGGGGCGGAGACTGGCACAATATAGGGCCCAGAGGTGACGGGCACTGCCATGACGTTTGGAGCTTCTTCGAGTATTATGTGAGCATTTGATCCTCCGGCACCAAAAGAACTAACCGCTGCACGTCGTGGCATCCCGTCGCGTTGTGCCCAATCTGCGAGGCTTTGCTGCACCTGAAACGGCGTACTGTCAAAATCGATGTTTGGATTTAGGCGAGTGGAATGAAGTGATGGCACCAGCTTGGCGTTCTGCATCTGCATCACAACTTTGATAATACCAGCAAGGCCAGCCGTCGCTTCCAAATGGCCAATATTGGATTTTACCGACCCTATAGCACATACACTTTCGGAACCGTGAAAAGCCTCTGTTAAGGCGTTAATCTCAATCGGATCGCCAAGTTCCGTGCCAGTGCCATGAGCCTCGACATAGTCAATTTGATTTGCAGAACATCCAGCTTTGTCCAGCGCACGCCGGATCAAAGCACCTTGGGCTTTAGGACTGGGGACTGTATATCCGTTAGTCTTGCCACCATGATTGACCGCAGAGCCCAAAATTTGGCCATATATGTGTCGGCTCTCTGCCTGCGCAGCGGCAAGGGGTTGCAACACAAGCGTGGCAACCCCTTCGCCGGGAACATACCCAGTTCCATCTGCTCCAAAACTGCGGCAACGAGCATCACTGGATAAAAAACCATTTTTGGCCAGAAAGTGACTTTTGGTTTCACCCATGGTGAGGTTGACTCCGCCCACCAATGCGAGATCACTCTCACCAGTGTTTAAACTTTGACAGGCCAAATGGAGCGCAGTCAGAGAAGACGAGCAGGCTGTATCAACAGCAAGGCTAGGCCCCGTGAACCCGCAGACATAGGACACGCGGTTGGCGATGCTGTATAGCAATCCACTTGTTGCATTTTCATTGTCTGCAGCGCGAGCGCGCGCTCCAAGCTCAACATAAGGTTGCCACAATGCCCCAACATAAACGCCAACCTGTCGTTCATTTAGCGCTGCGCGCGTATATCCAGCGTCCTCCAATGCATGCCACGAAGTCTCAAGAAAAAGGCGTTCCTGAGGATCAATGGTTGCAGCTTCGCGGGGTGTGATCCGGAAAAAAAGTGGATCAAAGAGGTCTATCCCCTCAATGTAACCCCCTTGAATGCCGGCCTCAACCTGCAGCGCCCGTCGTGCGGCAGGTTCATCTGTGATGCAATCCACGCCACCAGACAGGATCTCCCAAAACGCATCTTTGCTATCGGCTTGGGGGAATTTGAACGCCAGCCCGACAATAGCAATTGGCTGTTTGTGCAGCTCAGTCCTGTTGGGTGGTGCAATAGATGGCTCATGCTTATGCTGTGGCGTCTTTAGAACAGAACTATTGTCCTGAGGGGGCAAAATACTGTTTTCGCCGTAGTCCACGGACATATTCTCTGCAAGCTCCCTAAGGGAGCGGCACTCAAAGAATAAGGTTTTTGACAAGCCCGTCCCAAATACCTCCTCCATCCTTAGGTTCAAATCGATGATGATTAAAGAGTTGACACCATAGGCCTCAAAATCCAAATCAGCTTCGATTTCATCTGCCGAAAACCCCAGCACTGGCGCTATTGTCTCACGTAACCTCTGCTCCAAATCCGCGTCGTGCTGATGGGGTATTTTTTTTGCTGGTCGGTGTGTTTGAGTTTGAATGGAAGGTTTACGAGATTTAATTGCAAAATCATCAAGTGCCATAACCACACGACCGTGCTCATCGGTTATCTTGAGATCAAATTTGACGACAGTGCCTTGCCCTGTCAGACCGCGCTTTAAGCAATGTACATAACAGGTTGTTGGCACCACATCGTAGATATGCGTCATGCCGATCGAAAACGGAATGAACTCCTGCGCATGGTGCTCAGTCATCCGATTGTGGATCAGCGCTACTTGGAACATCCCTGTCAGCATTGTTGGATGCAAAAGGTACTGATCCCATGTGTCTGCTACGATTTCAGGCAATACCAAACGTCCAAGCGCTTCGTCGTCAGACAAATGAATATGTGTCATCGGCATGAACGTCGGGCCAACGATTAACCCTTCGGCATGGATTAGGTGGTAGACTGACTCGGTGTCTTTGGTCTCCCGGCAGCGGTCACGTATCGCTCCAATATCGCATGGCTCGGGGAAGCGGCGGGCCTGTGGCTCTTGGAAGATCAAGGTCCCCGTAGCATGGATGAGCCGCGGACCGTCCTTTTGTTCAGTAAATATATCATAGTGTGGTGGACTTTTGCTCATATCAACACTGACATGTACGTCAAAAGCAGGCCCGGCTGAGGACAAGGGCTGAGACCATAGCGTGTCTTGAATTGCGATCAGCTGTGCACCCGGCTTTGCCCAAGAGCCCGCTTGCCGCGCCATCTCTAGGTAGCATGCTCCCGGGACGTTAAACTGGCCCTCCAATACATGATCGCGCATGTAAAATTCTTGGTTTGTGATCCTCCGTTGAAACAGGCCGTGCTCCAAAAGTGTGCGACCAGGATCAATGAGTGAAATAGCCCGCGTTTGTAGGGCCAAACTGCCCATGCCGTGATAATGGGCGCTGAACGCTTTGGAGTGTTGGGCCAATAAAGCCGTCGCGAGCTGGCTAGGAGCCCGCGCCTCAAAGATTGGGAGCTCGGAAATCTTGGCATCCACCATATCGCTCAGGCGTGCTGCCAGCTGTGAAACGACAAGCGAGTCTAAGCCAAAATCCCGCAGGGGAGTATCATCCGCAATATCCGTTAGCGGCATGCCTAAAGCATCGGCAAGCATGACCCTGACATCACGCGTCAACAATATGTGTGGCTCAATTTGCAAGGCATGTTGAGCAGGCTTCAGAGTGTCCAGCAAATGATGTGCGATTTTGTCAGCCGTGCCACTGATACCAAACAGATTGCTTTGTCCATTGTTGGCAATCTGCCGACCACGCTCAAACAAAGCTATCAATTGCGTGGAAGGAAGAGGGTCCATACCGAACTCCTCGCGTAACAGCGCCTGTTCTCGAGCGCCAACGCTAATGCCACCCTCTGCTAACAATGGTAAGTTGAGCGAAAGACTGTGTCCGCTCCGCATACCTGACACTACCTGGTCTTGCCGCCAATCCACAAAATGATCGAGAAAGGCGTTGCCCATCGCATAGTCAGCCTGACCTTGGTTGGGAATTACCGCTGAAATTGAAGAAAAAGTTGCAAAAAATGCCACAGGACAATGCGCTGTCGCCAAATCAAGATTGATTGCACTGAGGGTTTTGGTCTCAAGCACCTGTGCAAATGACCCAAAATCCTTTTTTAAAAGGTAAGAATCTTTAATCTTTCCAATGGCATGGGCAACATGCGTGATTGGGCCGACAGTTTGTCTCGTCCACTCAACAAGCGCCTGGACATCATCCAGCCTCCGGCAATCTGCTTGTCGATACCAGGCTTGAGCACCTAATTCTTTCAGTTCAGCCATCTGTGTGCGAATGGCGCTATCCAAAGGCCTCCGCCCCACCAATATGATCCGTGTTTTTGAATGCTGTGCGAGATGCCGAGCAATCACATGGCCTAGACCGCCCGTGCCCCCGGCAAACAACCATGTGCAAGGAGCGCTATTGACATCATCCTGAGGCTCTTCGCCCGCCTTGACGTTAACCATTGCCATCTCAAAACGCCTACCCTTATCATCATATTGTATGCTGAGATGCTTGCTGGGCTGCGTCCCAGATTCATGCAAAAGCTGTTGAGGAGTGAGAGGCTTAGGCGTAGTTACGACCTCAAGCATGATCCGTCCATGCTCACGACGTAAAACCCGCGCAAGACCCGCCATGGCCTGCGCCAACGCGAGTTTTTCGCCTTTGACCCCCTCGGCAATATACTTTACTTGCACGCGGGATTTGGGGCGAGCAGCAATCAAATCCTGTATCAGGCTCAGCACTGCCAAAGCATCAGTGGTGCCTGGGTCTTGCGCAAATAACAAGATAGGCTGTTTCTCCCAGCCAGAGTGTTGCACCATATCCCTGATCGGCTGTTCCAGACCTAGGGACGCATAATGTGGCGGCGGCTTGTTTATGTACACAACTGAAGTAGTGTTATTGGGTTGTAATAGTGCCGTTTGCCAAGCTGACTGATAGAGTATCAAAGGGGGCATTGGTGTGGTGGGTTGGCGCTTGAAACCTCGCTTTGAAAATCCTTTGACCTGCACGAGCAGTACTCCGTGAATATCAAGGCCATCAATGTCAAAGGTCATAACCTGCGAACTGGTCTCCCGTTGGATCGCGCGGAACGTGTGAACTTCGTCAATCGAGCCAAATACATCAATTTGTGCAAGGTGATAGGGCACGAACTGGCTTTGTCCTGTCGTGCGGTTGATAATGCTCAGGACAGCGGCAGCTTGAAAGGCAGCATCCCAAATGCCGGTGGCATGCAGGTTTGTCCTATCACTGACAAGCGTTGCGGTTAAAACCCGCTCTGTAACATGTGCATGCGACAGACTGCGAAATGATGCACCATAGGTCAGACCATATCCATCCAAAACTGCGTAGATCTCATCTGCTTCAATGACTTTGCCAGGCGCATCGCTGGTATTGAAAACAGGATGATGTTCTTGCTCTGGTGATTTGATTTCACTTATGCGGCCGGTACACAGACGCTTTGTTGAGCTCATAACCTCAAATTTATTCTGGTCAGTTGAAAAATCTAATTTGAGACCAGACATATCTTTTTCAAATTCACAAGACATTGGTTCAGGCCAGTAGATATCCTCAACGCGTAGCCCTGAGCCAGTCCCCTGAGCCTCAAAGATTCGGCGCAGGCTGGCCATGCCAGGTAAATGCGGCTGACCCTGCACAAGATGATCCTGCAGCTCAACAGCTTCTAGCGTCCAAATCGGTTCATCTGAAAACGTGTCCAGAGGCTGAAACCAACATGAGCGAAGAGTAAAAGGATGACCAGGTAAGGATGTAATTTCGCCAGGAATATCGCTCCGAGGTGTGCTCACTAACCCACCATCAACCCATGCCTTTGCACTTGCCATAGCCGTTTCAGAGTCTAACTTGATCGTAATTGTGTCACCAGATGATGGGTGTGTCGGGCCAAAAGCTTGAGCCGCAGGTTCGCCGGAGATCACGGCTTGGATACCCTCAAGAAGCGCATCAAAGTCCTGCGCGACAATGGCAGCGCGCTCTTCTAAAATCTCGCGCCCCACGGCCAAGGTTTTCGCAATATCAATCAAGGCAACCTCACGGCCTGGGCCGCCAAGCCATTCCAAATAAACCCGCAGTTGCTCTATGAGTTGCCCTTTTCGCGCAGAAAAAAGAAAGGCATGAGGCCGATCAATTGCGGTCTGAAGTAATCTTGGCTGAATCTGTGGCGCGCTCTCAACAATTACATGCGAATTTACACCGCCCATACCAAAGCTGCTCACACCGGCACACATTGGGCCTTCAGCGACGTTAAGTGCGTCTGGAGACAGCGTAAACGGCGACCCTCCAAAATCAATCATTGGGTTTAGCGTCTTGAAATTCAAAAGTGGCGGCACCTGCCGGTGCTGCAAGACACAAACCGTCTTTATAAGCCCCGCCATGCCAGCAGCGCTCTCTAGATGACCTATATTAGTTTTAACCGCACCTAAAACACAGCTTTCAACAGGGGCGTCCTTGGAACTCTCTCTGGCCAAGGTGGCATAAGCATTTTTCAGCGCCTCGATCTCTATTGGGTCGCCCAACTTCGTTCCCGTGCCATGTGTCTCAATGTAGCGAATATCTTTAGGGCCAATGCCCGCTCGGCGCATAGCTGTCAGCACAACCTCACTCTGGGATTGAACATTCGGGGCGGTCAAAAAGTTGGCGCGCCCCCCATGATTGATCGCCGTGGCCCGAAGTAAGGCATGCACCCTGTCACCATCTCTTTGAGCATCGCCAAGCCGTTTAAGCACGACCACTCCAGCGCCTTCGCCTCGTACATAACCATTTGCTGATGCGTCGAAGCTTTTGCATCTACCTTCGGGCGAGAGCATGCCCGATTTGGCGTGTGTGATGTACATCCGCGGACTCAAAAGCGCATTCACGCCACCGACAATTGCTGCGTCACACTCGCCGTTTTGAAGGTCACGTACGGCATAATGCAATGCGACGAGAGCACTGGAACAAGCCGTATCAATTGGCATACTCGGTCCGCTAAGGTTCAATAAAAACGACACCCGGTTTGCTAATATCGAATGAACAGTGCCGGTTGATACAAAAGACGGTAACTCACCTTCTATCAGTTCAGCGTAATCGTTCTTGGAGACACCCGCATAAACGCCAACATTTTGTCCTGATAATGCTTGTGGCGTATAACCTGAATCCTCCAAAGCACGCCAAACAGTCATCAGAAATAGGCGATGCTGGGGATCAGTGAAATTTGCTTCAGCGGCGGACATTCGAAAAAAAACTGGATCAAATTGATCGATACCGTCTACAAACCCGCCCCATTTACTATTGGTTTTATTGCGCTCTTTTTTTGGATCGCCATGAATTTGACGCCAATCCCAGCGTTGGGCAGGGATCTCTTTTATGCTGTTGCGTGCTTGGGTCAGATTGTGCCAGAATTTTGCGATATCTGGAGCGTCCGGAAAAAAACACGCCATGCCCGTTATTGCGATCCTGTCTGACCCATCGGGTAGTCTCGTCATAACTGTAGTCTGCTTCTGTCCCATCACATGTATATAAACTTGGCAATGTTCATTGTATTGAGGCCGTCAATCCCTGACGCATCACCCGCATCGCGTCTTCATTCAACTGTGATAGAAGATCTGCAGCGTGCCGTTGCTCCCAGGGTGAGTGGCCAATCCAGTGATTGAAAGCACCCATGGCAGAGCTCGATTGAACTTGAAAGTTTACGGTCTGGTTGGATTGACCCTGTAATGCATATTGAACGCTCTGACGAAAATATTGCTGAAATACTAATCCCATCTTTATTTTTTCGTCCGATTGAGCACGCTCTATCTCGATAGAACTCTGCTCCTTCCAGATTCGCCTCTCCAGATCGTGCCAAACCTGTTCAAGATCATTTGCGAAGTAATTTTTTTCCAGTTGTGTACGTGTTTTTGGGTCAATTTTTGATATTGCATCATGATACTGCCAAAGACTGTACAATTTGCGGGCACGTGCTGGGAAAAAGACACCTTTTCGCAATACTTGAGATTGCCCTCCCTGCTCAAAAAACTGACCAGCAGGTGCGTAATCGCAATCATCAACATCGCAGACCTGAAGCATTTGCTTAACGCGCGAACTTGTCCCCGCCTCGTATGTGCACTGAAGTGGTGCAGTGATCATCACAAAGTCTGCACCCATCATAAAACCTGCCGCGATAGACTTCGGGTGACCAAACCCTCCCGAAGCCCCAATGCGCACTGGTGCATTCAACTCACCAGCTGCTCGCAACCTGTCGCGGGCTGATTGCAAAACAGGCAGAAGGTCAAGCACGTTCGCCGTGTTTGACTGCCCCGCAGCGTCACCATGCGCGCAAATGTCCTGAGCCAAAGGTAAATATGGGGCAGCTTCAGCCTCTTGCTCTGTGATAAGCCCTCTGGTGAGAGCCTCTTTCACCTTATCTGGCGGCGGTGGGGCCATAAACGAAATTGCTGTCGAGGGGCGTGTGACTTTGGCAATAACGTTATTGGGCGCAATGGCATGGCCATTGCCCACTAAGCGCGCGCCAGTGAGACGGAACCTTACCAGTGCAAGACTCGGCGCAATCAGACCTGACAACTCCAGCGTCTCAACGCCAGCTTTCAATAAATCCTCAATTAAATGAATATCTGCCTCAGGCGCCTTCCAATCCGGAACAAAGCCCACTCCGAACCGCTTGGTCCCTAATTCGGCCTTGATCCTTGCGATATCACTCAGAACTTTTTCATTGCCAAGCTGTTGAGCACCGTAACTACAAAAAAAACCGCTCTTGCCTGCCGCAATTACGAGATCAGCCGATGCAACACCATCTCTCAACGATCCTCCAATCAAGTTGGACCCAACATCATAGGCCTCTCTAAAATCTGGTGTAGACACAGGTTCGATCTGTTGCGCCGATGCGGTGTCAATTTGAGGCGTCGAATGGCTGTCAATGGAGTTTGTAGGATCTTCGATCGGCAAAGGTGCGGCTTTGAAATTGGCACGAATTTTCTCCAGCAAGCCTGTCAATACATGCCCTGGGCCAATTTCAGTAAAATCCCGAGCTGCCTGATTTAGTAGAAAGTTGATGCTATCGGTCCATTGAACTGGACTAGATATTTGTTGCACCAGCTGATCTTTGATCGTGGTTGCATCATGTGGCAATGCGGTCACGTTCGAAATGACTGGCACAGTGGGAGTCCCAAAGTCAAAATCACGAATGAATGCCCTAAACTCATCTTGGATAGGTGCCATATAGCGCGAATGAAATGCTGCACTGACATTTAATGGAACATAGAGAGCGCCCTCACGCTTAAACAGTGCTTTGGCGGACTGTATGTCCTCCGCTTTTCCCGCAATCACACATTGATCTGGCGAATTGTCATTCGCAAAATCCAATGTGGCTAAAGAAGGCTGTCTCAAGATATTCGAGACCGCCTCTTTGCTCAGCCCAATCACAGCGGCCATACCCCCCCCCCCAGGCGCTGAGGCCATTAAACTGCCGCGTTTTTTTACAAGGGTCAGCCCCGTTGCAAAATCAAAAACTCCTGCAGCAAACAGTGCAGCAAACTCTCCTAGGCTGTGGCCTATGACGTAATCTGGCGCCGATACAGCATTTTCCATCTCAGACAGATAACTCATAGCTTCGATTGTAAAAAGAGCAGGCTGTGTGAAATCCGTCCGGGTTAGAACATTCTGTGGATCCTGAAGGCATAACTCTTTGATCGAATAGCCCAGGATTTCATCTGCCTGAGTGACCAATTCATGGTGCTGATCAAAAAGATCCGCTCCCATCCCACGCATCTGCGACCCTTGGCCCGGAAACATAAATACCTTGCCAGTATTCATGTCGCTACAGTCTCAATAACATGATCGTTGATGATGAGAAGATCTAGCCCAGATGTATGAAATACAGCCAGCGCATCCTCTACCGAATGGATGATTGGTTTGCCCATGACGTTAAAACTTGTGTTCAAAAGTACGGGGACATCCGTTTTTTCAAAAAATGCAGAAATCAGCTGGTGAAACGTTGGGTTCAAACTTTTGCTGACCGTCTGTAGGCGGCCAGTCCCATCGACGTGAACAACACCGGGCACTCTATGTTGCATTTCGGGTCTGAAGCGTAGCGCGCGCTCCATGTAAGGTGTCGGATGGTAGGCCTCAAAATACTCAGAGGCATGTTCCTCCAAAATAGCAGGAGCAAACGGACGGAACTCTTCACGGAATTTAATAGAGGCGTTAATGCGTTCCTTAATTGTACCTGAGCGTGGATCAGCCAAAATAGACCGATTTCCGAGCGCTCTGGGCCCAAATTCGGCGCGCCCGCGGGCCCAGCCTACAATCTCTCCATTTACAAGAGCTTCTGCCGTGTATGACATAATTTCAGGTTCTGGCAGCACTTGCACCTTGAGGCCGCTATGTTCCTTTACCTTGTCCAGCATAGTTGATGACATCGTCGAACCCAGATAAGGGGACTGGATTTTAGCCAGGCGCTGGGACCCTGGATTAGCCTCTTGCCAAGCAAGCAATGCCGCACCGATCGCGTTCCCATCATCGGCAGGCGCGCTAAAAACGTGGCAGTTGGTAAATCCAGTCTGTTCCACTACCAACCCTGTGGCAGCGGAATTTAAGAGGCATCCCCCCCCCATCGCCAAATTGCGTAGCCCTGTCTGAAGCTGAAGGTTTTGCAGAAATTCAATCATAACATTTGAAAAGATCGTTTGTGCCGTATGCGCTAAATTCGCAACGTCAAAAGCGGGGCTGTTAGGGCGACGCCGAAAACGCTCGAGCTTTTTATATATTTGATACATTTCAGCAAAACTGCATTGGATCAGATTTAGCCCGTCGACTTGAATGAGGGGCTTAAGGACTGCAGCAATTTCTGTGTCATAAGTGCCATAAGACGCCAGCCCCATGACTTTCCACTCTTCACCCGAAAACAAGCCAAAACCGCACAGGCGGCATATTGTCATGTAGAAATAGCCCAAGCTGGTTGCTTGTCTGTGCACGGGCGCATTAATTCTCTCGATCCGCCCCCTTTTAAAGTGAAAACAGCTATAAGATTTGCCCTCACCATACCCATCAATCACAGTACAGGCCGCCTCTTGGAAGGGACTTGTCAAACATGCGGCTGCTGCGTGCGAAAGATGATGATCGAATGAACGCGTCTTTGGCTCAATATTATACTCGCTACCACGTTCAGTCAGACCAAAGCGTAAATTGGCTCCAGTGATCTGAATGATAGGCGGTGCAGCCTGACGGCAAAATCGCGAAAAAGCATATTGATCCAACAAGGAGGGTGGCAAATCCTCTGGATTGGCGCGGTCGATAAACTGACCGAGTTTATCAAGGTCTGTGTTGTCCGCCATTTGGGCCACCATGCCAGCAGACCAAGGCTGGGCGAGAACAATACGTGCGCCCGCAGGGCAATGCTCTGCAATCGCTGCCGCCGCTTGCAAAAATTGATCGGGTGCATTGCCGATGGCCCTTTTGTTCTGCAATACCCGCTCGGTCGCCTCCGCGAAAACAACCTCTCCGTCGGGGCTGACAATCGCCAGAGCGCTGTCGTGGAACGAATTAGCGATCCCAACAAAAAAAGTATTTTCAGTGAGTGACATGATACTTCCTTAAATAGAGACATGTCGAAGCGAATGTAGCCAAATCCAGTGATAGAATAAGCTCAATCGGCTAGAGGCTGATCACTGATAAACGCTTCGATCATCACTTGCGCATTCTTGGGTTGAGACAATGGCACCATATGGCTGGCGCCCAAAACCGAAAGATAATGAAGATTTCCCGAGTTCTGATAATATCCAGCAAATTCACCATCCACGATCCAAGGCTGATATTGAGCATCCGCATATCCCTTTTTCCCAGGCCAGGGTGGCCCATCTTTTTCATTTGCCAATTTGAGCAACAGCTTTTGTGTCGAAGAAGCGCTTACGATGAGATCATTTTGACCATTATACAAAAGAACTGGAATTTTTGCCAAAACCTCAACCAACAGGGGCGCTGCACTCTGATAATAGTCTCCTGTCAACGACGTATAAAGAAGTGGACTGCATGGTATAACAGTCCGCTCACCGAACGCGGTCGCATTCAGAGCAGTTAAAGTATCTGGGTTATTCATGTAGTCTTGAAAGACGCTATCCCCTGCGGGCCAAGCCGTCGGTGTGCCGATCATCGATACAGGTCCGAAATTTGCAAGATCCATAAGATTGACCGCGTCTCCATCACTATTGGAGCTTTCTGCAACAACACGGGCGATCAAATAGCGATAGAGGAGTTGGTCATTGCTCGCATCATCAAAAAGGAAGGTGAACAATGGCGGTAGGATGCTCCGTAGGTCTTTGGGTCCACGCACAATGAGATCAATCATCTTGATAAAATCAACATTCGAGAACTTAACTGCGATTATCTCTCCCTTGTAAGCGTTGAGTAATGCTTTCAAAGCGTTGGCTTCAGAATTCCCTCGCAGTGCAACTGGCAGCTCCTCAAGGCCATCGTATGCCGTCATGAAATCAATAGACGGCATCTGCAAAGGTTCTCCATCGCCCTCTGACCCGAAATTACCCCCATCAGGCGCAATTCCAGGCGCAGCCTGTTTTACAATCTCATTCATTTTTTCAAGAGCATAAATATTGATCACGCCCGCGGCATGCGCCACCTGAGGTGCGGTCATAATGTGCGTTAGCGGATCGATCCATCCATTGCCGATTGCAACGCCTTTTAAATGTATACCCGCTTCGTCAAAGGTGGGATCAGAAAGCATCGACGCTGCAAATGCGGGGATAAAGTGTCCTGCATAGCTCTCCCCAGTTATGTATAAATCACGCCCCTTGAAATTTGGGAACGCTTTATAAAAAACTTTTAAAAAAACCCTAAAATCCGTCGTCGCCTGATATTGCTCGTAAATGAAACTGCCATCGCCAGAAAAAGATAAACCAGTCTGCAATGGCTGGTCGATATAAACCAGGTTCGCGTGCGAATTCCATCCATGGGGATTATTAATCATGCTCCCATCTGCCTGTAAGTGCAGGGGGCCATTTTCCTCCATTTGCGCCGCCACGCTTGAACAACCAGGGCCGCCGCTAAGCCAAATTACTAGTGGATCACTTGCAGGAGCGCTGCGCGATTCCATCATCCAAAAAAACATCTTGTTTTTACTGTTGTTTATGCCCTTCCCGACGTCAATATACCCTGCAAATTGATCAAAAGACGCGGCTGCTGGCAAACCTGGTAAATTCTTAACCCTAAACTTCTCATCTGCCATACCGCCAGTCGCCGTACACAAAACAATAATTGAAATGATTAACCTGATAAAAATGGCGATGTCCCCGCGCATGACTTTTTCCATAAAATCGCCCCATTTACTGTTTTATAAAATGCAAAATTCAGTAAATTTGATATAGGCCATTCTTCCGAAGTCCAGGTTTTAAATATCTAGTGGTTTTCGAAAGCATGCAAGTATCTAATTTCAAATTTTTTTTCGCATTATCCCACAACACCCAGTTGCAATTGAGATGTTTCACTCAAGATTAGGCGGCTCTGTGGACGTTGCAAAAGTCGCAAGCTCAATTGCGTTAGCGACGTTTATCAAAAGGTCTGTTGGAACCGTCATAACATAAACGCACCGGCTTAGGATCGCACACAGTCGTTTTGATCCCGAAGTGTAAGCGCATGTTGCGCCTGCCATGCTGGGAGAATGGGCCAATGCGGGGTGGCCTGTTTGACCGGGATCGACTGTCATCGACACCGGTTTTAGGCCCCCTCAGCACATAAGCCACGAGCGCAACCTTTCGGCTGTTAATACGCAGAATTATTCTTCAAAATTAAATCTTATGTTGGGCCAAGTATATATTTTGTGCAGATTGGTGATGTCTCCATCAAAACAATGTTTTGGGTCGTCAAACAGAAGGCGATTTTTACGGAGACATGTTTGCCTAATTGGCGATAGGGCTGCCGTCTAATACGTTCTGCAGCAAGCTACTTCCTAGCGGTCCTGCACGCGGCCCCATGCAATTGGTCCTAATGCTAGGCGATTTGATATTACCTCCCCACCGAAATTAGCTCAAAGAGAAAGGTATTAAGTGCGCGAAGTCTTTGGGCGGAGAGAAGATAACTTATCTGCGGTGTGATGGAGTGGGTCAGGAGAATTCGGCTGAAAGATGTGCCAGGTCAATACATGTTGCGCGAACGGCAATAGATTGACTAAATGTGTCTGTCCGATGGGTAACTCGTTTGCCAAGTTGTAAGTCAGTGTAAATTCGATACCGTTTGTTTCCGATATACTCCGCAATCGCGCGGCCTCAAATCCAAAGAACTCACCCACCAGCGGGTAAAGCCCTTTGAATAGCGTCTCTTTCCCGGAAAATGCGGCAGCAAGGGCCATGGCGAGCGGTATACTTGAGCCTGAAATTACATCTTCTTCATCCTCGCCTAACACAACACTTGAAATCGAATTTATTGTGGACAATTTTAAGTTGGCCTCAACATCTACACCCACGAAAAGTCTAGGTTGGTTAGTCAGAATAACCGCGCACCAGTTCTGCGTGTGGCTGATTGTGCCGTTAATCCCCTTTGGCCAAACGGGTGCACGATCTGGCCCAATCGGCAAATGCGCACGCTGGTAGCCAAAGTGCGACAGCGCTCGCAAAGCAAGCATGCGGCCCGCCAGATACTCTGCTCGTCGCTTTTCAACTGCTCTATCAAGTGAGTTTGGAAAGGTTACCCCCGCTAAGCCGTAAAGATCTTGGGAAAATGCAGCCCGTTCTATACGTGACAGCAATAAAATGACGCCATCTCTGCCCGTTTGGATAGCCCTAGCTGGGCTCAAAAAAGTGAGGAGTCGATCTTGTGTCACCTTGTTTTTTTGGTTCCCATAACCTTTACCGCTGGTGACCATAGGAGGATAATTAGGGCTCCGCAATAAGACGATTTAAACGTTGGATCTCTTTATATTAGCCGCATTCTGCGGCGCGGTGAGCAATCTGCGTATATAGCTACGGGCTCTCGAGGCACTTCCTGTAAGTTTCCTGATTTGGGGTGGGGTAAGTGTTTATGAAGACAGAAAAACGCGATATTCAGCGCAAGCTTAGAGTGTTCCAACACGCTGAGAAGATCGGCAAAACCTGTAAAGCTTTTCGGTATTTTGGGGTTGGCCGCACCGGCAACACAACTAGAAATTCGTGGCCGTAGACGATCCAACAGTATGTGTGAACCGTAACGGATAAAACGGAGTTGCGCAGGTCGACCGTAGGGTAAAAATTCACAATATCTTTATTTAACAGGAAGGAAGCTCAACAATGGTGGGTTTAAAAAGAAGGAGCTTCCTTAAGGCAGCTCTTGTTGGTTCGACTGCGATCTTTGTGGCCTCTCGTGCAATCTCGCAAGTAAATTCTCTTTCGGAAATGGGTGGCGCGATCTTAAACCTGTCAGCTATAACAATTTTTACAGCACGAGAGGTGATTACGCTAGATCCTGAAAATCCGTCGGCAGAGGCAATTGCAGTCGAGGATGGCCGTATCGTTGCGGCTGGCACGATGGATGAGGTTCAATCTCTTCTTGGCGACCAATCTTATGACATCGATACGACCTTCAAAGATCACGTCATTGTTCCCGGTTTTATAGCGCAACACGATCACCCGGTTCTAGCGGCGTTAACGATGTCCTCTCTTATCCTATCTATCGAAGACTGGGACTTGCCTACGGGCAGATCTCGTGCGCTGAAGGATAAGAATGACTTCATGACCCGGCTGGCTGCTGCCGAAGCTGAAATGAACGATCCTACCGAGCCTCTACTAACTTGGGGGTATCACGCAGCGTTCTACGGGCCACTTACGCGCAGTGATCTCGACACGATTAGCACGGTTAGACCTATATTAGCATGGGGTCGATCTTGTCACGAGATGGTTGTTAACTCAGCTGCCATGCAACAGTCTGGTGTGACCAAGGAATTAATGGATACTTGGTCAAAGTCTGAAAAAATGCAATCTGACTACGAGTCGGGGCACTTCTGGGAACAGGGCGTATTTAAAGTTCTTCCAAATATCGCTCCAATGATTGCGAACCCTGAAAAATTCCATGCGGGTTTGGGGATCATGCGCGACTTCATGCATTCCAAAGGAATAACATACGGTAATGAGCCCGGAGGTATTCTGGCCAAGCCCGTTCAGGATGCGGTGAATGCAGTTATGTCGTCGCCATCCATGCCCTTCCGATGGTCCTTTACTCCTGACGGAAAAAGCCTGATCGCTTTAACCGAAGATGATGATCAGGTCATCAAGGATACCGAGGCACTCAGAGACTGGTATGGAGGAATGACCAGTATGACGGAGCGCACTGTCAAATTGTTTTCCGATGGCGCTATTTATTCGTTGGCGATGCAGCTTCGCGAACCTGCAATCGGTGCCTATAAGGGTGAATGGATGATGGATCAGCGCGATTTTGAACGGGCGTTCCGCATTTACTGGGACGCAGGCTATCAGATCCACATCCACGTTAACGGCGATGCGGGTCTAGACCGAGTCCTGAACACCCTTGAAGACAACATGCTGCGGAACCCTCGCTTTGATCATAGAACTGTGATCGTTCATTTTGCCGTCAGTGCACCAGATCAGGTTGTCCGGATCAAAAATCTGGGTGCAATCGTGAGTGCAAACCCATATTATGTTACCGCTCTTTCGGATCAATACGGCCGAACCGGATTAGGCACTAATCGTGCCGATCAGATGGTGCGGCTGGGCGATGTAGAACGAGCAAATATTTCTTGGTCACTGCATTCCGACATGCCCATGGCACCCGGCGATCCATTGTTCTTGATGTGGTGTGCAGTAAACCGAGTAACAAGCTCTGGTCGTATTGCAGGACCTACGCAACGAGTTTCGGCAGAGCAAGCGCTGAAAGGCGTGACAATCAACGCTGCATTTTCGCATAAAGTCGAAGGCGAGCTTGGGAGCATCCAAGCCGGGAAGTTGGCGAATTTCACGGTTCTGGAGGAAAACCCTTTAACAATTGATCCAATGAAAATCAAAGATATTGCAGTATGGGGTACTGTTTTAGAGGGGCGTTCCCAAAAGGTTGGCGAAGCAATTCAGGAGGATGCAAGGCTTCCCAGTGCGGACGAACAAAGTGGAATTGACTTTGCGGAAAAGGCACTAAACCACGCGTTTTCAGTGGTTCATGCCCATTTGTAATTGTCAACTACACAACTCTTTGATGGTCGGTCTGATGGCCTGATTTTGTAGTGTTTCGGGATGACGGCCATTTAGCAGTTGGCTGTCGCCACCGGAGGTTTCAATAACGCCTGTTTTACTTTTTCAGTGTCGCTAACCGGACCGACTAACACTTTGCGTTTTTAGTGATCGCACAGTACGGCGAGGTTTGACTGCGACGGAGAGCAGCAGGCCTGTAGCAGCTTCGTTCAGAAGAACTCCAACAACATTAGCAGATGTAATTTGAGGGGTGCGCCGATCACACGGTTTTGCAAAGTTTCAAGGTAGCAGCTTTTTGATGTCCGCTCGTCCATGACCCTTGGCGATTGCCGTGAGAATGGTGAAAAGGTAGCCGTGGGGTTTGAGCTCATGTGGGGTATCGCCCGACAACTTCGTCACTAAGCTAGCGCGCGAGCCGCCAGCAAGAGCATGCGAGTTTAATAGTGAGATCATGCTTGACCACTTTATGGAGTCGCATCGTAATAGGTTCGAGTGAGAAACTTTGTTTGACAGCAGTTGACCTATTGTCTTTGTGGACTTGGGCCGACATCACCGTTGGCTATTGCGAGGGATAGGATATGGGCCATGCGCGATGGGCAATCGTTTCAACGATTGGAGCAGCGATTATGTGGGGACTGTCACCTCTTTATTACAAGATGTTGGCGCACGTCCCACCAATCGAAATGTTGGCGCACCGAACCTTTTGGTCCGCAGTCATTTTCGTATTAGTGATTGCGTTGCAGGGTCGTTCGGGTGAGCTTGCTCGGGTGGTTGTGCCGCTGCGCCAGGGATTTCTAGTATTTACTGCCGCGCTATTGGTATCATTTAACTGGTTTGTTTTTATCTGGGCGATCGCAGCCGGTCGAACAACGGATGCAAGTATGGGTTACTTTCTGCTTCCGCTCGTATCTGTCTTGTTAGGGAGGCTCGTGCTGAATGAACGTCAATCGTTGTTGCAATGGGTGGCCGTCGCACTCGCTACGATCGCGGTATTAACATTGGCGGTTGTCCTGCAAGTGCCTCCCTGGATAGCTCTTTCTTTAGCGGTGAGTTTCGGGTGTTACGGGCTTATAAAAAAACAGCTGTTAATTGGTCCGGTGATCTCAGTAACAGCAGAAGTTCTGATGCTGTGCCCGGTTGCCCTTATTGTGTTGTGGCATTTTCACAGTATTGGGGAGGGATCTTTTGGTAATGATGCAATTGTTTCTCTTCTTTTGGTCTTCTCTGGTGTTCTAACGGCGACACCACTCATTCTTTACAGTCGGGGCGCCAGGTATTTACCTTTGGCAACGATTGGAATCCTTCAATTTATCAACCCGTCGCTTCAATTTTTGTGTGCCGTTCTTATCCTTGCTGAACCACTTTACCCTGTGCACTTTGTTTCATTTCCACTCATCTGGGTTGCTCTGGCAATGTACACATTAGCGCTATGGCGTCAGGAAAGAGCAGATACTAAAGCTGCTTCAGCATCATCCACATTCTCTGCAACGTGAACAAAGTCTCGCAAGGTTGCCTCAGCAAAACCTTTTCCTATTATATGGTCTATCAGTCCCAACAGTGGTGACCAAAAACCATTTGTATTCATCACTATGATGGGTTTTTCGTGCAGCCCTAGTTGGCGCCATGTCAGGACTTCAAAGAATTCGTCGAGGGATCCAGCCCCTCCAGGCAGTACGATTATGGCATCACAATTCATGAACATGACCTTTTTACGTTCGTGCATATTTTCGGTCACGACAAACTGACTTAAATCAGTTTTACCAACTTCAAGATCGAGCAAATGGGTCGGTATAACGCCAAAGGTCTTTCCGCCGGCTTTTTGGCAGGCATTTGCGACAGCGCCCATTAAGCCGATATCTCCAGCACCATACACAAGGCGCCAATGGAGGGCGGCGATGCGCTTACCTAGTTCTTCGGCTGTTGCCCAATATTCAGGGTCCTCGCCCGAACGTGAGCCGCAAAAGACACAAATGGACCGTTCCATCATGAATTTCCCCAATATGATCAATGCTCTTTTGACCAGTGTTAACTGGGTTGATAGTGTCTCTCAAGTAATAGGCAGCCGTTTTCGGGGGATAATCGGCGATGATCAAGTTTGTACCTTTGTTTGCTGGTAAGATCGCCCCTGTGGGCGGCTTACTCGTGATAGGCGCTGTTATAGCAGGCATAACCATTGGCGGGGTATTCAAAGACCCTAACAATCCTGAGACATCAGAACCCCTAGACACCAAGTTGCCGGTGGAAATCACGTCCGATGACGAAGTTTTTCGTAATGTGAAAACGGTAGATTCACCTGAGACCACTGAGGTACAACCGGAGCCAAGGCTTGAAACCTTGGCAGAAAGTGAAGTTGCGGACATTGCTTTGCAAGAGAAGCCGGCAGACGATGTAAAGGCTGAACCAAATTTGCCGAAGTTTGATATTGTACGCATTGATGGTGATGGAAACACGGTTATTGCCGGTCAGGCTGCACCCAATGCAAAAGTCTCAATTTTGTTGGATAACTTGGAAATTGCAGAGGCGATTGCCGACAGTGCGGGCAAGTTTGCCAGTCTCTTGTTTATTGAACCTAATCCACAACCTCAAACTTTGACTTTGGTCGAGCGAAATGCGGACACTGACGTATTTTCTGACGCCATGTTTATAATTGCCCCGGCTACACCTGAGCCTGTTGTGATAGCCGAGGCGGTTCAGAAAGACAGTCTAATAGAGCTCAAGGAACAAACGCTGACCGGCTCGCAGACAGTGGAGCGGGACGCAACCGAACAGGTCCATGTGGACAATGATAGTAAGCCTGAGGTCGCGCAGAATTCCGAAAAGTTGGCAATTGTCACTGTGGAAACAAGCTCTTTTGGTGTTGTCGAAACAACGCCAGAGGTTGCTAAAGCGCCTGTCGTTGCAAACGATGATGGCGATTTGACACAACCTGAGACTACCAAACCGAATGCTGCAGTCGTGGACACAGGGGGAGTCGGCAATGAGGCAAATGTGTCGGTGGAGACGGAAAAGCTTGCTACTGCAGATGCGGGTTCAAGCTCTTTCGGCGGAGCTGCTCCCGTACTTGAGATCGACTCTACGCCCGCTGTTGCAAGCGATGGCGGCGATTTGACAAAACCTGAAATTACCAAACCGAATGCTGAAGAAGTGGACGTACAAGGTATAGGCAATGAGGTAGATGTGTCAGCGGAGACGGAAAATCTCGCTACTGCGGATACGAGCTCAGGCTCTTTTGGCGGTACTGCACCCATGCCTGAGATTGATTCTGTGCCCGTTGTAGTAACTAAGAGGGTTGTAGAGGATCAAAACACAGCCAAGTTGGAGGTAATCGCGCCTGTTGAGACAGGACAGGACGTTGCAGGTGATGGCTCCAAGAGTTCCACAAGGTCATCGCCCGAGAACAATGCGCCCGTCACTGTGGCTGAGGTGGATGAGCCCGAAACTTTTGAAAAAATTAAAACGGATGCGGTAAAACAGGACACGCAGGATTTTGATAATCAGTCTGTTGCCGCTCAAGATGCCGAAAACGTTACGGCAACCGTGGCAGAGACTGGCTCCGTCGTTCCAACGGTGACAAGTCAGGAGGATTTTACTGAGGAAGCTCAAACGTCTATTGAAGATGAGGCTACCACAGAGGCCGCCACACCTTTGCCAGAGCCTCCGAATAAGGCGCCTGCAGTGCTAGTCTCGGACGCAGAAGGTGTGCGAGTGGTTCAGCCTGCTGCGCCTGCAGATACAACGCCAGAGGTTATGGCTACGGTTGCAATGGATGCGATCAGTTACACCGAGACTGGAGATGTTGAGATCGCTGGGCGAGGTCGCAAATCTGGATTTGTTAGGGTTTACCTCAATAATAGGCCTATTATGTCGTCGCGTATCTCCGATAAAGGCATGTGGAGGGCTGAGTTACCAAATGTAGATACCGGGGTTTACACGCTGCGTGTAGACGAAGTTGATGAGGACGGCACGGTAACTTCTCGAGTTGAAACTCCTTTCAAACGAGAAGAACCTGAGATAGTGGCCGAAGCTTTTAACGTTCAGAAAAGTGAGAATGAGGCGCCGGTGCGCGTTGTGACTGTCCAACCTGGATTTACTCTTTGGGCTATTGCCCGGAGGAACTATGGGGAGGGGATTTTGTACGTGCGTGTCTACGAAGCCAACAAAGACAAGATTCGAGACCCGGATTTAATTTATCCCGGGCAGGTCTTCACGGTACCAAAGTAAATTGTTGACGCCTTTAGGGTGGTACTTTCGCGGACTAGATATTAATTCTCTTTGATCCGCAACTGAGAAGAGAAGAATGGCGAATTGGTATACGGCCTCGGAAGAGGAATTAGAACGCAATGCGCGGCGCTCAGGTTGGCGTACAATTCGCAGAGTAGCGCCCTACTTGTGGCCAGACGATATGGTCTGGGTAAAATATCGGGTTGTACTTGCCATGTTGGCTTTGTTGGCCTCGAAATTAATCGCTGTCGGTACTCCAGTTCTTTACAAAGCTGCCGTCGACTCATTGGCTGGTGAGGGTGTGCCACCACTGGCGCTTGGCGCAATCGGTCTTACTGTGGCGTATGGCGGTGCCCGCTTGATGTCTAATGGCTTCCAACAATTGCGAGATGCAATTTTCGCCAAGGTTGCACAACGCGCTTTGCGAACTTTAGCCCTTGAAACATTTGAACATATTCACCGTCTGTCAATGCGTTACCACATCACGCGCAAAACTGGTGGCCTGAGCCGAATAATTGAGCGTGGTGTTAAAGGCGTTGAATTTCTATTGCGGTTTATGCTGTTTTCAATAGGCCCGCTAGTCCTAGAGCTCTTAATGATCGCGGCCATTTTATTCTGGCTGTTTGATTTTTGGTACCTTGCCGTAGTTGCTGTGACTATCGCCGTTTACATTTGGTTTACGTTTAAGGTGACGGAATGGCGGGTTAAGTTACGCCGTCAGATGAATGACCAGGACACCGATGCAAATCAAAAAGCCGTCGATAGTCTTTTGAACTTTGAAACAGTCAAGTATTTTGGGGCAGAGAAACGCGAAGCTGCTCGTTATGATTCAGCGATGCGCGGATATGAACAAGCGGCCCTCAAAACTTCGTATTCTTTGGCCTTTTTGAATTTTGGGCAATCGCTGTTGATTACCTCAGGTCTGGTCGGGGTGATGGTGCTTGCCGCCGCCGGTGTGCAAAAAGGGGCGCTAACTGTGGGCGACTTTGTTATGGTTAACGCCTACATGATCCAGATCACCATGCCTTTAAATTTTTTGGGAACGGTCTACCGAGAAATTCGCCAGAGCCTTATTGACATGGGTGAAATGTTTGATCTGCTCGAGCAACCCTCTGAAGTTTCGGACAAACCTAACGCCAAAGCATTGGCGATAACTGAGGGAAGGATTGAGCTGGATAACGTACATTTCGGTTATGAAACTGAACGCCCTATCTTGCACGGCGTTTCCCTCAGTGTGGAGGGTGGAAAAACTGTTGCTATTGTTGGAGCCTCCGGTTCAGGAAAGTCCACGATTGGTCGGCTCCTATTCCGGTTTTATGATGTGAACGGTGGTGCGTTGAAAATTGACGGGCAAGATGTTCGTGATGTTTCCCAAGAGAGCTTGCATGATGCAATAGGGGTCGTGCCTCAGGATACGGTGCTGTTCAATGATACAATCCGTTACAACATCGCGTATGGGCGCGATGGTGCGCAATATTCGGAGATAGTAGAGGCCGCTAAAGCGGCTCAGATTCACGATTTTATCATATCGCTTCCGTACGGCTACGACACAGCAGTTGGAGAGCGTGGACTAAAGTTGTCGGGAGGTGAAAAACAACGGGTTGGTATTGCGCGGACTTTGCTTAAAAACCCACCATTGTTGCTTCTAGATGAAGCAACCTCAGCACTCGATACAGAAACTGAGCAGGAGATCAAGGGTGCCTTGGCACGGGCTGGACAGGGCCGTACTGTCATAACGATTGCGCATCGTTTGTCGACCATCGCTGAAGCGGACCAAATCATTGTTTTGGAGCAGGGTGTCATTGTTGAGCGTGGTACACACATAGAATTGTTGGATCGTGATGGGCGTTATAGCCAACTCTGGCAACGGCAGTTGGCAGATGAAACTGAAGCTGCTGCCTAAGAATTTTTGAACGTCATATTCATGCAGTTGACCACCAGTCCTTGGGTTTACGGCGTTGGGCCCGAACGCCTCTTTTGTCCCACCAAAGTGCCCATTTGCGCCAACGAGATAGTGCGAGGCGCAGCCAGGCCCTGTTACCCACGCTCGAGAAGCCACGGTTAAAAGGACAGACACGCATGCAAATTGTGCAGTCAGACTGTAGTTTTGTCCAATAGCCAAAACATCTCTCGGCATTAGACGTCCACTTGCGCACCCCATTGATCGACGAAGTATCATTCTTAGTACTTTCTTCAGGTTATCCGAAAGGCAATGCCTTGGCTGGACATTCGTTGGCGCATTCGGTGCAAATGTTACAAAAGGCGGCGACACCCAATTTTTTGGGTGCATCATGGGACAGGGGTAAGTTAGTAAGTATCTTCGAAAATCGAAGCTTTGGCCCATATTCTGGTTTTATAACCATCTGGTTTCGAGCATACTCCCCCAGTCTAGCTTTGACTGCTTAAGGGATAATTAGCCCAGTATCATTCATCGACGGCAGCGCCTCGTAGCCTAAGTTTCGAATGTACGCTGCTATCTGAATTACGATAGCAGCTTCGTGGCTGTATTCGCGGCCCGTGGCAGCTCCTGCAAGAGCGGATGGTTAGGTCGCCACTAGTTCCTCGTCCATCTGGTGGCCCAAGACGATAACACTTGTAAGTCCCTTGGGTAGTGCATTTTCTGTCTCAGAAAAATCGCGTACGTCGACCCGTGCGGAATAAAGCCACCTTTCGTCCATTTGGGTTATCGCGGCCAGGTCAGCACCAAAAAAGCGCGCGATACGCTTAATTTCGGTGGTCATTGCTTCGCATTTGTCGATTTCTACGCGAGAGGCAGCTATGGGTGTGTCACAGGCAAATAGGCGCCTGAAAACCTTCACGTTTGCCCTCTGGGCTAATACGCTCAGAAATGATACCTGAAATTAGCCAACTGGCACTGCGCAGAGCAAAGTCCTTTTGATGAAACCCATCGCCTTGACGGTAAGTCGCTTGCATTCTGTAACTGGCAAAAATGCGTCGGACTTGGCAGACTTTACGCGTTTGTCCCAGAAGGCACGGTTAAAGATATCGTTGCGCTGAGAAAATGGCTCAAAGTTGATCATCGTTTCGATCCCAGCCGCTGCATCGGTATCGGTGTATTTCTCGCGATATTCTCTAAGCTCTTCGTCGGATATGCTTAAGTTGTAAGGACAAGCCATTGATATGCAACCTTTAATTACAGGAAGTCTCCAAGCCTAGATGATATATTGCAACGATTTTAATAGGCTGGTGGGCGGCCTCAATAACCTGAAAATGAGCCTTGACCTCCAATTTAGCGCAAATTAGCAGCCGATATTTGGCCCAGCGATACTCTGACATTTTCGGTTCCAATCCAACTTATGGCTAATGTCACCTAAAAGGTTGGTTAAAGTTTTGCTCTTTGATCGAGGGCAATCTTTGCGTTGATGGTCGACATTCTTGATTTTCACTTGGCTTAGCTGCATCAGCAATCTCAGTCTTTGGGATGCCACGTAAAGCTGTCACGGCGCTGCAAAACGGCTTTGATTTATTGCATGGAGATGCATGCTATCAAGACCCACTGGGCTAAGGGTGTTATCTAGGTGAACAAACAAGCAACGAAGATCTATCACCACGTTCACGAAGCGCGCCGGTTAAGCAAGACAGCGGCTCTCTGTAAAAGTCATTAGATTACTCCGCTGCACGTAAATTACCGGATCCAGGTGCAGGCTTGGTGGGTGGCACCTGTGTTATGTTCGCATCTTGTTCCGACACGGCGCACTCGTCTTCCCACAGGATCACTGGAGCTTTAATTTTACGAGCGGCGCGGCGAAGTGCCCAGTCTTGCCCGGCACGGCTTGTGCTACCGAATGATAGACGCGCCAAAACGCGCATAAGCCAGCCAAAATAGGTACTTGCCCAAATTCTAAGTGCCAGCATAGATGGCGTAAAGACCAATGTTAAGATTGTTGCGACGCCAAGGCCGAAGACAACTGCCGTCGCTAGCTGTTTCCACCACAATGAGGTCGGAGAGTCTACTGAGTATCCGCCATTGATAAAGTCTAAAGATAGGCCAAACATCATTGGTGCGAGGCCCGCCATTGTTGTGATCGTGGTCAGCAGGACAGGGCGTATACGGCTCTGCGCCGTACGTACGATCGCTTCGACCCTTGGCATGTACTTGGAATATTCTTGATAAGTATCAATTAGGACTATGTTGTTATTGACCACGATCCCAGCGAGGGCAACGATGCCCGTTCCAGTCATAATGATGGAAAAGGGCTGGTTCATGACCAACATTCCGATTAAGACGCCTGCTGTTGAAAGTACGACGGCAAGCAAAACTAGCACGGAATTATAGATGCTATTGAATTGGGCTAGTAGGATAATAAACATTAAACCTAGTGCGCCAAGAAATGCAGATTGCAGGAATGCTTGGCTTTCGGCTTGATCTTCTTGATCGCCAGTCCATTCCCAACTGATGCCGGCGGGGAAGGGATCGGTTTTTAACCAAGATGTCAGCGTGGCAATGCGCTCGTTCGCGCTGAGGATAGTTGCAGTATAGCCCTTATCAGTCCAGGCGGACTGCAACTCGGTATCTGCCTGCCATTGTTCGGCGGGAATTAAAAGCTCTTCATTTGTTTCAACATGCTGCAAGATCATTTGCCCTGCCGCAATGCCTGCCATAGTGTCAAAATATCGAGTTTGATCCACGCGGTTAATTTCGGCCAACTGTTGGACTGGTTCGCGTGTAATGAAATTTGACAACGGCACCAATCCCTCTGTCGTACGGACCTTAAGCGTATCTAGTGTACTCAGGACGCGGTCCTTTTCAGGAAGTCGAACACGAATTTCGATCTCCTCATCTGAGCTGTCCACACGCATAGTGTCTAATAAAATACCGCGTGTAATTAGTTGAACCATTGCCCCAACCGTACGCACATCTGCGCCGTAGCGTCCCGCTTTAGCAACGTCTACGTTGATTTCCCAAGCGATGCCTGGGAGAGGGCGTGTATCCTCAATCAGGGTCAAACCGATAGTTCCATCCATTTTTTGGCGTGAAATTGTCGCAGCCCGCAGCAGGTCTTTCCAGTCATCGCCTTTGACCCTCAAGTGCAACGGCTTGGCCGAGGCAGGACCTCGGGCTGCTTCCAAGACTTCAATTTTAACGCCTGCGATTTTATCGAGTTCGTTCGTTAGTTCGTCAAGAACCTTGTTGCCATCCCATTCAGCGTCTTTGGTCGCGCGTTTAATGTCGTAATCTAGGTACGGGACGGTAAACCAGATTTCGGAGGACACGGGGCGATCTTCCCATGGGATCGTTTCCAGTTGAATTTGACCGATCGTGTCCTTCGGCGCTTGCGAGCCCCCAGTGAATTGATCCAGTCCACCTTCTCCGGCAAAGGCAAAGGCAGTCTTCACACCCGGATGGGCCAGAATGACCTCTTCCGCCTGCGCCAAAAGCGCATCTTTTTGTCCCAAGGATAAGTTACCACGTGCTTTTACGTAGACAATCGCCTGTTCTGGCTCAGACTCCACGAAGAACTCAACGCCATTGTTGTGTTCTCCAAAGTAAGAAAACACACTTATCACGAAAAATATTACCGCAGCGATTGAAACGATCGGCATGATTGGATTACCGGCAATTAACTTTATGACCCAGCCGAAAGGCGATAGGTGAAAGCCAGCTTTGACGGTCTTGCGGCGACGTTGAATTCGTGCGGCATCGAGCGTAATGGATGCTGCAAAAGCGCCGACGAGAAACAGAATAAAACCGGGAAACAGGCTGATCAACCCAGTTGTTGGATTTTGTCCGTTAAAGAGGTAACCCGGGTTAAGGGTCTGCATCGCACCAAGAAATATCATGTAAACCGACGGTGGAACTAATATTGCGCGTATCACCCACGGTAATTTTACTCGCAGGAATTTCGACGCATTTTGGAACGTCCTGCTGATACGGCCTGAAACGCCTCCTATTACCGGCAGATAAATCAACGCGACTACCAGTGAGGCTGACAGAACAAATATGAGAGTTACCGGCAGCATTCCCATGAACTGTCCTGATACACCCGGCCAGAATAGCATTGGCAAAAATGCACATAATGTCGTCGCAGTAGACGAAACGATGGGCCAGAACATTCGTTTGGCGGCCTCGACATACGCGTCCATTGGCCCAACGCCCTGTTTAATCCGTTTGTCCGCATACTCCACGACAACAATCGCGCCATCCACTAGCATACCGACTGCCAGAATTAATCCAAACATCACAATATTAGAGATCGTGATACCCATAACAGCCAGCAGTACAAAACATAATAGGAAAGAGGTTGGGATCGCAAAGCCAACGAGCAGCGCTGCCCTCGTACCGAGTGCCGCCAAAACCACGATCACAACCAGCGCTATCGCAGTCAAAACTGATCCCTCAAGCTGACTAACCATAGATCCAACGACACGGCTTTGGTCGTTCGATGTGCCCATTTCAATTGCTACCTGAAGCTCCTCAGGCCATTCTTGTTCGACTTTGATCACCGTATCTTTGATCAACTGAGCGGTGTCTATTAAGTTGAAACCTTTTCTTTTTACGACCTGCAGCGCAACAGTTTTTTCACCGTTAAAACGCGCGGTCCCAGCTCTGTCTTCAAAAGTTAAATTGATCTCCGCCAAATCGCCCAACGTGACAACGCGGTCACCATTGGTCTTGACTGGCAGATCATAAATGTCGCGAGGTTTGTGAAAAGAGGACGGTATTTTGACTGCAAAGGAGCCTTGGGCGCTTTGGATTTCTCCTGCGGCAATCAGTTGGTTGTTGTTAACGACGACATTTATAAGTTCAGACGCTGTCACATTGTAGCTTTCTAGCCGCAGGGGATCGATTACAACCTCCAGCATCTCCTCGCGTTGACCAGCAATTCCAGCCTCGAGCACGGCATCAAGCGACTCTAAATGACTTTGTAAATCCTTTGCTATGCGAAACATCGCTCGCTCGGGCACCTTGCCCGTCAGGTTCACAATTAGGATTGGAAATTCTGAAAAATTTATTTCATTGATTGAGTATTTTTGAAAGCCCTCAGGAAAGTTGCCCTCAGCGATGTTCAATGCTTCGCGCACATCTGCCATGACACGAGGTTTGTCCCATCCGAATTCAAATTCAAGAAATACGCCTGCATAGTTTTCAGCTGCAGTCGACGTAATCGTTTTCAGCCCATCAACGTCCGAAAGTTCCGTCTCCATTGGCTTAACCAACATAGTTTCGGAGTCGGCTGCCGAAATGCCGGGGAAGGGAACTGAAACGAATAATCCGGGTATTTGGATGTCTGGCTCACCCTCTTTAGGCAGCCCAAAATAGGCGTATCCTCCGACCACCAGTGAAAGAGTGATAAATGCTAAAACCATTCGAGCGCGACTTGCGGCCCAATCAACGATACCGACCATCAGGCAGGTTCCTCAAACACTGGGAGGACCTGAACTCCCTCTTCAACATATTCCTGACCGATAATGATCACGTCAGCCTCGTTCGGTAGGCCTTCGACCCAGATACCTTCAGCTGCGTCACGTAACAAATTGATTGCGTTGAAGGTCACGATATTATCCTGTTTCACCAGACGAACGCCTAAAGTCCCAGCGTCATCCAGTGTGAGAGCCGATTGAGGTATCAAATGAGCTTGAGCGCCATCCGAAGCGATGATGATTTCTGCCGTCTGCCCACTTCGGATCGCTAGGTCTTGGTTATCGACGTCAATTTCAACGCGAAATGTTCGTGTCAGGGCGTCTGCTGATCGCGATAGAAACACGACTTTGCCAATTACTTCTTGGCCGGTTATCAACCGCGCGCTGGCCATGGCGCCGCGGTTGACTCTGTTGACTTCGCTTTCGGGGATAAAACCGACCACTTTTATCGGGTCCAGCCGCAAAACCGTTGCGCACAGCGAACCCTGTTGCAACAAACTCCCAAGCTCGGCTACGTCATTTTCCAGTAAGCCGTCAAAAGGGGCTTTGATAGAAAGGCGTTCAATATCGCGCTCAGCTGCTGCCACGAGCGCCTCCGCCGACTCGATCCCCGCAAGAGTGGACTCGAGACCTGATTTTGCAGCTTGTACTGCTGCTTCAGACGCCTTTACGGCAGCGGCAGCAGATGCCACTCGCGTCTCTGAGGCGTAGCCGCCTTCGGACAATTTGCGAGCCGCATTGTCATTTATCAATGCTTCTTCCAGACGAGCACCAGCCTCAATTTGAACGGCTTGGGATGACGGGATGCGCGCCTCGGCTTCGGCAAGCCGCGCTTTAGCCTCGGCCAAGAGAGCGTCGCGTGTGCCCGGTTCAAGCCGGCATAACTCTTGGTCTCTGCTCACACTTGCTCCTCGACGCAATGGCTCTGAAATCACGCGACCCATTGTCTCTGCCCGTATCTCAACCTGGCGATACGCTTCGGTCTGACCTCGTAACACTACGGCGCTGTCGATCATCTGTGCCTGAGAGTGCATCGCAACAACTCTGATTGTACTGCTGTCTTCTGGAATATCGTTTTCTAGGGGTGCGGCTGGGAGAGGGGCCTCCGAAGTAACTGTTTCAGCGCCATTGCCTCGCGTAAACGCGAGCAGGCGGTCTCTTTCAACTACAACGCCAAACAAAAAAGCGGTCACGAGAATCGCGGTCACTATCGGAATCAAACGCATTAAAAACGTCCTTGCAAAATTACGCACTATATTTGCAGCGACATATTGGGTCGCTTGAGGTTCAAAACAAGGCGAAAAAGTCATTTCTGAACCGACCTGTTCAGTTTATGCAGTTATCGGCTTGTGCGCAAGCCATCTTGTCGCTCGCTCGATCGGGTACTTGGCAGTTCTGAAACAACGCGATAAGAGGGAACAAATACCTAGGAGATCAAGCGTGAGTCAGACTGACAGTTTCATTGAAGAAGTGACCGAAGAAGTCCGGAAAGACAGGCTGTTTTCGTTGATACGCCGATTTGGTTGGCTCGCTGTGTTAGTGGTGTTTATTATCGTAGGCGCAGCCGCTTGGAACGAGTGGAATAAAGCTGAAGCGCGTGCTTCAGCGCAGGCAACAGGCGATGCTTTGCTTGCAGCGGTCGAAGCAAATGATGACGCAGCCAGAATTGTCGCACTTAAAGACGTTAAGGTTGGCTCGGCAGAGGCGCAGGTCCTGGCAGATTTTCTGTTGGCGACGCATCAGGTTATCGTGGGCGAGGCCGCCGCAGCGGGTGACTCTCTAGACGCTGTCGTGACGTCTTCAGGGGACATCCCTGAAATCTACAGGCAGATTGCGGCATTTAAGTCAGTGGTTGCACGCGGGTCAACGGTGCCTGTGAGTGAACGTCGCGAAGCGCTTGAGGCATTGGCCGCACCCGGCATGCCACTAAGCCTTTTGGCGCAAGAACAAATCGCGCTTCTCGACGTGGAAGAGGGTGACACTGTTTCAGCAATCACCAAATTGAATGCGCTTGTTCTAGACGCAAATGTATCTGCAGGCTTGCGTCAACGAGCAACACAGTTGATTGTGGCACTAGGTGGTGCGCCTGCGGGCGCGGAAAATACTGCAATCGATCAATAATTTGGTCTGGTGGGGCCCGACGCATTGAAAAGAACCAACTGGATCATGGCAGCCGCAGGTTTGGGCATATTGGTTGCCTGCGCCGAAAAAGAACGTATTCTACCGGGTGCTAGGGAAGACCTGCGCACAGAAAGCGAAACGGTCGAAAACGCCGCTCCAGCGATTTCCCTGCCTCGACAATCTGTCAATAGGAGCTGGACGCACAGAATTGGCACTCCAAAATACCGTGTTGCCAACGCTGCGTTGTCATCGACGCCATTTTTGGTTTGGTCTAAATCGATCGGTAAGGGCGAGTCCCGAAAAACCAGAATCACAGCGGATCCCGTAGTGGCACAAGGGCGTATTTACACGGTGGACGCTGAGGCAACATTAGCGGCAACCGCTGGTAATGGTCAGCCTGTTTGGACCCGCGATCTGACGACAGCGCGCGATAAGGCCGGCCAAGCCTCAACGGGTGGTATCGCATTTGCCGATGGTACGCTGTTTGTGACGACGGGCTTTGGTAGCATCCGAGCACTTGAGGCGAAAAATGGTGACGATCTTTGGGAGCAGAAGTTTCTTGCTGTGGGGAGTGGGACGCCAACTGTTTACGGTGATCTTGTATATGCAGTGTCTGGCGATGCTACCGCGTGGGCAATCAACAAGAATACCGGGAAGGTAGATTGGCAACTGCTGTCTCTGCCCGATGTGCAAAACGTTCAGAGTCCTTCTGCGCCTGCTGTCAATGACAGTTTCGCAATCATGGCCTACGGATCGGGAGAAATTCAGGCGGCGTTCCGCCGTGGTGGTGTTGGGCGCTGGAATGTTAGCATCTCGGGACAGAGGGCGGGAAGGGCCACCAACACGATCAACGATATATCAGGTGATCCTGTCATTGTAGGAAACGTGGTTTACGTGGCGAACCACTCTGGCCGTCTTGTGGCGTTGGATATTGATACCGGAAATCGGCTTTGGACTGCCGATGAGGGCTCCCTCAGCCCAGTTTTTCCTGCCGGAGGCTCTCTCTTCTTAGTGAGCGATCGCAATAAACTTTTGCGCATTGATGCAAGAGATGGCTCTATCATTTGGTCAAAGGACCTTCCTCTTTTTGTGAAGGATAATCCTAGGCGTCAGGCCAAAGTTCATGCCCATTATGGGCCTATCCTCGCTGGTGGCCGCCTTGTAGTAGCCTCTTCAGACGGGTTGATGCGCTTCTTTGATCCGCGGTCGGGCGATCTCACTTACAGCGTCGAACTTCCAGGCGGAGCGGCTACTAACCCTGTGGTTGCAGATGGCACGCTTTATGTTGTGAGCCGCAAGGGCGATTTGCACGCTTTTCGCTGAGCTTGAATTGGTATAACGGAACTATCTTAGGCGTTTTGGAGTCTTACGCATGAGTTTTACGCTTGCCATTGTGGGGCGCCCCAACGTCGGGAAGTCGACCCTGTTCAACCGTTTAGTTGGTAAAAAATTGGCCCTGGTTGACAATCAGCCAGGTGTAACCCGCGACTTGCGCGAAGGCGCAGCGCGGTTAGGAGACCTTAGATTCACTGTGATTGATACGGCTGGATTGGAAGATGCGACCGACGACAGCTTACAGGGTAGAATGCGACGATTGACGGAGCGTGCCGTGGATATGGCGGACGTATGCCTTTTTATGATCGATGCGCGCGCTGGTGTGACGCCGGCCGATATGATATTCACGGAAATACTTCGAAAACGGTCGGCTCATGTCATTCTGGCAGCCAACAAAGGAGAAGGTTCTGCGGCAGACTCTGGCGTTCTGGATGCCTACTCCCTCGGTTTGGGCGAGCCAATTCGATTGTCGGCAGAGCATGGAGAAGGTTTGAACGATCTCTATTCTCAACTTATGCCTATTGCTGATGATTTTGCAAATCGCAACAATGATCAAATACCTGATATCGAGGTTGATGTTGATTTTGAGGACGAAGCGGACGTTAGTGAAGAAGACTTTGCTAAAGATCGTCCCTCGCTGAGGATCACTGAAAGCAAGCCGATGCAAGTTGCGGTTGTCGGGCGCCCGAATGCAGGTAAATCAACTTTAATAAACCGAATTATTGGCGAGGATAGACTTTTGACTGGTCCCGAGGCTGGGATTACGAGAGACGCAATTTCTCTGCGCATTGACTGGAGTGGGACGCCAGTGCGTATTTTTGACACCGCTGGCATGAGAAAAAAAGCAAAGATTCAGGACAAGCTAGAAAAGTTATCCGTATCTGATGGGCTGCGAGCGGTTAAATTTGCAGAAGTTGTGGTAGTGCTATTGGATGCCGCAATTCCTTTTGAGCAACAGGATTTGCGCATAGCAGATCTTGCGGAACGGGAAGGCCGGGCTGTGGTGGTTGCAGTAAATAAATGGGATATTGAGGATGAGAAGCAGCAAAAGCTTAGATCTCTGCGGGAATCTTTTGAGCGTCTTTTGCCACAGTTACGCGGTGCACCGCTGATCACGGTTTCAGCCAAAACAGGACGCGGGTTGGAGCGGCTTCAAGATGCCATCATGCAGTCTTATGACGTCTGGAACCGACGGGTCGCCACGTCCCAGTTAAACCGCTGGCTTACCGGCATGCTTGAGCAGCATCCACCTCCAGCACCTCAAGGTAAGCGTATCAAGCTTCGTTATATGACACAGGTCAAAACAAGGCCGCCTGGGTTCGTTGTAATGTGCAGTCATCCTGACAAGATGCCGGATAGCTATTCGCGTTATTTGGTCAATGGCTTGCGTGAAGACTTTGAGATGCCCGGGACACCCATCCGTCTGACAATGCGCGGGCAGGGTGATAAAAACCCTTATAAAGACCGTAAAAAGTCAACGCCGAGCAGGCTACGGAAACACACGAAAGGTCGTAACACTTAAATCTTTCGTCTCATTTTGTAGGAAGAATTTTCGCGGTATAATTACCATTTATTACCATTTTTTTGTTCCAAATTAAAAAATTTGCGGTATCGTTTTTACATGGATGGTTTGAACTAAGAGGTGGTCTGCTTTGGAGATTCGTGAGCGGTTGCAGATGTTTACAGGGAAAGATGACCGGCTGGGAGCCGCCAGTTTCTTTGGAACTTTCGGCTTTTATTTCATTACTCTATATCTTGCGATATTTAACGCTGACGCGTGGTATATTCTTATACCAATGATGGTTTTGAATGGTTTTTCTGCTGTGCGGTTGTATGTAATTCAACACGACACTGGCCACGCGTCATTGTTCAATACCCGCAAATACAACGATTGGGCTGGCGAAGCGCTGTCAATCGTTACCTTCGCTCCTTATGCCGCGATGCGTCACAATCATAACCAGCATCACTCTCATCTTGGAAATCTGGAGGAGCGCGATACCGGTGAAATCCATACGATGACTTTAAAAGAATGGCGCAACTCGGGGGTTTGGGAGCGGCTTCGTTACCGGCTTTATCGCAATCCATTAGTTCTGATACCTGCGGGTAGTCTATTCACCTACTTTATCAGGTACCGTTGGCCCAAAAACGCAAACGCAATGGCGCTAGGTGTGGTCCGTCATAACGCCATGATCTTGATGTACATCGCTGGCATCTATGCACTGTTTGGTTGGACAGGCATATTGATTTGGTTCGCAAGTTCATTCTTTGGTGGAATGGTGGGAGTGTTTATGGTCTACCTCCAGCACAATTTTGAAGATACATATTGGGATCGTAAACCGCACCTCGACCCGCGGGTCGCGGCGCTTCAAGGCTCGTCTGCGCTGGATCTTGGTTGGTGGATGGACCTCGGATCTGCAAATATCGCGTACCATGACATTCATCATTTCAACGCACGCATACCGCATTACCGCCTACGCAAGTGTCATCAAGCTATACGGGAAGAGTATGATCTGCGCGTCATTAAATGGCCCGAGGCATTGCGATCTTTTTCGCTTAAACTCTGGGATGAAGATGAAGGCAGGTTGGTGCCGTTTCCCAAATACTCGGCGAAAAGCACGCACACCGCACCAGCGTTATAATGCTAACATCATCCGCAAAAGGGATTAGTTTTTTTTGGCATTTGACCGAACTGTTTTAGGTCCCCAAAAATGTTGAACTCGTGCAAGGCCTAGGATAGCGTACCCTTTGCGTTTAGCGTAGTGTTACCACCCAAGTAAGGGGAAAGCACTTCTGGTAACGCGACTGAACCATCGGCTTGCTGGCCATTTTCCAAAACTGCGATCAGGCAACGGCCTACGGCAAGGCCAGACCCATTTAATGTGTGCACAAATTCAGGACGCCCCCCAGAGGCAGGTTTGAAGCGGGCGTTCATTCGACGGGCTTGAAAGGCACCAGTGGTGGAAACCGAGCTGATTTCACGATAAGAATTTTGACCAGGCAGCCAAGCTTCGATATCAAACGTGCGTCGAGCACCGAACCCCATGTCTCCTGTGCACAAAACTACTGTGCGATAGGGGATACCTAATTGCTCTAAAAGATTTTGTGCGCAATCAAGCATGCGTTTTTGCTCGGTATCGCTGTGCTCAGGGTGAGTCACTGACACCATCTCAACCTTTTCAAATTGGTGTTGGCGCAACATGCCCGAAGTATCTTTGCCAGCGCTACCGGCTTCGGAACGAAAACAAAGCGTGTGCGCTGTCATGCGGATTGGCAGTTCACTCTCCTCAAGCACGTTGCCAGCCACAGAGTAAGTAAGTGGGACTTCTGAAGTGGGCACAAGCCACCAACCATTAGTTGTCTGATAGCTGTCTTCCCCGAATTTTGGAAGTTTGTCGGTGCCATACATAGCCTCTCCCCGCACGAGAACAGGGGTGTTTACCTCAATAAGGCCATTTTGGTCGATATGAGTGTTAATCATGAATTGTGCCAACGCACGGTGAATGCGGGCCACAGCACCTGTAAGCATCACAAAACGCGATCCGGACGTTTTGGCAGCTGTTGCGAAATCCATCGAGGCAGTCACTCCGGCAATCTCAAAATGTTCTTTGGGTGCAAAACCCATTATTGGTGGCCTACCCCAACGCTTAACTTCGATATTGTCTGCCTCATCCGTTCCATCTGGTACATCCGCAGCGGGCAGGTTAGCAATACGGGCTAGTTTATCTGTTAGCTCGGCATCTAATGCCTTGGCCTCGGCTTGCATTTCAGCCACTTCATTTTTTTTGTCACCGACCAGTGCGCGCAACCGTTCGAATTCGTCTAAGTTGCCCTGCGCCTTTGCCGCACCCACGTCTTTTGCGGCACGTTTTTGTTCCGCCTGTGCTGTCTCTGCAGCGGCTATCTTTGCTCTACGCGCCTCATCTAATTTCAGGACCGACGCTGACACTGGCAAATCTCCGCGGCGGATTAAAGCGGCGTCGAAAGCGGCCGGGTTTTCGCGGATCGCTTTAATATCATGCATCGTTTTGGCCCCTTATGCGTCATGAATCACTTACGAGGTCGCTTATGCCGTATTTTCAGTTGCTTCGTAAGCGGTGCACTGCGTCAATACTCCGTAACTGTGGCAAAGCGGGCAAATGAGGTGGATTGGCACGCGTTTCCCGCCTTGCAACATCTGCTAATGCCCCATAGGTTCCCTGCACTTTCGCGGGGGTAACCCGCCAACAAAAGGACATCCGAAATGGAAGCATTTGGTCAATTTTTGCCCCTCATTCTGATCTTTGGGATCATGTATTTCCTGTTGATACGCCCGCAGCAGAAAAAAGTTAAACAGCACCAGACAATGGTAGATGCGGTGAAGCGTGGTGATCGGATTGTAACTCAAGGTGGCATGATTGGTAAGATTGCCAAGGTCAAAGAGGACAATGAGGTCGAAGTGGAGATTGCTGATGGCGTCAAAGTACGCATCGTGAAGTCGACAATCTCTCAAGTACTTGCCAAAACCGAACCGGCTGCTAACAGCTAATTCTACGTCAGGGTCGCAATCATGCTGCAAATAGATCTATGGAAACGGATCGTTATCTGGACCGTTTGTGCTTTGGGCTTACTTCTGGCGCTGCCGAATGTTGCCTATCAACGCGTTGAGGCGCGTAATGATGCGGTTGCGGCCATCGAAATGGGGTACTCTGGCAATGGTTTGGAGGAATTGGCGTCCCAGTGGCCATCATACCTTCCGTCGTCACTCGTCAATTTAGGCTTAGATTTACGCGGAGGCGCACATTTGTTAGCCGAAGTTAAGGTTGCTGACGTTTACGAAACCCGCATTAAATCTATGTGGCCGGAGATCCGTGACATGTTGCGTGAAGAGCGCAGCACAATAGGGACGATCCGCTTGCAGCAGTCCGAGAAAGATGAATTGCGGGTTAAAATTTCTAAGCCGGAACAAATTGACCGCGCAGCTTCTTTAATCCGAGGATTAGCGCGCCCGGTCGTTTCATTGACGGGAGCAGGGCAGAATGACATCGTGGTCTCGGTAGATGGTGACTCCGTCGTGGTGCGGCTTTCGCAGGCAGAAAAGCTTGCAACAGATGAGCGAACTGTGCAGCAGGCGCTGGAAATTATCAGGCGGCGTATTGACGAAGTGGGAACGCGTGAACCTACCATTCAGCGACAAGGAGCGGATCGTATCCTGATTCAAGTGCCCGGAATAGGTTCCGCTGCTGAACTCAAGGATTTAATCGGAACGACAGCGCAATTAACATTCCATCCCGTGGTTGGACGCGGCTCTAAAATCGAAACTAATTTGCGGCCCGGAAACTTGTTAGTACCCGCAATCGAAAATGCACAAACGCCGGGTGACGATGGAAACGTTTTTTATACTCTTGAAGCCGCTCCGGTTGTGACGGGCGAGGAACTTGTCGACGCACAACCAAGCTTTGACCAAAATGGTGGCCCTGCAGTCTCTTTTCGGTTCAATCCGACAGGTGCGCGGAAATTTGGCGATTATACCGCCGAAAATATTGGTTCACCGTTCGCGATTGTGCTGGACAACGAAGTGATAAGCGCGCCCGTGATTCAGGCGCATATTTCTGGCGGCTCTGGGATTATCACGGGGCGTTTTTCGGTCGAAGAAAGCACAAACCTAGCTGTTTTATTGCGAGCGGGGGCGTTGCCAGCAGGGCTGGAGTTTCTTGAGGAACGTACAATTGGGCCGGAGCTTGGCCAAGACAGTATCGAAGCAGGGCGGATCGCATGCATTGTTGCCTTTGTGGCAGTTCTAGTTTTTATGTTCCTGAGCTATGGCATCTTTGGCATTTTCGCCAACGTCGCTCTGATCCTTAATGTCGGTCTAATTTTTGGACTTTTGTCGCTAATTGGTGCAACACTTACACTACCTGGAATTGCCGGAATCGTTTTAACAATCGGTATGGCGGTTGACGCCAACGTGCTGGTCTTTGAGCGTATACGCGAGGAACTGAAAACGGCCAAAGGGCCGGCCCGAGCAATTGATCTGGGTTATGAAAAAGCACTAAGCGCTATTCTGGACGCCAATATTACAACGTTTATCACGGCGGTCATCCTATTTGCTGTCGGCTCCGGTCCGGTGCGTGGGTTTTCAATTACACTCGGGTTGGGAATTATGACTTCCGTATTCACTGCAATATACGTGACAAGGTTGATGATCATCATCTGGTTTGAATACCGCCGTCCGAAGATAATCGAGGTATAAGCAATGCGTCTGAGGCTCGTTCCAAAAGAAACAAGTTGGGATTTTTTCAGCCGTCCCGTGCTGTGGTTAGGTATTTCCGGCGGCCTGATGGTGCTGGCGATGATTAGTTTTTTCCTTCAGGGGCTGAACTTTGGCATAGATTTTCGGGGTGGGACAACAATTCGCACTGAAAGTGCGCAAGAGGTTGTCGTGGCCGACTATCGAGCTGCTATCCAACCGCTTGGGCTAGGCGATGTATCGATCACTGAGGTATTTGATCCAACTTTCGAGGATGATCAAAACGTTACAATGATCCGTATCCAGGCGCAGCAAGGGGCTGAGTCAGTTTCTGCTGATGTGATCCGAAGTGTTGAGGCTGCCTTGAAGGCAGTGGCACCCGACGTGACCTTTGTATCCGTCGAGTCCGTCGGCCCGAAAGTTTCTGGAGAACTTGTTCAAACTGCGGTGATCGCTGTGTTACTCGCCATGGCCGCGGTATTGGTATATATTTGGCTACGATTTGAATGGCAATTTGCTCTTGGGGCGGTGACGGCGCTTGTTCATGATGTCGTGCTAACCATTGGCGTTTTCTCTGAACTGCAGATAAAGTTTGACCTTGCGATTATAGCCGCACTTTTGACGATCGTGGGCTATTCGCTTAACGACACCGTTGTAGTTTTTGATCGTGTTCGTGAAAATCTTCGGAAGTTCAAAAAGCTTGAATTAAAATCGGTTCTTAACCTTTCCATCAACGAGACTCTCAGCCGAACAGTGATGACTTCTGTAACGACGCTGCTGGCCTTAATATCTTTGTTTGTGTTGGGTGGAGATGTAATTCGTGGCTTTGTCTTTGCCATGATTTGGGGTGTAATTGTTGGGACATACTCGTCGATTTTTGTCGCATCTGCCGTTTTACTTAAACTCGGCGTAAAACGTGACTGGTCCAAACCATCAAATACTTCTGGCAACCAATTTGCGAATATTGATGCCTGATATCTGGAACGGTGTCCTCGCGATAGAGGGCCTATTCTGGATTGTCGGCATCACTTTCGTCGCCGGCATGGTGCGCGGATTTTCCGGCTTTGGTACGGCAATGATTTATTTGCCAGTTGCTGGACAATTCCTGCCTCCTGTGTGGGCAGTTGCGACACTAGCAGTGATGGATTTGCTTGGACCTCTTCCCAACGTTCCTAAAGCCATCAAAGATGCAAAAAAGGCCGATCTAAAGAGGCTTTTTGGGGGAGCCCTTCTGCTGATGCCGCTTGGCATTGTGGTTCTGCGTGTAGCTGATCCGGATGTATTTCGCTGTTTGGTTTCTCTGGTGGCATTAGTTCTGTTGTCCACACTGATTTTTGGACTTCGCTACAGCGGAAAAGTGTACCCGAAAATGGTCTATGGCATAGGCGGTGTATCTGGATTCTTGGGTGGCGCGGCAGGGATGCCAGGGCCACCTGTGATATTTTTTTATATAGCAACACCGCATAGGCCGGCGGTAATTCGGGCCAATACAACGCTGTTTCTTCTAGGCTTCGATGTGATCCTGATCACCTTACTCGCGCTCCAGAGTATGATTGGTATTATGCCGCTTGCTTTGGGGGTTTTTCTGACGGCGCCAAACCTTGTTGGCAACGTTGTTGGCGCTGCGGTATTTCGTCCTGGGCATGAAAAGAGCTATCGTGCCGTTGCTTATGCGATTATTGGAGCTTCTGCCATTTCTGGCATTCCCTTCCCGTTTTAAAGAGGTGTCGATGCAATTTAATGAAATTAAGTTTGTCGAGGCTGTTCCGATTGAGAGTTATGGTCCGAATTTCTTCCGAATTGCGGGCAAAATCATTGGTGGTTCCGTGCTCATTCATGGAAAGGGTGCTCGCACTTGGCGTGGCGTGGAGGATCCACAGGCAGTGTTAGACCTTCGTGATCAAATTGACTTTGTTATATTTGGAACAGGAAAAGTAATGACGGCAGTGCCGTCAGTATTCCGGTCTACATTAGAGATGGCGGGGATTGGGGTTGAGCCAATGATTACTCCCTCTGCTTGCCGAACCTATAATGTACTCGTTTCGGAAGGCCGGCGCGTGGCTGCTGCCCTTTTACCTTTATAAATTGGACAACTGTCTGTATTTCTGTGCAGAAAGTTCATTTTATGGTGTGTAAAGTAAGATCAACACCGAGCGCCTAAGGAACTTCTGTTTGATGGGGGTGTTACAAATGCAGGCATCCAAATCAAATGAGGGAATGGAACGTAGCAAACTTGAAAGATTTACTGAAAGTGCTTGATTTTCATCTAGGTACAGAGCGTACCTCTCGCGATAAGAGTTTTTCGATGGCAATTGGTACTTTTGCCGACACCTTCATTGCGGTAAGGGCGGGTTCATGACTTTGACCGTTTTTGATCTAACAGTCGCTCGTGGCGGCATTCCGGTGCTAGAAGGTCTAAATTTCGCGCTTGAACGGGGCCGCGCTCTGATTTTACGTGGACCCAACGGAAGTGGCAAGACGACGCTTCTGCGTACGATTGCCGGGTTGCAGTCTCCACAAATAGGGCGTGTCGAATGCATGGGCGATAGTTTTGCCTACGCAGGACACAGCGATGGTTTGAAAACGATGTTGAGCGTGACCGAAAATCTGACTTTTTGGGCAGATGTCTTCGGCAAAAAAGACATATCAAAGGCAGTGGCTGCTTTTGATATGTCAAATTTAGTGGACCGGATGGCGGGCAGTTTATCTGCAGGTCAAAAGCGCCGGCTTGGGTTGGCGCGCTTGCTCGTCACAGGTCGACCCATCTGGGTTCTGGATGAGCCAACAGTTTCGTTGGACGCGACTTCTGTAAAAATGTTTGCTGACGCGGTTAGAACACATCTGAAAGGTGGCGGGAGCGCCCTCATGGCTACCCATATTGATTTGGGACTAACTGAAGCCGAGGTACTGGATGTTGGCCCCTTTAAAGCGACGGTTAACAGTACTATTGCTGGCGAATTTGGCGAGGCTTTTTTGTGAAATCTCTCTTAGTCCGTGACTTAAAGTTGGCATTTCGTGCCGGCGGAGGCTTTGGTCTCGGATTAGCTTTTTTCCTCATTGTCACAATTTTAGTGCCATTTGGTGTTGGTCCGGGGAGTGGGCTGCTGTCTGATATTGCACCGGGCATATTGTGGCTTGGCGCCTTGCTGGCCTGTTTACTCTCGCTAGATCGAATTCTAGCCTTGGATTGGGAAGACGGATCATTGGATTTGTTGGCGACATCACCGTTGCCGCTTGAGGGTGTGGTGTCAATAAAAGCGTTGGCGCACTGGCTGACTACCGGATTGCCGCTGACTCTAGCGGCACCGCTGTTTGGCCTACTTTTGAACTTATCTGAGGCAGGATATTTTTGGTTGGTTTTATCACTTCTTTTGGGAACTCCGGCATTGAGTGTTATTGGAACATTTGGAGCGGCACTGACGGTCGGAATAAAAAGAGGCGGTTTGCTTCTGTCTCTTTTGGTGTTGCCACTTTATGTGCCAACACTAATCTTCGGCGCTGAATTGGCGCGCCGCGGATCTGAGGGTTTGGCGACGGCAACTCCTCTGTTTATGTTGGCTGGGATCAGCTTTGGCGTCATAGCTGTTTTGCCGTTCGCAAGTGCTTTGGTATTAAGGTTTAATCTGCGTTAGGCATGAAATGTTTTAGGAAAATTTATGACGCGCAAATCGCTCTCAGCGACTCGATACGTAGATACAGCCGCATGGCAGTTAGGAAGATTTAATGGGATCAATCTGGGAATATGCCAATCCTGTCAAGTTTAGCCGTACAGTGAGCGTTGTGCTGCCGTCGGTTTCGATATTGGCAACTTTAACTTTAATCGTAGGCCTTGTTTGGGGGTTTTTCTTTACCCCTGACGACTACCGGCAAGGATCGACAGTCAAAATAATTTATTTGCACGTACCGTCTGCTTTGATGGCGATCAACGCATGGTTCATGATGCTTGTGACATCTCTAATTTGGCTGATCAGAAGGCATCATGTAAGCGCCCTCGCGGCTAAAAGCGCTGCACCGGTTGGAATTGTAATGACCTTGATCGCGTTGGTTACTGGCGCGATCTGGGGTCAACCAATGTGGGGCACATGGTGGGCGTGGGATCCACGCCTGACTTCATTCCTGATTTTATTTCTTTTTTACTCGGGTTACATAGCTTTGTGGGAGGCGATTGAGAATCCAGACACTGCTGCAGATCTGACTTCAGTTTTGTGCATTGTTGGATCGGTTTTTGCGATCCTAAGCCGCTATGCTGTTAACTTTTGGAACCAAGGTTTGCATCAAGGTGCGTCGCTTAGCATGGATAAAGAGGAAAATATTGCAGACGTGTTTTCCACACCGCTTTACATTTGCTTGGTTGGTTTTGTCTTGCTGTTTGTTGCATTGGTGTTTCTGCGCACTCGAACGGAAATTCATAAGCGCCGTACTAGTGCGTTGATTGCGAGGGAGAGGTTGAGGTAATGCCAGAACTTGGAAAATATGCTGAAACTGTCCTCAGCGCTTACGCAGTATCAATTATCCTGCTTGCGGTTCTGGTCTGGTGGAGCCTTCGTGCAGCAAAAAGGGCACGTGTGGAGCTTGAAAAAGTGGAAAGACACCGGAATGGCTAAAGTTTCGCCGCTCATGCTGGCGCCACCCTTGGCTTTCGCGGCGCTGGCCATACTTTTTTTTATTGGAATGAATCGGGACAATCCGAATGAATTACCAACGACACTTGCAGGGAAACAGGCGCCCGACGTCGAAATAACTGCGTTGGGTGTAAAACCCTTGTGGAGTAATGAAACACTGCGAGATGGGAACGTCAAATTGGTGAATTTTTGGGCCAGTTGGTGCGCACCTTGTCGCGTAGAACATCCGAATCTTATGGCCTTGCAGGCTGAGGGTCTTCAAATTTATGGCGTAAATTACAAAGATCCAGCGCGTAACGCATTAAAGTTTTTACAAAATCTCGGTGACCCCTACGAAGGTGTGGGAGCTGACCAAGAAGGGCGCATGGGATTGAATTGGGGCGTTTATGGTGTCCCAGAAACCTATCTACTTGACGGAGATGGTAGTGTTATTCTGCGGCTCGCAGGACCATTGACAAACCGAGAATTGACCGAACGGTTGCGCCCGGCATTAGCGGAACTGAATTAAAGGATTTAAACAAAAACTTGGAATTATACTTGGCAGAAAGCGTAAAGTCGTAGGCCCGGACAGTAAGATTATTCATTCGTTCGTTGCTGAAGCGAACTATGGTCGACATCGGCTGAGCGGAATCTAATGTAGCATGTCATTTTGTATAATGGATATCTTTGCCTCGCGTCGGCCGCAAAAATTTGTTCATTGGTTTGGCTTCGGTGGATTGAAGCTTTGCACTCAGGCAACGTAAGGTAAGCATTATTACGATTGCGTGTGTTTTGGCATGAGAGACGCAGACTCGCAAAACCTTGATTGGCTTTATATCTCAGGACGTTTTAGGGCTTGAGGGTGAGCGAGATTAAAATTGGGTAAGAGAATGATCCAAAAACTCAGTGTATTAGTTTCAGTGCTACTCATGCTGTCTGGCATAGCATTTGCGAAGGACAGGTCGGTTGTCGTCGAACTCTATTCGTCTCAGGGATGTTCGGCTTGCCCCCCGGCTGATGCATACTTTCAAAAAGAACTGGCAGGTAGGTCGGATATTATCGCGCTGTCACTTCATGTCGATTACTGGGATTATATTGGTTGGAAAGACAGCTTTGCCGATCCGTCCTTCACAGCCCGTCAAAAACTGTATGCAAAAGCGGCAGGTCACCGAACAGTTTATACTCCTCAGATGATTGTTAATGGTGAACACCATGTTGTCGGCACACATCCCGACCAGATAGAAAAACTGATCCGCTCGCAAAAAAAAATGAGATCCTTGGTGGATTTAAGTATTTCTAAGAGTGGTGACGACCTTTTCATCAATGCAACGAGCGGCACTTTAAGCTCGATGCAAATTCACGTGGTACGGTACAAACCCAAGGAAAGGGTCGACGTGAAACGCGGTGAAAACGCTGGAAGAGTTTTAACATATGGTAATATTGTTGAAGACTGGGAAGTGATTTCAGACTGGGATGGGCAGGCTCCACTTGAATTAAAAACTAAAGTCCAGGGTGATGCGCCGATAGTTGTGCTGGTACAGGAAGAAAATGGTGGAATAATACTTGCGGCGGAGCGTCTACGGTGAAAATTTTTTCTTCTTTGAAATTTGGGCGCTTTTAACGGGAAGCCGAAAGTCGGTCCCAACTGGTGAGGCCGCCGCAATTAAATTACATTGACACAGTTTTCATTATTATATCTTCTTGACGCCAAGAACAGGAATTACATTTCAGTCGCAGCGCTCCTGAAACGGTTTTTGATGTCCTCGTGCGAAAACCATTTGCTAAAATTGACGATTATGGCCGTTGCTAGCAAGTGGCTCTTTGAGTTGAGTATGTCGTTGGAAGTATCCGAAAAACATTAAGGCTTGAGATTGTTACACAATTAACATGGAGATTTGTTTTGTGCGAATATTGGTAAATAACTTTTGGTTATATGTTTTTATCGTGTGAATTTTTTGGACCATTACACCGCGTATATTGGAGATTTAAGAGTGGGCACCAAGCGACATTTACAACTCTACGGGCTTTGTAGTCTGCTTACGATGGCGTCTTTTGGTGCGGGTTCTGTCTCAGCTCAGGAAAATGACAGATTTGAATTTTACGGCCAAGTTAACCCAGGATACTATATTTTTGATGATGGCGTTTCCAACACGAATTATCTGGCCAACAATGACCGCTCTAATACACGGATTGGATTCTGGTCTCGTGATTTACTCAACACAAAAGGTTTAAATTTTAATTTTGAAACCGCTTTGGGGGTGCCGTCGTCTAGTAATGTGTCGCAAGTTTCGGAGCCACAATGGGAGTGGAACCGGACTAAAATTCGTAAATTTGACCTGACTTATGAGACATCATGGGGAAAATTTTACGTTGGCCAGGGAAGTATGTCGACAGATGGAACCGCTGAGGCAGATTTTTCCGGCACTGGGCTCGTTGCGACCTCCGCTATTTCAGACGATGCAGGATCATTCCTGTTCCGGGACACGGGCGGTGCACTGACAACCCGTACGATCAGTGATGTCTTTCAGAATCTTGATGGTTCAAGACGAGGTCGATTGAGATTCGACACAGCCAGTTTGTCAGGCTTTACGTTCTCCGGATCGGTTGGACGAGAAATTCTGAAAGCTGGTAACGACAATTCCTATTACGATGCCGCGGTTTTCTACGAAGGAAACAACTCAGACATCACTATTGAGGCTAAGTTAGGCTCCGCGTGGGTTGACACATCCGCAGGATCAATTCAGCAAACGATTGGGTCCCTAGCGATTTTGCATAATGCAACCGGGTTAAATGGTGCATTGTCCGGAGGATTGCAGAATAGTGGCGGCCAATACATTTATGCGAAAGTTGGCGTCATTAAGAATTGGCTCGGAGTAGGTGCGACAGCTGTATCTTTTGATTATTATAAAAGTGATGGTATTGCGTTAGACCTAATTGCTGAATCGGTCGGGTTTGGTTTTGTACAGAATTTTGCTGATCGAAATTTTGAGGCTTACTTTGGCCTTCGTTATTATGACCTTTCCGACAAGACGGGCGTAGTTTCATACCTTGATGCAAACCATTACGCGCTTGGCGCGCGTTACAAATTCTAATCTGGAAGCAATAATCCGTGTCGGAGCATCAGATTATGTTCTGAAGCCTCTTGCGCAGGCGAACGTTGAACACTAGAAGAATTCAGATTTTTGATTGCGCATGGGCTGGGCCCCGCGCGCGCCTATTTATGAGGAATCCTGATGCAGGTTACCGAAACGCTAAATGAAGGCTTGCGGCGCGGCTACAATATTGTTGTTTTGTCTTCCGAGCTTGATGAAAAAGTAAATGAAAAGCTGGTTGAAGCACAGCCGGAAGTTGAAATGAAAGGTTTCCGCAAAGGCAAAGTGCCGATGCCGCTGTTGAGAAAGCAGTTTGGGGAACGCCTGCTTGGCGAAGCTATGCAAGAGGCCATAGATGGTGCGATGAACAAGCATTTCGAGCAGTCTGGCGAAAAGCCCGCGCTTCAACCAAAAGTCGAAATGAAAAACGGAGAAGAATGGACGCCGGGCAGTGATGTTGAAGTCGAAATGTCATATGAGGCTTTGCCTGAAATTCCTGAAGTTGATTTAAAAGGTATAGGTCTGAAAAAACTGATTGTTAAAGCGGACGCTGCAGCGATTGATGAGGCGCTTGGAAATTTGGCTGAAACGGCTCAAGACTTTAAAGCGCGTCGTAAAGGCTCCAAAGCCAAAGACGGCGATCAAATTGTTATGGATTTCCTTGGTAAAGTTGACGGCGAAGCCTTTGAAGGCGGATCTGCAGAAGATTTTCCGTTGGTGCTCGGATCAAACCAGTTTATCCCTGGTTTTGAGGAACAGCTAATCGGCGTGAAGGCTGAGGAAGAAAAAGAAGTGTCGGTGACCTTCCCTGAAGATTATCAAGCTGAGCATCTGGCGGGCAAAGAAGCGATCTTTTCTTGCAAATTAAAAGAAGTAAAAGAGCCTGTTGCTGCTGAGATCAACGATGACATGGCAAAGAAATTTGGTGCTGAAGATCTAGATGGTCTCAGAGGGCAAATCAGTGAGCGATTAGAAACCGAATATTCGGGCGCTGCACGTGCTGTCATGAAGCGTGGACTGCTCGACAAACTGGACGAATTAGTGTCGTTTGAACTGCCGCCTTCACTCGTTGAGGCGGAAGCGGGGCAGATTGCACATCAACTCTGGCACGAAGAAAACCCAGATGTTGAAGGGCATGATCATCCAGAAATCGAGCCTACTGAGGAGCATAATGCGCTGGCGGAACGTCGGGTGCGTTTAGGATTGCTGTTGGCAGAACTCGGTCAGAAAGCTGAAGTCGAAATTACTGACGCTGAGATGACGCAGGCTATTATGAATCAAGCGCGCCAGTATCCGGGGCAGGAGCGGCAGTTTTTTGAGTTTGTTCAACAGAACCAGCAAATGCAGCAGCAGCTACGGGCACCTTTATTCGAAGACAAAGTTGTAGATTACGTTTTTGAACTTGCATCGGTTGAAGATGAGGAAACTTCAAAGGAAGAGTTGCAAAAGGCCGTTGAGGCGCTTGAAGACGAGTAACTTTGATTTTTGTGAAACAAGGCCCCGGACCCAATAAGGTTTGGGGCTTTTTTATTTTGACGATTTCAAATTTTGATAATTTAGAGTGATGGTTAAGCCTTCGAAGACACATAATGCAAAACGTTTGATGAGATATTAACCACAACGACATTCCACACAATTGTGGCCTGGATCTTGTTTGAGAACTTTCTCGTTGCGTAATAATGTGCGTCAAGAACAGGCCATTTAGAGGTGTTTGATGATTTTGTAGTTAATTTAGCAAACTACTCTAATTATTTTTTTCCAAATAGTAATTTAGGAATTTAAAAATTTGATAACGTCAGGCTCTCGTCTCATAACCAAAACAATACCGTTGCCTCGAGAGCGTTGGCAGACAAGCAGATTATTGGACATTTATCATAACTTGTAGCGACCTTGCGCCAATCCTTCCGTCGTCCAAACATGTTTTCAATCTTATGGTTGGGCTCATGAGTTTTGACGTCATGCCGGGCCATAGGCATGGCGCATGGTGGGCTTCTAAAATAGCTGTTCGGAATGACGTTGAGAAAGTGCGCTTGGCGATGACCCGATTAGTTAAGCAATACGGGCGTTGTGGTTATCGTAAAGTTACAGAGCTGCCTCGCGTCGAGGGCTAGCTAGTTAACCGCAATAAGATTGCGCGGCTTTGAGTTGAACACGCTTTCAGCTTCCGAATTGACCCGTAAAAATGGAGCTGGACAACTGATGGTTAATGACCACTTAGCACCAACATTTGAATCGGTAACAACAAAGCCTGAAGCCGCAAGATAGCTGCATGTGCAACGCCAACCGCGTCCACCGCATGTAAGCTCAACCATCTAATGTTGCCAATATCGGGAGCGTCAAGTAGGTCATGGTTGTTCGTGTAGGCGTTCGCAATGCATTTGCTGCCCTGCGGGATTCTGTCGATGGCACCCTCATACAATGGCTCAAGGCTCACCGTGAGTGTTCCTGGTCTTGCAGAATCTTGAATATCAATCATCCTATCCGTCGGTCGAAATTGGCCCGCAGGGATAACTGCAAGGACATCGGTTACGACCATTGGGACAATTCTTAATGGATTGGTGAGACATGTAACTTCAGCAAGCATACCTGGTTTGATAACTTGGGCCGTAAGCTGGTCAAAGCCAGCGCTGATAGTGTTTCGGCCTACATCAGTGGGAACTAAAATTCCAGCCGGACGTAGAATTGGATTGACGATATCGCCTGTTTGAAGTGCAAATTGACCAACTCGCCCATCAACCCCAGCCAGAACTGTTAGTTTTCGGAGCTCGTTTTCGGTCTGCGCTAGTGATGCTTCAGCGCTAGCTTTCTGTGCTGGAAGCTGGACTTGAATTCGGTCTGTGACGACCGCCATATTGGCCATTGCGGCATTTAGTGCCGCTTCGCGTTCGTCTACGAGATTTTCTAATCGTTCTACTTCACGAGCTGCGACGGCAGCGGAGCCTCGTTCCGTGAGAGTATTTTTGCGGCGGAATTCATCGGCAGCTTGTTTGAGCGCGGCTTCAGCTTGCTGAACATTTGATTTAGCAATCCCTAATTCGGATGTCGTCACTTTTATCGCCGCGTTGACCTCTTCGATCCGTGTGCGAGCTGTCTCAGCGGCAGCTTTCTGGCTACTGTCGTCAAGACGAAACAGAGGATCCCCGGCCTTAACCAGCTGATGGTTCTTCACATACACTTCAGCAACGCGACCACCGCTCTCGGAGAGGATCGTAACTGTTCGGAAATATGAGGTCACATTCGTTGTACTTGGATGAAAATAAAAGATCACAGTGATCAAGCCAACTGTAAGAATAGCACAAGTTGTTAACCCCCAGCGTAACTCGTACCAAAGAGAGTAAATCGTTATCTCCTTGCCCCAACGCTTACCTTGGCGAAAGCGTCGGTAAAGCCAGTCGGGTAAAATCGTGATTAGTGAACACAGCAAAAATTCCAGCATTCTTCAGGTCTCCTCGCTGGCTTTTTGATTAACGTATTTTTTGGAATTTTCGAGTGCATCAGCAATGCGGTGAATCGGAGAGAGAAAATCTGGCAAATTAATCATGGCAAGCAGCAACGCCAAAATCCAGAACAAGTTGTTGTGCGTAAACAACGCCAATAGCGCCAAGACACTGACAATTTGAAGCTGAGTTTGTCCTGCGCCACGTTCGGCGAGATGCTCTGGAAGGGCGTGCAATTTCAAATAAAAGATACCCAGGCCAACAACCGCGAGGATTAGAAATACCAACATAACTGACATCAGCGGGTCATTTCCGGCCGAATCTGGAATCCATCCGGGAATAAAATGAGGTGCCATCGGGTGTACACCTTGCGCACTAATATCTGCCATTTACGTTCTTTCATATCGATTAAATAAACCACCAAAACTATAGGCTGTGCCGCCTGCTCTGCCAAGACCGAAACCACACCGATGTTGAGCGATCTCCCAGTCGCGACCTAGAAATTGGTTGTGCTATATACTGTGTAACTATCGGCCGTGCACAAGGCTCTGGACCTATAAACGGGTCGCAATTTCACCGGCAACTTACACCGGCACCGCACGTTCGTCGAAGTTGCCGCTATGACCTGGTTTCGGACTTTGCGGACTTTCGCTGCAAGTGCTCCAACAACAGCTCCCTGCGCATTGCGCCGGCTGCGACCAGAAGACACAGCGGACCTCAAGCATTCTCTTTAATACGAAAAATCTGACATGGGTTTCGAGCACTTTTATTACTAAAAAAATTTGGCGAAAATTTGAAATTGGCGATCCTAGTTCTTACTAAACGTTCAGGTAAACCTTACGACGGGCATTGGTTTTCCGCAGCAATTTCCGTCCAGAAGGGCAGCGCGAATAGGCTCCTAAATTCGTAGGCATCGGAAGTTGAAAAAAAGATCGCTCGCCAGATAAATGGCTGGAGGAGGACCGCGTCCTAATAGCGTTTTACGGGCGTGAATCTCTGCATTGTTGCGAAAAATGCAATGATATCGAACTTTTTTGAATTTCTCCGTTCATGACAATTCGTATCTTATGCCACTCAGGTGCCGACGCATTATTTAAGGAGGTTTGGACATGGCTGATATGCGCATTGAGTTTTCTGGGATCACGCTGAAAAACCCGATCATTGTTGCTTCGGCAGAGCCCAGCAACAGTCTCGTGAACATCAAGCAGTGCATCGACTATGGCGCCGGCGCTGTAATCACCAAAACTATCGGTGACATCCCCGGCATGCAGCAGCTGACGAAGAACTCGAAATACGCAATTTTGAATGATCAGGGGCGCATCATCAAAGGTAAGGTGCCGCGGTCCTTCATTTTTTACTCGCGCTCGGGCTATATCAGCGAGCCGGCGGAAGATTGGATCTCGATCCTAAAGGAGGCGCAAGCCTATGCCAAGGCCAATGGGTCGGCAATCATCGCCAATATCGCATCGAGCACCCTGCAAGGCTGGATCGAGTTGGCGAAGATGTGTGAGAACTGCGGCGTTTCGATGCTTGAGGTCAATTTCCAATGCCCGCATCCAGCCGGCATGGGAGAGGGTGCGGATGGAACCTGGATTGCACAGGACCCTGAAGTCACCGCCTTTGTCACCCGCGCCATTGTTGAGGCCGTCGATATTCCCGTCATGGTCAAGCTGTCGCCGGAAACCAACCGGCTGACCGAGGTTGCCAAAGCAGCGATTGATGGTGGTGCCGCGAGTGTCGCAGTCAATTCCCGCTTTGTGGGGTTTGCCGTAGATATCGAAACCGCCGAGCCCTATATCGACGGCCCGGCAGGGGTCGGCGGGCCTTGGGCCAAATACATTACTCAGCGCTGGATCAACGAGGTTTACCGTGAGGTCGGATGTCACATCTCGGGCTCGAACGGAATTTTTGATTGGCGTGATGCCATCGAGTTCATCATGAGCGGCGCGCGCGCTATGCAGGTTGGATCAGTCTTGATGCTCAAGGGGATCGAATGGTTGCCAAAAGTTATCGAAGGCATGGCGCGCTTTCTGGACGATCATGGCTATGCGGATGTGGCCTCTATTCACGGGATCGCATCAAAAAAAGCCCTGACAACCGCACCAGAGCTATTTGCCGTCGAACCGCTCTACACGCTGATCGACCATGACAAATGCAAGTTTCCCAAATGTAAAATCTGCACCCGCATGTGTTTTTATGATTCTTTGAAAGAGGGGCAGGACTACATTCAGACCGCACCCGACACTTGCATCGGTTGCGAGCTTTGTCTGAATGTCTGCCCTTTCGACGCAATCACCATGACCGCCGACAAGGAGTTGGCGCTGAAGTCGCAGCAAACATTTGACGAAAACACGGTTGAAACCAATGTCCACACCGCGCAGCAGGGCCTGCAATGACCTACTTCGTCAACGACAAATGCATCGATTGCGGTGTTTGCGAACCAGAATGTCCAGCCGACGCGATCTGGCCGGATACCGAGCCTGAGGCTGAGAGTTGGATCGAGTTCAACCGCAAGTATTTCGAGCTTTGGCCAGTGATCATTTTCAAGAAGGATCTGCTGTCCGAGGCTGATGATCGCGATGGCGAGGAAGGTAAACTCAAGAAGTACTTCTCGGAACACCCGGGCTAAGGCGGCTGAGCCATTCGGCAATAAACCTTGTGCCCGGCGCGAGGCAGATTATCGGACAAAGGCCTTTTTGATGACATATTCTCCTGGTCGGCTGTTGGCACCTTCAGTGAAGCCCCGCCCATCCGGGATGGTCTTGAGGTCTATGTTTAGTGACGTAGAGCGGCAGATCATCACCCGATCTTCCGTCGGATCAAGGGTGGGAAGCGCGAGATTGCCCAACACCTTGCCGCTTTCGATCAAATCGGTAATGCGCCCTATGTTTTCTAACGACTCACGGGTCTTCGTGGCGTAGCGTCGGAATTTTCTTGCCACCTTTTCACCAACCAGCGGGTCATTCGGCAGATTGTTGGCCAGATGCTTGCCATAACCCAGTTCGCTCAGCTTGCGGCGAGTTTGGGTCAATATGACCTTATCGAATTTCTTATAACTTTCCGGCTCGCGCATCAGGCTGGCAAAGGGAGTCTCACCGACTCGGGTCGACAGCGTCCACAGCTGCCTGCTGGGCAGCAGGGCATCGAGCATTAGGGTGCCGGTTGGCTTGGTCTTGACGATGACCTGATCGCTGGACGGATATTCTGCAGTTTCGATGTCAGCGGGCCGTCGGGCACCTTGATCGAATAGAACTCAAGTTCCTCGTCCCAGAACAGTGAGGCAATCGAGTAAGCCCTCAGGATCGGTTTGCCGTTGTCGCTCGGCAGGCCGATCATGACAAATTCGCCGGAGCGGAAGCGGAAACTGCGTGATCAGGTAACTTGAAAGGAAAACAAGCTTTCATCCCAGTGCCGCACACTCCACACGATTTGCGCGTCAGGGAGTGCGATGGCAGGGCTCAGCGCAGGGTCATGAAACTTTTTTGTGGCAGTCATCAGTGACTCCGATGGCAACACGATCTGCGAAGATCCGTTTGCCTCGTTTTGGTTTTGAGATGCGCGAGTTCAGCAGACACAAGTCCAATTGATTTGAGAAATTCAAAAAACGAGTGTATTATTAGTTTGAATGTATTAATTGAAGTGGCCATCGTGGCACAGAAAACCGCCATCAATCTGCGTCATCTGAGGGTATTCCTCGCTATTGCAGAGGCGGGCAATTTCACCCGTGCCGCCGAACGTATGCTGCTGTCGCAATCCTCGCTGACCGTCACCATGCGGCAGTTGGAAAATGATCTGGGTGTCACACTGCTGCAGCGCACGACACGACTGGTCCAGATGACCAGCGACGGCGAGAGGTTTCTGACTGAGGCCAAGCGCATTGTCGCTGATTTCGATCACCTGGTGACTGCCACGCGCCTCTCAGCTTCGCAGTTGAACGGCAGTGTCCGCATTGCGGTCCTTCCTTCCGTAGCGATCCGGTTGCTTCCCGATTTCACGAAGGAATTCCATGCAAGGCACCGCGATATCAACATTGTACTACATGACGACAATGCGCGGGGTCTGCATCGTCAGGTGCGTGATGGCAAAGTTGATTTTGGTATCTCCAATAAATGGTTCGACTTCCCCGAACTGGAATATGTGCCTTTGACAAAGGATCAGTTTGGTCTGGTGTGCCGCAAGGATGAGCCGCTCGCCAACGTTGAACCACCGGTCTCGTGGTACGATGTCGATCCTGGTCGATTGTTCATTCTGGCCCCCGACACCGGGGTTCATGCGGTTCTGCACAACACATCCGAACTGGATAGCCTGCTTGCTACGACCGCAGGCGAGGTTCTGGTGATGGTGACCCTACTGGAAATGGTGCGTGTGCGTCTTGGGGTGACCGTTCTGCCAGAGCTTGCAACTCCCGGCCCCGGGGATCCCGACCTCGTTTTCCAACCCCTGTTCAACCCGGTAGTTCATAGGGAACTGTGCCTTATTCGCCGACGCAACGAGTCGCTTTCGGCCAGCGCTCGCCGGGTTTGGGAAGCCCTGCGCACCAAAATTCCCAAAACGGTCAACTAGCCAACCGCTGGATTTATGAAGTCAGCTAATTACTGGGCCAGATTTTTGAATTTGTCATATTGATCGGCTTCGCGTTCACTGAAGCTGATAATCTTTCTGGCGTTTCGTCAGCAGCTTCGAGGAGGATCAGATGACCGGTAAGATTGATGCGCGCCTTGCACAATTGGGGATCACCATTCCAACGCCGCCTGTACCGGTGGCAAGCTATCTCCCGTTTGTGGTCAGCAGAAACCAAGTTACCGTAGCCGGACAAGTCACACTAGTAGATGGCGAGGTGAGGTATGTCGGGCGCCTCGGTGACAATCTGAGCGTCGAAGACGGCGAAGCGGCAACCCGTCTTTGTGCGCTCAACGTGTTGGCTCAGCTTAAGGCGGCCTGTGGTGGCGATCTGGATCGGGTGACGCGGGTTATCCGACTGAACGCTTTTTTCAACTGTACACCCTATTTTCTTGATCATCCGCGTGTGATGAACGCGGCTTCGGACCTCATGGCCGAGATCTTTGGCGAAAACGGCAAGCACACAAGGGTAGGCGTTGGCGTGAATTCCCTGCCGCTTGGCGTGCCGGTGGAATTGGATGGCGTCTTTGAGATCGCTTAACGGCGATCCGTTGGCCGAAATCAGGGGAATACTATGTTTGTATTTTGTGCACACTACTTGGGATCTGTCGCCGACGAGAACCGACAGGTTTTCGATGATTATGTCGAAAATACTAACCTGCCCATGGTTTCAAAACCCGCGCCGAACTAGATAAAGCGCTGCAATTCGAGATCCGATATGCCGTCCGCAACGACTTGGAGAATTCTGTTCCCTTGTTTGTTGGTGAGATCCACCATGTCCTTTATCAGGTCGCCTCCATTACCTAAGGTATCGTGAGTCAAGGTCGACAGGAGGATTGTCCATGTCGCACCTGTTCTAGAATGTCGAAGAGCGTCTCAACTGTATCAAGTATATGTTCCCAAAGCCACGCAGTGCTCCGCGTGTTGATGACTGCCGCGGTCTTAGCGGTAATCATCTATGTCATTCGCAATGGATTGCGCTGACGAGACGCTCTACAACTTATGAGCCCGATAGTCGAAAATGCGCCCTCTACGTATCCTGACCGTATTGGTTGCTAGAGGTGATGAAACATGCACGCTAATGATTGATGCGACCCACCCGAAGACTCGTAAAACAGAATTCATCATGGGGCTCAAAAAGGGGGCGCAGACGTCCGATTGAAAGCGCCAAGGGTGGGCTGAACACAAAGCTCCATGCCTTAACCGATGCGGTGGGCAGTTTAATTCGGTTATTCATGATGGCGAGAAATTTCAACAACTACATCGGAGTACGGGCATTTTTACCCTCACTACCTGCTGCGTAATAGATGTTAGCGGCTCGGGGATATGACGCCGACGGGTTCCTCGAAGGCTCGAAGGAAAGAGGGATTAAACCCTGCATCCCATCAGGCCGAAACCGCAAGGGCATCACCATATATGAAACCAAAATTTATCGAAGCTGCCACAAAATTGACAACACGTTTGGTCGGTTGAAAGACTGGCGTAGGGTCGCGGCCCGTTATGACAGATGCCCTTTAATCTTTATGTCTGGCGATGCGCTCGCGGCAACCGCATTGTTTTGATTATGAATTCAAAGGTTAGTCTGTTTTTGGATTCAACCAAGCTGTCGTTGCTTGTTAACCGAAATACGAAAGCCACGCCCAGTCGTGTTGGGCGTGGCTTAAATTGTCGTCATTGAGTGTTTTACTTATCGTTTTGAACTTCTTCTTCCGAAGCATCTGCCGAAGTTTCAACTAAGTCGTCATCCTCGGATGCCGCGGCTCCGATATCGTCAAACAATTCAGCAATCTCAAATTCTGCTTCCGCCTCTGCTTCAGCCGCCAGTTCTTGGATTGATTTTCCTGAAGCTTGAAGATCAGCCTCTTCCGCCGACCTAGCGACGTTCATAGAAATATCGACTTGGACTTCGGGATGCAGAATGACATGCACCTTGTGAAGGCCCAGTTCCTTAATCGGTTTGGAAAGCGCAATCTGTTTCTTGTCTATTGAAAAGCCGGACTCTGTTGCCGCGTCAGCTGCGTCGCGCGGAGTTACTGAACCGTACAAAGCACCAGCGTCCGAGGCTGAGCGGATCACAATGAATTGCTGCCCATCTAACTTTGTAGCAAGATCTTCAGCTTCTTTTTTAGTTTCCAAATTGCGTGCTTCTAGCTGCGCTTTTTGGGTTTCAAACTGTGCAATATTGCCTTCCGAAGCTGTTAAGGCTTTGCCCTGTGGCAATAGGAAGTTTCGGGCATATCCGGCTTTTACGTCGACGACGTCACCCATTTGGCCAAGTTTTGCTACGCGCTCTAGGAGAATTACTTGCATGAATTGTCTCCTTATTTAACAGCGTAAGGTAGCAGCGCAAGGAAGCGAGCACGTTTGATAGCACGAGCAAGTTCCCGCTGCTTCTTAGCGGATACTGCAGTGATGCGCGATGGAACGATCTTGCCGCGCTCGGAAATATACCGCTGCAACAGTCGCGTATCTTTATAGTCGATTTTGGGTGCGTTATCGCCTGAAAAGGGGCAAACTTTACGCCGGCGAAAAAATGGTTTTGAAGCCATGAGTTAGTATCCTTTTTCCAAGCAAAAACTAGCGACGCTCGCGACGACTATCGCGTTCGTCACGTTTCTGCATCTGAATTGAAGGGCCTTCCGGATGGCCATCGACCTTAATGGTCAAAACACGCATTACGTCATCATGCAGTCGCATTAGACGCTCCATTTCCTGAACAGCCGGCGCTGGTGCGTCTGTTTTAAGGAACGCGTAATGACCTTTACGGTTTTTGTTGATTTTGTAGGCCATTGTCTTGACCCCCCAATACTCGCTGTCAACGACGCTGCCGCCATTGTCTGCAAGAACGGTACCAAAATGTTCAATAAGGCTTTCTGCTTGCGCGTTGGATATATCCTGACGCGAGATGAAAACATGCTCATATAGCGGCATGTGCACTCCATTTTTTTGGGCGCATTTCAAAGAGTAGGGCATTTTCCCTTTCGCGCCCTACCCACGAGAGACTGCGCGGTTCATATATTAGCGAAAGGAATGTTCGATATAACGGAATTTTCCACTTACGCAAGTCCATGTTTGATCGTAAAAACGGGCAAGTGCGAGGCGTCATGTGACGTTAAATTTTCGAGACATCACAGCACTTGTTGCATGTGTTGTCATTTTGGCTTGAACGGGCCTCATGCTCTCTCGCTCGCTCGTTATGTTAAAAAATTGAAGTCGTCCAAAATAGGTTTCTAATGTTGAGGATCCAAAGCTACCACGCTGTAATTGGAGTTTGGTTTGAAAACTGCAGATGAAAGTGGACCTTTTTTGGGTTTACCGTCAGCTAATCGCTGAGGACTTTTATTTTGACCGAAGAATAAGCGTGATGTGTTTGATAAATGGTGCGCATATTAGCTCAGAAAATATGGCCAGAAATTCGATTAAGACCGGTGTGGGTGAGTTCACAAAGTTCGTTGTCATCTTATTTGAGGAGATGCATACTCGCATGAAATTGAATAATGGCGATGGCCAGTATCAACTTTAACACATGGTGCGGCTATCATATTTTTGATTTACCTCAACACTCAGTCACTTTATCGGCTCATTCGATTTGAGTAGTAAGCAAGAGCGTTGCACAGCGACTTTGGCCGCTGTATTCCGTTGGAGTACGGTGTAGGAGGACCACTTATGAGCCGAGCATTAGTTTTCCCCGGTCAGGGAGCACAGACGATTGGGATGGGTAAATCTCTAGCTGAGACTTATCCGGCGGCCCGAGATGTTTTTGCTGAAGTCGATGACGCGCTTGGAGAAAAACTCAGTAAGTTAATTTGGGATGGAGCGCAGGATGAACTGACGCTAACACAAAATGCGCAGCCCGCACTAATGGCGACATCAATGGCGGTTATGAAAGCATTGGAGTTTGAGGGTATCGATATCGAAGACGCTTCCTACGTAGCGGGGCATTCTTTGGGAGAGTATTCTGCGCTGGCCGCCGCTGGTGCATTAAGTGTTTCGGATGCGGCACGTTTGCTGCGCCGGCGGGGTGAGGCAATGCAAGAGGCCGTTCCGGTTGGCAAGGGCGCGATGGCTGCTCTGCTTGGGTTAGACTTTGAAAGTGCGAGCGAGGTTGCCAAACTTGCATCAGAGGGAGAAATTTGTCAGGCAGCTAATGACAATGATCCGGGACAGGTTGTTGTGTCTGGACATAAGGCTGCTGTTGAACGTGCTGTTGAATTGGCCAAAAAACATGGTGCTAAGAGAGCAGTTTTGTTGCCCGTGAGTGCTCCATTTCATTGTTCACTGATGACGCCGGCAGCTGAGGCGATGGCGGAAGCTTTGGACAAAGTTGACATTAATCGCCCCACTGTTCCGTTGGTCGCAAATGTTGTGGCAGAGGCAGTGTCTGACCCCACAACCATTCGTTCTTTGTTAGTGGATCAGGTGACCGCGTCCGTGCGCTGGCGGGAGTCAATATTGTGGATCGCTCAAAAAGGTGTCACCCAAGCATTGGAAATAGGCGCCGGTAAGGCCCTGTCCGGTATGATTCGAAGAACTGACAGGTCTATTGAATGCCACGCCATTGGCACGGCTGATGACGTGAAAGCGGCGTTGGCTAGCCTGAAGAACTGATGCGCTGTTGTCAGACAGAGATTTCTGACGGCGTAAGAAAGTCGGTGTCGTGGTGTGTAGAAGGGATATGAAAGATGTTTGATTTGACGGGAAAATGTGCGCTGATTACTGGCGCTTCTGGCGGAATTGGTGGAGAAATCGCCAAATCTCTGCACGGCGCAGGAGCGACTGTGGGACTGTCTGGCACTCGGATTGAGCCTTTAGAAACATTGGCGTCGGAATTGGGAACGCGAGCGTACGTTTTGCCATGTAACTTGGGGGATAATGAGGCAGTCAAAGAGCTCCCCACTCAGGCTATTGAAGCTATGGGAAGTGTCGATATCTTGGTTAACAACGCCGGAATAACTAAAGATAACATTTTTATGCGCATGTCGGATGATGAGTGGCAAAGCGTATTAGATGTTAATCTGACGTCGACAATGCGTTTGTGTCGCGGCTTTGTGCGTCCGATGATGAAGGCCCGTTGGGGGCGGATCATTAACATAAGCTCAATTGTGGGCGCGACAGGAAATGCGGGACAAGCCAACTATGCGGCCTCAAAGGCAGGGATGATTGGGATGACGAAGTCTATCGCTTACGAAACTGCCAGCCGCGGTATTACTGTGAACGCCGTGGCTCCTGGGTTTATTTCAACGCCAATGACTGACAAATTAACGGATGATCAAAAGACTAAAATCAACGCACAGATCCCTGCTAATCGAATGGGGGCTGCAACAGAGATTGCCGCGGCTGTTTTGTATCTCGCCAGTTTGGAAGCAGGCTATGTCACTGGAGCTACCTTACATGTGAATGGTGGCATGGCCATGCTGTAAACTGTTAGCTTTGCGTCGCTCTGGAAAAGGCAATCTGGCGTGGCATGCTGAAAGCGTTTGCCTTGATGAAAGGATGTGCTATAGGCGGCACAGAATTTTTTGGGTTTGCCAAATGTGTCAAACTCTGAGTATGCCGGGTAACCGGACGAAAACCGCCCGTTTGGGCAAAACCAGAGCCCGCGAACAAAGCGGTAGTTCAGCTGGCCAATAGGCCACGAAGAATGAGGAAATGATATGAGCGACGTCGCAGACCGCGTGAAGAAGATCGTTGTGGAGCACTTGGGTGTAGAAGAAGATAAGGTCGTCGAAAACGCGTCCTTTATCGACGATCTGGGTGCAGACAGCCTCGACACTGTGGAACTGGTGATGGCATTTGAGGAGGAGTTCGGCATCGAAATCCCAGACGATGCGGCAGAAACCATTCAGACTTTCGGTGACGCCGTCAAGTTTATCTCTGAAGCGTCTTAAGGCAGCGCTCTAAACCAATGAACCTTTGAAAACCCAGAACGCCTGCCTTATTTTATGAGGCAGGCTTTTTTTATTTACTAATGATCCCTTTGCCTAGTGCGTTTTAAATATTTTTTCTCAATGATTGAATTAAGTTTCCAGGCTGAGTGCGGCAAGCAGCTTTACTTTTCATAAGGTTATGACATCCCAAATCCGCTTTGGTCATTTAGTGGAGAACTCATGATCGATTTTAATCCAGCGACCTCAATAATGCGCTGAAACGCACGAAACCAAATCGCGCTGAGGTGTGCGTATTAGATCTAGCGTCGTTTATTAAACCGAAATAGAAAAGGATTCCGTGGATTTTGGTTGAAGCTTGATGTGGCTGACTAATCTCAATTTTGTCCTGAGAACTGAACTAAGCACATCTGCCATCAGCGAGGATATTATTCAGATCGTGCGTATTTGCCCGCAACTCGGTGATCAATTTTGGAGTACGGCCCTTTTTTCAAGGAAGACGAGAAAAGACGCGAAAAAGATTGGTCTCAAAACTGTAGCGACCAGAAAGGATATACGAGACAGAAAACTAGTGAAATTTCAAAATGTCCAAATTGTTTCAAACAACGCCGAATTCGAATGAAGACTATTTGGCGATGGGGACTATAGGAAGGCGATTTAACCTTCGGTTATGAATATCATCAGTTTAACAGTACAACGTTGACTAGAGTTATAGTCTCAGATGTCGCCATCGCTGTTATACACAAATGATGTTTAAATTATTTCTGAGACGTTGATCGTAAACTTAATTTATTTACGTGCCAACTTGGCTCATGTGAGCTAGCTGACCTCCGCAGACATTACGCTATTTGTAAGTTTCGTATGATGAACGCTTGCTGGTACCCTTTTTGACGCTAGATTCAGTCAAATTATGATTTATTGGTGTGATCTAAATATCTAATATTTTGGCATCATGCAGTTCGTTTGGAATATTGTTTCACGCCTCGCGCTATTGCCCAACGGGTGTGATGCAGGGTATGAGCGAGAAAAGACTTCTGGGGAAGGGCATATCGTCATGCGTCGTGTTGTTGTCACTGGGCTTGGACTTGTTACTCCGCTTGCCAGCGGTGTTGAAGAAAGTTGGTTCCGGATTTTGGATGGTCAGTCTGGAGCGGGGCCGATCACCCGATTTGATTGCTCAAATGTTAGTACCAAGTACGCGTGCGAAGTTCCTTTTGGGGATGGCAGCAACGGTACTTTTAATCCAGACGATTGGATGGTGCCAAAAGAACGTCGCAAGGTCGATGATTTTATTCTTTACGGAGTGGCCGCCGCGACGCAAGCGGTTGAAGACTCTGGCTGGAAACCCGATGATTTAGAAGGGTGTGAACGCACTGGTGTTATGATTGGGTCGGGTATCGGTGGTTTGCAATCGATAGAAAAGACCACGCAATTGATCGCAGCTAAGGGTGCACGTCGAGTGTCGCCATTCTTCATTCCCGGTGCGTTGATCAACCTCATGTCAGGACAGGTTAGCATCAAGTACGGTTTTAAAGGACCCAATCACGCAGTCGTAACGGCATGTTCGACTGGCGCTCATGCGATCGGTGATGCTGCGCGTTTGATCGTGAGCGACGACGCCGATGTTATGGTTGCTGGTGGTGGTGAAGCGGCAATATGTGAGATTGGAATTGCGGGCTTCAATGCATGCAAGGCGTTGAGCACTCAGTATGAAGCTGATCCGACATCGGCTAGCCGTCCGTACGATACGGAGCGAGACGGCTTCGTAATGGGAGAGGGTGCGGGTGTTGTTGTTCTTGAAGAGTATGAACATGCTAAATCACGCGGTGCCAAAATATATGCGGAGGTCCTAGGTTACGGTCTGTCAGGCGACGCTTATCATATTACGGCACCTTCGGAAGATGGAGAGGGTGGCGAACGTTCTATGCGAGCAGCGCTTAAGAGAGCGGGGCTGGAGCCAAGAGATATCGATTATATCAACGCTCATGGAACATCTACGATGGCAGATGTCATTGAACTAGGTGCGGTTGAGCGTCTGATGGGAAATGCCGCCGCAGATGTCACGATGTCGTCGACAAAGTCTATGACGGGCCACTTACTTGGGGCTGCAGGGGCCATAGAGGCAATTTTTTCAATTCTAGCAATTCGCGACCAGGTCGCGCCACCGACTATAAACCTAGACAATCCGGCAATCGAAACAACGGTTGACTTGGCGCCTCACAAAAAACGTGAGCGCGAAATCAATATTGCTCTCTCTAATTCCTTTGGCTTTGGTGGTACAAATGCTTCGGTGATCTTCGGAAAGGTCAACTGATGTGGCGCAACATTGCGTCGAACGCAATCACCATGTTGATTGTGGGGATGTTCTTGTTGGGCGGCGTGATCCTTCTAGGTCAAAATCAATACAGTGCAGAAGGCCCGCTTTCTGAAGCCGTGTGTCTTAGGGTTCAAAGTGGCTCTAACATGAGTCGAATTTCGAACGAACTTGAGGCTATGGGAGCTATTTCAAACGGAGTTTTATTTCGCTTGGGGGCAGAGTATTCAGAAAAATCGGAGCAATTGAAAGCAGGTAGCTTCCTGGTTCCAGCTAACGCGTCTATGTCACAGATAACTGATATTGTGACCCGCGGTGGCGCTAGCACTTGCGGAACTGAGATCATTTACCGGATTGGAGTTACACGCCAAATCATTGACGTTCGTGAACTTAATCCTGCAACAACCCAATTTGTGGAAGTTGCGTCCTTTGACCCAGCAACCGACATAATCCCCGATACTTACAGAAGCACATTAAAGCAGGCTGACACAAGGTTTCGCATTTCAGTTGCAGAGGGTGTAACTAGTTGGCAAGTTATGGATGCGTTGAGTAAGATTGATATTTTGAAGGGTGACATCGAGCGACCGAAAGAGGGAACCTTGGCACCGGACAGTTACGAGGTACGCAATGGAGACACTCGTGCGAGCGTGATAGGGCGGATGCAGAAGGCTCAAGAAGTATTGTTGGCCGAAGCTTGGGAAGGGCGTTCAGCTAAAGTGCCATTGTCATCTGCGCAGGACATGCTGGTTTTGGCTTCGATCATCGAAAAAGAAACCGGGGAGCCAGACGAACGCGGTCAAGTTGCAAGCGTTTTTACCAATCGTCTTGAGCGGGGAATGCGATTGCAGACCGACCCAACAGTTATTTATGGCATCACCGAGGGTGAGGGCGTTCTCGGTCGTGGATTGCGTCAAAGTGAGTTGCGGCGGGAAACGCCATGGAATACTTATGTAATCACAGGTTTGCCTCCGACGCCTATTGCCAATCCAGGGCGAGCTAGCTTGGAAGCGGCAGCAAACCCTGACGTCACAGACTATGTGTTTTTCGTTGCCGATGGCACTGGTGGTCATGCATTTGCGGCGACACTCGCAGAACATAACCGAAATGTTGCAAAATGGCGCCGCATCGAGGTTGATCGTGCTAACCAGTAACAAAGGGTCAGGCAGGATCAACTTGATTGAAAGCTTTTTAAATAAGCTAGCGTTTACAGTTGTTCACTTTGCTTTTTTTAAAAACTGCAAGCATGAAATCTGGCCGTTGTGTATAATTGCGCACTAGTTTTTGACCTCGAGCTGGCAGTTACCTTGCATCATGAGCTGACGCGTTCTGAACAACTACGAAAAGTTTAGTTACCTTCGTGGAGGCAATGCAAATTAGGTCATCTAGACATAACTTTACAAACCTTAAGCTGTTTAAATGCAGTGCGGGCAGCAGACTCAAGTTTTCTAAAGCAGCTAGAGCGCCAAAGGAGCGCCTGCAGGGTCAAGGCTAAAGAGTTGAAGGTATCTATGATTTTTGTTAATTCGCGCAACTTAGACATTTAAGAATTGTTGGTTCAGCAGCGAGCCGTTTGATATTAATTGCTTCGCCGCAGTCGTCACAGTAGCCGAATTCAGATGTTGTAATACGAGTTAGGGCACTTTGTAGACGGCGAAGTCGTACTCTGCGCCTCGATAAGGCCGCGTTGGCTAAAGCTTGTGATTGCAGCGCGTCCATGCGGCTAAGTCGACCGATTGCTTGTTGATCTAGTTCGACGATGGCGCGGGAGGTTTTGGCAGATTTGGACTCGATATGTAATTCTGCAATTTCCTGCTTGATCACCTGTTCAAAATAGCAAAGTTCTTTTGAATTCATTCTGTCAATCTTACCTGCAATAGGATTGAAATTTTTGCCGTCCTGTTATTTATATAAATAAAGACGCAAAGAGGAAGCAGCATCATGGCGGAAACAAGGGCAAATGTGACTGAGCTTGATCCGGTGTGGCAACGCATTACGACGGAAGCTGAGGCTGCTGTCCGCGAAGAGCCTTTAATGGGCGGTTTGGTGCATGCTTGTGTTCTACACCATAAGTCCATTGAGCGAGCCCTGAGTTACCGCTTTGCGGCAAAACTGGCATCTAATGAAATGTCGATGGTAGTGTTACGGGAGATTGCCGACGAAACATTCGCGACAAATCCAAAAGTTATTACTTCCGCCCGGGCTGATTTAATGGCAATTTTTGAGCGCGATCCGGCCTGTCATCGGCTCCTTCAGCCGATTCTTTATTTCAAAGGCTATCAAGCCGTGCAGGCTTACCGCATCGGGCACGTGCTTTGGAAACAGGGGCGTACTGACTTAGCATACTTTATCCAGATGCGCGCCTCGGAAATCTTTGGAATTGACATCCATCCGGGAGCTCGGATCGGCAAAGGTATTATGATTGATCATGCTCATTCAATTGTAATAGGGGAAACCGCGGTTGTGGGAAACAACGTTTCAATGCTGCATTCAGTCACCTTGGGGGGCACAGGCAAGGAAGAAGAAGATAGACACCCTAAAATTGGTGATGGCGTTCTGATTGGGGCTGGCGCCAAAGTACTAGGTAATATTAAAGTTGGTCACTGCTCGCGTATTGCTGCCGGATCCGTGGTTCTGGAAGAAGTGCCTCCGTGTAAGACCGTCGCGGGGGTGCCAGCACAAATTGTAGGAGAGGCAGGGTGTGATCAACCGGCGGTCAATATGGATCAGGTGCTACCTCACTAACAAAGTTTCCGCCTTTTGCTGATTGACAGAAATTCTGGGAAAAGCAACAGAATTTTTTGCTGTTTCACACGAGCATAGAAATCGGATTTTCTAAATTCTCCACAATACTATTAAGTAACTTTGCGCCCAACGTGCCATCGATTACCCGGTGATCAACAGACAAGGTTACCGACAACACTGTTGCAACTTCCAGAGTACCTTCTTTGCCTACCACCGGTTTTTTGACTCCGGCACCAACGGCTAAGATTGCGCCATGCGGCGGGTTGATGACTGCATCAAAGTTGTCGATACCGAACATACCGAGGTTTGAAATTGCGAAGCTTCCCCCCTGATATTCGTGTGGGGCAAGTTTGCGCTCTCGGGCGCGGTTTGCAAGGTCCTTCATCTCAGCACTCAAGTTAGAAAGTGGTTTGGTTTCAGCGTCCTGAATTACTGGTGTGAACAATCCACCTTCGATAGCAACTGCCACTGCTACATCCGATGCTGCTAGTTTCAAGATACGGTCTCCGGCCCAGACTGCGTTGGCATCCGGTACGGATTGAAGAGCTAGCGCGCAGGACTTGATGATGAAGTCATTTACCGAAAGCTTCACTCCGCGACCTTTGAGTTGACCATTCAATTCAGCGCGTAGATTTAGAAGAGCATCTAATTTTATGTTTCTACGTAAATAAAAATGTGGAATCGTTTGTTTGGCGTCTGTTAGTCGGGCGGCAATCGTTTTGCGCATACCGTCGAGTGGGACTTCGATGTATTCGCGCCCGTCGTACATGTGTGCGACGGATGTGGCATTAGCGCTTTGTGTTAAAGGTATGGAAGCCGTCTCTGCCGCCGGCCTACTGGCAGGTTTGGTCGTGACAGCAGAAATATCCTCGACGTCGGCTTTAACAATGCGGCCACGTGGTCCAGACCCCTTCACTGTGGCAAGATCAAAACCCTTGTCTGCCGCGATCCGGCGGGCAAGGGGGGTTGCGAATATCCTTCGTTCCAAATTTTCATGCCGATGTTGCGTCTTTGGAGTGGTAGACAGCACGCTTATTGTTGTTTTTTCTAAGGTGGAGTTTTCAAGTGTTGGGCTCGCCTTTACTGTTGCGGGGTGAGAAGTCGAATTAATGTCGTCACCTTCTTCGAGCAGCACAGCAATCGGTGTATTTACTTTCACTCCTTCCGACCCCTCAGTGACGAGGATTGCTCCCATGGTCCCCTCATCGATCGCTTCAAACTCCATCGTGGCTTTATCGGTTTCGATTTCAGCAATGATATCACCAGATTTTACTTTGTCTCCCTCTTTGACGAGCCATTTAGCAAGTGTACCTTCCTCCATGGTTGGAGAAAGTGCGGGCATTAGGATTTTGATTGGCATGTCAGTACTCCTCAATAAGAGCAAAATCGCCGAATGGCGCTTGTTGTCGCCAAAGGCCATCTAAGAGATTTTTGATCGTGGGTAGGACGCTCTTTTGGTAAATAAGGGCATAAAAAACGGCATTTAGTACGCGCGCTGAATGGATTGATATAGAATTATGCCAAGCGCATAGCTTCTGAAGTAATGCTGCTTTTAGAGTCGAATCGAAAAAATAACGCTCGTCCCGATTGCATCTAGTGGCATTGTGGTGGCCTTTCATATCCATGTGCTCTAACGGTAAGTGACTTGCTTCACGGCAGTGACGACTTCATCCGTCGTTACCAGCGCGAGTTTTTCCAGATTAGCAGCATATGGCATGGGCACATCTTTGCCGGTACAATTCAAGACTGGCGCATCAAGGTAATCAAATGCGCGGGTCATAATAGTTGCTGACAAATGGTTTCCAATTGCCCCAACAGGCCAACCTTCCTCCACAGTTACGCAGCGATTTGTCTTTATAACTGACTGTATCACAGTGTCGTAATCGATTGGCCTAAGCGTGCGAAGGTCGATGACTTCAGCGTCGATCCCCTCGGTTGCAAGCTTTTCGGCCGCTTCCAACGCATACTGCATCCCAATACCAAAGCTAACTATGGTTACGTCGGTTCCACTCCGCCAAATTCTGGCTTTCCCGAAGGGAATTGTGAAATCATCCACGTCGGGCACATCGAATGATCGCCCGTAGAGCATTTCGTTTTCAAGGAAAATTACTGGATTTGGGTCACGAATGGCGGATTTTAGCAGGCCTTTGGCGTCAGATGCACAATAGGGCATTGCGACCTTCAGGCCAGGAATTTGGGCATACCACGCGGCAAAATCTTGGCTGTGTTGGGCTCCAACCCGTGCTGCCGCTCCATTTGGTCCACGAAAGACCATCGGTGCGCCCATTTGGCCACCAGACATGTAGAGTGTCTTTGCAGCCGAATTAATAATTTGATCCATGGCTTGCATGGCGAAATTGAATGTCATGAATTCTACGATGGGCTTCAGCCCACCGAACGACGCTCCTACAGCAATTCCCGCAAAGCCGTGTTCCGTAATTGGGGTGTCGATCACACGCTTCGAGCCGAATTCGTCCAATAATCCCTGACTTACCTTGTAAGCGCCTTGGTATTCAGCGACTTCTTCACCCATCAGATAAACGTTTTCATCAGCTCGCATTTCTTCCGCCATTGCATCGCGTAGTGCTTCACGCACTGTTTGTTGCTTCATTTGAGTTCCGGCGGGCAAGTCTGGAGACAAGTCCAAAGTTGTATCAGCTTCTGCAGAAGAAGCGTGAGTTGCTGGTACAGCAGACACAAGTTGTTGTGCTTCAACCACTGCTGGGGCTGCGTCAGCCTCATCGCCGTCCTCGAGCAAAATTGCGATAGCGGTGTTTACATTCACATTTTCGCTGCCTTCGGCGATAAGAATGCGACCAACGATACCATCATCAATTGCTTCAAACTCCATTGTTGCCTTATCGGTTTCAATTTCAGCGATAATGTCGCCAGACTTTACGGTATCCCCTTCTTTGACCAACCATTTGGCCAGTGTGCCTTCTTCCATCGTAGGCGATAGGGCCGGCATCAGGATTTCGGTCGCCATATTCAGTGTCTCCCTTCGCGGTACTTACGCATAGATATCTGTCCAAAGCTCTGCGACATCGGGCAATGGACTCTCCCGCGAGAAGTCTGCGCTCGCATTCACAACAGCTTTTATTTCTTTATCTATGTTTTTGAGGTTTTCCTCTGAAGCGTGTTTCCCATCTAATAAAAGTTGCCGCACGTGTTCGATTGCATCCCGCTCTTCGCGCATTTTCTGCACCTCCTCGCGCGTTCGGTATTTAGCTGGATCGGACATTGAGTGCCCTCGATATCGGTATGTTTTTACTTCAAGAATATACGGTCCATTGCCTTTGCGGCAATGTGAGACGGCGCGATCGCCCGCATTTTTGACTGCAAGCACGTCCATGCCATCAACCGCTTCACCAGAGATTCCGAAGGCTTCGCCTCGTGTATAAATGTCGGGTGTTGATGTTGATCTGGTTTGGGCTGTCCCCATCGCGTATTGGTTATTCTCAATAACAAAAATCACTGGAAGTTCCCACAGCGCGGCCATGTTAAAGGTTTCATAAACCTGACCTTGATTGGAAGCCCCATCACCGAAGTAAGTGAAGGTTACGCGACCATTGTCTTTATATTTGTCGGCAAATGCCAGACCTGCACCAATCGGAACCTGGCCGCCAACAATACCATGGCCACCGTAAAAATGTTTTTCTCTCGAGAACATATGCATGGAGCCCCCCTTGCCCTTAGAATAACCCTCGCTACGGCCAGTCAATTCGGCCATAACGCCATCCGGGTTCATACCGCAGGCCAACATATGACCGTGATCTCGATAGGATGTAACGCGTTTGTCACCTTCCTCTGCGGCTGCTTCCAATCCGACGACAACGGCTTCTTGGCCGATGTAAAGGTGGCAAAAGCCTCCAATCAGGCCCATCCCATAAAGCTGTCCAGCTTTCTCCTCGAACCGACGGATCAGCATCATGTCTTTATAATACTGAATAAGTTCCTCACCAGAGACATTCGTCTGCTTAGCCTTGCGCTTGGCTGCCATTCTACATTCTCCCGAAAGCTAAATAGTTCAGCATTAAACAATTATTTACAGGAGCCTAACTCAGACGGTCCTGTCTTGCGAGTGAAAAACGAATGTTATGATTGACGAATGCCTCTATCGAATAACGATTTCGTCGGCGCGTATCATACCTAATACGTCGCGCACTTGCTGGTCCAAGAGATCGAGATCAAGATACTCATCTGATAGCCGATTTGTGAGATTTTCCATTCTAGACACTTGGCCCTGGATATTGGCTAGTTCGGCTTCGATTTTCCGCTTTTCGGCAATAATTTCAACGCGACGGAACAAGCCATAGTCACCTTGCACTGCAGCAAAAGTGAAGTAAGACGAGAGCGCGAACGCAATTCCAAAAAACAGGAGAACGCCAATGGCTGGCCTAGATTTTTGCGTTGTCATAACCGCCTCATATGCCTTTTTGAAGCATTCTACGTAACAATGACATATCTCCGGGCTTCTGTGAATCCCTATAAAACGAAATTTTAATAATTTGAGCGTTCTTTCAGGGAGCTATTCCTTACTTAGCCTGCGATTGAGGCTTGATAGATGCTGTCAATCGAGGCTGCTATCACAGCATTGAATACCTCCTCGGTCTGCTGTTCTTTAAGACCTTCGGTCAAGGCGCGGCTAAAACTTGCAATCATGCCTGTATTTTGCGCAAGTTTTTCGTTTGCATCATTGCGTGAGTATCCACCAGAAAGAGCAACTACCTGCATCACGCGCGGATGTTGGATGAGGGGCAAGTAGTGATTTGGCCTGTTGGGTAGGGTAAGCTTCAACATAACTTGCTGATTGTCAGGCATTGCGTTCAGTTTTGCCTTAATTTCATTAAGCAGAATGTTTTCCGCCGCTGCTTTATCGACTGCATTGATATTGACCTCGGGTTCCAAAATTGGAACGAGACCACGTTCCAGAATTTGTTGTCCTATGTCGAACTGTTGAGCAACAATTGCGCGGATGCCTTCCACGTTAGCGCTGTTCACCACTGAGCGCATTTTTGTCCCAAAAATACCTTTTTTCAAAGCACGACTGATCAGTTCATCCAATTGGGGCATCGACTTCATGAGCTGCACGCCATCAGCCTCATCTTCAAGCCCTTTGTCCACTTTCAAAAAGGGTACAACTCCGCGTTTTTCCCACATGTAAGTCGCGGTTGGAAGATCGTCGATTTCTCGATCCATTGTCATCTCAAACAATATTGCTCCAACAATATTGTCACTACTGAAAGCTGGTGCCTTTGCTATTCGCGACCGCATTGCATGAATTTGATCAAACATCTCCTCGTCGCCGTCGTAGGCATCTTCCTCTACTCCATAGAGGCGTAACGCTTTCGGTGTGGAGCCGCCGCTCTGGTCTAGGGCTGCAATGAAGCCTTGGCCTGAGGATATTATTTCTGCTTGTGATTGTTTGGACATATTTTTTCCGTTTAGATTAATAGGTATCTAGGCCGTCGACAGGGCTCGAACTAGTTAGTAGTTCAGTGCTTGGGCGCTTGCAAACGTGATTGCGCTAACGCGGAATTTGTAGGTCTCAAAAAAACGAAAGTATAAAATCCTCTAAATAAATTTTTAGTTGATTAGAGCTGCAACGCCGGGCAACGTTCTCCCTTCCATCCACTCTAGAAATGCTCCACCTGCAGTCGAAATATAACTGAAATCCCCCCCCGCTCCAGAAGCATTTAGAGCGGCAACTGTATCGCCGCCACCAGCCACGGAGACTAGATGACCAGATTTGGTCAGTTCAGCAGCCTTCAACGCTGCCGCATTTGTTGCGGAATCAAAAGGTTTGAGTTCGAATGCGCCGAGAGGACCGTTCCAGATCAGTGTTTTACATTGGGTGAATATTTTGCAAATGGCGGCGATGCTTTCGGGGCCTGCATCTAAGATCATGGCGTTTTTCGGACATGCACTCACTGAAACGATTTGATTTTCTGCGTAGGCCTTGAACGCGTTAGCGACAATAACATCAGTTGGTAACATTATCCTGCAACCATCAGCATTTGCCTTTTCCATGATTTTGGAAGCCGTGCCGGTCATGTTGTGTTCTGCAAGAGATTTACCAACGTTTATACCTTTTGCTGCGAGGAAGGTATTTGCCATGCCTCCGCCAATGATCAGGTAGTCGACCTTTTCAACGAGGTTCGATAGCAGCTTCAACTTTGTTGACACTTTTGCGCCGCCCACCACGGCTGCGACTGGGCGCTTGGGTTTACTCAAGGCCACCTCTAGCGCTGACAGTTCGGCCTGCATCAGCCTCCCTGCGCAGGAAGGCAAAACATGCGCCAAGCCTTCAGTTGAGCAGTGCGCTCGGTGTGCGGCAGAGAACGCATCGTTGCAATATATATCACCTAGAGCTGCCATTTCCTTTGTAAGGTGAGGATCGTTCATAATTTCGCCCTCATGGAAACGCGTATTTTCCAAAAGTAAAACTTGCCCAGGTCGTAGCGCATCCACGGTGGCTTTGGCCGCTGCTCCGAAAAAGTCTGCGGAAAATACAACTTTTTCTCCAAACGCGTTTTCTAGCGCTGGAACAAGTTGTTGGAGAGATAAGTGAGTAACTCGTTCGCCCTTCGGTCGTCCAAAGTGTGCCAGTAAGATCGGTTTACCACCGAATGCAAGAATGTCCTTGATAGTTGGTACAATTCTGTCGATGCGTGTAGTATCTGTTACCGTTGCCCCAGAAACGGGCACATTGATATCCACTCTTGTCAGGACATTTTTACCCTTGAGGTCAAGTTGATCTAGCGTTTTCCAAGGCATCGGTGGACTCCAAAATGAATGGCTTTCTGCGTTCCTAACGGAAAGCCCTGTAGGGTCAACGTCAAAGCCTGCATCGTGATCCGTCTCTTGGCTTTCCCTTCTAGCATGATTAGGTACCGTGAAACACTTTCAACAGGAGAGCCACATGGCCGAAATCAAAGATCCCGAAAACACAATTTTGATAGAACTTAAAGACGGTTCTGTCGTAATCGAACTGTTGCATGATGTTGCTCCAGGCCATTGCGACCGCATGAAAGAATTAGTCCGGTCCGGGCAGTATGATAACGTCTGCTTTCACCGGGTAATTGATGGCTTTATGGCGCAAACTGGCGACGTCGCGAATGGTAATATGGAAAAAGACTTTAACATTCGAATGGCCGGAACTGGTGGCAGTGAGTTGCCCGACCTTAAAGCTGAGTTTAGCAGTCTTCCGCACGACCGTGGGACGATTGGTGCTGCGCGCAGCCAAATGCCCGACAGCGCGAACAGCCAGTTTTTTATCAATTTCAAAGATAATCATTTCCTGAACGGTCAATACACCGTTTATGGACGCGTACTTTCTGGCATGGAGCACGTAGATATGATCGCCAAAGGCGAACCGCCAGTAAGTCCCGATCGCATGGTTAGCGTAAAGGTGGCAGCTGATGTCGATGCTTAAACTGGTTACCGCATTTTCTCTGCTCGCATCGCCTGTTTTTGCCACAGGTCTGGAAATTGTTGTTGAGGGTGAGGGTGCAAACGGGATCGTGTTAATAGACCTTTTCGAGGATGTCGCCCCGAAACACATTGAGCAAATGACGGCCCTTGCAACCGATGGCGCCTACGATGGAGTTGTATTTCATCGTGTGATCGATGGGTTCATGGCCCAAACTGGTGATGTTGAGTTTGGAAAATTGGGTGCGGATATGCGGCGTGCAGGGATGGGGGGATCATCCCGCCCAGATTTGCCCGCTGAATTTTCGAGTATCGATTTTGACAAGGGTATTGTTGGGATGGCCCGAGCGCAGGATCCGAATTCAGCCAATTCGCAATTTTTTATCATGTTTGAACCTGGGCATTTCCTGAACAACCAATACACGGTTGTTGGTAAAGTTGTGGCAGGTCAGGATGTTGTAGATCAGATCAAACGTGGTGCGGTACAAAGTGGCGCTGTCACTGGCCAACCTGACGTTATGAAGAAGGTTACCGTTACAGAGTAATTTAAAAAGATGTGAACCGATTACGGGCTCTTCGGGGCCCGTTTCTTTCTTAGATGACGGTTTTGTGAACATGTTTTGCTTTGCCGACGGATCGATACCAAGCAAGTTTTATCTGGGGAGGCTTGGATCGTGTTCAAAGTGCTTGCAAGCGTATTACTGATTACCATGGCCAATTCGGTTGTGGCGAATCCAGATTTCTGGCGGCATGAATGGCCTGAAACTGATTTTAGAAAGACATCGATAAAAAACTGGATTGAGATTCTATCCGGCGGACCACCAAAGGATGGCATACCAGCTCTAAGCGACCCACAGTTTATCCGAGTTTCAGATGAAGAAAAAATCATGGCTTCTGAGCCGGTGATAACGCTTGAAATCCTAGGTGCAGCACCTCGCGCATATCCGATCCGGTATTTGACTTGGCATGAAATCGTTAATGATACGGTTGGTGGCGTTCCAATTGCTGTTACTTTCTGCCCTCTGTGTAATTCTGCTGTCACCTTCGATCGAAGAGTAATGGGACAAGTCCTCCACTTTGGCGTTTCTGGGAAGTTACGCAACTCAGATATGATAATGTACGACCGGGAGACACAGAGTTGGTGGCAACAAGCTATCGGACTGGGGATCGTAGGTGAGATGACTGACGTCAAACTTACAGCCTTGCCAACGTGGATGGAGAGTTGGGAGCAATTCAAAAGTCGTAATTCAAACGGGTTGGTTATGGCCGAGCCGGCGTTCTCTCGAACCTATGGCTCAAATCCGTATGTAAACTACGATAGCTCGCTGCGGCCATTTATGTACAACGGGGATATGCCACCGCATGGAGTGCCGGCGTTGGCGCGTGTCGTTAGGGTAGGCAAAAAAGCTTGGCCACTGAAGAGACTCGCCGAGACAGGCAAAATTGATGAAGCCGGTGTGGTGATTATTTGGGAAAGTGGACAGTCATCGGCCCTTGATGCTGAGGCGATTGGACGTGGAAAAGACGTTGGTACAATCCGAGTTCAAGACTTGTATGGGCAGAATTTGCCTCATGACGTTATGTTTGCTTTTGCGTATCATGCATTTTGGCCAGATGGTGAGTGGATGCTTGGCCCGTAGGTAATGACCAAATCCGGAACGCTTGCTCACAGTTCTTCGGCACACCAAATAGGAGAGAATGACACGCGTCGTGAGTAGTCGTGTGTCAGTTATTCAATCCAAACTTGGGACCAATGTGATATGAAACTCAGATATAAAAAGTAGTGATAAAAAAGCGTCCCAATCGCCCTTGTGATCAGTAGCCGTAACTTACGTTGCGGGCGCCACAATGGCGCCTCATTGTAACGTTTTGCCCTGAACATGTTTGGCGGCCAAAGCCAAGAATAGTTGCCCCCATGTTATTTAACCAGGCGTGTCTTACCAAGCAAAATAAACGTACTAAAAACCCCTGTGGGTGGGTTTAAATACCGCACAAAACTGCTTGATAAATTCTACTACTGGCGGGTGGAACTAAAATTCAAGTGCAATTTTAGGTAGGGATTCTCACAAAATTACCTCAGACGCCGTCTTTTTTGACCGCAACTTTTGATGCGGGGACCGCACTACTGGTGCGTCCGGGACCTGGTGTAAGAGGGTCGTCTTGGCGCTGAACTGAACCTTCGAAGTGCGCACCACTTTCGATTGCGATCGTTTTGTGGATGATATCGCCCTCGACTCGTGCTGTCGATGACAGTCGAACCTTAAGGCCCCGAACACGACCTACGATTCGCCCATTTATTACGACGTCATCGGCAGTAACTTCACCTTTAATAGTTGCGCTTTCGCCAATCGTCAGCAAGTGAGCTCGAATGTCACCCTCGACCGTTCCTTCGACTTGGACATCGCCAGTGGTTTTCATATTTCCAGTGACATGCAAATCTGCAGACAGTACTGAAGCGGGGGGCTTTGCTTTGGGGGCAGGTGCTTTGTAATCCCCACTTTTTGCCGGTGCGGCCGGCACCGAGGGTGAATCAGGTATAGCAGGCTTATTCGTATCTGCTGATTTCTGTGCGGGATCGTTGATTTTGCTCTTAGAAAACATCTCTTCCAGCCTTGATAAAGGTCATAGGGTTTACTGCTCTTCCATTTACACGCACTTCGTAGTGCAAGTGTGTCCCGGTTGAGCGTCCAGAATTCCCCATATCACCAATACGTTCGCCGCGCGAGACCCTTTGACCCTTCTTTACGCGAATTTTTGCCAGATGGGCGAACCGGGTCTCTATACCGAACTCATGCTTAATCTTGATTAGTCGTCCATACCCGGACAACCAGTCTGAGTGAACGACAATGCCGTCTGCGGTTGCGTAGATCGGTGTTCCATATTTTGCGGCAAAATCGGTGCCGTTGTGCATGCGTCCCCATCGCGTTCCAAAACCAGAGGTATATCGAAACGCTGATTTCAGAGGGTTAGCAAATGGGGCTGTCTCGGCGGCGATCCGATACATGTTCAACTGATCCATTTGGTCCAAAAGTCGATTGGCACGAATTGCTTCTTTAGTAATCTCGCCGCCCTTGGTCGAAAAACTAATCGGCATCATTGGCCCGCCTTGGCCACGATACCCACGTCTGACTTCCTCCATCATTGATTTGGCATCTAAACCAGCAGCAGAAAACATTTTGGTAAGTGGCTCGACTGAGACGGTCATAGCGTCCTCGAGTTGACGAAATATCTGGTCGTTCTTCTCTTCCATCAAGGCAAGATCAAGGCGCATTTCCTCCGCAGCTTGAAGGGCCACTTCAGCGCTCGCTATCACTTTATCGCGCTGCTGTGCTGTTTCCGCTAGAGCTATTGACAGTATATTGAGCATATCGTTTGCAAGTGGTGGGTTGGTCAAGCGCGTCGCTTGTTTGCCGGAAACTTCTTGATCGGGTGGGGTTGTTTCCCTTAGTGCCGTTTCCCGTTCTTTCATGGTGCGCCGCAACGTTGCCTGAATTACTCCGATGCCTGTTTCAAGCTCACGACGGCGAGTTTCCGAATTAAGCAGTTGGGATTGCATTACCGAGATCTGTTGAAGAGCGGTGTTAAAGCGATCTTGGGCCGCAAGCGCTTCCTCCGTTCTGGCATCGCGTTCCAACGACATGGCGTTGAGGCGCAATTCATAAGTTTGTTGATCGCGTCGCGCCTGCTCTCTGAAGTTGCCCGACCCTATACTGTCCATCAAAAGTATCGCTGTCGAAATAATTGTCCAAGAGACTATAAAAGTTAAACCCATAAAGGCCACTAGTTGAGTAGAGGGCTTCAAGCGTATAAATCGAGTGTCGTTATCGGATCTGAGAAATAAACGGCGTTCTGGAAAATACCGTTCCAACAGGGCACGAATTTTAATTTCTAAGCGACTTCTCAACTTTATTGTCCTCCATGGCAATCTCAGTGACTGGAGTTCGAAAATTATGCCACCTGTGCCGGATAAATTTTAGCGATAGGTAACTGATCTGGCAATGAAATTTGCCTGCTCTACATGGGCTTTTAGTCGCGCCCACTGTAAATGCGCGGCATTTTGCCGACCAAGTTGTCCGCCGGCAAGAAGGGAGTCCAGATGCCTAAACTATTGCTGCATTGTAATATTTTAAAGTTTGCGCCAGTCAGATAACCCGACCGCGTTTCAGCGTGCGTAGGGGGGAGATAATTGGTCTGAAAGGGGCCAATAAAAATCTGGCGGCAAACCTGCTTCGGCTCTTTTTTCTTCGTTAAACGGGGGTTTTAAATGTCCATGGAAGTAGTGTCGGACTAAAGAGTGGAATTTATCCTTTGGGTCCAAGCCCTCGCGACCGCAAAGAAAGTTAAACCATTTTGAGCCATATGCGACGTGGCTGACTTCCTCTGCATAGATTATTTTCAACGCGTCAACTGTCTGTGTGTCTTTTGCGCTGCGAAACGCCTGAATCATATTTGGGGTGACGTCCAAGCCTCGCGCTTCCAGCACCATTGGAACCACCGCTAGCCGACCCAAAAGATCATCCCGCGTATCGTCTGCGGCCCGCCACATCCCTGCATGTGCCGGAAGTGCGCCGTAGTCGCTGCCTTTTTCTTTAAGACTTTCACATATCATGTTGAAATGACGAGATTCTTCGTCCGCAGATTTAACCCAGTCGTCATAAAACCCAATGGGCATTGAAGTGTCTGTGAACCTTGCGATTATATCCCAGTGTAGATCGACAGCGTTTAATTCGATATGCGCTACGGCATGCAAAATTGCAATACGACCCTGCAAACTGCCAGTGCGGCGGCGGGGGACATCACGTGGGTCGAGCAATTTTGGGTTGATAGGTCGAGCCGGTCGACGCGGCGGTGAAGCCTTGCCTATTTCCAATTGTGTGCCGTCTTTTCGTGAAGAAAACCATGTTGCTGCGTGACGTCGAGAAATTTCAGTTTTCGCACGCGCATTGGCTGTGGTGAGTACGTCTACCGCCATTTCTGAAAGAGATAACTGGGCTATAGTGATTTGACCGCCTCCAATACTTCAGCAGCGTGTCCTTCAATTTTCACCTTTGGCCATTTGCGTGAAACACACCCATCACCATTTATTAAAAAAGTGGTGCGTACGATACCCATGAAAGACTTGCCATACATTTTCTTCTCAGCCCAAACGCCAAACTGCTCACAAACATCACTCTTTTCATCGGAAAGCAGATTTATGGCAAGTGATTGCTTTGCAATAAACTTGTGATGGCTCACCATACTGTCTTTGGATACGCCGTACACCTTTGTACCAGCCTTATCGTATTCGGGGGCCAGTTTCGAAAATTGTTGGCTTTCATTTGTGCACCCCGTAGTGTTGTCTCTGGGATAAAAAAAGAGCACGACCGGTGCCGGCCTCAATGCTGATAAGGTTATGATAAAGCCTTCTGTAGATGGCATTGTAAAATCGGGTGCCATATCGTTGATTTGAAGCATGATCAGTCTCCTTGGGGAAGGCCCATTTAACGTATATAGTTTTACGGGTGGACCACTAATAACAGATCATTCTGAGGCAAAAACTCTGACCGATAAACCCGATACTGAACTAAACGCCCGCAGCAAACCTATAAGGGTAAGGCGGATCGGCCTGATTGCCGTAATAAGCATCGCTGTGCCGGTTGCTGTTTTGTCGTTATTGGTTTTCATAACCTTGGGTCGTCCTCTTACAGCACCGACGGCTGTTTCTGAGAGAATTGAAGATATATTGACCGCGCGACTGCCCGGGTTTGACGTCGAGTTAGGCGAAGTATCGCTGATTCTTCAGGAAAATTTTGTTCTGCGCATTCGCGCACGCAACGTTGAATTGATTGCACCGGATGGCTCTGGGACGGTCGAGCTGTCACAGATTGATGCTAATTTCAACTTCGCAACGATCGCAAAAGGTCAAGTTGCACCCATCGAAATTCGTATCTCAGGAGTTTTTCTCGATGTGCTCCGTCAAAGCGATGGCACACTTAATGTTTCAGTTGGCAGCGGCAAAGCTTCCGGTCCTGTTGATGCAGCCATAGTGCTTTCCACGTTGGGTGAACAAGTTGAGAGATTTTTAGAGCGTCCGCTGCTGGCACAACTTGATCGATTCGAACTGGAGGACATGACGCTTCGCTTCGAAGATGCACGGGTGGGTCAGGGATGGACCGTTGACGGTGGCCAATTGCGGTTAGAGCGGCAAGGCATCGATGTCACCATTTCAACACAACTTTCACTACTGGGGGGGCAGGATTACGCAACAAATTTTAATGGGTACCTCAATACTAGCTTTGAAACACTGGAGACCCAGTTTGGAGTATCATTCGAAGATATGCCGGCAGAAGGCCTTGCAAACCAAACTGCTGCACTTTCGTGGCTCAAAATTGTACGAGCGGCATTGTCTGGATCGTTGAGCGGAGAAACAAATGCCGACGGAGAGCTCGGTCCCTTGATCGCAGAACTGAATGTGGACGACGGGTTACTGCAACCAGATGACACCGTTCGGCCAGTACCATTTGAAAACCTTCGTACATTTTTCACATACTATCCGGACCGTGAGGCAATTTTCTTTGATGAATTGTCTCTGGATAGTGCACTGGTCCGCGTCACTGCGTCAGGTCAGGCTTTGATGAGGGATATAAAGTTGGGTTTGCCCAAAGAGCTTTTAGTCCAGTTGGAAATGAGCAGATTTGAAGCAAACCCCAAGGAACTAAAACATGCGCCCCTTGCCTTAAATAGATCGTTTGCTGACTTCCGGCTCAAGTTGAATCCGTTTGAACTTACTTTAGGGCAAATGGTGATCAACCATGGTGTTCACCAAATGCGGTTGGCAGGCGAAATAAGTACGCAAGGAACGTCTTGGGAGTATGCCGTGGACGGTCACTCGGACGGTCTTGATGTGAACCGCATTCTGTCGATTTGGCCGAACGAGCTCAAGCCCAACTTAAGAAAGTGGGTCAACGAAAACATACACACGGTCAAGCTACATGATATAAACTTTGCGATCCGAAGCAAAGCGGAAGAAAAACCGGATGTTTATGTTGATTTTCAGTTTTCTGACGCTGAGGTGAAAGTCTTGAAAACCATGCCGCCTGTACGGCAGGCAAGTGGGTACGCCAGCCTGATCCGAAATCAATTTCGTGTTGCTGCAGAAAGTGGGAAAGTAAGTGCGGACTTGGGTGGGGAAGTTGATTTGTCTGGTACAGGTTTCATCGTTCAGAACACACTACTCAAGCAATCCCCAGCCTTTGCGTTGGTGAAAGCCACTGGCTCCATTACGGCCATAGTTTCTCTTTTGGATCGGGAGCCACTTAAGGTTTTCTCTAAAGCAAACTTACCTGTGGAGATCGCAACTGGGCGTGCTGACCTTGTCGGAACGGCAAAATTTCTGATGAAAGAGAATTTGCCTGCCGGCGAGGTTAAGTACGATGTCTCAGGCGAATTGGCAGACGCTCGGACTTCTTACTTTATCAAAGGAAAAGAAATTAGGGCTGATTTGGTTGTGCACGCGTCAAACGAACGGGTTGAACTGAAAGGAAATGGTACAGTCGGAGTGCTACCGTTTGATGGCAAATGGTATGTTTTGTTGAGCAAGCAAAATAAAGGCGAGAGCCGGTTAGTTGGGTCCGCTGAATTAAGTCAGCGGACGATTGAAGAATTCAATATTGGATTGCCAGACGGCACAGTTTCAGGGCAGGGGCAGGCAAATTTTGAAATTGCTTTTGCGGGCAAAGAACCGCCGCGAATGACACTAGAGTCTGATCTGGTAGGGGTAGGGCTGAGCTCAGAGCCTTTGGGCTGGCGCAAAAAGTTTGATAAATCCGGCGAACTCGAAATGGTTATCACGCTGACTGAACCTCCGAGTATCGACAACCTTTCAATCAATGCGGGCAATTTAAAGATGTCGGGCGATATTGACCTTAGTGAGGAAGGCGGCTTGGACGTTATGCGGATGACTTCCTTTGAAGTTGATCGTTGGTTGAAAGGTGCCGGTGAACTTCGAGGGCGGGGGTTAAATCAACCTCCTCTGATTGTCGTAAGTTCTGGAACGTTTGACATGCGGTATCAGCCTCGGTTAACCACGGGAAGAGAAAGCGGCGGGGCTTCGCAACCAGTGTCGGCTAAGTTAGAGCGTGTTCAAGTGACCGACAATCTTTACCTGACAAATGTTGAAGCCAACCTTCAAACCGGGGCAGGTGTATCTGGAGAGTTTAATGGTACATTTTTGGGAGTTGCTCCGCTGAGTGGTCTTTTGACACCTCATCGGCATGGCACAGCTTTAAAGGTCACCTCCAAGCGAGGTGGGGCCATGGCTGCAGCGATGGGTGTCGTCAACGCTGCAACGCGTGGGGCTTTAGAAATGACGCTTATTCCGCGCAAAACGACAGGTGTTTATGACGGTGAATTAGCCATTAAAGACATCAAGGTTCAAAAAATTCCACTGATAGCTGAGCTTTTGAACGCGATCTCTGTGATCGGCTTGATAGAGCAATTGAATGGTCCGGGACTGCTGTTCACTGATGTCTATTCCAGGTTTAGATTGACGCCTCAGAAGTTGGTGGTTGCGGAAGGTAGTGCAGTCGGGCCTTCGCTGGGAATTTCTGCAGATGGAACATATCAATTCGCGGGAAAACTTTTTGATTTTCAGGGTGCAATTTCACCAATTTATGCCCTCAACGTTATTGGGCGTGCTATTTCGCGGCGTGGAGAAGGTCTGATCGGATTTAACTACACACTGCGTGGCCCATCGTCCGACCCAAAAATTTCGATCAATCCTTTGTCGGCCTTGGCACCAGGTTTTTTTCGAGAGATTTTTCGGCGCCCGCCCCCGCAGCTAAATAACTAAATCCCATGAAACTCTCTGACTTTGATTTCGACCTTCCCGATGCACTGATTGCGACTCGTCCTGTAAGTCCGCGAAGTTCCGCGCGTTTACTCGTAGCAGAGTGTGACAATATCACAGACGCTCACGTAACTGACCTTGTGAATTGGCTTCGCCCCGGCGATCGGCTGGTGTTAAATGACACAAAAGTGATCCAAGCGCGTTTGTCAGGACATCGAGTTCGGCTCGGCGTTAGTGGTGAAACTCGGGCCCGAATTGAGGTGACTTTACTTGAACCGCGTGCTGATGATCGTTGGACAGCTCTTGTTAAGCCGCTGAAGAAAATTCGTGAGGGGGAGAAAATTATCTTCGGAGCGGGTTTGACAGCGATTTTAGAACATAAAGAGGCCGGTCAAGGCATATTGCGTTTTGATTTGACGGGAGAAAATTTTGATATCGCCCTAGCGAAAGCAGGATCCATGCCTTTGCCGCCCTACATCGCAGCGAAACGCGCGGCAGACGAGCAGGACAAAATTGATTACCAGACGGTTTGGGCGGCACACAGCGGTGCGGTTGCGGCGCCAACAGCTTCGCTGCATTTTGATGAATCATTGCTACAATCTCTCAAAGAAAAAGGAGTTTGTTTTACTTACGTTACCTTGCATGTCGGAGCGGGAACATTTCTGCCCGTGAAAGTGGACAATGTAATGGATCACAAAATGCATTCAGAACGGGGGTTTGTTTCAGAGGTGGCTGCTAGAGAAATTGCTGCGACAAAGGCCAGTGGTGGCCGTGTTATAGCAGTTGGAACAACCGCTTTAAGGTTGATTGAAAGTGCTGCATCAAGTGGGACTGTCACTCCATGGGAAGGAGCGACGGACATCTTTATTTATCCTGGTTACGAGTTTAAAATTGTTGATGCTTTGATGACAAATTTCCATCTACCAAAATCAACATTGATGATGCTTGTTTCGGCCTTGATGGGTGCGAACAGGATTCGAGATATATACGCACATGCTGTGCGCGAACATTATCGCTTCTTTTCGTATGGGGATGCCTCTCTACTCCTAGTTGATAGATAAAGCTAGCGCTCTGAACGTGTATGGCAGGTCCCGGCACCTTTTTTTTTAATGACGGTTCAAAACCGACACTTGCTGTCGCGGATGACTACGCCTGCCCTTCGACGTTTTCGCACACCCGGCAAAATATGCGAGGTTGGCATCATGTTTCAATTTTTTAAAGGATCTTGGGCTTTAATGCTGGGTATGCTTTTGCTGATGGTTGGCAATGGTATGCAAGGAACCTTGCTTGGTATTCGCGGCGAAATCGAGGGTTTCTCGACGTTCGAACTTTCATTTGTAATGTCCGCCTACTTTTTAGGATTTTTGGGTGGTTCTCGTTTAGCGCCGGAAATGATCCGCCGGGTCGGACATGTGCGTGTTTTTGCGGCATTAGCTTCATTCATCTCCGCGGTATTGATTCTGTATCCGACGTTGGCAGAGCCTTGGGCGTGGGTTTTGGGGCGCGTCATGATTGGTTTTTGTTTTTCTGGCGTTTATGTGGCGGCAGAGAGTTGGCTGAACAACGCGGCCACGAACGAAACTCGTGGAAAGGCACTATCGTTATATATGATCGTTCAGATGCTGGGCATCGTCATAGCACAAGGCCTTCTAATTGTAGCTGACCCTTCCGGTTACGTGCTGTTTGTTATCCCGTCGGTTTTGGTGTCTATTTCGTTCGCACCTATTCTGCTTTCGATTTCGCCCACACCCGCCTTTGAAACCACAAAACCGATGAGTTTGCAGAACCTGTATGCAAACTCCCCCCTTGGCGTTGTCGGAATGATTTTGTTGGGAAGTATTTTTTCAGCCCAATTTGGCATGTCTGCAGTTTTTGCCGTCAAAATTGGCTTGAGTGTTCGCGAACTAACAATCTTCGTTGCGACCTTTTATATTGGTGCGACCCTATTTCAGTACCCGTTGGGATGGATGTCTGACAGAATGGATCGGCGCGTACTGATCCTTTTTGTCGCTTTAGCCGGAAGCGGGGGAGCGTTGTTTGGGTGGCTGTTTTCTTCCAGTTTTGGAATGCTTCTAATTGCGGCTGCACTCGTTGGCGCGACTTCCAATCCGTTGTACTCTTTGCTTATTGCCCACACAAACGACTTTCTTGATACCGAGGACATGGCAGCGGCGTCAGGTGGGCTAGTTTTTGTGAATGGCCTTGGGGCGATAGCAGGTCCGGTCGTGACCGGTTGGATCATGGAGACCATGGGGCCATCCGGCTTCTTTGCATTCTTGGCTGTGTTGCTTTTCGCTCTGGGTGGGTATGCAGCATACCGTACAACTCGGCGTGCGGCACCGTCGGTTGAGGACACCGCTATTTATGCTCCGGTTATGCCGTCTGCGACCCTTGTTGCCGTGGAAGTGGCACAAGAAGTGGCAATTGAAACACTATTAGAAGAAGATGAGGCCCAACAACCACTTATGTGACCTATTGTCGTAAATTGTTACTGTTCGAAATAGTTTTTTTGTGTCTAGCTTTTTGCAGTGCTTCCACCGGGGGGAGGCAATTAACAAGGAGGCAGGGACATGGTAGGTCCCGAGGACATTCTTGAGTTTTGGTTGGACGAAGTTGGTCCATCCGGTTGGTATGCAATCTCTGAGGACTTGGATCAAGAAATCCTTGACAGGTTTGGAGAAGCATGGAGGCGGTCACAACAAGGCAGCTTTGCGCAATGGCTTACCTATGCTAGCGGAACGCTCGCTTACATCGTCCTAAATGACCAATTTCCCCGAAACATGTTTCGGGGATTAGACAAGGCATTTAGGTCTGATAGGCAGGCCCTTGCGGCGGCAAAAATTGCAATTGATAAAAAGTGGGATTTACGGATCGACGGGCTTGCACGGCAATTTTTTTACATGCCACTCATGCACTCGGAGAGCCTATGTGATCAAGAACGATGTATTCGGATGTTTTTAGACCGAATGCCGGAAAACGGTGAAAGTAACTTGTTGCACGCTCGAGCGCATCGCGAAGTTATCCGTAAGTTTGGCCGGTTTCCCTACAGGAATGAAGCCTTATCGCGTAATTCCACGCAACCCGAAATGGCCTATGTTGCCGAGGGAGGCTACGGCGAAACGGTTCGAGAATTGCAATCTGCGGTGGCTTGAGAGCAAGTAACCTGAAAACTGACTTGCCTGTTTTGAAAAAAACAGAGTTAGCTAGTCGCGGTTACCGCACTTGCAATTTTAGGCTTTCCTGTCGTTTTGTAGAACTTGGTGCGTTGCGGGACGATAAGTCTTGTTCTAGGCTCAATTTGTCTGTTCATAGGGAGAGTCAGAATGGCAGCCAAAAGCTTCGACATGATTGTGATTGGGGCGGGTCCTGGAGGATATGTCGCCGCTATTCGCGGGGCGCAGCTTGGGTTAAAAGTTGCTATCGTTGAACGTGAACATCTAGGCGGGATTTGCTTGAATTGGGGCTGTATTCCAACCAAAGCTTTATTGCGTTCAGCAGAAGTATTTTACCTGATGAAGCGGGCTGAAGAATTTGGTCTCAATGCGCAGAAGATTAGCTTTGACCTTGACGCAATAGTTAAACGATCGCGTGGCGTTGCCAAACAATTATCGAGTGGGATCGGCCACTTGATGAAAAAGAACAAAATTACACTGCTTATGGGTGAAGCGACGCTTCTTGCTAAAGGCAAAGTGACCGTCAAAACCGATAAAGGAATTGAAGAACTTAATTCGAAAGACATTGTGATCGCCACGGGTGCGCGGGCGCGCGAATTGCCAGGCTTGGAAGCAGATGGGAACCTAGTCTGGACATATAAGCACGCGCTGCAGCCATCTCGCATGCCCAAGAAACTTTTGGTGGTTGGATCTGGTGCTATTGGGATTGAGTTTGCAAGTTTTTTCAACACTTTAGGGTCGGACACAACTGTTGTTGAAGTAATGGACCGAATATTGCCCGTGGAGGATGCGGAAATCAGCTCGTTTGCAAAGAAGCAATTTTCTAAACAGGGCATGTCGATCATTGAACAGGCAATGGTAAAGCAGTTGGATCGTGGTGAAGGCAAAGTCATTGCACATATTGAAAAAAATGGCGCGACTGAAAAACATACCTTTGACACAGTAATTTCTGCCGTCGGCATTGTGGGCAATGTCGAAGGCTTAGGCCTAGAGAAAGTTGGCGTAAAAATTGATCGTTCCCATGTAGTGACCGACGCCTACTGCCGAACTAATATCGATGGTGTATATGCCATTGGTGACATTGCAGGAGCTCCATGGCTGGCGCACAAGGCGAGTCATGAGGGTGTAATGGTGGCTGAGTTGATAGCGGGTCAAAAGCCGCATCCAGTTAAACCAGAAAGTATCGCAGGTTGTACCTATTGCCATCCACAGGTTGCGTCGGTCGGGTACACTGAAGCCAAGGCCAATGAGTTGGGATACGATATTAGGGTTGGCCGCTTTTCATTTATTGGCAATGGCAAGGCGATTGCACTTGGAGAGGGCGAAGGCTTAGTTAAGACGATTTTTGATGCCAAGACTGGCGAACTTTTAGGCGCACACATGGTTGGTGCGGAAGTGACTGAGATGATTCAGGGGTACGTCGTGGGCCGTACGCTCGAAACGACCGAATTAGAATTAATCCAAACTGTCTTTCCGCATCCGACTTTATCTGAGATGATGCATGAAAGTGTTCTCGATGCATACGATCGTGCGATCCATATGTGATCACTCCGTAGGACAATTCGGCTTTTTCTGAGCTTGCGAAAAACCAAACGCTTGAAGGTAAATAGATTTTTTCAATAATCGGTGATGCCCGAGGATTAGAAACTGGAAGCGCTATTCTACTCGTAAGAAGAATGACATCCGATTGCGCGCTGGTATCGTAAGAGTCCTAATAATACCCTCAACCTTGGACATCGTTCTCTTTTTGTTCTAAGCTTGGGGTTGGCGCGAAAGCACACGTGGATTAACTGTTGAAGGCGGGCGTCCGGGGGTAGGAATGGCTGAGTTAAAGAAGATTGCAGTACGCGGAGCGCGTGAGCACAACCTGCAGAATATTGACGTGGATATTCCGCGGGATCAACTTGTTGTAATCACCGGACTTTCCGGGTCAGGCAAATCGAGCCTAGCGTTTGATACCATCTACGCAGAGGGGCAGCGTAGGTACGTCGAATCGCTGTCCGCCTATGCTCGTCAGTTTTTGGATATGATGGAAAAACCTGACGTAGACCACATCAGCGGCTTGAGCCCGGCAATCTCAATCGAGCAGAAGACTACCAGCAAAAATCCACGATCTACTGTCGGTACAGTAACAGAGATATATGACTATCTGCGTTTGTTATTTGCGCGGGTTGGAACTCCTTATTCACCAGCAACAGGTTTGCCAATTGAAGCCCAGCAGGTGCAGGACATGGTTGACCGGATCATGACGCTTGAGCACGGAACGCGTGGCTATTTGCTAGCCCCAATCGTACGGGACCGTAAAGGTGAGTACCGCAAAGAATTCCTTGAGTTACGCAAACAAGGATTTCAACGAGTCAAAGTAGACGGCGTGTTTTTTGATTTGGACGATCCGCCAACGTTAGATAAAAAATTTAGGCACGATATAGATGTCGTTGTTGATCGGTTGGTGGTTCGTGAGGGGCTGGAAACCCGATTGGCGGATAGCCTGCGGACGGCTTTAGACCTGGCTGATGGTATAGCAATCTTGGAGACTGCTCCGACAACTGGTGAGCCTGACCGCCTCACATTTTCCGAGAACTTTGCATGTCCAGTCAGTGGATTTACGATTCCTGAAATTGAGCCTCGGCTATTTTCGTTTAATGCCCCGTTTGGAGCCTGTCAAAGCTGCGATGGGCTGGGGATGGAATTATTTTTTGACGAAAGGCTCGTGGTCCCTGATCAAACTTTAAAGGTTTATGATGGTGCCCTTGCACCATGGCGTAAAGGCAAATCCCCCTATTTTTTACAAACAATCGAAGCGATAGCCAAGCACTACGACTTCGACAGAAACACAGCATGGAAAAGTCTACCAAAAAACGTTCAGCAAGTTTTTCTCTACGGGTCTGGGGAGGAAGAAATTGAGTTCCGCTACGATGAGGGTGGACGTGTATATAAAGTGACCCGCGTATTTGAAGGTGTCATCCCAAACATGGAGCGACGCTACCGTGAGACCGACTCAAATTGGATACGTGAAGAGTTTGAACGATATCAGAATAATCGTTCTTGCGGAACGTGTCGCGGCCACCGTCTGCGAGAAGAGGCATTGGCAGTCAAGATTGCACAAAATCATGTTGGGCATGTTGTAAAGTTTTCGATTCGAGAAGCCCTGGTTTGGATTAAAGATGTGCCGAACCACTTAACTCCACAACGCCAGGAAATCGCACGAGCGATCGTCAAGGAAATTCAGGAGCGTCTAGGCTTCTTAAACAACGTTGGTTTAGAATATTTGACACTATCACGTTCGAGTGGGACGCTTAGTGGTGGCGAGAGCCAGCGCATTCGATTGGCAAGTCAAATTGGCTCTGGTTTAACCGGTGTTTTGTATGTGTTGGATGAGCCATCTATTGGTCTTCATCAACGTGACAATGATCGGCTATTGATCACCCTGAAAAATCTTCGAGATCAGGGGAATACGGTAATTGTCGTTGAGCATGATGAGGAAGCTATTCGTGAGGCAGACTATGTTTTCGACATTGGCCCAGGTGCAGGGGTTCACGGTGGTCAGGTTGTCGCAAAAGGGCGACCAGAAGATATTGCTTCTGATCGGGCGTCTTTAACGGGGCAGTATTTGTCGGGCGCGCGCGAAATTGGAGTTCCGGTAAGTCGTCGTGAAGGCAATGGAAAAAAGGTTAGCGTGGTCAAAGCGACAGGTAATAATCTTAAAAAAATCACAGCTGAATTCCCCCTCGCCAAATTCGTGTGCGTTACCGGGGTCTCGGGTGGTGGTAAATCTACGCTCACCATAGAAACACTTTTTAAAACTGCGTCGATGCGGCTTAATGGGGCGCGGCAGACACCGGCGCCGTGTGAGACGATTAAGGGCCTCGAGTACCTTGATAAAGTGATCGACATTGACCAACGCCCAATTGGTCGCACACCCCGATCAAACCCGGCGACTTACACTGGTGCCTTTACGCCGATACGTGATTGGTTCTCTGGCTTGCCGGAAGCGAAGGCGCGAGGATACAAACCGGGACGATTTAGTTTCAACGTCAAGGGTGGTCGCTGTGAGGCGTGTCAGGGCGACGGTGTAATCAAGATCGAAATGCATTTTTTACCGGATGTGTATGTGGAATGTGAAACCTGCAAAGGCGCACGCTACAACCGTGAGACTTTAGAAATTCATTTCAAGGGTAAAAGCATCGCTGACGTCCTTGATATGACTGTTGAGGAAGCTCAAGGGTTCTTCAAGGCCGTTCCAAGTATTCGAGACAAAATGGATGCGTTAGCGCGAGTTGGACTAGGTTACATAAAGGTGGGGCAGCAAGCGACCACGCTTTCAGGTGGTGAAGCACAGCGGGTGAAACTTTCTAAAGAGCTGTCGAAAAGATCCACAGGACGCACTTTGTATATTTTGGACGAACCAACTACAGGTCTACACTTTGAAGACGTGCGTAAACTTCTCGAAGTGCTTCATGAACTGGTAGATCAGGGAAATACTGTTGTCGTAATTGAGCATAATTTGGATGTTGTTAAGACTGCTGACCACATCATAGATATCGGTCCAGAAGGTGGTGATGGTGGCGGTAGGATCGTTGCTGTGGGTACGCCAGAAGTGGTCGCTGAGGAGGCAAAGAGCTACACGGGACGATATTTAAAGGATATGCTAAATTCCAAGCGTGTCGCTGCGGAATGACCTTGCGGCCACTTCTTGGGGCAGTCGCTGTCGTACTTCACCAAGGACAGGTCCTAATGGTTCAGCGCGGGCGAGCGCCCGACAAAGGGCTCTGGGGGTTTCCGGGTGGCAAGGTTGAGTGGGGAGAAACCGTTTCCGAGGCTGTAGTACGGGAGTTGTGCGAAGAGACTGGAGTTGTCGCCCTAGCTGAAGATTTTTTAGGATCGCTGGATGTGATCAAGCGCGAAAACGGCATTGTGGCTCACCACTTTTATCTGGTTGGCATCCGATGCCAGTTTTTGTCGGGCGTGGTCAAACCGGGCGATGATGCAGCCGACGCTCGTTGGGTGCCGGTTTCGGCTGTGCAAAACCGGAAATTGACGCTTAGCGCGAATGTCGACACCCTTCTGCAACGGGCCTTGATGATTGATGTTTAAGTTCGACTTCGCTTTTCGAACCGTGGCAGCATAGCGCTGAAATCGGTGCCAAGTCCGTCTTCGTTTTCTACAAATTGTTGGTATAGCTTTGCCGCGGTGTGACCCATGGGCGTATCAGCCCCGACACTTTCCGCTGCCTGCTGTGACAGCCTTAAGTCTTTAAGCATCAACTCTGAGGCAAAGCCTGGTTTATAATCGTTGTCCGATGGGGCGTTGGGTCCGACGCCAGGCGCAGGGCAATAGGAGTTCATGGTCCAGCTGTAGCCAGATGAAGTGCTGACTACATCAAACATTTTTTGTCTATCCAATCCGAGTTTATCAGCCAATGCAAATGCCTCACATGTGGCAATCATGGTGACGCCAAGGATCATGTTGTTACAAATTTTTGCAGATTGACCCGCGCCAGACTCACCGCAATGCACAGCTTTTTGGCCCATGATATCAAAAAGTGGTTTTGCTTTAGCAAAGCCCTCAGCGCTACCGCCGGCCATAAAAGTTAGCGTGCCCGCCAAAGCTCCACCAACACCGCCTGAAACAGGGGCATCCACGGGTAGTACTCCGTTTTCCCTCGCATGATCCGCCACGATGCGGGCGCTTTCGACATCAACTGTTGAGCAATCAACAAAGGTTGACCCTGTAGACATGTTTGGAACGATTTCCTCTGCAACACTTCGAAGAATTTCTCCGTTTGGCAGCATAGTGATTACCACATCTGCTTCAATGGCTGCTTCAGCACTGCTTGCAGCCATGATCATGCCTTCGATGTTGACATCGACCGTATCAAAACCTGCAACGTTATGACCCGCAGCCGCAAGATTAACCGCCATGGGATGGCCCATATTACCGAGTCCAATGAATCCAATTTTCATGACTTAGTTTCCCTTTCCGAATGTGAGTGACGCCGCGCCAAGCGGCAAAAGCATCTGGCTGACCGCAATAGCGGGCAAGTCCCTGAGCTGATGCTTCCAATGCGGATTGCGATCTTTATCGATGATCTGCGCACGAATTCCTTCGAGAAAGTCGCCGTGTTCTATTGCGCGATAAGTAAATTGATATTCCTGAGCTAAAGCGGCGCGAAAATTATCCCGAAGGCGAACTCGATGTATAATCTCTAACGTACATCCCATAGAGAGCGGGGAGTTACGGGACAGTCTCTTAAGTGTATTTCTTGCAAAATCGCTGTTAGTAGCATCAAGAAGATTGACTATATCTGTAAGTGTTTCCCCAGAAAAAAATTCATTAATTTCAGATTCTTGCTTCGCGATCTCACTAAGTTTTGGGGGCTGCCGTGATTGATCTATCAGCGTCCAGTCTCCGGTGTTTTCTAATGAAGTGATGAGAGCAGGCCATGCCGTTTCTGGTATATAGTAATCAGCAAAGCCTGAGTAAATCGCGTCCTCTGCACGTAAGCGTGCCGCGGTCAGACCTAAAAATTCACCCAAACGGCCCGGGGCGTTAGCAAGGATATACGAGCCACCCACATCCGGCACTAGGCCGATACTGCATTCGGGCATGGAAATCTGACTGCTGTCACCGACGACGCGGTGAGACCCATGGCAACCCACACCAACACCACCACCCATGGTATATCCTTGCATGAAGGCCGCCACAGGTTTTGGGAACGCGAATATCTTAGCATTCATGCGGTATTCATCAGCCCAAAATTGTTGGCCATACAAGAAATTCCCTTTAGTGCCTGACTCGTAAAGCTCGGCAATATCTCCTCCGGCGCAAAAGGCCTTTTCGCCCTCGGCATCAATGACGACCATTTTGACGTCATCATCGATATTCCACTCATCAAGAGCACTTTCGATCGCAAGGCACATCTCGTAGCTCATGGCGTTTAACGCTTGTGGGCGATTAAAAGTGATGCGACCAGTTTTACCAATTTTGCGAATGCGGATGTCGCTCATGATGCCTCTGTTATCAATTGACGCGAGATGATTATCCGCATGATTTCATTGGTGCCTTCAAGAATCTGATGCACGCGAAGGTCGCGAACAATTTTCTCGATACCATAATCCGCGAGGTATCCGTAGCCACCATGTAGTTGCAGGCAGCCATTCGCTACTTCGAACGCGCTGTCGGTGACCATTAGCTTGGCCATTGCACAAAACTTGGTTGCGTCATGAGCTTCACTATCTAACTTCCATGCCGCCTGACGTAAGAATATGCGCGAAGCCTGCAGTTTGGTTTCAAATTCAGCTAATTTGAATTGCAAAGACTGGAACTGGTTGATGGTTTTGCCAAATGCCTTTCGTTCAGACATATATTGCAACGTCAGATCGAGAGCTTTTTGCGCACCTCCGAGGGCTGAAGCCGCTATATTTAAACGGCCACCGTCCAAACCCGCCATGGCGTAGGTAAAACCGTCGCCCTCCAAGCCGATTAAATTATCGGAGGGGATTTTGCAGTCGTCGAACTGCACTTGGGCAGTAGGTTGTGCCAGCCAGCCCATTTTTTTTTCTAGAGCTCCAAAGCTTAGGCCCTCGGCGTCGCTTTCCACAACCAAAGTCGAAATGCCTTTGGGACTGTCTTCGCCAGTTCTAACCATGGTGACGTAAGCATCTGAATAGGACGCACCTGAAATAAACGCCTTGGTACCGTTCAGTACAAAACCCTCATTTGTACGCGTCGCGCGGGTTTTAAGAGCCGCAGCATCCGACCCTGAACCAGGTTCTGTCAGGCAGTACGAAAAAATTTTATTCATGTTGCACAGATCAGGTAGCCATTTCTGCTTTGTTTCTGAAGATCCAAATTTGTCAATCATGCCGCCGCACATGTTGTGAATTGACAGAAAAGACCCAACAGAGGGGCAGGACATGGCCAAAGCCTCGAAGACAAGTGTCGCATCAAGGCGAGAAAGCCCAGATCCCCCAAATTCGTCTGAAACGTAGATTCCACCCAAGCCGAGTTCCGCGATCCGTGGCCAAAGCGTTTTTGGAATAGTACCAGCTAATTCCCAATCCTGAGCGAACGGTCCGATGTACTCCTCACCAAACCCTTTTGCCATATCAAAGATCAGGTTCTGTTCTTCGGTAAGTTCAAAGTTCACTAGGCGCCTCCCACAGAATTAAATGAACACACGTTAAATTATACAATCTTTGCATGATTGTGTCAGGGTGCATCTATTCAAAATCGTATTGAATTTTTATAGATCTGCATGAAACTCTTCCGTGAGGTGCTTAACAACAGCCCGCAGCGCTTGGTCGTGATCATAGCCTGCGTTAATAGACTCCGCATAAACAGCTCGTTGATGATCAGCGCTGTTCCCGTTGTTCACGATCGAGATAGTATTTTCGATCTCCTTGATACTCTCGAACGCTTCAGCATCTTCTTGCAGTAATTCGACCAGTTCTTGTAACAACTCATCTAAAGAGACAATTGTACGACGACCCCAATCGATCAATCCCTCGGAAACTCCATACCTTTGGGCACGCCACCTGTTTTCTTCAATTAGAAATCGATCGTAGAGTCGCCAGCGCTGATTTCGTTTGGCAAGACGCCATAGCATACGGCACAACGCCTGTGTGAGTGCGGCAATGGTCAACGTGGTCTCCAAACGTGGTGACACATCGCAAATACGAGACTCGATCGTGGGAAAGTGCGAAGATGGGCGCAAATCCCACCAAATTTTTGAAGCGTCTTTGATCACGCCAACGTCGGTCATTGCTTGAACAGATCGTTCATAAGTTGACCAACTGTCCATCTGAGGTGGAATTCCTGTGCGGGGTAGATTATCAAATACAGTCAAGCGATAACAAGCTAATCCAGTATCTTCCCCTTGCCAAAAGGGCGATGAGCAACTCAATGCGAGCAGGTGTGGAAGGAAGTAGCGTACCTGGTTCATAAGGTCGATGCGCTGATCTGCATCCTGTATGCCAACGTGTACATGCTGGCCACATATTAGCATGCGCCGCACAACCCCCCCCAAGTCGTTCCGCAGCGCGTTGTAGCGCTCTTTGTCTGTTTGGTGCTGGTCTCGCCAGTCAGAAAAAGGATGGCAGGAAGATGCAATTGGAGCGAGGTTGTGTTTCGCGGCTTCCTTGGCAACGGTTGATCGGAGCCGATGAAGATCTTTGCGGGCCTCGCCAACAGTGCGACATACCCGCGATCCAATTTCAATCTGACAATTTAGATACTCTGGCGCAAACTGACCCTGCAGCCGCTTAGAACATTCCTGCATTAAAGCTTCTGGGGCCGGCGCTAAGTCCAAACTGTCCAAATCGACGAGCAGGTACTCTTCTTCCACCCCAATTGTGAAATCTGGTTCAGTGAACGACATGTCGGACCTCTGCCATGAAACGCTCGAAGTTCAGCAGTATTACCCGATATTTTCAAGAGTGCGCGCGCAACTGTGCGAAATTCACTATTTAAATAGAGAAATTTTCAGAACTCAATCGTATTAGCGCCGTCAGTTTCTGACCGCAAAAAAGGGCGGTGCTCACCGCCCCCTTGCAAAGTGATAAAATGACCCGTTGATCAATCCATAGCTTTAAAATTAAACTCTCCACCCTCCTTGATTCCCGAGGGCCAGCGGGATGTGACGGTCTTGGTTCGCGAGTAAAACTTGAAGCTGTCTGGGCCGTGTTGGTTAAGATCGCCAAACATTGATTTTTTCCATCCGCCAAAGGTGTGATAAGCTAACGGTACTGGAACGGGAACGTTGATGCCTACCATGCCAATGTTAATACGATTGGCAAAATCCCGAGCCGTGTCACCATCGCGTGTGAAAATCGCAGTACCATTACCATATTCGTGATCCATGGCGAGACCGATGGCTTCCTCGTACGAGCCGGCGCGCACGGTTGAAACCACGGGCCCGAAGATTTCAGTTTTATAAATATCCATCTCCGGGGTCACGTTGTCGAATAAATGTGGACCTACAAAAAAGCCATTTTCGTACCCCTGTAGCGAAAAGTCTCGGTTATCGACCACCAGCTCTGCGCCCTGATCTATACCACTTTGAATCAGACCTAGAATACGATGTTTGGACTCAGCGGTGATAACAGGACCCATGTCGACATCATTACCAGCAGTGTAAGGACCAATTTTAAGTTTCTCAACGCGTGGGATCAGTGCTTTGATCAAACTATCAGCCGTTTCCTCACCAACAGGAACAGCAACTGATACGGCCATGCAGCGTTCGCCAGCGGCTCCAAAGCCTGCACCGACAATGGCGTCTGCGGCCTGTTCAATATCAGCATCAGGCATTACGATTAAATGGTTTTTAGCACCGCCAAAGCACTGCGCGCGCTTACCGTTAGCTGTGGCGCGAGAATAAATATATTGTGCGATTGGGGTTGAACCGACAAAAGAAACTCCTTGGATGATTTCGCTGTCTAGAATTGCGTCAACGGCCTCTTTGTCTCCGTTTACAACTTGAAAAACACCCTTTGGGAGCCCTGCTTCGACAAACAGTTCTGCCAGCATTAACGGTACGGATGGGTCGCGCTCAGACGGCTTGAGAACAACAGCGTTGCCGCAGGCGAGAGCTGGGCCAACGTGCCAAAGGGGCATCATTGCTGGAAAATTAAATGGCATAATTGAACCAACTACACCTAGCGGCTGTCGCATTGAGTACATGTCAATTCCTGGGCCAGCGCTATCTGTATACTCACCTTTCAGCATCTGTGGGGCACCAATGCAATATTCTATTACCTCCAAACCGCGTTGCAAATCGCCTTTTGCGTCTGGGAACGTTTTACCGTGCTCTTTGCTTAACGCTTCGGCAAGTTTATCCATATCGCGGTTCATTAGTCCGACCATGGCCATCATAACACGTGCGCGCCGCTGTGGGTTCATGGCTCCCCATTTTGGCTGCGCTTCTGCCGCCTGCTCAATCGCGGCAGCAGTTTCGTCAGCTGATGCCATTGGGCATCTGGACTGAACCTCGCCGGTTGCAGGATTAAACACGTCAGAAAAGCGCCCTGACCTGCCTTTCACATAGGTGCCGCCTAGGAAGTGATTCAATTCTTGCATGGGATGCTCCTTAAAATTTTGTACACTTTAGACTTGCAAAAAAAGACTGAAAAGAGGCAAAATTTCAAAATAGTATTGCATTTTTGCAAAGGAAAAGGGCTATGGAACCCCATTGGGATGACCTAAGAGTGTTTTTAGCGGTAGCACGTGAGGAAAGCCTCTCCGCTGCGGGGCGTCGTTTAAACTTTGACCCAGCGACTGTAGGTCGCCGTGTAGCACGGCTAGAGAGCACTTATGAAACAACATTATTTATCAAGTCGCCTACAGGCTATGCATTAACCGATGTGGGGCAGCGATTAATGTCGCATGCGGTCAGGGTCGAACAATCACTGTTAGATGCAACCGAAGAAATGATTGGCCAGACCTCTGGGTTGACTGGTCAAATTCGGATTGGTGCTCCTGATGGCTCTGCGAATTATCTTCTGCCGCAAGTTTGCGCAAACATCGCAGCGGACAATCCAGATCTAGAAATTCAAATTGTGGCGCTACCTCGTGTGTTCAGCCTTTCGAGACGAGAAGCGGATATGGTTGTCGCTGTAAGTCCGCCAACTGCCGGTCGTCTGACCGTACAAAAAATCACTGATTACAAGCTTCATCTTGCGGCGCATCGTCGATACCTGCGTCAACATTCGCCGATCAAAAAGCTTGAGGACCTGAAAAACCATAATATTATTGGGTACGTACAAGATATGATTTTTGACAAAGAATTAGACTATCTGAATGAAATTGGTGTCAGAAAAATTAATCTTTCGTCCAACTCGGTGTCTGTACAAATTAATTGCGTGCGGGCGGAGGGCGGACTGGGAATTGTACATGACTTTGCTATTCCGTTCATGCGCGGAGTTCGCAAGATTTTACCTAATGAGGTTAATCTGACACGAAGTTTTTATCTGGTGCGACACGCAGATGATCGACGGCATGAAAAAATGAACCGATTTTCGGAAGCCTTGTGTGAAGGCATGCGTCATGAAGTCGCCCGTCTAGAAGCGTTATCTTGACAAAATCTCATCTAGCGACAACCATTTACGGATAGATCAGTCTTTTTGGAGGGTTATCAATGTTGGTTCATCAAATTCTCAAATCAAAAGACTCCGAGGGTGTTTTATCGGTGAAGCCGACTACCTTGGTATCTGATGCAGTGAAAATCCTTGCGAACGAGGGCATCGGAACTGTGATTGTTTCGCAGGATGGTGAAGTGCCTGTGGGTATTTTATCAGAACGAGATATCGTTCGAGAGTTGGCCCAATCTGGCGTTGACTGTATGTCAAATCCCGTTGATTCATACATGACAGCGAAACTAATTACGTGCGGCCAAAACGATGATGCAGTTGCGGTCTTAGAAAAGATGACAAAGGGTAGGTTCCGTCACATGCCCGTCATAGAAGACAACAAGCTAGTTGGAATGATTTCGCTTGGCGACGTGGTTAAAGCGCGTTTGAGCGAGTTAGCCATGGAAAACGACGCACTTGAAGGCATGATTATGGGACATTGACGGGCTACTTCCGTTTACCCGTAGTAATACACAATCTTAGTCGACCACTTGCTTTCTAGACAGCAATCGCGTTGCGTTCGCGTTGAGAGAAATTGGAGAATTTGGCATGCTAACTGCGCTATACCCAGGCACATTTGATCCGATCACTCTCGGACACGTCGATATCATTCGCCGCGCCGCTGTATTAGCGGATCGGCTAGTAATCGGTGTCGCGATTAATAGAGACAAGGGGCCAATGTTTAGCCTTGAGGAACGCGTAGCCATGATTGAGGCGGAATGTGCTTTACTTTCCTCAGCAACTGAAACGGAGATTGTGGCACATCCATTTGAAAACCTTTTGATCGATTGTGCCAAGGACGTTGGTGCACAGATCATTGTGCGTGGATTGCGTGCGGTTACTGATTTTGAATATGAATATCAGATGGTTGGCATGAACCGAGCATTAGACGATAAAGTTGAAACTGTATTTCTTATGGCGGATTTGCAACATCAAGCGATCGCATCCAAGCTGGTTAAAGAAATTGCACGTTTGGATGGCGACGTGTCAAAATTTGTTACACCTCGAGTGAGGAAAGCTCTTCTGAGCCGTTTGGGAAAACCCTGAGGCAGTCTTCTGGTGTTTACTTCGGTCACTGCTCAGAAGGTGTCGGGCGTTACTCTTAAAAATTTAGAAATCTAATTTTATTCTGGCATCCTCGACTAACGCCTAATTTTATAGAATTAGTGTAACTTTAAGCAGTTGGTTCGACTGCGATGCTATGTGTTTGGTGAGCCTGAGCTCCACTTGGCTAGACCACCGAGGATTGAATCTTTCGGCTTATGGTCTTGCAAGTGTGCAATCACCACGCCAAATTAAAATGGGGGAAAGTTAGTGGAGAACAGAGAATGAGTGGTTTGCTGGCATTGTTGGATGACGTGGCAGGTATAGCCAAAGTTGCCGCTGCATCAATTGATGACGTCGCGGTGGGAGCAGCCAAAGCAAGTGCCAAGGCCGCCGGCGCGGTAATAGACGACGCCGCAGTAACCCCCAAATATTTACACGGATTTGAAGCGAAGCGGGAATTGCCGATTATCTGGAAAATCGCCAAGGGTTCAGTAAAGAACAAATTGTTAATCTTACTGCCTGTAGCACTAATTCTTGCCAATTTTGCGCCTTGGTTAATACCGCCTCTTTTGATGTTGGGTGGTGCTTATCTTTGTTTTGAGGGAGCGGAAAAGGTTTACCACACTGTGGTACCTCATAATGCCCACAATGTGCGTGTTGAGGTATCTGTGGGTGACTCAGCACATCTGGAGGAAAAAAAAGCGTCTGGGGCGATCAAGACTGATTTCATTCTCTCAGCCGAGATCATGACCATTATCTTGTCTGGTATTCCGGATACGAATTTTTGGATGGAGGCCTCAACGCTTGCCGTGGCTGGTGTTGTTATCACGGTGGCAGTATATGGCTCAGTCGCCCTCATTGTTAAGATGGATGACCTCGGATTGTTAATGTATGCAAATAGCGATTGGTTTATGGTGCGTGCAGTCGGTCGCGCATTGGTCCGAGGTATGCCATATTTCATGAAATTGCTAACAATCGTCGGTACCGCAGCGATGCTTTGGGTTGGTGGATCCATTGTTATTCATGGTTTGGAGGAACTTGGCTTTGGATGGTTAGGACATTACGGACATGACTTGGCTTTTGCCTTGGGTCGCTCAGTGCCTGCCGATTTTAGTGGAATTATAGAATGGACTACCAAGGCGACCACTGATGGAGTTTTAGGTCTGACTTTGGGACTTGTGCTGATCCCTGTGGCTCAAAAGGTAATAATACCAATCGTTGACATATTTAGTGGTAAAAATGGAAAACACTGAACGATGGTTGATCTTTATTAAAAAAATTACTTTATGATTGATTACGAATACTTTGGATATTTTTTCATATAATAACCTATCAGTTTTCCAAATTAATAGTCTTAAAAGTAAGCTGGCTGCTGCAATTTCTTTCCATATTATACTCCTTGGCTATAAAAAAATATTATTTTTTAAAATGATAAGCGCATTAGTAAACATTATACTGTCGTAAACTTATGTTTCATTTGTACTTTGTACTTTGTACTTTGTACTTTGTACTTTGTACTTTGTACTGAATTTAGATTTCGGCTTTTTGCGAGAATTTTCAATATTTCCGCGGTCGGCTTGTTCCGCGAGCAATAGCGATACCAAATCGAAAGAAAACTTTCCTCGTACCAGTCAACTCTCTTAGAGATATCTCCAAAACAATTCTTTTTAAAGTGCGCTATTTTTACTTCCCATCCTATCATTTTTGTTACTGCAGGTCGTAATTATTACATGTGACTAACTCTATATTTATTTTTCTTTAGTATGAAGTAATGGTAAGGTAGCGCAAGATTTGGGTTTTATATTTTGGGGAAAATTATATTGAGTGCTAATCGGCGATGTTTAAGTAAGAGATCGTCTGGAGGTGGAAAAGTAACAGATGACACAGCCATTAATAAAGCACCCAGCATCTCCTAGGGAATGCGTAATTGAAGTTTCTGTGTTCGCCAGAGAAACTTCTGAAACGACTTTCCAGATAGATCAAAACGACAAAATACCGCCGGTGAAACCGGCGGCTATGTTCTCATAATGCGGTAGATGAACTTAAAGCAGTGCTTTGACTTTGTTAGCCACATTTTCTGCGGTTATACCAAACTTTTCAAATAACTGACCAGCTGGAGCTGAGGCACCGAAGCTATCCATGCCGACAAAATCTGATTTTCCGGGACGCGCACGTTCACCTAAAAGCCATTGATCCCAACCCTGACGCACGGCAGCTTCAATGCCGACACGCACAGCAGCGCCGGCTGGCAAGACCTTGCGACGATAGGCTTCATCCTGTTTTGCGAAGAGTTCCATGCAGGGCATCGAAACAACGCGTGTGCCGATTCCACTTGCCTCAAGTAACGCTTTAGCTTCCATCGCGATGGCGACTTCTGAGCCGGTTCCTATCAAGATAGCCTGACGCTTACCTTCGGCCTCAGCGATGACGTATGCACCACAAGACGTTAAGTTTTTCATTCTGTGTTTGGTTCGGACTGTTGGTAGGTTTTGTCGTGTAAGTACTAAAACAGAGGGAGTGCTCTTACTGCTTAAAGCGAGTTCCCAAGCTTCCGCTGTCTCGACGGTGTCAGCAGGGCGGAACACGAGAGTGTTGGGAGTAGACCGACATATTGCTAAGTGTTCAACCGGCTGGTGTGTGGGGCCATCTTCCCCAACGCCGATCGAGTCATGTGTCATAACAAATACCGTCGGTATCTTGCTAAGCGCTGCCAAACGCATGGCAGGACGAGCATAATCTGTAAAACAGAAGAAGGTACCGCCGTAAGGGCGCACACCGCCATGAAGAGCCATGCCATTCATAGCTGAGGCCATACCGTGTTCGCGGATTCCCCAATAGACATAGCGGCCTTTACGATTATTTGTATCAAATATACCGAGGTCATCAGTCTTTGTATTATTCGAACCAGTAAGGTCCGCTGAACCGCCAACAGTTTCGGGCATTATCGGATTGATTGCTGCGAGCGCCATCTCAGATGATTTGCGCGTAGCTATTGTGGGCAAATTTTCGGAGATTTGTTTTTTGAGGGTTTTAACGACCGCTGATAGCTTTTTCGGTGCGTCTAAAGCTAACGCGCGGTTAAAACGATCCTGCTTTTGCTTCGACGCTTGAGAAAAACGGGTTACCCAAGCTTCGCGATCAGCTGAACCGCGTTTGCCTGCAGCCTCCCACCATGCTTTGACGTCAGCAGGTACTTCGAATGCCATGTTTGGCCAGCCATAACCTGCTTTGGTCGTTGCTAGCTGATCTTTGTCCGTTAATGCACCGTGACCCTTCGAAGTGTCCTGGGCGGCGTGACCAATCGCAATGTGTGTTTTACACGCAATCATTGACGGCTTTTTGGTTCTCTTTGCGGTTGTGATCGCGTAATCGATGGCTTCTGGGTCATGACCGTCAACTTCTTGAACATGCCAATCTGATGCTTTGAAGCGTTTGATCTGATCGGTTCGATCAGAAAGTTCAACTGTACCGTCGATCGTGATGTTGTTGTTATCCCAAAACACTATCAGGTTTCCCAGCTTGTGACGGCCGGCTAGGGCTATAGCTTCTTGGCTGATACCTTCCATTAGGCAGCCATCACCAGCGATCACGTAGGTGTTGTGATCAACAATCTTCCGGCCATACTGAGCACGCTGAATTTCCTCTGCCATCGCAAAACCCACCGCATTTGCGATGCCTTGCCCAAGTGGTCCGGTCGTGGTTTCTACGGCATCGATCAGGAAATTTTCTGGGTGACCGGCTGTGAGTGCTCCAAGTTGACGAAAGTTTTTGAGCTGCTCAAGAGTAACCTGCTTATCGCCCATCAGATACAGAAGCGAATAAATCAACATTGAGCCATGTCCTGCAGACAAGATGAACCGATCGCGGTCTGGCCATAATGGGTTGTCTACGTCGAATTTCATATGTTTGCTGAAAAGGATCGTAGCCACGTCTGCCATGCCCATCGGCATGCCAGAATGTCCAGAATTGGCGCCAGCTACGCCATCTAAGGTCAAGGCTCGGATTGCAGTGGCCTGCATCCAATGTTCGGGGTTCTTTTCACGGAGGGCAGCGATATCCACTGGGTTGGTTCCTATAGTTTGGAAATCGGGTCGCAGTTTGAATAACAGCCTTGTGCTGAAGTGCAAGCAGTACCACAAGTGCAGTAGAAAATTGATCAATTTATCTGGGGGCGCTTTTTCCAAGGGCATTGGGTAATATTAACAAAAGCCTTTAGGCAGCCGATTCGCGTACACCCTTTAAAGAAAGACAACGGGTGGCTATTTGGTTGTGGGGCTAATACGAGGACGAGGTAATATGAGTGATATCAGCGATCTCGAAAACAGGATCAGCGCTGCGATGGACCGAATTAGTCGGGGATTGGAAGCGCTTGAAGGTGCGACTTCCACAGAGAACTCCGAGGAGTCGGAGGCTGAGAAACTTAAACAATCCTTGGCAGACGAACGTCTTGCGGGTGCACAGCTGGAAGAGCGCGTGAAATCGCTTTCTGAAAAACAGGAAACGCTCGAAGCCAACTTAGCCAATGCAAAAGCAAAGATCGAAGCTGAGAAGGCGGCTTTGGGTAAGATGACATCTGAGCGAGATGCTGCTCGGGCGGATTATGAGGCGTACGCGGCGCGCGCCTCTGCGGAGGAAGAAAAGGCGACAGAACTAACTGAAGGCACTAACGGAGTTCCAGTAGCCTCAGATCAAGAGACAAGAGCTAAGCCAGAAGTGTTGGCTGAATTGGCGCGACGACTAAAGCGCATGCGGGGTATGTCGAAAAACTTGCGGGAGAATAATAATCGGCTACGTGAGGCTGCTAGCAAAGGAATAACTGATCCCGAGCTGATCAACGTATCAATGCGTGTTGAACTTGAAAATATGAAAGCTTGGCGCGAGACTGATCTTTTGGAAACTGAAGCCATCCTTGCTGAGCTGCGACCAATGTTGAACGTGCAGATACGGGATGCTGGCGACGACATTGAACCGATAGGAGAAGCATAAATGCCGGAGGTGGAGATCGAAATTGGTAGCCGTGTTTTTGAGGTTGCCTGTCAGGATGGTGAGCAGCATTTTTTGCAAACCGCTGCTAAAATGCTGGATGAAGAAGCCAAAGCTCTGATTGAGCAAACCGGCCGAATTCCTGAAGTAAGAATGCTGTTGATGGCGGGCCTGATGTTGGCAGACAGGACTGCCGGCGTAGAAGACAAGTTACGTGATCTTGAAGCGCGGCTATCCACACAGGAACAGGAGTTAACTGCTCTGCGCGAAGCGCCGGCTCCAAAACCACTGAAAATTGAAGTTCCAACTATTCCAAACGAAATTAAAGAGACTTTGGCAGAACTTGCTGCCCGTGCTGAGGCCCTCGCAGCGGAAGTTGAGGAAAAGACTAGCAGCTAAGCCAAAAAAATGGGGGAGCCAGGGGTTTAGACCAAGGCCTCTAAAGATCACCCGTTGGCTTCGCGGATCCGGTCCGCGGCCTCTTTGTCGTAACCGACACCATTTTCCTTGAATAATGTATCCAGCTCTCCCGACAAGGTCATTTCTGTGATGATGTCACATCCACCCACGAATTCACCTTTGACGTAGAGTTGGGGAATGGTAGGCCAATCAGAGTACTCCTTGATGCCTTGGCGGATCATATCGTCTGCAAGGACGTTTACATCAGCAAAATCGACGCCCATGTAATTTAAAACACCGGCTACACGGCTTGAAAAGCCACACTGCGGCATTTCTTTTGTACCCTTCATGTACAGCACTACATCATTGTCTTTTACGGTTGTTTCGATTTGGCTCTTTGCATCGCTCATTACTTGCATTCCTAATGTTTGTTGTGCGCCTAGTCCTTTGGGCAGTCTTTAATCCATTTGTCCCAACGCATTCGGTCATTTTTTGTTTTATCTAACTGATGTTGTACTAAACAACTCCATCTTGATTTCCTGTTTCGCATTTTGTTAAGCAGAAATAAATTTCCCACAGTTCTTATGCTCATGATTTTGTCAAAGCAACCGACCTTTCAAGTGACGCAAGTTTGGCTTTGACGCTTTCAAAGAGCTGTCTCAGTGCCTGCTAGAATTCTCTGCAGTGAAAACAGCGGTAACAACCAACAGATGTGAAAAATTTAAAACAGCCACAGTAAGACGTCCATTAATCGGGTGCTTTGGTTGTAAGCCCAAGTGCGTGAATTTCACCATTGGCTCCATCCATCTTGCCCCTGAGCGCCGACATCACCGCACGTTGTTGTTGTACCCTATTTTTTCCGCGAAAACTTTCGTCGACCACTTCTGCCGAAAAATGCACGCCGTCATCCCCGACAACAGTGATCAAAGCGTCCGGAAAGCTTTCGCGGATCAGGGTTTCTATATCAGAAGCGAGAATGGCCATAGTTGTTTTTCCTTGTCAGCACACGATTTGAATTTAGGACTGAGAGAGGGCGGGTGCAAGGCGCCGTCGAAGTAATCTGACAGAACGTAACTTAGTGGGACTGCCTCTCTCTCTGCAAAACTAATTTGCTGTGCATCACGACAGCACCAGGCACAAAATTCTTCGCGGTTGTTTTGACACCGACCCCAAAATATTTCGAAATGTCTGCAAAGCGTGTTGGTCGAGTTACAGATGATCGAGACAAGAGCCAGTTTGTTAGAGAACGAAGCTTTTAAAGGCTTAACCAGTAGAGTTTGCCTCTGGCACAAAGGTGCCGTTCGAATTAGTGAGCAACGAAGGGCTGCTCCGAGCCCGAAGCAAACGCTCGCGGACACCGCCGTGAATGCTGAAATGCTCCCACAGCCGTCTTTGCCACGATTGCAGCAAAAGTCGGATTTGTTCGCGGAGCTATCATTAAGGTACAGTCCAGTGAACGACCGCAATGAGCTACCGATTCAACCGATCGACGCAACACACTCTTCAAACTTCTCTGCTGGTGAGTGATAGTTCAAGGTCATTCTCGGCCGTGCGATGAGTTCCCAGGCAACGGCGTTAAGATGCTCTTGGCTATGGATGAAAAGATCGGTGCCCCACGTTCCAAAAGTTGTTGCACTGAGCTAACGGCGCGGGCTGGTAATGCGCTCGACTTGACCTGACGTTGGTTTCGCACAATCATTCTCAGCGACAATTTTGGGCGAAAACCCAACTGAATAAGGGAATAGTGATGCCACCGAGTATAGCACCCAGTTTTTCCAAACCGGTTCATAAAGTCGCGAAAGGCGACACGCTGAGCGGGATTTCGAAAAGGTACGGCCACAAACACTGGAAAGACGTTTGGGACGCCAAAGAAAACAAGGCTATCGTCAGCAAACGCAAAGAGCCTAGATCCATCCAGTCGGGCGACACGATCATCATTCCGTTCACGGCAAAAGAGATCTCGGTCATGACGCAACTGGCGATCGAGTATCAGGAAGCCGTGATGTGGGAAAGCCAACTTATCGCAGAATTGGATGACAGAAAAAAGAAATATGAACGCACGATCAAAGGCCTCGAGAACACTGTAAAGTCCAGCACTAAGCTGCACAAAGCTCTTGTTGGCGAACTGAAGAAGGCTGCTGCGGGGGCTAAGAAGTGGGGCCAAGGCGTTGATAGGGCCGCGTTCGTCATCAACATGAATCGTGCCCTGGCCAAAATGACTGCCAAAGGCTACAAAGCGATGGCAATGGAAGGCGACGAGCTGGTCAAAGCTAACAAGGAAATGCTAAATTCCTCGCTGAAGTTTGCAAGTGGCCCCTTGAAAAAGCCTGTTGCCAAAGGTGTGGGGGGGCATCTGACGGACGCAAACAACAATTACAACATGGCTGGCGCTGCGGTGGGCATCGTACTAAAAAGCTACGTCAAAATGACGTCTCCAACATTTTGGGCTTGGACGTATTTGCGCCTGCAGGAGGGTGACAGTTGGTCCGATGCGGTTACCTATGACTTTCAGAAGGACTGTGCCAACAAGATTGCCGGGTTGGAACGCGATCAAGCGGCGAAGGTGCGCAAACTCAAGCTGCAGATCGGTCAGTTCAAAAAGCTGATTGCCTCCGCGGCCAAAGAACGGGCCACGGCGGTCAAACGCAAACAAGAGGCTGAAGCGCATCTGGCCTATATGGAGAAGGTTATCGCAGACTAGGTGTGCTGTCTGGCTGAGAAGATCATTTTGAATCCTCAGGCGGTAACGGCGTGTTTTGCCGGAGGCTGACGTATTTGCCAGCGCAGCGAATTCACACTTTGTCCCGCACAGCAGACGTTCGTACAACCTGTAGCGAACAGCCACTTTCCACCAATATTAATTGGTCACAACAGAAGGTCACCAACGCCCATTACAGACATTTTCAAATATTAACACGCTCGAAGAGCATTGTTTTTTTAGTGCGGTTAAAACCTAACGATACCATAGGCTTTCGTGCCAATTTTGATGTTGTTGCGCCGGTTGCTCTCCAAGCTTTTTTGTCTCCTATGACGAGTAGGTTGCTATTAACCGGACGGCTGTGGTTCTCAATTTTGGCAGATAAACAGGTGGGGTATGTCTTAGGACTGTCGTTTGGATAACTCATAAAAATGAGCCATAAAGCAGTACGGGCGATTGGAAAAAGAGGTTATTAACTGCAGGATGCGTGAGTCCTAGATTCAGTTTCTTGATCAGCTTCGAACAGAGGATCCTCGGCGCGATAGGTTTCTTGCGTAGTTCATTGGAAACTTCAAGCCACAGCTTCGGCAAAGGCGTTTCGAAAAGTATTTCGAAGCTCCTCCAACGATGCTTCGACGTTACCAAACCGAACAGTGCTGCCAGTAAACTTTCCAATTGTTGCGATGGGAACACTAGCTTTAACGGCTGCTATCATAAGAGATTCCGCCTGATCAAAGCTACAAGCTATTAGATAGCGCGCTTGGTCTTCGCCGAACAGGGTTGGGGTGTCCTCGGTGTCGAGATGGAGTCCCAAGTTCGCAGCCTCCGCCATTTCAAAGGCTGCAAGTGCCAATCCGCCATCTGCGAGATCGGTACATGCCTCAATTAATTCGCGATTATCGCGGATAAATTCACCGTTGCGCCGCTCTATTTCTAAATCAACGGCGGGAGCGTCGCCGTCTTCTCGATTAAAGACTTCGGCCAATAGTGCAGACTGTCCAAGGTGCCCCGCTGTTTCCCCTATGAGCACTGCCAGAAATCCGTCCCGTGCGCTTCCGTTGATAGGCGCCTCATCTGCTGCAATCAATCCGATAGCTCCAATGGTAGGTGTGGGTAGGATACCGTTCCCATCAGTTTCGTTGTAAAGTGAAACGTTTCCAGAGACGATAGGCATATCGAGAGCAGTCACAGCAGCGCCAATACCCTTGATCGCACCGACCAATTGCCCCATTATCTCAGGCTTCTCAGGATTCCCAAAATTAAGGTTGTCGGTAGTTGCGAGTGGCCTTGCACCAACAGCGGACAGATTGCGAAATGCTTCGGCGACCGCCTGTTTACCACCCTCTGAAGGGTTGGCCTTGACGTAACGCGGCGTTACATCGCTGGTAAATGCAAGCTTTTTTTCGGTGCCATGCACACGCAAAATTCCAGCGCCATTGCCCGGAAGGCGAACACCATCTGCCATTACCATCGTGTCATACTGTTCATAGACCCATTGTTTGCCTGCGTAATTCGGTGACGCAAGCAGTGCGCGTAGCCCGTCGATAGCGTCGATCTGCGGGACGTCAGCCAATTTATCGGCAGTTGGCGTTTCCACCCACGGACGATCATATTCGGGCGCGGTGGAGGCGAGTTTTGAAAGTGGAAGGTCAGCCACTATCTTCTCATTGTGCAAGATAAGGAATTTGTCTTCGGCAATTGTTTCACCTACGATAGCGAAATCAAGATCCCACTTCTCAAATACAGCACGTGCTTCAGACTCTTTTTCTGGCTTTAGAACCATGAGCATGCGTTCCTGAGACTCGGAAAGCATCATTTCATACGCAGTCATGTTTTCTTCGCGCTGTGGCACATCATTGAGTTCGAGCTTGATACCCAACCCACCTTTGTCGCCCATTTCAACCGCAGAGCAGGTGAGGCCAGCTGCACCCATGTCCTGAATGGAAATCACGGCACCAGTTTGCATCAACTCGAGTGTCGCTTCCATGAGGCGTTTTTCTGTGAAAGGATCTCCAACTTGAACCGTGGGGCGCTTTTCTTCGATGCTTTCGTCAAATTCTGCTGATGCCATTGTTGCGCCACCCACACCGTCGCGCCCGGTCTTCGCCCCAAGATAAACTACGGGCATGCCGATCCCAGACGCTGCAGAATAGAAAATATTGTTGGTCTTAGCTAGACCTGCGGCAAAAGCATTTACTAGGCAGTTTCCATTATACGCGGCGTGAAAGCGCACTTCACCGCCAACCGTTGGCACGCCGAAGCAATTGCCGTAGCCTCCAATGCCCTCCACTACGCCATTCACCAGCTGGCGTGTCTTTGGGTGGCTGGGCTCGCCAAAGCTGAGTGAGTTCATCGCTGCAATGGGCCGCGCACCCATTGTGAATACATCGCGAAGAATACCACCAACTCCAGTCGCCGCACCTTGATACGGTTCAATATAAGATGGGTGATTGTGGCTTTCCATTTTGAAAACGACAGCATCGCCATCTCCAATATCAACTATACCAGCATTTTCCCCGGGACCGCAGATCACTTGGGGTCCTTCGGTGGGCAAAGTGCGAAGCCACTTTTTTGAAGATTTGTAGGAACAATGTTCGTTCCACATTGCTGAAAAAATTCCAAGCTCAGTAAAATTGGGGTCTCGGTTGATTATACGAACGATCTCAGCATACTCAGCAGGTGTAAGCCCGTGAGCGGCTATGATCTCGGAGGTGATAGTCGGTTCCTGCATAACAGTCGATTCCCCAAAGTCTCGCTACGGGCATTCCATAAGCTAAACGGTGTTGGTGGGGAAGGGGGCGCAGGCGCGCGCCCATCTTCTGAAAGTCTGTTAATCGGGACCTTTTGGCGCTTTAGTCGGACCCTGCTCTTGCTGTTGTAGCGCGGCCGCCGCGGCACCAGCTGTCAGCGCTGCCTTTTCAGCGTCGGACATTTCTCCTACTGCTTCGGTTTTAGGCAAAGCTACGCGAACCTCTCTACGGGCAAAGTCGATGTCATTTTCCGCAAAGGCTGCTTTGACTTTGTTGTAGATTTCTTTTCTGATCGTGAATTGCTTTCCAGGCTTGGCCATAAACTTACCTCGCACAATCATGCCGACATCGTCGAAGTCAAAAACTCCCTGAGACTTGAAGGGTTGTAGGAAGTCTTCTTTAAACAGGTCGTCCTGAAGCATTTCTTGACCGATTTTTTTGAAAAGCTTCTTCACCTTGTTTGGGTCCGTATCAAAAGGCACGGTAAATTTCAGTTTCATTATGACCCAGTCGCGGGAGTAGTTTGTCAACTTTGGAATCTCTCCATACGGGATCGTGTGTACTGGACCGCGGTGGTGACGCAATTGCATGGATCGTATTGATATTTTTTCGACAGCGCCCATCGTGCCATCAATCTCGACATATTCACCAGTTCGGAATGCATCATCTACTAAGAAAAAAATGCCTGATACCACATCGCCCACCAGTTTTTGTGCGCCGAAACCAATGGCTAAACCAGCGATTCCCGCACCTGCCAAAAGCGGCGTGATATCGACTCCCAGATTACCAATCGCCAGAAGGCCGAAGATCACAATGATTGTGGTTTGTGCCGAAACCAGCGCTAAAGGCAAAACGGTGGATAGACGGGATCCACCGCCGCCGCCCATTTCATTGTCAGCGTCTTCTTTCGACATGCCAAGCGCTGTAAATTCTGCTGCTAGGCGACGGTTGATCCACAAGGATACACCCTCATACGCAACATAGCCAACGATTGCAGTCATTGCGAAACTAAACAAGTTGTCGGCGATACCACCGCGATCTTGCAAAAGGCCGAGTAGGCTAAAATCCCAAGCTCTTGCAATCAGAGACAGTATAAACCCAAGGGCAATCACACGGCCGGTACGCACGTAGCTTCGTTTAGTTGCATAATAGGCCTGTTCGGCTATTGGGCCTTCACCCTGCATTGGGGGCACCAGATGCTTGACCAATCCGCGAATTCCGCTGTCAATTACAGGTGTAATTAGCAACAAGAACATCGTGGTGTAGTGCGCGCCCTTATAAATTTGTTCTAATTGACCCAGCCCTGCCAACGTCGAGACCAACGCCCAAGTGCTGGCGGCGACAGCGATCCCAAAGTATGGGTAAGCGCGTGCCACAATTTCATCGAATCTAGTGTTGTCTGTGTCTGTGCCACGCATCATTTCAGAGAGGCCATCGCGAGCAAACCAGAAGACGTAGGCGATATAAATGTAAACGCCAGAGTCCAACCAGAAGGCTATCAAAGTTTCACCCGGGAGAATTCCATTCGCGAAGTTGAAGTTGGCCAGGAAAAAAGTGACGCCCCCCAACAGTACTATTCCAATGAGATGACGATGAATAAATCGGGCCCAGTGGTCACTTACATTTACTAGTCGCAGATCCGCACGATGGGGCGCCATTAGAAAACGAGAGAATGCGCCGGCAAGACGTGGCATCCAGATGAGATAACTTACAAATGGAGCTGCGAACATGATCTGTTGTGGACTTAAGACTAAACGCCCTATTACGCGTAACACGATGTAAAACACCACTAGCCCAAAAATTTCCCTGAGGAAACGTTTTAGAAGGAATACAACAGCTTCCCGAAGGCCTTCGGATGATCCAGTATTTTCAGGGTTTTTAGTCCGGACAAGCCACTTTTTAACGGCATATTCCACGGCGAAAGCGACAGCCAGCAAGAGGGCGATCAGACTAAGCATTTTGACGACACCATTATTGCCGCCATATGCCTCAGAGAAATTTTTGTACGCTTTGACCTGTGTGGAGAGCAAAACAGGAAGTTTCTTAAACGCATTTGTTGTTGGAGTAATGAGTGCGTTCCACAAATTTGCGATACGATCCAGCCCGGACAGCATTTCGGCTTTTTTTCCCTCAGCCACTGCAACAGAGTCGAGACGTTGCAATAGAAAATCGCGCACCTCGTCATCCGACATACGGGCAACCATCGCGTTGATTGCGTCGGGTGTCATTTCTTCGGGTATCGGCGCGGCCTCTGCATCGGCTGAATTTGCACCCATACCAGGCAGCATCGTCTGTGCCTGAATGGAGCCCGGAGTTGCCCCAGCAATTATCGCTGCAACCGCAATAACCCAAAATAATCTAAACATGTAATGTCCCTGCTCGTTGTTAGCATTCAGACCTTACCAAGGTTTTGCGAAAATGCATGTAAATTTTAAGGTTAAGCGTTTCATTTCGCGCAGGCAGCACGGTTCAATGCATGATGAGCGTTAAGAAAAAAAAGGCCGAGCATAAGCTCGGCCGAAGTCCAACAGGGAGGTATGAAGGCGGCCACAGGGAGTGTAGCCGTCGCCTCATATGACATGAGTATTATCTTAATTTTTCACACGCAAGAAAAATATGCTGCAGATGCAGCATGGCCGCTATGTGCTGTTGGTATGGCTCAAGGATTTCCTTTATTTGCCAATAACCTACGATGAGTTATGATCTCTTCTTGCACAAAGTCTCGAAAGGCGGAAATGCGTTTCGAAGAACGCAATTCCTCCGGGTAAGCAAGAAATACAGGAACTTCAGCGGATTCTAAGTCCGGCAGAACTCTCACTAAACCTGGAAAATCTTGAACCACGTAGTCAGGCAGCACGCCAATACCAAGATTGTGTAAAACGGCTTGAGCGACGCCAAAATAGTTATTGACGTAAAGAAGCGATAACACTTCGTCGGAGAGTAGGCTTTGAACAAAGCTGGCGCCAGCGCCAACCTGCTCAGAGGTGATATTTTGACAGATCAGTCGATGCTCTCGAAGGTTACTTAACTCATTAATTTCACCGTGGCTTTCCAAATGTTCGCGAGTTGCGTAGAGGCGCATCCTTACACTCATTAAGCGTTTGCGTATCAGATCGGCCTGGCTGGGTTCTTTCATGCGTATCGCGACATCAGCTTCGCGCATGGGCAGATCAAGGACACGTTCTTCAAGCATTAGATCAATGTTGAGATCGGGGTACTTTTCATAAAGTTTAGTTAAGCGTGGAGCCAGCCACAGGGTTCCAAAGCCTATTGTTGTGGTCACGCGAAGTTCGCCGAAAACTTCTTCATCACTGTCACGAATGCGTGCTGAAGCTGCGTCCAAGCGTTTCGTCATTGACTTGGTGGCGTCGAATAACAACTCGCCTTGCTCGGTGAGGATTAAGCCGCGGGCATGCCTGTGAAAAAGGGTTGCGTTCAGTGACTCTTCAAGTGTTCGGATCTGCCGTGAAACGGCTGATTGCGAAAGGTGCAGAACATCCCCAGCATGTGTTAGGCTGCCAACGTCAGCAACTGCGTGGAAGATTCTGAGCTTATCCCAATCCATCCTGCCATCTTTCGCAATGTTTTAAACTTACTATGCGAAACACTTGTAAAACGAAACCGGCCGATCTCATAATTGTGACGGTGTGAGGAAAAAATGTTTACTTAGGTCAGATATTATGACCTAGTATCGCTGCTAAGTTGAAAGAGTAATTTTTGAGTGAGGGTACTACGCGATGTCCATCCAGAAAGTTTCTTTGAACGACAGGTTGGACCTGGAAAAAAAGAATGTGTTGCTGAACGGCACTCAAGCGCTTGTACGCTTGATGTTGATGCAGAAGGCCCGCGATATCAAGGCAGGACTACACACCGCCGGTTATGTCACCGGGTATCGTGGTTCACCGCTTGGGGCCGTAGACAGTCAAATGATGCGCGCAGAAACGGCGTTAAAAAAGCATGACGTGATGTTTCAACCGGGGCTGAATGAGGATTTGGCTGCGACCGCGCTTTGGGGCAGTCAGCAGGCAGAACTTCGTGGCGAAGGTAAATTTGACGGAGTATATGGCCTTTGGTACGGAAAAGGCCCGGGCGTAGACCGCTCTGGTGATGTGATGCGCCATGCTAACATGGCGGGCACCTCGCGCAGCGGTGGTGTTCTGATGGCAATGGGCGACGATCATACTGGTGAAAGTTCAACTGTGTTGCATCAATCAGAATGGGCGCTGGTGGATGCTTACATGCCCATCGTGTCTCCTGCTGGTGTTCAGGAAGTAATGGACTATGGACTTTATGCATTTGCTTTATCCAGATTTTCCGGTCTTTGGGTTGGACTAAAGACGATGAAGGACACAATCGAAGCAACAGCGGTTGTGAATGGTGATCCGCACCGATTGAGTTTTGTCGAACCTGACTTTGAAATGCCAGACGGTGGATTAAACATTCGTTTGATAGACACGCCACATGCGCAGGAAGCGCGAATGATTGACTACAAACGATTTGCAGCTGAGTCATTTTCACACATTAATAAAATGGATAGGCGGGTCTGGGGTCGACCTGGCGCTAAAATTGGCTTCGTTGCGGCAGGCAAAAACTGGTTGGACTTGGTGCATGCGCTGAATTTGCTCGGCATTGATGCCGAAGAGGCTGATCGACTCGGCATTAGCACTTATAAAGTTGGGCAGACGTTCCCATTGGATATGAGAGGCTTTCATGAATGGGCTGATGGGCTCGATCTGATCGTTATAGTTGAAGAAAAGCGAAAATTGATTGAAGTGCAGGTCAAAGAAGCAATCTTTGATGACCGCCAGGGGCGACGGGTTTATGGCTGGTACAAAGGTAGTGGCGCTGGCTCGATGCATGGAAAAGAGCTTTTCCCGACCCGAGGCGCACTAGATCCGATAATGATAGCCCAAAAGTTGGGAGAAATTCTGATTGAGGAGGGGCGCGGAACCGAAGCGGTGAAGGCGGGATTGTCTGCACTCGCGGAAGCTCAGCACGCCGATAATGCAGAAGATATCGCAGTACGAACACCATGGTTTTGTTCTGGATGCCCGCACAATTCATCGACCAAAGTGCCGGAGGGTAGCCGTGCTTACGCGGGGATCGGATGCCACTACATGGTGCAGTGGATGGATCGAGAAACGACTGGGTACACTCACATGGGTGGCGAGGGTGCAAATTGGATTGGAGAGGCACCGTTTTCCAATACAACGCATGTTTTTCAAAATATTGGAGACGGAACGTATAACCATTCTGGTATTCAAGCAATTCGTGCGGCTTTAGCGGCCGGTACCACAATGACTTACAAAATTCTGTTCAACGACGCTGTCGCAATGACGGGTGGACAAGCCAACGATGGCGGGCTGTCCCCTCAAAAAATTGCGACGGAAGTGCAGGCAATGGGCGTAGAAAAAATTATAGTCGTCTATGACGAAAAAGAAAATATTGACCAAGCAGAATTTCCTGGAGGAATCGAATTCTACGAACGGAAGTATCTTTTAGAAGTACAGAAAAAATTGATAAAAATCAGTGGACTGTCGGTAATAATTTATGTTCAAACCTGCGCTGCCGAGAAGCGGCGCAGGCGCAAGCGTGGGGTGTTGCCAGATCCGGATCGCCGCGTGTTCATCAATACGGATATCTGTGAAGGTTGTGGAGATTGTGGAAAGCAGTCAAACTGTATTTCGATTGAACCAGTCGAGACTGAGTTCGGGCGAAAACGCAGTATCAACCAGTCGAGTTGTAATAAAGATTATAGTTGTCTGAACGGACTTTGCCCAAGTTTCATCACTGTAGAGGGTGGACAAATCAAGAAAAGTGCGACGACCGCTTTGAACTTGCCTAAAATGCAATTCCCGGTGATTGGTCGGATTGATGGAACACATAACGTCGTGATCACAGGTGTTGGCGGCACCGGCGTGGTAACAATTGGCGCGATTTTGGCACAAGCAGCACAGATTGATGGTAAAGCCGCCGCAATGATGGAGATGGCCGGGCTCGCACAGAAGGGTGGCGCTGTCCACATTCATTGCCGTTTGGCCGAAACGAGTGATGCGATCAGCGCGGTGCGCGTGGCAACTGGAGAAGCCGATGCATTGATTGGTGGAGATTTGGTGGTGAGTGCTGGCGCTAAGACGCTTGGGCTGACTAAAACTGGGCGCACTCGCGCTGTCGTAAACAGTCATGAGATTATTACCGGCGACTTTACTCGAGATTCTGAATTTACGCTCCCTTCGGATCGGTTGGAGGTCGCGTTGCAAGCGCGATTAAGAGAAAGCCTTTTCATGTTTAATGCGACAGAGCTGGCGCGCGTGTCCATGGGGGACACGATCTATTCGAATATGATAGTTTTTGGTGCCGCCTGGCAGAACGGCTTGGTGCCGTTGACCCACGAAGCCATAATTGCAGCCATCGGTGTCAATGGGGCCGCAGTGGAGCTAAATGAGCGCGCATTTGAGATAGGTAGGTGGGCGTCCCTTTTCCCCAAGGATGTGGCCGCACTGATGGAGCCAAAAGTTGTCAATTTACCGAAGACACTCGACGAAAAAATTGATTTCAGGGCCAATCACCTCCTTTTATACCAAGGACGACGTTTGGCTAAACGCTACCGCAAATTAGTCGATCCGATTAAGAATGACCGCCTGAAAAAAGCCGTTGCCATCAGTTATCACAAACTGCTGACTTATAAAGATGAATACGAAGTGGCACGTCTGCATCTGGAAAGCTGGTCAAAGGCGGCAAAGGTTTTCGAGGGTAATTTTAAGATAAAATTCCATCTTGCCCCCCCCTTGCTCTCCAAAATTGGTCCAAACGGGAGGCCTATGAAGAAAGAGTTTTCTTCTGGAATGCTGCGTTGGTTCCGTCTGTTAACGAGAATGAAGTTTTTGCGAGGAACGCCTCTGGATATCTTTGGTTGGACAGACGAGCGTAAAATGGAACGAGCTTTAATCCGGCAGTTTGAGAGAGATATGGTTAAGGTCTTTAAAGATCACGGTGACGCTATTCCCGATGCGGCAATAGCTCTTGCTGAATTGCCGTCGCAAATTCGCGGGTTTGGCTCAGTAAAGCAGCGCAACAATGTAAGAGCTGCAAAACAACGCGAGGTTTTGTTGACTACTTTGAACAAAGGAGATGAAGTATCATTGGCGGCCGAATAGGTGAACATCAACCGTTCAGAATTAATCTTTCTCAGGTTGCGACACGCTCTCGGGATACCTCACAATGGATCTCGCAAGCCGGTCACAGATTTTCAGAAAGTTGAGAACGTTAGTGAGTTATGGCGCTGTGAAAACAATGGGCGTGCCCATGCAGCAGCAACTTAAAGATCAACTGCACTCCATCAAGCGTTGAAAACTGAACAAATTTCTTTTTGTGCAGTTGTCAAAGGCTTTATAGACTTCCTTGGGCGATAAAACTATGAACTGTCATAAGGTTTAGTCCAAGCCAATGACTATGAATTTGAATTTGATGAGAAGCACAAGAAGTAGGCTCTTTTAGTGAAGGTATGGCAGTCGGTATTTTTGATAGTGGCCTTGGCGGGCTGACAGTTCTGGACGCGGTATCTAAAAGGTTGCCAGACCAATATTTTGTTTATTTTGGTGATAATGCTCACGCGCCATACGGAGTGCGGGATGCAGACGATGTGTTTGACCTGACCACCAAGGCTGTTGCACGGATGTGGGATGCTGGGTGTGATCTGGTAATCCTTGCTTGCAATACTGCCAGCGCGGCTGCTTTGCGGCGGATGCAAGAAAGCTGGGTTCCGACTGACAAGCGAGTACTGGGTGTATTTGTTCCATTGATAGAGGCGCTCACGGAGCGAAGTTGGGGCGATAACTCTCCCCCACGGGAAGTTTCCGTTAAACACGTAGCGCTGTTTGCTACGCCTGCCACTGTTGCGAGCCGAGCTTTTCAGAGAGAATTAGCGTTTCGCGCTATAGGGGTCGACGTAGAGGCCCAAGCGTGTGGAGGTGTCGTTGATGCCATCGAGGAAGGAGATGTTATCCTTGCAGAGGCGCTAGTGCGATCACATGTTGATGCACTTAAGCGAAAGATGCCCAACCCAGAGGCCGTCATCCTTGGATGCACACATTATCCAATCATGCGCAGCACATTCCAAGAAGCGCTTGGCGTAGACGTGAAAGTTTACTCTCAGGCCAATTTGGTGGCAGACGCGCTTGCCGACTATCTGGAAAGGCACCCCAGCATGAAAGGAAAAGGGGCAGATAACCTATTTCTGACAACGGGTGACACTCGAAAAGTTTCAGATCGGGCGACACAGTTCTTGCGGCGACGAATTGACTTCCAGTCTGTCTAAAACGCGCGACCTCTCGCATTTGAAACTTTTCTAGATTACACACGCGCACAGTTGAGGGACTGCGCGCAGTACAGCGCGGTTCAAAGAAGGAAAGAGGTCTAGTGATGACCCACAAAATTGCGATACTGGGGGCTAGCGGATATACTGGTGCTGAGTTGGTGCGGTTGATTGCAACGCATCCGAACATGGACCTGGTTGCCATGTCGGCAGATCGGAAATCTGGTTTAGAAATGGCGGAAGTATTTCCTCATTTACGTCACCTTAAGCTTCCAAGTCTATGTAAAATAAGTGAAATAGAATTTGAGAATATCGATCTTTGCTTTTGTGCTCTGCCGCATGCTACCAGTCAGAGGGTAATCCGCTCCTTGCCAAAAACATTGAAGATTGTCGATTTGTCGGCAGACTTTCGGTTGCGGGATCCTGCAGAATACGCCAAGTGGTATGGCGTCGAGCACGTTGCGATGGAATGTCAGGCCGAGGCTGTCTATGGTCTTACTGAGTTCTATCGAAATGACATTCGAGATGCGCGCTTAGTGGCTGGAACAGGCTGTAATGCCGCAACAGGTCAGTATATTTTGTCTCCATTGATAAAAGCTGGAAAAATTGATTTTGATCATATAATCCTCGACTTAAAATGTGCTGTATCGGGAGCGGGTCGATCACTTAAGGAAAACCTATTGCACGCTGAATTGAGCGAAGGATATTACGCCTATTCCGTGGGCGGTGTTCACCGGCACCTTGGAGAATTCGATCAAGAGTTCAGCAAAATTGCAGGGCGAGAGGTGAAAATACAGTTTACACCGCATTTGGTGCCTGCAAACCGTGGAATATTGGGAACAGCATACGTATTGGGAAATGCGGAGGTAGTGCACGAAACTCTCGTGGATGCATATAAAACCGAGCCTTTCATAAAAGTTCTGCCGTTGGGCGAAACACCCAGCACAAAACATGTAAGGTCGTCAAACTTCTGCCATGTTGGTGTGGTTGCCGACCGAATTGATGGTCGCGTGATTGTGATAGCAGCCCTAGACAATTTGACCAAAGGCTCAAGTGGGCAGGCAATGCAAAATGCAAATTTGATGCTTGGGGAAAAAGAAACCGAGGGTCTGATGTTAGCGCCTGTGTTCCCATAACTTTTGAAAAAGAGGAAAGAGGATGAAGAACCTCAAGAAGCGTCGTCGGATACAGGTGATAATTATTGCATTTGTTGCGTTGGCAGTGTCCACTGCTCTTATTGGATATGCCATGCGGGACGGTATCAACTTCTTCCGCTCACCCAGCCAAGTGGCCGAGGCGCCTCCTGAACCAAGCGAAGTTTTTCGGATAGGAGGCTTGGTTGAAGAAGGTTCGCTTGTGCGTGGATTGAGTGAAACGATCACGTTTTCAGTGACCGATGGTGGAGCCTCTATTAAGGTGGCATATTCGGGAGTGTTACCAGACTTATTTGAAGAAAATCAAGGGATGGTTGCAACTGGAAGTTATGAGAATGGCGTTTTTAACGCTACTGAAATTCTTGCAAAACACGACGAAACCTACATGCCAAAAGAGGTAGTAGATGCTTTGAAGGAGCAAGGCGTTTATGTCGACCCAGATAAAGGCAGCTGAGAATGTAGCCGACATGTTGAGCTTGGCTACTGCTTATCCTTTGTGCGTAGTTTATTTCTTTCGGCGCGATTCGGCGTGGTTTGGCCATTCCGCTGATCGGCAACGCAGCTCTAGGAATAAAGTTCGCGTTGCAAATTAGTTTATTAATCTGCCTCCTTGGAAAAACCATGCAAATTGTTTTCTTTTAAAGGACTGAACTCGGCTGTTTGAGGATTTTTCAAGCCAAGCCAAATAAAATTTTGCTTTTTCGGATAAGATGATGCGCTCATTCTTTTTTTGAAATGAAATTTCATCAGACCTTAAGAAACCAAATCTTATCGCCAAGTTTGCGTGCTTTATTCGAGACAATAGCTACAAGAAATTTATCTTAAATTATCGCTATAACTTCCGATTAAGTTTAAAAAAATTTCTTGGAAACAATCCAACCGAAAACATGAAGGCCCCATAAGAAAGCATCCGGTTGTGCGCGCAGTTGCTTGTTATATGCCTTTTCAAAATTGAGTGTGCGGGATTAGTTTTGGAATACTGGCGGGCTCGCAAGCGTTGAACTGAGCAGTGAACATTTTTTTGGGCCGCGACAATGTGATCAGCTGTAAGCACCGAAAGCGATTGGCGGTTCAGCACACTAGGAGTATAAACCAAGGATGATAGTTGAACTTGGCCACTTCGCCCTAATATTAGCTGCAGTCACCGCATTGGTGCAGGCAGTTGTCCCGTTAATTGGTGCCCACAAACGCTGGCCTGGCTGGATGTCAGTAGCAGAGCCCGCTGCGGGGCTGCAATTTCTTTTAACAGCGTTTTCGTTTGCTGCCTTAACATATGCTTTCATAACTTCGGATTTTTCAGTTAGGCTTGTCACCTCAAACTCACATACGCTCAAACCTATGCTGTACAAAATCAGTGGAGTTTGGGGAAACCACGAAGGATCCATGTTACTTTGGGTGTTGATCCTAACATTGTTTGGTGCATGCCTCGCGTGGTTTGGTGGAAACCTTCCACCGTCCCTTCGTGCTAGGGCACTGGCAGTTCAAGCGGCAGTTGGTTTGGCTTTTTTTGGATTTGTCCTGTTCACGTCAAACCCTTTTCTTCGCATTGGTGTGCCTCCTTTTAACGGGTCTGGGCTAAATCCGCTATTACAGGACCCAGGTTTAGCGCTGCACCCTCCGTTCTTGTACCTTGGTTATGTGGGCCTGAGCATGGCATTCTCTTTTGCCATTGCCGCATTGATCGAGGGCAGGGTTGATGCGGCTTGGGCGCGCTGGGTTCGCCCGTGGACCTTGGCGGCATGGATATTTCTTACAATTGGCATCGCACTAGGATCATGGTGGGCTTATTATGAGTTAGGCTGGGGTGGATTCTGGTTCTGGGATCCTGTTGAGAACGCTTCTTTCATGCCATGGTTGCTGGCGGCAGCCCTAGTGCATTCAGCGATTGTCGTTGAAAAACGTGAGTCACTCAAGAGCTGGACAATACTTCTGGCTATTCTAGCGTTTGGCTTTTCGTTGATTGGAACTTTCATTGTGCGCTCTGGGGTTATAACTTCAGTTCATGCTTTCGCTAATGATCCGGAGCGTGGAATATTTATTCTTGGAATACTTGCGTTTTTTACGGGTGGGGGGCTGACATTGTTCGCTGCGCGAGCTTCAGCCATGGAGGCCAAAGGTGTCTTTGGCATAATTAGTCGAGAGAGTGCGCTTGTACTGAACAACATTATTCTCGCTGTGAGCTGTTTTGTTGTATTCATTGGAACAATCTGGCCGTTGGTCTCGGAAATTTTCTTTGTTCGTAAGCTGAGCGTTGGAGCGCCATTTTTTAACATGGCTTTTACGCCGTTTATGGTGATGTTGGGCGCGGTGCTACCTATTGGGGCAATGCTTTCGTGGAAACGTGCGAAGCTGACGAAAGTGATTTGGCCTTTAATGCCGGCACTGGGTTTGGCCATTCTGATTGGTGCATTAGCTTGGACGTTTCAAACACAGCGCACCATACTTGGACCAGTCGGCCTCATGCTGGGCGCATGGCTATTTTTTGGTGCCCTAACTGACGTAGTACACCGTACTGGGCGGGGAGCTGTCGGTTTGCGGTATACGCGTTTAACACGCATGCCGCGCGCGGATTGGGGTAAGACAACTGCTCACGCCGGATTTGGAATTACCATCCTAAGTATTTCAGGCCTTATGGCTTGGGAAATTGAGGACATTCGCGTCGCCTACAAGGGGCAACCATACTTGGTTGGCGAGTATGAGTTGACGCTTGAGGATGTTCGTGAAGTACCTGGGCCAAACTACATGTCAACAATGGGAGATGTTCGAGTCCGCAAAGACGGCAAAAACGTCACCACTTTACATCCTGAAAAACGGATATTTCCGGTGTCTGGCATGCCTACGACAGAGGCCGGAATTGACTACCGTTTGATGCGTGATGTTTACGTTGTTGTTGGCGAAGCGCAGGTGGATGGAGGATTTACTGTTCGAACGTACATTAAGCCTTTAACGAACTGGATCTGGATTGGATGTGGTCTGATGTCGGTGGGCGGTTTGCTCAGTCTATCAGATCGACGCTATCGGGTCGCAGCAGGTGCACGTAAAAAGCCGACGAATGGAGTACCGGCAGAATGAAGATGCGTGCTTTAGCATTGATTATTGCCTTGTTCGGCTCCACGGCCTGGGCAGTACAACCTGATGAAATATTAGGCGACGCGGATTTGGAAGCGCGGGCACGCGAAATATCAAAGGATTTAAGGTGTTTGGTGTGTCGCAACGAAAGTATTGATGAGTCTAACGCCGAACTTGCGCGGGACCTTCGTATACTTGTTCGAGAGAGGTTGGTTGATGGAGACAGCAACGATGCGGTGATTGATTTCGTTGTCGACCGGTACGGCGAATATGTGCTTTTACGGCCGAAGACTGGTGGGTCTAATGTTGTGTTATGGGCAGCAGGACCATTGGCGTTTCTTTTCGCGCTAATCATCGCGGGCACCTACGTTCGGCGACGCAGTAGGGTCCTGCCACCGGTCGAAAAAGAACTCAGCGAGGCAGAGCAATCCCGGCTTGATAAAATCTTGAGAGAATGAACCTAGATTTTGCAGGCCGTGGCTTCGCAGAAATATCACTTTAGACGCCGTAATGGAGGGCATCTATGGACTACCAAACTTTAAACCTAGATATCACCGACGGCGTTGCGCTTGTCACTCTGAACCGCCCAGACACGATGAATGCCCTTACCCAGCAGATGCGGGCAGAAATTACTGACGCTGTTCTCTATGCGGGCGACAACGCAGGTGTCGTCGTATTAACAGGTGCAGGCAATGCGTTTTGTTCTGGTCAGGATTTGGGGGATGGTGGCAGCGCTGCAACGATGGATATGGAGCGTGGATTACGTGACGAATACATGCCCATGATCCGTGCTGTGCGAGACTGTAAAGTGCCAACCATTAGTGCCGTCAATGGCGCTGCCGCTGGAGCAGGGGCCAATTTGGCTTTGGCAGCGGATGTGGTGATTGCGTCGGAGTCTGCTTATTTTTTGCAGGCCTTTTCCAGAATTGGTTTGATGCCCGATGCTGGCGGAACGTATTTTCTTCCACGTGCAATGGGTGCTGCAAAAGCAATGGGAGCGGCTCTCTTCGCTGAAAAAGTCACAGCGCGACAAGCAGATGAATGGGGTATGATCTGGGAAGCTGTAAGTGATCATCAATTCGAAAGCCGCTGGCGGACTCGCGCTGCGCATTTAGCCAATGGGCCGACACGTGCGTATCAAGGTATCAAGGAAGCCCTGAATGAGACTTGGGGAAACGACTGGCTTGCGCAAATGGAGAGCGAGGCACGTCTTCAGGGAGGTTTGGGAAAGACGCGAGATTTTCAGGAAGGATTGCTGGCATTTCTTGAAAAGCGCCCTGCTAAATATGAGGGGCGCTGACAGCAGTGGCAAATCTTTAAACAATCAAAATAAATTCTTAGCAAAGTGGCATTTGTTCATGGATGGTATGAAAAGGCCTGTCCGATAGTTTTGGGTTTAGGCATCGATCGAAATTATTGATGTTTATGAGCTTGTTTTGTGTATCTCGTGCAAAGTTCCCCAATACCCCAATGTGCCCACCGCTGATGACATTGTTTTAAGTTTGAGGTCAAGAACAACGAGATCTCACCAAAAACAACTATATTTGTCGATTTTTCTGGTTTGGGCTCAACCAACACCCACACCACCCAATTTGGAACTTGGGTCTTGAGAAACAGGGCAAATTAGCTGAAAAGTTGTCAGCGGGTACCGCTTTCCAAGTGTCAGCGATTTTCGATGTCCAAGTAGTCGCGGGCAGTATCACCCAAATAAAGCTGGCGCGGCCGACCAATTTTATGTGCTGGATCGGAAAGCTGCTCTTTCCACTGGGATATCCAACCAACAGTGCGACTTAGTGCAAAAATTGGCGTGAACATTGAGGTTGGAAAACCCATTGCTTCCAGAATAATGCCTGAGTAGAAATCGACGTTTGGAAACAGTTTTTTGTCCTTAAAATAGGGGTCACTCAGCGCAATTTTCTCTAGTTCCTTGGCCACTTGTAGCAACGGATTATTTTCGATGCTGAGTAATTCTAATACTTCGTCGGCAGACTGTTTCATAACAGTCGCACGCGGATCCATATTTTTGTACACGCGGTGTCCAAAGCCCATAAGACGGAAAGGATCGTTCTTATCTTTCGCACGTTTGATATACTCTGGAATACGGTCGACTGTCCCAATTTCCTTGAGCATCTCTAGGCAAGCTTGATTTGCGCCGCCGTGAGCAGGCCCCCATAGACAAGCAATTCCTGCAGCGATACACGCGAATGGATTAGCTCCAGAGGATGAAGCAAGGCGTACGGTAGATGTAGAGGCGTTTTGTTCATGGTCGGCGTGCAAAGTAAATATTCGGTCCATCGCCCGACTGAGGATTGGGTTAACCTCGTACTCTTCTGCGGGAACTGCGAAGCACATCCGAAGGAAGTTCGATGCATAATCCAGATCGTTCCGTGGGTAGACAAAAGGTTGGCCGACCGAAAACTTGTATGCCCAGGCCGCGATCGTTGGCATTTTCGCGATCAGACGGTGCGACGCAATCTCTCTTTGACGTGGATCGTTGATGTCGGTTGAATCGTGATAGAACGCTGACATCGCACCGACCACACCAACCATGATCGCCATCGGATGGGCATCACGCCGAAAACCCCGAAAGAAATACGTCATCTGCTCGTGCAACATTGTGTGTCGCGTAATTGTTGTTTCAAATTCCTCGAGTTCTAGGGAAGTGGGCAGGTATCCGTAGAGCATAAGGAAGCAAACCTCGAGGTAGTGCGATTTGCCCGCCAGCTGCTCGATAGGATAACCTCGATGCAACAAAATTCCGTTTTCACCGTCAATGTAGGTAATGGTGGAATCGCAAGCTGCCGTCGAAGTGAAACCCGGGTCATAGGTGAAAACACCTGCCTCGCCGTAGAGTTTTCGGATGTCCAAAACATCAGGTCCGACAGTTGGCGAATGAATAGGAAGATCAAAGTTTTGATCATCGATCGTCAAAGTCGCAGTTTTTTGTGTCTCGGACATTATTTTTCCTTCGTATGATGCTCAGGTGCGGATCACGTGAGCGACTATGTTTCAAACCTGTACGCAGCAGGTCAGGTGTTAGATGCATCGGACTGATATCCGGCGGCGTCTTGAAGCCTTGCGACTGTCTCATCGCGGCCTAAAACGAGCATCATGTCGTATACGCTGGGGGTGATTGATCGTCCTGCAAGCGCCGTCCGGATGGGACCTGCGATTTTGCCAAACTTGATTTCCCTTGCGTCGGCGTAGGCACTCAAAGATGCCTCAAGACCTTCTCGCGTCCAGCTAACATTTTGCAACTGCGGCGTCAATTCTTCGAGCATGCTGCAGGAAGTTGTATTCAGGTGTTTCGCAGCTTTCGCATCGTAGTTTAAGGGTCTATCTTTGAGAATAAATTCAGCTTTTTCAATTAGTTCCAAAAATGTTTTGGCGTGTGCCTTGAGGCAATACATCGCATCCCGTAGTAATACGGTCTTGTGCTCTGAAACCGTGGGCGCCCCCGTTAACGTCATAAAGTCCCTGAGCTCTTGCAGCAGTGCGGCATCCTCAGAAGCAGCAATGTGTTGACCGCACAGGTTTTCAAGTTTTTTGGCGTCAAAGCGGGCTGGACTTTTACCTATGCCGTCAAGGTTAAACCAATCTCTGGCCTGCGTGTCGGAGAAAAACTCGTCGTCGCCGTGGCTCCAACCTAACCGTGTTAGATAATTACGCATGCCTGCGGCAGGATAGCCCAAAAACTGATACTCTTGCGTGCCCAATGCGCCGTGCCTTTTGGACATTTTCTTTCCGTCAGATCCGTGTATCAGCGGGATGTGCGCCCAGACTGGGACGCTCCAGCCCATGGCTTCGTAGATCATCATCTGCCGGGCTGCATTATTTAGGTGGTCATCACCTCGGATGACATGCGTTACGCCCATATCATGATCATCAACAACAACTGCCAACATGTAGACTGGAGTCCCGTCAGAGCGCAAAAGAACCATGTCGTCCAGCTGCTCGTTCTGGATTGTGACATCCCCCTGTACTCGATCACGGATTAGGGTCGTGCCCTCTTTTGGCGCTTTAATCCTTATTACGAAAGGAGTGTCGGGATGGCTTGTGAAGTTGGCGTTCCGCCACGGGCTCCGAAACAATGTGGATTTACCTTCGGCCCGAGCTTGTTCGCGAAAATCCTGAATTTCTTTCTGCGTAGAGAAACACTTATACGCCTTACCGGTGTCGAGAAGGTGCCTCGCAATTGCAGAGTGGTGATCTGCGCGATTAAATTGGCTAATCACGTCACCATCGTAGTTCAGGCCGAGCCAATTCATACCTTGATGGATTGCGGCGGTTGCTTCAGGTGTTGAACGTTCGCGATCTGTATCTTCGATGCGGAGCAGGAATTTGCCCCCGTGCCCACGGGCGAATAGCCAATTAAACAGTGCAGTTCGGGCTCCGCCTATGTGCAGGAAGCCCGTCGGTGACGGCGCGAAACGGGTAACAATTTGATCTGGCATTAGAGGCTCAACCTTTCAACAACGCTAGAACTTCTTTTTCTAAAGGTTTCAATGGATTAATTACCCTTAGCGGATGTCAATTAATTCACTTCATTCCTAAATCAGATCAGGGCAATACACTCTTGGCCTTGGAAACGGAAGCCCTGCAAAGAACAGCTCACTCATTCAACAATATAACCAAGTTAAGGGAGTGTATCAGTTTGGCTGCGATGCGGCGATGTACCAATTACGTTGTCACCATCTTCAGGGACACAACCGTCAACTACAAGAAAAAGACGTTTTCTCGAACCAAAACCTACATCTACAATGTGTGGTTGCGGAAAGGTCGAATTACATTAAACAGTCAGGTCTTTCGGATCTTGAATGAACTTGGTCTTTTATAAGTCTGGTTTCGATCTATTGCCTAAAAGAGGCCGCATTATAATTGGCGTTAGGTACATTGGAATTTGATAACAGCCAAGAAACATCAGAAATTCTTCAGATTGGGTTGCGTTTGTTGCCACCAGAAAAAGTGCAATATTACGGTTGCCAGCCACAAGTGCATTTGGGCTTATGTTTTTGGATAGCGCAAAACTTTTCTGTCCCCAGTAGGCTAAAATTTGCATCCCAAAATTAGCGCCCGTCGCCACTAGCATCCATCTGGCAAGTTGCAAGGGCTCATTTGACAGCGCGGGTGTAACTGCGCTCATCAGCCCTATAACGATTATGGCAAGAGTAATCGACGTTATCCCGTCAAGGGCTTGAAGTTCAAGCATCTCCATTTGCGGTCTAAATGCTGCGCGAAGAATGAAAGCCACAGCAACGACGGTGCAAATTGACAGACCAAGCCGCAAGGAAGTCTTTACGGCCGTAATTAAGCTTCCCAACTCCGGTGAAAGCCAAAAAATAGGAATGAGTGTTAAAGGCAGTAGCAGTGTGCCAAGTAACAGCAGCCGAAATGCATGATCAGGGGGGTGTCCAAGCATGATTGACATATTTGGGCTTCCAGTAACTGGTGGTGCCGAGAGCATGAGCACAAGCGCTATTGCGACTGAACTGTTCGCTGATCCGAAAAATAAGAATAATGCAAGGCAGAGAAGGGGCATAACCAGTTGGTAAGTAAAAATTATAGGAAGCGTTTCCTGCGCGTGCTTAAAGACTTGCATCGCACTGGGTAACCCAACGCGAAAAGCGTTTAGAAATAGCAAGAGTAAAACTAACTCACCCAACCAAGGGCGCATAGCACTCGCCACTTGTGGTAGTGCAAGCCCAGCGACGAGTCCGATGACCAAAACAAAGCGACCGTGTTGGGCGAGCAGTCTCAGTGTTGAACTCATGGTTTAGCCGCCAGGGCCCTTTCGAATATTCTCGGGAAGCCATGTTGCTAGTTCCGGCCAGATCACAAGAATTACCACCATGAGAAGCATCAGGCCAACCATCGGGATTGCTGTTTTTGCGATATAGCCAATTTCGTGTCGAGTCATGCCCTGAAGCACAAAAAGGTTAAAACCAATGGGAGGTGTCACTTGGGCAGTCTCAATGACCACAACAAGAAAAATACCAAACCAAATAACATCGATTCCAGCGCTCCGGATCATGGGTTCAACGATAGCCATCGTAAGAACGACGGAAGATAGGCCGTCCATGAACATACCTAAAATCAGATAAAACAGTGTTAATACCGCAATGAGGGCAACCGGAGATAAATTGTAACTATCTATCAATTCAGCGAGCGCCCGTGGCAGTCCAGTGAAACCCATGGATAACGAAAGGAAGGCTGCACCCATCAAAATGAAAGCAATCATTGCCGAAGTTTTGGTTGCACCCATGAGTGCTTCTTTGAAAGTAGTCCAATCCAGTGAACCTTGCATCGCGGACAACAAAAGTGCACCGACAACACCAACAGCAGCGGCCTCAGTGGCAGTCGCATAGCCGAGATACATTGACCCAATGACAACAAATACAAGCCCAAAAAGAGGTATCAAGAATCGGCTTTCAGCAATGCGTGTCAGGAGCGGCATAGTTGGCTCAGGTTCAGGACGTTGGTCTTTATATGTAAAGTGCCAAAACATTATGTAGAGCATAAAAAGTCCGGCAAGAACCAAGCCAGGGAAAACGCCTGCCATAAAAAGCTTGGTTATACTTTCATTTATCGTCACCCCGTACACGATGAGCGTAAGAGATGGTGGGATCATCAGACCTAGAGTCGCGGCACCAGCAAGCGTTCCAATAATCATAAATTCTGGGTAACCACGTTGACGCAGTTCTGGGATAGACATTTTGCCAACCATGTTGAGCGTTGCCGCTGAAGAACCAGAAACTGCCGCGAAGATTGTACAACCTGCGATATTTGTATGTAGCAAGCCGCCGGGTAGAAATCGCATCCAAGGGGCCAAGCCTCTAAACATATCTTGAGATAATCGTGTTCGATATAAGATTTCGCCCATCCAGATGAATAGGGGCAGGGCAGTTAACGTCCAACTGGAAGACCCTGTCCAGATTGTTGTGATCATGGCATCGCCTGCAGGGCGTGTCGTAAAAAGCTCCATTCCAAACCAAGCAACGCCCATCAGCGCGAGGCCTATCCACACTGAACCGCCCAACAACGTGAAAAGGACAAAAAGGAAGATTGCTGTTGCGTAGAGTTCGCTCATTCTAAAACCTCCCCCTGAATTTGAGTTTCGCGAAGCGAAAGGAGGCGGATAAGGTAATCCCAGATTGCGATTGCAAGCAGAACCGTGCCGATCGACATTGGTAGCTGTGGTAACCAAACTGGTGTGTAAACCCAATCAGAGCCAGTTTTGGCCCACATTTCTTCCCACCTCGTTGGGGAGTTGGCGAACATTGCAAATAAAGTCAGCAGCCATTCAGGTACAAAATCTTGTCCCTGCGTGCGGTCGTTCAGTACTTGTGACATGATGTTCGTTTTGATCGCGTATCGAGCGAAGTATGTGGCGGTTATTGCTGCGACGAGCATCGCTGCGGCATCTAGCCATAGCTTTGTGCTCTGGTTTAGGTTGAGTAATATAGAGACGCGTATGTGCCCGCCTTGGGTCAGTGTAAAGGCCAACGCAAAAAATGATGTTGCCGCCATAGCGTACCCTGCATATTCCGTTGAGCCGGGAAACGTCATACTGGACCATCGAGCCACCATCTGAGCAATGATTAGAAGCAATATCAACACCATAAAGCAAGCAGCTATTACACCGGAAATTCTGTAGACCCTATCAAGAAGTTTCCAAATAGGTGCTAAAAACCTTGCCGCTTTTGGACCCTGCCAAAGGCAGTAAAGTGCCAAGAGCGTTGGAAAAACAAAGAGCCACACCCAAAGGGGTAGCCCAAGAAATGGTTGCCAATCTCGCATGAACCCGACCCCAATTGTTTTGGCAGCGGCCCTGATGTTAAAAGGCCGCTGCCGTTTGATTAGTTGGCGTTGTAAGCGTCAAGTATAGCTTGGCCTTCATCACCAACTTCGGCAAGCCAGTCAGCAGTCATTTTTGCACCAATGACTTCCAGCTCGGCCAGAAACTCGGCACTGGCATCTTCAACTTGCATGCCGTTGGCCTCAAGTTGTTCAAAATACCAATTCGCCAATTCGGATGATTTTGCCGCGCATGCTGCGCCCGTTTCGTCGGCGGCTTTTTGAACATTCGCTTGCATATCAGCACTAAGGCCTTCCCAAATACCTTTGTTCACCATTACGTAATTGCGCGGTAGCCACGCATTAACCTTGTAATAGTGGGTTAGGTGCTCCCAGACTTTACGGTCATAACCAGTAGATCCCGAAGAAATAAACGACTCCGCTACGCCAGTTGCTAATGCTTGGCTCAACTCGGCGGCCTCCACTTGCACAGGTATCATTCCCAACTCTTCAGCGAAGGTTGCAGTTGCAGTGTTGTAAGAGCGGAATTTCACACCTTTTGTGTCCGATGAGGAGCCAACTTCTTTCTTGAAATAGAAGCCTTGACCCGGCCATGGACAGGTGTAAAGCGCGACGACGTTTAGGTCAGAGAGTTGTGCGTTAACTTTATCCTTGGCCGCAGCCCAAAGCTTATCGTTTTCCTCATAAGTGGTTGCTATAAATGGGAGATTGTCCCAGCCCAAAAGGGGTGCCTCGTTGGCATGAGCCGACATGAACCGTTCACCTATTGGAGCTTGTCCGGTTTGCACTGCGCGCTTGATTTCGCCACCTTTAAAGAGTGAACCTCCTGGGTGAACAGTAATGTCAATTTCGCCGCCGGTATATTCGCGAACTTTGTCAGCAAAAACAACGCCCATCTCTGAATGGAAATTCGTCGCGGCATATGCCATCGGCATATCCCATTGCTCAGCTGAAGCCGCCACACCTGCGACTATGAGTGCTGCAGTCGCCGTAGCGTTTCGTAGTCTTTTGTTCATTGTTGTCATGTCTTTCTCCCTTTGTTTATTGGTATTTTGGTTCTTCTAATTTGCCCGTAGAAAAGCGCATTGGCTCAAATGGGCGAATGTCGTTATTCGAGTGCTTACCAGCGATGAGATCAGCGACCATGCGACCAGTTTTTGGTCCTCCGGTAAGCCCAATGTGATGGTGACCAAAGGCTGCGAATACTCCACTACGTTTTATCTCACCGACCAAAGGCAAGCTGTCGGATGGAGCTGGGCGATAGCCGAGCCATTCTTCCACACTGGAAAATTTCAGGCTTGGAAACGCTTCCTGCGCCTTACGACGCAAAAAATTCAGTGGTGCTTTTGATAACTTTTCGTTCAACCCCCCAAATTCAACGACGCCTGCACACCGTAGCCCATGTTCCATCGGTGTTGCCACAAATTTTCCAGAAGTCAGCATCATTGGGTTATTTGGTTTTATATTTGGCTCCTTGAAGAGTAGATGATAGCCTCTTTCTGCTTCGAGTGGTACGATTAAGCCTAGCTTTTGCATTAATGGTTTAGACCACACACCCGAGGATACCACGACTTTACTGCAATAAATTCGCCCGATTGAAGTGTCGATGGCACTAATGCGGCCGCCTTCCATCTCAAAATCTTTCACTTCCGCTTGAATGAATTTGCCACCTATTTCTTCAAACAGTTCAACAAGGGTTTTGACATATGCACCAGGGTTTAGAATAAATCCATGGTTTTTGAGAACAGCCAGCAATTGAATCTTTGGACTGAGAATCGGTTCGACGTCTTGGACTGCGCTGCCCTCAACAAATGATGGCTCAAAGCCTGCTTCGCGACGCAGTTGCCATGCAAATGAGTCGGCCTCGAAAGCTTCTCGGTCTGGGTAGGCAAAACTATATTCACTTTCCTGCACCCAATTTGCAGCTTTGGTGCCATGAGTTAAAGCTTGATGCTGCTCTAAGCTATCGCCGACTATCGTTGCCAATCCTTTGCTTATACGGCGTGTGTCGGTGACGTTGGCATAGGACATGTATTTAATGAGCCACGGAAGGAGTTTGGGGAAATACCCCCAACGCATAAAAAGTGGGAAGTTTGGATTGGCAAGATAACCTGGACTTTTCTTGAGAAGGCCTGGTCCGGTGACAGGCACGACAGAGCAACTTGCGAGAATCCCACCATTTCCATACGACGCACCCATGCCGGGCGTGCCCTTGTCTACAAGTGTGACCTCATATCCAGACCGGCGCAGCCATATGGCAGAGGACGCGCCAACGATCCCAGCTCCGACTATTACAATATGGTCTGGCGTCATAAAATTATGCTCCCGAGTGCTATATTATTGTGGCAGCGACTTGATATCATTTCCAATACAAAATATTGGTTAGTGCATCATTAAAAATGATAAGGGTGATCATGCGACTACGCTTTCGTCAATTGCAGGCCTTTCACGCCATAGTTGAAGCCGGGACGGTCACGGGAGCTGCCGAGACGCTGGGAATTTCTCAGCCAGGCATTTCAAACTTATTGGCTCAACTGGAGCGTGAGACTGGCTTGGCGTTATTTGAGCGCTTGTACGGAAGACTTGTTCCAACGCCTCAAGCTGAGCTGTTGCATCGTGAAATTGATACGATGGTCCGGGGGCTTGATCATGTTACTCAGGCAGTTTTCGATCTTCAAAACAAGCAATTAGGTCAGCTCCAGGTTGCATCTCAGCATTCGATATCATTTGGGTTTATGCCGAAGCTAATTGCCGAGTTTTCAAAAGATAAGCCTGATATGAGTATCTCTTTTCAATCACAGTATAGCTCGAAAATTCAGGAATGGGTGCTTTCAGGTCTCTTCGAAATTGGTGTTAGCGAGATGCCGATACTTTACGATACCCTGCAGTACTACCCAATGCAGCTGGAGACGCGAATTGCAATGCACAAAGACAATCCGCTACATCGCCATGATGTTCTGACGCCTGAGATATTGAAGGACGAGCCATTTCTCTTGATGGGCCCTGATCACATCACACATCGTCGGTTACGCGACGTTTTCGAAGAGGCGAGGGTTCCTCTGAAGGGACGCGTTCATTCGCATCTCTTTAAAAATTTGTTGGCATTTGTCAAAGAAGGCATGGGCGTAGCAGTGCTCGATAGATTTGGGTTGGATTTTGACTATGATGACCGCTTTGTTTCACGACGATTTGCACCATCTATTACGATGGACATGGCGGTGATCACTTCTGGAACGAGGCCACTTTCTCAACTTGGCAAAGAGTTCTTGGAGCTTCTTTTAAACGAACTACGACCATACACGGTGGACAAACAGCCGATCGTTGTTGCAAGGTGAGGGTAATGAAATGGAGCAAGCCACTCTTGGACTACTTGTGCTTGATACAAGCTTTCCTCGTCCACATGGTGATGTCGGCAACTCTGCTACGTGGGACTTTCCAGTAATTTTGCGTGAAGTTGGCGGTGCGAGCGCGCGAAAGGTCATTCTTGAGGATCCACGCGTGCTTTTTGACGATTTCGTCATGGTTGGACGATCGCTGATCGCAGATGGTTGTACGGGGCTCGCAACTTCATGCGGATTTCTGTCGCTCATGCAATCTGATTTAAAAGAAGCGCTTGGAGTGCCTTTTGCGAGCTCACCCCTGATGCAATTACCATGGATCGAGGCACTGCTTCCAAGGGGGCAATTAGCTGGTGTTCTGACAATCTCCGAAAATAGCCTGAGCGGGGCTCATCTTCGTGCGGTTGGTGCGCGACCAGATACTGACATTCGTGGGCTGCCTCAAAACGGCAGCTTCGCTACGGCCATTTTTGAGGATAGTTCAGAAATGGATTTTGACTCATGCGGTCGAGAAATGGTGGACGCGGGCATGAACTTGATCTCTGCCAAGCCAAGCATCGGAGCAATCGTTCTCGAATGCACAAACATGGCTCCGTATGCTGCAGAGGTGTCGAAGTCCACTGGGCGCCCTGTTTACTCGATCGTAAGTTTTCTAAATTGGTTTCAATCTGGCTTAACTCCGCCAGGATTTTAAACTTCCGCATTTAGTTAAGAAGTTAGTTTTCCGTTGCTTAGTGTCAGTAAGTGCGAATTAACCCGACAAGCCGGCCTTGAACCTTAACCTTATCGTCTGAAAATACGCGGGTTTCATACGAAGGGTTTGCAGCTTCGAGGGCGATTGATGACCCGTGGCGGCGAAACTTCTTCAATGTCGCTTCCTGATCTTCTACTAATGCTACGACGATATCACCATCGTCTGCGTTCGAAGTCTCACGAATGACAACTAAGTCTCCATCGTTGATACCTGCATTTATCATAGAGTCACCCTTAACCTCGAGTGCATAGTGTTCACCACTTGAAGCTAACATCTGGTCTGGAACCGCAACGTGGTGATCTACATTGCTAATAGCTTCAATTGGGACCCCGGCTGCAATTTTTCCCATCACGGGAAGTTCCCGAGAGTATGCCTGAGTATCGTGGCGTGTGACATTTGCCGGTCGTGCAGGAGAAGGGTGTGGCCCATTAATAACACGTGGTTTGAAACCTGGAACGGTGGAAGCACCGCCCATACTCTCTGGTAGCTTTACAACCTCTATTGCACGAGCCCGGTGTGCAAGCCGCCTAATAAATCCACGTTCCTCCAAAGCAGTGATCAAGCGGTGAATTCCAGACTTTGAACGCAGATCAAGTGCATCTTTCATTTCGTCAAAACTGGGCGGTACACCGTCGCGTTGCACACGTACATGTATAAATTCTAGCAGATCTAACTGTTTTTTGGTCAACATGACGTGTCCTCTTAAGAAACCTCCTTTGTTCTATACTTGTTCTATTTTTGTGTCAACAACGAGTGAACATAGAGGAAACAAGTACGAAAATCTTGGGACTCGCTTTTAATACAGTTGCAATTAAGACTATGAAGTTCTGGTCTTTAGATCGGCAGGTAGCGCATAACCGCCCCGGCTTGGCGTTCAGGATCGTGCGGTTGCCTTATCAAAAGTGCGTTTGCGCGCGCCAAAACTGACAAAAGAGAACTGTCTTGGTTTTCGAGCACAGTAAGTGCACCGTTTTCTAAAAGAGCTCGCATGTAATGTTGTCGTGGGCCATTGGCGCCAATATCCTTGGATAAAGCCGCCGTGCTTTCCGGCGTCGCAGCAGCGCCGAGCCCGAGCATGTTACGGATCACTGGAGCTACAAAAACATGGCCACAAACCATGGCTGAGACGGGATTCCCAGGTAGCCCGATCATTGTTGCCCCGTTGCTCAGACGCCCCGCCATCAAAGGTTTGCCGGGCCGCATTGCAATTTTGTAAAAACTGCGTCTCATGCCAAGTTCGTTCGCAACATCGCCTACAAGGTCGTGATCCCCTACGGAGGCACCACCTATACTTAGTAACAAATCTGCATCGCCGGCTAAGGAAAAAGCCATTTTCAAAGAGGCGCGATTATCGTGCGCGATTGGCAGCAAGCGGGCCTCGGCGCCAAGGTCTCGTAGCATTGCTTGCAGTCCGAAGCTATTAGACGCGATGATCTGATCTGGACCTGGACATTCACCGGGCATCACCAATTCGTCGCCCGTCGCCAGTATGGCAACGATTGGTTTTTTAATAACGGGTACATCTGCGATATTCATCGATGCAAGCAGGGCGATGTCTGCAGGGCGAAGAATTCGCGGAGCATTAATTTGCTCTCCAACCTTAAAATCCCCACCGAGAGGTCGGATGTGAAAGCCTTTGTCCAGTTTGTCATTTACTATGATAGTATCTGCGTCTCGAGTGACATCTTCCTGAATGATGACCCGACTCACGCCCTCTGGTACTGGAGCACCCGTGAATATGCGAACGGCCTCGCCTCGGCCAACCTGTCTGGCAAAGCTGTGACCCGCTGCCGCCTCTCCTATAACCCGAAATTTGGCACCCGGTGCCACATCCCTGGCCATAACGCCATAACCATCCATTGCGGACGAAGCGAAAGGAGGTTGATCTCGCTTAGCTTTCACGCAAGTCGCCAGGACGCGGCCATTGGCCTCAACAAGTGGTACGGTCTCAGATCGTAATGGAATGGTTAGCGCAAATAGCTGATCAAGGGCTTTTGAAACTGTAATCATTTCGCTTCGTAACGCCCTGATTTTCCGCCCTCTTTTAGGATTAGTCTAATACCACCAATTTCCATTGATTTATCCACGGCTTTAGTCATGTCATAAACAGTAAGTGCTGTAACGTTTACTGCCGTTAGGGCCTCCATTTCAACACCAGTTTGACCCGTAGTCTTGACGGTGGCTGTAATACGAATACCGGGCAAAGATCTGTCAGGAGTGAGCTCGACTGCGACCTTTGTGATTGGCAGCGGATGGCACAATGGTATCAAATTAGAACAATGCTTAGCACCCATGATGCCGGCCAGTCGAGCAACGCCAAGTACGTCGCCTTTCTTGGCTCGACCCTCGGTAATGATTTCATAGGTTTCAGCAGCCATCTTGACCCAGCCCTCCGCAACTGCGATCCGAGATGTTACTGCTTTGTTCGAAACATCAACCATATGGGCATCGCCCTTTCCGTCGAAATGTGTCAGGCCTGTCATTACATCGCTCCTGCGGTCAAGGGATTAGCCAGCAAATCGCGGGTAGCACCGGCAACATCTTCTTTTCGCATCAGGCTTTCACCAATAAGGAAAATGCGCGCACCATATTGGGCCATGCCAGCTAGGTCCTCCGATGTGTTTAAACCACTTTCTGAAACAATCAGACGATCAGCAGGTACCAATTTTGAAAGGGTTCGGGAGGTCTCAAGCGAAGTCTCAAAAGTTTTGAGATTTCGATTATTAATGCCCATTAACTCTGATTTAAGTTCACTGGCTCGTTCCAGCTCTTCCTGATCATGAACTTCAAGCAACACGTCCATTCCCCATGTGTTTGCGGCCTCTTCTAGTTCTTGCGCTTGTGAGTCGCTCACTGACGCCAAGATTATCAAAATACAATCTGCACCTAGAGCGCGTGCTTCGGCCACCTGGTACGTGTCGTACATAAAATCTTTGCGCAACGCGGGTAAATTCGTCGCCGCGCGGGCAGTTGTCAAAAAAGACTTATCACCTTGAAAGCTTGGTGTATCGGTAAGCACTGATAAGCACGTTGCCCCGCCGTCCTCGTATGCCTTGGCTAAACTGGATGGATCAAAATCTGGACGTATTAGCCCTTTGGACGGGGAAGCTTTCTTAATTTCAGCAATCAGTCCGTAGCCATTCCGAGACGCCATACGTAGCGCGTCAGTGAAACCACGTATTGGTCCGGCTTCACGCGCTTCGGCCTCTACTGCTTCGCGTGGTTTTCTGGCTTTGTCGCTAGCGATTTCTTCCAGCTTATAATTTTTTATCTTTTCCAGAATGGTTTCGGTCATGCGGTCGTCCAGTTTATTTTGGGCTCACCACGATCAGCAAGCCACTTGTTTATGCGCGAAAACGGCCGAGACCCGAAAAAACCACGTCGCGCAGAAAGAGGCGAGGGGTGCGCTGTTTTGATTAAGAGATGATCAGTAGATACATTTGCGACAGTTTTAGGGGATGAAATGTAACGTGCAAGGGTCTGCGCCTGCTTTCCCCAAAGCAAAAAGGCGGTGGGTCGCTGTGAGGCATGTTGAAGTACCTGAAATGTCAGGGATTGCCAGCCCAACGATTTGTGCCCGTTTGCCTCACCGGCTGGAACCGTCAGAACTGTGTTCAGCAACAGTACGCCTTGAGCCGCCCAAAACCGTAAATTTCCATCATGCGGCACCTCACCAAGATCGTCGTGCATTTCCTTGAAGATATTGTTCAGAGAGCGGGGAAGGGGACTGATATCTGTCTCAACAGAAAACGCCAATCCGTGCGCGTGGCCCGGTGTTGGGTAAGGATCTTGCCCTAGGATAACGACACGAACCTCGTTGGGAGGGGTAAGGTTTAACGCCTCAAAGCGCTGTTGTGTTGGTGGTAAGACACGGCGTTGGTCGGTCTCGATTGCCGCTGAAATAACTTCAAACTCTTGCGAAAAAAACGGCAGGTGTGCCCATTTGGGTGGCGGAATCATGCGATCAGCCGTAGGCGTTTTAACTGACTGAATGGGTTCACGTAGTACCATGCGCTAGCTCCTCGCATCACGCTGAGTTGCTTGTGAGTTTGGCTAGCGCCTCAACTTTGGTTCTTGCGGCGCCGCTGTCGATACTAACACGAGCTTTTTGAACACCGTCCCGTAGGTTACTGGCTGCATCAGCGACCACAAGTGCGGCAGCACTGTTCAACAGAACGGCGTCTCGGTAAGCTGACTCATCGCCGTTGAGAAGTGCCTGAAATGCGTTAGCATTGTAGAGTGGTGTGCCACCAACAATGTCTTCAAACCGGTGTACGGGCAGACCGGCATCCTCTGGGTGTATTTCGATATCTTGAATGGTGCAGTCGCTTTCAAGTGCTGCAACCCAGCTAACGCCAGTGATAGTCAGTTCATCCGTGCCATCGCTGCCATGCACAAGCCAGGCCCGTTCGCTGCCCAGCTTGCCAAGTGTCTCTGCCATCGGGCGAATCAAACTTTTTGAGAATGCACCGGTAAGTTGGCGCTTTGCACCGGCTGGATTAGTAAGAGGGCCGAGGATGTTGAAAATCGTGCGAGTTCCAAGTTCTGCGCGAACTGGGCCGACATTGGCCATCGCCGGATGATGCATTGGCGCCATCATGAAAGCAATTCCGCATTCCGCCAGTGCCTTTTCCACGACCGATGGCCCAACCATGACATTTATGCCCATTTGAGCCTGAACATCAGCCGTACCGGATTTAGAAGACAAGTTACGGTTACCGTGTTTTGCTACTGTCACACCCGCGCCTGCGACAACAAATGCAGTCGCAGTGGAGATATTAAGGGTATGTTTGCCATCTCCGCCGGTACCTACAATATCCATAGCTCCGGCCGGAGCTTTGACGGCGTTGCATTTAGCGCGCATTACTGCTGCTGCTGCTGCGTATTCATCAACTGTTTCGCCACGCGTGCGCAGCGCCATTAAAAAACCACCGATCTGGCTCGGCGTGGCCTCACCGTTGAAAAGAACTTCGAAGGCAGTTTTTGCCTCTTCCCGCGTTAGAGAACGGTCAGCAGCGGTACCGATCAGAGGCTTGATAGTATCGCTCATGCAAGCACACCTTCATTTTTTGTCATTATATTAAGGAAGTTTTGCAGCATGGCATGACCATGTTCTGATTTGATCGATTCAGGATGGAATTGCACGCCTTGTATTGGTAGGTGTCGATGCCGCAATCCCATGATTGTGCCGTCTTCCAGTTCAGCAGTGATTTCTAATTTGTCTGGCAGGCTCTTTCGTTCAACGATTAGGGAGTGATATCGAGTCGCTTCAAACGGGCTAGGAAGACCATCAAACAGTCCAAGGCCTGTGTGTTTTATCGATCCAATTTTGCCATGAACTATTTCGTGACATCGAACTACCTTTCCGCCAAATACTTGACCAATGGTTTGGTGGCCAAGACACACGCCCAAAAGCGGAATTTTAAATTTGGCCGCGGCTTCCGTCATCTGTAGGCAAATCCCAGCCTGATCTGGGTCGCAGGGTCCTGGAGAGAGCACAATTCCACTTGGTTTCATGTCAAGGGCGCCCTGAACCGTCAGCGCATCATTACGTCTGACGTGGACATCAGCACCTAATTCGCCAAGATAGTGTACAAGATTGTACGTAAAACTATCGTAGTTATCGATTAGGAGTAGCATTTTTCTAGTTCTTTTCTCAAAGATGCGAAACGGGGTAGAGGCCGAGGGCCGCGTCGCGGTATACATGTTCAGGCTTGATCGTGAGGGTCAAGGGGGGAGCGTCCAGTTACGCTCTGAAAAAGCTAGGCCAAACAAAGGGCAGGACTAATGTTGCGTGGATTTTTGTCGGGTATCTTCTGGGGAAGTATTATTGCGGTTGTTGTTTTGGCTGTTGCTTCATTGCTGGCGCCTTTGCCTGCGACAGTAATTCCACAAACCTCCGCGGTTGAAGGTACTGCAGGCGCAGAGGGCAGCGCATCCAGTGGCACATTAGCGGGTGTTTCACGAGTTGATGAGGTTGTGGAGGACCCAATGGAGCGAGAGGTGGCAGCGCCCAGTGATGGGGAAAAGCCACCCTTAACCGACACAGCCTCAGCGCCTAAACCTGTTGTGATTGCTCCGGAAGGCTTAATGATCGCGCCTGCGAAGCCCGAAACCGGTGGTGCCGTAAACGTGGAAAGCGAAAGCCCAATTTTGCCTAATCCGCAAGTGGGGACGCCCACCGTACCGGCACCCGAGGAAGAACCATCGATTTCAACTAATCCACCACAGCCACAGGTGCCAGAGGCTGGTGACGGTGAAGCCTTTCCGACTCCAGTGGAAACAGGCATACCGGAGCTTAAAAGGCAGGTTTCGTCCGGAGCTGGTATTGAAGAAGGAATCAAACTGGAAGTACCTGAAGATATGACGCCGACAGCGGAGGCTGGCGCTCCGTCTGCAGTTGACGAGAGTACATCACAACTGAAATCGACAGGTAAATTGATTGAAGCATACCCGCAATATAAGTCAGATCGGTTACCAACGGTGGTTGGGGAGAACCCCACGGAACCGATTGAAGCTGTTTCACCTAGACCAGTGATCGCCAATGCTGAGCAAACGGAGAACATCGATGATAAACCTGTGCTGTCGATTGTTCTGCTAGATGAGGGCGACAGCATTCTCGATATTAATGCATTAGCAAGTTTTCCATATCCTCTCAGCATTGCTATTTCGACATTGGATGCTCAGGCGAAAGAAAAGGCAGTCCATTATCGCAGCAAGGGAATAGAAGTTTTAGCCATGATTGATATTCCAAATGTTATCAACGGTTCAGATGTTGAAGTGGCAATGGACGCACATTTGTTGGTTATGCCCGAAGCTGTTGGTGTGATCGAAGGGCTGGGCGATGGGTTGCAAAGTAGTAAGATTGTATCGGATCAAGTCACTGCGATTCTGGCAGCTTCAGGACATGGACTCGTTATGTTTCCGAATGGCCTGAACACTGCTCAAAAACTTGCGGCGAAAGAAGGGGTTCCTTCGGCGACTGTATTTCGCGATTTTGACGGTAAGGGCCAATCTGAAGTAGTGATCCGGCGCTTCCTTGATCAGGCGGCATTCAAGGCTGGACAAACAGACGGCGTTGTAATGTTTGGACGTCTGAGCGATGAGACTGTTGCAGCGCTGCTCCTTTGGGGGTTACAGGACCGAGCGGGAACTGTCGCTTTGTCGCCAGTTTCTGCTGCGTTGCAAACTATTAACTAATCAGCCTGTTAATCTGAAAGTGTTTTTATTGTCGGATTATTTTTTCGTTTAGAGTGCACTTGGTAAGCCCAATCTGTCGCGTGCAAGATTAGCTATTTGAAAAAATTAATTGCGACATTTCAATTCGTCCATATCAGCCTATGGTGGATGTGTCGGCGAGTTGCTGATGAGAAATACGAGGCGGGAGACCAAATGACGATGAAACATGTTCCAAAAGAAACCACTGACGCAGACCTGATTCAGCAATACCTTGATAAGGGTGGGAAAATTAGCAAGGGAAAAACCAAACCGATGCCCCACGATCTCGGCATTAGTAATGGGGCTTGGAACAACAAGCTAACCAAGCATGAGAAAGCGGCCAGAGACGGCAAGCTGGATAAGATTGACACTAAATAGCTCAACGGTCTTTTAATTAAATATCGTCGGCCCCACTGAAACGCGCTGCCTCAGTCGCTGCATGACGAATTGCGTTGGATTTGTGCACGGTTTCCATGTACTCGGCCTCTGGATCGCTATCGTAGACAACGCCACCGCCAGCCTGAATATAAAGTTTATTGTTTTTTATGAGAGCTGTGCGCAAGGCAATACAGATATCCATGTCGCCACCGGAGCTGAAGTAGCCGACGCCGCCGCCGTAAATACCGCGTTTTTCTGGTTCTAGCTCGTCAATGATTTCCATAGCCCGGACTTTTGGTGCTCCAGAGACTGTACCTGCTGGCATCCCAGCAAAAAAAGCGTCCAATGCATCTTTGTCATCGGCTAGCTCACCTACCACGTTTGAAACGATATGCATGACGTGGCTATAGCGCTCGATGATGAACTGTTCTGTCGGGCGAACAGTTCCAACTTTTGAAACACGGCCCGCATCGTTGCGGCCAAGATCGAGCAGCATAAGGTGTTCGGCTAATTCTTTTTTGTCGTTCAACAAGTCTGCTTCAAGCGCACCGTCTTCCTCTGGCGTCGCGCCGCGCTTCCGCGTGCCCGCGATCGGACGGACCGTTACCTCGTTTCCAAACACCCTTACAAGGATCTCGGGGCTCGCGCCGACCACCTGAAAGTCACCAAAATTAAAATAAAACATAAACGGTGAAGGGTTTGTGCGACGTAAGGATCGATACAGTGCGAAGGGAGGTTCTCGAAATGCCTGTGTCCAGCGTTGTGCTGGTACAACCTGAAAGATATCTCCGGCGCGAATATACTCCTTCGCCTTTTCAACAGCAGCTTTATATTCATCCTTGGTAAAATTTGACACAGGGGGGGCGATTTCTATGGGCTCGCCCAAACTGCGCGCTGCTTTTGGCATTGGGCGTTCCATATCTCGAACTGCATCCGTCACGCGTTCAGATGCCTGAGCATAGGCCGCCTGTGCCGATTGTCCATCGCTGATCCATGCTGGTGACACTACAGTCACTTCGCCTTTTACCCCATCAAGAACCGCTACAATCGTAGGACGTAGCATACAAGCGTCAGGTAATCCCAAAGGGTCCGGATTTACATTGGGTAAGTGTTCAACCAGCCTAATCATGTCATAGCCAAGGTAACCGAAAAGTCCTGCTGCGGCTTGTGGAAGATCTGCAGGAAGTTCGATCCGGCTTTCGGCGATAAGTTCTCTCAAGTTATCTAGCGGATCACCGTCTTGGGCATCAAAGGTGGTTGGGTCGAAGCGAGCGCACCGGTTAATCTGACTTTGGCTTCCGTGACATCGCCAGATCATGTCGGGTTTAGTTCCGATGATTGAGTAACGCCCTCGTACCTCTCCGCCTGTAACCGACTCTAGCATGAAGGCGTCCTTGCTAGCACCTGTCAGTTTGAGCATCAGTGAAACTGGAGTATCTAAATCGGCGGCCAACCGAGTATAAACCACCTGATTTTTGCCAGAATTGTAGGCTGTGGCAAAATCTTCGAGCGAAGGAACAAGGTCCACGACTTTGCCCCTTTCTTACTGAAGCTGTGAATGTACAGCGTTGAGGGCCTGCTGGTTTAACGTCACTGGGTAGATCGTTTGGAGGCTTTGAGCGTATGCGTCAAAAATGTCTTGCGCGATCCCGGCGGACACCTGTTGAGTGATGTTGTCAGAGAATGCAGAGATTTCCGGCGATCCAATAGCGGGCGCATTTATGGAGTTCAGACGGACCAATGTGATCCCAGCACCATCGTTCAAAGCGCGAACGTCGCCTTGCTGCATTTCAAAAACCATGGGCAAAAATCCCGCCGGTGTACCGGGAATGAAACCATTGCGGACGATGTCTGTTTCCTCGATCGCGTTAAAGCCAAAAGACGTAAAATCTGTACCCTCCTCAAGACGTGGCATCAGGTTGGTGATCAATATGTTTAGTGCTTGACCAGTACGCGTGTCGGTCCAAGCGTCAGATACCGCCATTCGCACGTCTTCTAATGGTGCGGGTTGAGTTTCGGTTTCACCATCTAAACGCAGTGCAAAGATGCCCCCATCTTCTAATTCTTCGATCTTTGGGAAGTCCTCAACTTTGACAGTGGCCGCTAGGTTGCGGAAACCCTCATAGCCTGCAATCCTGTCCTCGGCTCCCTCATGCCAGTTGATTGAGCCAATCTGCATTTCGGTTTCGGTGGCTAATTCTTCGAGCGTTGCCCCAGCGGCTAGTAGGTCATCAATATCGCCTATCTGTGCATCGATAATTCTGCGAGCCCGTTCGGTAGCAAGTTCCTCGCGTAGCGCTGGACGGGCTTGATCAAAGCTAGTCAATTGAGCCGCGAGAATACCGTTTGTGCGAAAAAGAGCTGGCCCCAGATCTGTTTGCACCGGGCCAGCGATGGCACCCGTTGGTTCGCCAAAGACAGAGCCTCCCGCGGGCCCCAGATCTGCTTGTGAGACATCCCCGATATCCACATCTGATAAAGCAAGACCGCGAGACTCAACGAGTGCCTCGAACGTTGTCTTGTCCGCGTCGAGTTGCTCTTTTGCCTCTTTCGCGGCGGCCATGTTCGGAAAGACAAGTCGTTCAACTAAGCGCCGCTCCGGGCGGTTAAACTCTGCACTGCGATCTTCGTATGCTTGCTGAAGAACAGATTCTTCGATTTCAACACTATCAATTAACATTTCAGGATTAAGCTGTACAAAGGTGATCTGACGCATAGCTGGGATCATGAAATCTTCCAGATTATCGTCATAGTACCCTTTAATGTCGGCTTCCGTGGGTGGTGCGATTGGTCTTGTCAGATTATCCGCAGTCAGTTCAGTCCACGTGAAATCACGCTGTTCGGCAACAAAATTGACTACAGCGTTGGCGTAAGTGTCAGGCATGTTTATACCTGAAACTACAGCACCTTGCAGCAGACTACGGGCGGTCTCTTCGCGCACGCTGTCTTCAAATCGAGTTTCGTTCATTCCGGCTTGATCAATGGCAAATGCGTATGCATCACGATCAAATGAGCCATCAAGGCTTTGAAACGCTGGAATAGCAATGAGCTCTCGCCGCAGGTTTTCGTCACCGATCGAGATGCCAATATGCTCCGCCTCTGCGTCCATTGCACGAGTTACCACGAGACGGCTCAGTACGGCGCGATCAAGTCCGAGTAATTGCCCTTGTGAAAAACTTATTGATTGTCCAGTCTGGGCTTCGATCGTGCGGAGCTCTTCCTGCAACGCTCGCGCGTAGTCGTTTATGTCGATTTCCTTCCCACCTACGTCACCCACAGTACGTGTGGCGCCTGAAAGGTTGGTAACTCCAAAGCCACCCAAACCCAAAATGAGCATTGCCATTAGAATCCAAACTAGCGTTTTCGACGTTTTTCCCTTGGACATCTGCGCTCCCTGCGGGTTGTTTATTAAACAGTTTCAGGTTGTCTACGCGGTTGGTGCAGGGGGGGCAAGGGGGGGCTCAATACTGAGCTCGTTTAAGCCGGTCGTACAACATATTTATCCCTGTGCAATCAACATTTGCGAATGCGATACGCAACTGTTTTGCGCCGCCTGGATCACTTTTGGGCATGAACATCGTGCCAGGCAAGCACAGAATTTTGTGATCACTGACAAGCGCTTTTGCTAGCTGGTCAGAAGGGGTGTCAAAGGGATGCGAGAGATACGCAAAATAGGCACCGGCTCCCATAAGTCGCCAACCATGTGTTGTGAGTTGAGGCATATT
>ENA-UZWS01001130-UZWS01001130.1-metagenome-genome-assembly--contig:-Day-3-25m-contig-1130_pt1 | contig 153942 bp, 129 predicted proteins | sample MGYA00260343_ERZ794903 | MGnify/ENA metagenome assembly ERZ794903
AGCACCATGGCAATGAAAAGCAAGGCACCAACAAAGTTATGGGCCACGGCAACAGGCAGAGGCAAGTTCCAATATACATTGGCAAGTCCGAGACAGAACTGCAAACTAAACAGTGTTAGCAACAAAACTGCAAAAAAACGCAACCGCGAATCGGTTTGTTGTGACAGTTTCCACACCATTAATAATATATAGCCGCCTAACAGCACAGCCCCTAGACGATGTAACACGTGTATGGCCTTGCGCGCCTCGCTATCCATTAAGCCACCGAGATAGTTAGGTCCTATAGATTGCATTAAATTAAAGCCCTCAGAAAATTTCATCTGAGGCCACCACTCACCATTACAAGCGGGCAAATCTGAACACGCCATGGCCGCATAGTTAGAACTCATCCAGCCACCTAAGAATATTTGTTCAATAGTTAATAACAGCCCTATTAGAGCCCATAAACGCAGGCTACCAAGGGGGTTACGCAAACCAAGGGGGCGAACGTGGCGCCCCATTCTAGACAAACGTATGTACAAAATAGACAATAAACTAGCCGTTATAAAGCCACCAAACAAATGCGCTGTTACCACCTGAGGCCACAGTTTCCATGTAACTGTCCAAGCACCAAAAGCGCCCTGCAGTATCACCACCGCTAGCAATAATTGTGTATGTTTAAAAGGGTAATTTAGTTGCCGACGATAGACCCATGACCCCAAAGATATTAGTAGAATAATAAAACCTAGACCAGTAGCAAAATAGCGATGAATCATTTCCATCCAGCCTTTGCTCACTTCAACCGGACTGTTAGGGTAAAGAGATTGCGCCTCCTCTATTTCGCTTGCTGTTTGCGGCACCACCAAAGAACCATAACAACCGGGCCAGTCAGGGCAGCCTAGACCCGCGTCAGCCAAACGTGTCCAGGACCCCAATATAATCACGCAAGAAACAATGAACAAAGCCAGCAGTGTTAGCCTACCCATCCACGGGGAAGGCCTAGAAATTCCTATCATATACTTTTATACCCATTACATAACGGAGCGAAATAGGAGGCGAGCGTAATGATCTATTAACAAAAACACAAACAATCCATTTAGATAAACGATAGAGTAGGCGAAAGTTTTCATAGCGTGCTCATCATTTTTCCCACGATACAATTTCCATGAATGATAGACGAACATGCAACCTAAACCAATCGCACCGGCTAAGTATATGTGGCCAGTCATATCAATCACAAAGGGTACCAAAGTAACTATCAACAATAACAAGGTGTATAGCAATATTTGTGACTTGGTAAACTCTACCCCGTGAGTCACGGGCAACATAGGCACACCCGCTTTGGCATATTCTTTTCGTCGACGTATAGCTAAGGCCCAAAAATGCGGCGGGGTCCAAACAAAAATAATTAAGAACAACAATAAAGCTTCAGTATTAACCTCACCCGTAACGGCTGCCCAGCCAAGTACAGGGGGCGCCGCACCTGCAGCCCCGCCTAAGACAATATTATGTGGCGTTGTACGCTTAAGGAACATGGTATAAACAATAGCGTAGCCAATAACCGATAGTAACGTCAAAAGTGCCGTTAATAAGTTAATATATAAAACCAGCATCCACATGGAAATAGCACACAGGCCGACTGCAAACACCAAGGCATTCACAGAGCTAATGCCACCACTTGGCAATGGTCGACTTTTTGTACGCTCCATAACGGCATCGATACGCTGATCGACATAATGATTAATAGCCGCACCAGAGGCGGCAGCTAACCCGATACCCAAATTTCCTACTATCAGTACCTGCCAAGATGGAAAACTATCTGTCGCCAATAACATTCCAACAAGGGAAGTGAAGATGATCAACAAAACAACTTTCGGTTTACAAAGCTTTAAGTATTGGCGCCAATTGGCGCGCTCGGCGGGGCTGGCTAACATCTGAGTCATTAATGGTCCCTGATTTGGTTTGTTATAAATAGTAAAACTCTTATTCTTAAGTAGATATCTAACTACTGTAGTTCAAAAAATCACTAAATAGCTAAACTATTGTTAAGGGTATAAGTAAAGAGAAAATGATAATCATAGTAATCATTACACCAACAAAAACGCACAAGGCGACCGTCAATATTGACATGCTATATAACACTCCACTATCTTCTGGCACTTCCATCATGATAGGTACACCCGTGAACATCAAATAGATAGACATACAAATAGCAGCTAAATATACACTCAAGACTAACGCCAATTGCGGCCAAAATAATACCGCCCCTGCCAGCATAAGAGGACTGGAAATATATATAGCCAACACCATACTTGTATTTATATCAGAAGAAGATCCATAGGTTTTTTCCATCCAGTAGATAGCCCAACCGATGCACAAAACGGCTAATACAGTGCCTAAATAAACGCCTGCTGCTAACCTTATGGCGCTTTCTTCTGTCATACGGTTAACAAGACTTCCTCCCAACTGCCAACCGGTTTGGGTAAGCCCAAAATAAATGGCCACAGCGGGAATGAGAGCTAACCACGACAAACGCCTGAGAACACAAGCCACGGCCGACATATTCCTATTCTGTAAACGTAACCAGTTAATTCTTGTAACATCACTGTTAGTTTCTACTTTAGTCTGCATAACCGCCCCTATTGGATCATTAATTATTTTTATAAATTTATTGCCGATTCTAGTTTATTCTGGTTTTCTGCCTTGAGGACTAAAACATCACAACTATTCTCATATAATACAGCACAGGAAAAATCTTAATCGGCCAAGACATGCCTCACAAAGGCACTGCCTTCATGACCATCACATGGTCTTTTAGACTAACCTATATTTGAATTCTTTAGCAACTTTTTGATGTCCTTTAACATAGATTTGCCTATCTGGCTAAAAGTGTAGTACATCATGATATTATCCAAAGGATCCACCAGATAAACCCCCTCACCACGTTTAAGCGTAAAACCATTCTTTGGCTTTGCCTTCAGCATGTGCGGATAGTCAGTACCTAACCCTTTCAACATTTGTTCATTCAGTAACAAAATACGGGTCACACGGTGAGCCTCTTTACCTAAAGCAATGTGGACTTGCCGCAACACATGCAGGTTTTCTAAACACGATTGATTACATGCCCCCTCAATATTAATAAGCAAACGCCACTGCCTTTCATCCTTCATATCCTGACTTAACTTGTGGTATACAAGACTATCTTCCAACAATTGTTCAGGTGGCAGTAATAACTCACCTTCGTTGGTGGTCGAGGTTGGCAACCAAAGTTGCTGAAAATACATAAGGAATGCTAATGCCAATGGCACCAACGATACTAATAGAAGTGCCCATAAACTTTTTTTTCTTGCTGTCAAACTATTCTCCCCCTGCCACCTTTGGGCTGGATTTGTAATGCTTGTAGATTCTAAACAAAAACAGAGTACACAAGGTCAAGCTCAAACCAAACCACTGCAGCGCATAACCATAATGTTTTTCTGGGGTGATATTCACCGGTTGCCAGTGTGGTTGCAGTGCTGTTTGGCTGTTGATATCAAGATGGAGAACTTGTGGTAGCAAAGGCAAAGGTAAATACTGCTGTAACATTTGCATATTTACTTTCTGCAATAACTGAGGGTAGTTATCTGATAAAATAATATCCTCAGCAAGCAGTATGCCTTTTTCACTCGGTTTTATGAGATGCCCCTCTAAGGTCACTTGGCCAGAAGGGCCGGAGATTTCCGGTAAATTAGAGCGATCTCGCCAAATATGCCAGCCGCGATTAACCAATACTAACTTCTGTCCAATCTGAAGTAACGCGATAACATCAACACCGACTTTCCCACGCCAAATTTGATTATCCACATACCACATGTAATTAGGCAGGTAATTTCCGGCAAGCTGTACATGCTGGAATTCGGGTAATGACTCTAGCTGATCGGCACTTTCTACCACCAGCATAGTGTCACTTGCCTGAGCCTTAAGCATTAATTGACGCTTATCTTCCGCTCGATCGAGCTGCCAAAAACCCAGGCATAACAAAACAGGCATAAACAATACAGTAAATAGCGTTAGCGCCTTGTTTTGCATGATACTATTAAGCATAGTATTGGCACCGCCGTGATGAACATGAACTGGAATCCTTGAATATGCTAATAAAACTCATTATTGCTGGTTTATTTTTAGCCGCCCTGGTCAGCCTTTTTGCTGGCTTGTACTTTTTGCTTAAAGACCAGGAGGATTCTACGCGATTACTCACTTCACTGAAGTTTCGTATCGCTATCTGTGTACTTCTGGCCATAGTCATTATTTTCGGATTTTGGACTGGCCAATTAAGTAATCAAGCTCCTTGGGGTACAATCCATAGATAGCAACCAAAAAACTCGAAACGAGTGACAATTCAGTCTCTCTTCGACTTGTTCGGCTACCATTATTATAGTTTTTCCGAATCTATACCTGTCAATTTACCTGCCCAATCTTTAACCATCAGATTATGGTGCCAAGACCCCGCCGCACAGCAGAATCTCAGCTTACCTTTAGTTTGACTTACCCTAAACTAAAGAATGTAGACAAAGAAAAACAACCCTATCCAAACCATATCAACAAAGTGCCAGTACCAGGCAGCAGCTTCAAAGCCAAAGTGCTGTTCAGGTGTAAAGTGCCCCTTAATAATGCGCAGCCAAATAACAAACAAGATAAAAGCGCCAATGGTAACGTGAGCACCATGAAAGCCCGTCAACATAAAGAAGGTGGACCCATAAATACCAGAATCTAAAGTCAACCCTAACTCTTCATATGCTTCGACATACTCGACTATTTGGAAATATACAAAAACAGCACCCAATATTACTGTCAAAGCCAGCCAAAAAATGACCCGAGTGCGATCCATGGCGCGCAAAGCATGGTGAGCAAAGGTGACCGTGACACTGGATGAGATTAATAACACAGTATTAAGTAATGGAATATGCCAAGGATCAATTACCGCCTCAGGGCCGGGCAAATCAGCTCCCGCTGGATTATTAAACATTGGCCATTGGAAGACAAATTCTGGCCATAGCATGTGGCTGATACCCTTATCGCCTTCACCCGACAACCAAGGTCCAGCGATTTGCCTAACGTAAAATAAGGCACCAAAAAAGGCAGCAAAAAACATAACTTCAGAAAAGATGAACCAACCCATTCCCCAACGGTATGAACGATCCATTTGGGCATTATATAGTCCGCCTCGGCTTTCCCCAATGACCTTGGAAAACCAGTTATACAAGACAGAAGCTAGTATTAACGCACCGGCAAAGAAAACAAAATGCGGCAAAGCCCAACCTTCTCCACCAGAGCTAGAATGATTCAGCATGCCGCCTGCTCCTGCGGCCAAACCAATCAAACCAATGCTAGTACCGATAGGTAATCGGCTACTCTCGGGTACATAATAATTGCTGGCTGCCATAACACTCTCCTTTTGGGAATTGATTATTTTAATTTTTTGATTTTTATTAATCAGATGTTGCTACCACCTGAGAGGTAGCAAAATCTGTGGCATCAAATAACGTATACACCATCGTAACGGTGCGTATATCCTCGGGCAAATCTGGTGAAATAGTAAACACAAGATTCATCACTTTAGATTCACCCGAGGCTAATGTCTGCTGTTCGAAGCAAAAGCACTCGCTTTTTTTAACATAGCGAGCGGCTCTAGCTGGGGTAATACTGGGCACACTCTGTGACACCATATCCTGATCAGTGACATTGGAAACCCAAAAGCCAACCTGTTTCCAGTCACCAGGGTGCAATGCAATTTCATTCTGTAAAGGCGAGAAACGCCACGGCATTTCTGCGTTGTTGCTCGCCACCAATTGCACCTTAATACTGCGAGACCTGTCGATCTCCATTGCTGTTTTTACTACGGCGGCCTGCACTTTACCATTTAAGCCAGTTACCTCACAAAAAACATCGTATAAAGGTATCATGGCAAACCCAAAACCAAACATCAGTATGGCTATGGTAACGTGTTTGACTGCTGTTTTAGCAACACTAGGTCGACTGCTCATCAATCAACTCCTCAGTTTACTTCACCTCTGGTGGTTCTGAGAAAGAATGATAGGGGGCCGGTGAAGGTAAAGTCCATTCTAGACCCTCTGTCCCTTCCCATACTTCATCGGTAGCCTTTTTGCCATTTCTAATGGCATCTATAACAATATACAAGAAAAGTATTTGCGATAGACCAAATATAAAGGCACCGATGCTTGCGACGGCATTAAAGTCAGCAAACTGCAGAGCATAGTCAGGAATACGCCGCGGCATGCCCGCCAAACCAACAAAATGCATTGGGAAAAAAGTGACATTCACGCCCACAAAAGACAACCAAAAATGCCATTTACCCAGCGTCTCGTTGTAATAACGTCCACACCACTTTGGTATCCAATAGTAAACACCAGCAATAATGGCAAATAAAGCGCCGGGCACGAGCACATAGTGAAAATGGGCTACCACAAAATAGGTATCGTGATATTGAAAGTCAGCTGGTGCAATAGCTAGCATCAAGCCAGAAAAGCCACCAATGGTAAATAGAATTACAAAGGCCACGGCAAACAGCATAGGCGTCTCAAAGGTCATTGAACCATTAAACATGGTAGAAACCCAGTTAAACACCTTGACGCCTGTGGGTATAGCAATCAGCATTGTGGCATACATAAAGAACAGTTCGGTTGCCAAAGGCAGCCCAACAGTAAACATATGGTGAGCCCATACGATAAAGGACAGGAAGGCGATAGATGCAGTGGCATAAACCATTGACGAATAGCCGAACAAAGGCTTGCGAGCGAAAGTAGGAATAATTTGTGACACAATTCCGAAGGCTGGCAGAATCATAATATAGACTTCTGGGTGACCAAAAAACCAGAATACATGTTGAAACAACACGGGGTCACCACCACCAGCGGCATTGAAGAAGCTGGTTCCAAAATGGATATCCATTAGCATCATGGTTACAACACCAGCTAATACCGGCATAACGGCAATCAGTAGATAGGCAGTGATCAACCAGGTCCACACAAACAATGGCATTTTCATCAATGTCATACCAGGGGCACGCAGATTCAGAATCGTAGCAATGATATTAATAGCCCCCATAATGGAAGAAATACCCATTAAGTGCACACCAAAAATAAAATATGTCACGCTACTCGGGGCATAGGTGGTCGATAGTGGCGCATAAAAAGTCCAACCAAAGTTAGGTGCACCCGCCTCACTAAAGAGCGTCAGTATCAACATGCCAAAAGCAAAAGGTAATATCCAAAAACTCAAGTTGTTCATGCGCGGCAAGGCCATGTCAGGGGCCCCCACCATCATGGGCACCAACCAATTAGCCATGCCGACAAAAGCCGGCATTATGGCGCCAAACACCATAACCAAACCGTGCATAGTAGTCATCTGGTTAAAGAATTCCGGTTCGATCAATTGCATGCCGGGCTGAAATAACTCAAGCCTTATAATCAGGGCCATACTGCCGCCGATTAGCAACATGGTAAAGGCGAACCAAAGGTACAGGGTACCTATGTCCTTATGGTTGGTTGTCAATACCCAACGCATTAGCCCTTTGGCAGGGCCATGATGGCCATGATCTTCGTGTAAAGTAGTAGCACTTGTCATCATAATCCCCTATTTACGTGCGTCAATTATATTTATTGGAGTCACGGTATCGCCAGTATTATTATCCCAAGCATTACGCTCATAAGTGATAACCGCGGCTAATTCAACATCACTTAACTGAGCAGCAAAAGCCTGCATGGCTGTCCCAGGCACCCCATTAAGTACTACATCAATATGAGCATCAACATCGCCGACGGCAATGGCACTTCCCTTTAACGCTGGGAAAATGGTTCCCATGCCTTCGCCACTTTGGCCATGACATCCAGCGCACCGACCGGCATATACTTCAGCTCCTGTAGTCATTAACTCATCATAACTAAAGTCTCCCATGGCCGCTGCTGCTTCGGCAACCTTAGCCGCGCGCTGGTCATCTAACCACGCCTGATAGTTTTCTTGACTAAGCGCGCGAACGACCACTGGCATAAATCCATGGTCAACACCACACAGTTCAGCACACTGACCTCGATATATACCTTCCTTACCCACTGGCACATTAACCCAAGATTCATTAACGTAACCAGGCACAGCATCTTTCTTAACGGCAAATTCAGGTACCCACCAAGAATGTATTACATCTGAAGAGGTAATTAAAAATCGCACCTTGACACCGGTTGGTATAACCATCTCTCGATCCACTTCGAGCAGATAATTTTCACCCTTGTCTTGTTTGTTATAAATTTCGTCTTTGGAGGTCGCCAGATTACTAAAAAAGCGCACATCCTCGCCCAAATAATCATACTCCCATTTCCACTGATAGCCGGTGATCTTTATATCTATCTGAGCATCACTGGAATCGTACATCTTCACCAACGTAGTAGTGGCTGGAATAGCCATAAGAATCAAAATCAGTGTTGGGATCGCTGTCCATAAAAGTTCTAGCGTGAGACTTTCGTGGAATTTTGATGCCTTGGCACCTTTTGACTTTCGGTGCTTATACATGGAATAGAACATCACGCCAAATACCAACACACCTATCCACACGCAAATCCATAAAATGAGCATATGAAGGTCGTAAATTGATTGACTAACTTGGGTGACGCCCTGCGGCATATTCAATTCCCAGTCAGCATAGGTGGATTGAGAAACTAGCAAGGCGGTAATGGCGGAACTCAGGCGCAGCCCAGTTCTAGATAACATACACAGACTCCTTATTTTTTTTGTAATTTGTGTGACTCTCAGCGTAAAAAAAACCACAATGTCGCATTGGAACAAGAGCAGTTGGGGTCGATTATGCTATTAATTGCTATGAATATGCAATACTACTTTTGAATATTGTTTTATTCATCATGGCAAAGCTAAATTCACCATGAACAAAACTATGAGGACAAACACTATAGCGCATACAAAAGTAATAGCCAGCATTCGCTCTAAACCACCTTCAGAAAAATCACTTTCCTGTTTTTCTTTAGATTGCACCCCTACCAGTGCAGCAAGGACACTTTGCACAAAGCTCAGTAGTTGTCTCCACCCCTTTCTACTATTATCATCTGCCATATAGCCATCCTTTACGCTCTTCGAAGAAACATAGCAACTTTGACTTATTCAGTTAACTGTGAGGCACAATCACTAATTAATTTCGGGCCAGAATAAATAAAACCACTATAAATTTGTACTAACTTGGCCCCCGCATTGAGTTTAGCACGAGCATCATCACCACAGGTAATGCCACCCACACCGATAATGGGTATAGCATCCCCCAATAGGCCATATAGCTCAGCAATCACCGCTGTGGAGCGATCAGTCAAAGGCGCACCACTAAGCCCTCCTGCCTCATCGCCATTGGCATAATGCTCCACTCCTTGACGACTCAAGGTCGTATTAGTAGCGATGACGGCATCCATTTTCTGCTCTTGCAGACACAAGGCCACACCAGCTAGCTGTTCACTATCCATATCAGGCGCAATTTTGACTGCTAAGGGCACATAACGTCCATGCACCTCGGCCAAAACAGCTTGTTCTTGTTTCAGTCGCGCCAACAGTTGACGCAAAGATTCACCATACTGTAACTCCCGTAACCCAGGAGTATTGGGTGAGGATATATTGACCGTAATATAACTAGCGTGAGCATAGACTTTTTGCATGCAGATGAGATAATCATCAACGGCATGCTCTACTGGCGTATCAAAGTTCTTGCCAATATTAATGCCCAAAATACCGTTAAAGCGTGCTGCTTTAACGTTGGCAACTAAGGCATCAACACCTTGATTGTTGAATCCCATACGATTAACAATCGCTTTCGCTTCGGGAATACGAAACAAACGTGGCTTCGGATTACCCGGTTGTGGACGCGGGGTAATGGTGCCAATTTCCAGAAAACCAAAGCCCAAACCCGCCAAACCATCGATGCAACTGCCATTTTTATCCAAACCGGCTGCCAAGCCCACTGGGTTATCAAACTGCATACCCATTACTTCCACTGGCGCTGCCGGTATTGTTGGCGCCAAAGCTGGCAACAAACGCAAACGAGCCGCCGCCGACAAGGCATCCAGAGTGACTTCATGTGCTGTTTCAGCAGACAGTTGGAATAACAAATGGCGGGCAATGGAAAACAAGATAGTTACCTAAAGGCTAATGATAGAGTAGCCTTTTATTATACCCTATTTTTTATGTGCCTTCCCATGCCATATAAGCTCCACACAACGTAGTATTAGGTTACAAAAATAACTTAATCAGACCACAAATAGTGCCATTCACAATAGCCAAGTTGTCAGCATGGAGTATTTGAGAAATCAAATAAGGCCAAACGATGAAACATGAAGCAACTGCTATCATTCAATTAATGTTGGCGAATGAAATGCAACAGGTTGATTATATGCGTCACTTACAGCGTGCTAGACATAGCCATTGGCACTAAGGGAGACTGTTAACAATGTCGGGCAATTGTCGATAACGTTTTATAATCATAAAGGCCGTTTGTGCCTGCGGGTAGACCCGCCCCAATAAAGCTAACCACTGTTTAATTCTTGCAGCTTGAAAACGTTCTGGCACCTGTATAGCAACACGCTCGCAAAAGGCCAGTATTAGCGGTCGCAAGTCATCCCAAGTGTAGTCAGGCAACTTGGGGTGACGAATACTCCGCGCCAAATCTGGCCGCCATACAACCCCCCGTCCCAACATGACATCATCACTACCACTGACCTGACGACAGCGATGATAATCCTCTGGACTCCATACTTCGCCATTAGCCACAACGGGGATCGCAATGGCGGAGCGAATTATAGCAATCCACTGCCAATGGGCTGGAGGCCGATAACCCTCTATTTTAGTTCGAGCATGCACGACCAATTCATTCGCGCCAGCATCAGCAATAGCTTGCGCATTATCCAGAGCGAGGTTCTTGTCCTCGTAACCCAAGCGCATTTTGGCACTAAGCCAAGCATCAGCACCAATGGCCTCACGCACATTCGCAACAATTTCTCCCACTAGGCTTGGGTTTTTAAGAAGAATAGCTCCACCCTGACTACGGTTAACCGTTTTAGCCGGACAGCCAAAGTTCAAATCAATGCCTGGTGAACCCAATTCCAGAGCTCGCTGTGCATTTAATCCTAATGCTTGCGGGTGATTACCCAGCAATTGAATACGCACAGGAACTCCCGATGGCGTTTTGCCACCCTCATGCAACTCTGGGCATAGTCGGTAAAAAACTCGCGGGGGCAATAATTGATCCGTCACACGCACAAATTCTGTTACGCACAAGTCAATTCCACCTACTTGCGTCAAGCAATCACGTAAAATATTGTCCGCCAACCCCTCCATGGGAGCAAGAATGATACGACTCATACGATTTTTCGACTATAATGCCGCCAACTATTTAATGAATAGGAATAACACATGTTTACCGGTATCGTTCAAGGTATGGGCCGCATTAAGCAGGTTCACGAAGGTCACGACCAACGCAGTTTTATTATCACCTTACCTGAAGCCCTAAGCCAAGCAGTTGAAATCGGTGCTAGTGTGGCCGTGAATGGTACCTGCCTGACAGTCACAGGACAACAAGGATGTGACTTGAATTTTGATGTAATTGGTCAAACCCTTAGTCTGACCAATTTGGGTCTGCAACAGCAAGGCAGTTTGGTCAACATTGAGCGTTCCCTTAAGATGGGTGACGAGTTAGGTGGCCATATCATCTCGGGCCACGTAACAACCGCTATCAAAGTCACCGCCGTGGAACATCAAGATGACAATACCAGCATTTGGTTTGCTCTTCCTCAAGACCACCAAAAACATGTTCTGCCACAAGGCTTTATCGGCCTGAACGGCTGCAGCCTCACTGTAGCCAATGTTGAAGATACGCGATTTTCAGTATGCTTGATTCCAGAAACCCTACGTATGACCACCTTCGGCAACAGCCTAGTCGGCGACATGGTGAATATGGAAATCGACCACCAAACACAAACCATTGTTGCTACCGTAGAACGTGTACTGCAAGCGCAAAAAAACAACAACTAACAACAGTTTATTAGGGCACAGTGGTATCAGAACCTGTGCTCTCAATAACACACTCCACTAAAGTGCCTATTGCCTCAACCTGCTCATCAGCATCATTCAGGCAGGGAATATAACCAAATTCTTTACCACCAGCTTGAATGAAGGTCTCTTCAAACCCCAAGGCCACCTCTTCCAAGGTTTCCAGGCAATCGACGGCAAAACCTGGGCAGATAATTTGTACCGACTCTAAGCCCTGCTGCGCTTTCGCCTCCAACAGAGGCTCTGCGTAAGGCTGCAACCATTTCTGAAAGCCGAAACGCGACTGAAAAGCAATGCTATAGCGATCTTCTTCTAGCCCCAAAATTTGTGCCAAAGCCTGCCCCGTTGCCAAGCACTGTTCATAGTAAGGGTCGCCTTTACGACGCGTAGCCTCAGGGGTGCCATGAAAAGACATCAATAACTGCTGCGCCTGACCATGTTGGCGCCAGTATTTTCGAACACTACTGGCCAATGCCAGCAGGTGTTCCTCCTGTTGATGATAATTTTGCACTGGAAGCAACTCTGGTTGATAACTCAATTGCTGGCAAGCAGTTTGATAAGCGTCATAAACCGCGGCTGTGGTGGTTGTCGAGTATTGGGGAAACAAAGGCACCACAACTAACTTATTAACACCTTGTTGCTGAAGCTTTGCTAAACTTGTTTGCATGGCCGGCTCGCCATAGGTCATAGCCAGCTCTACTTGCCAATTCAAACCCTGTTGCTGTGCCCTGTTGCTCAACTTGATCTGCAGCGCGCGGCTATTAACCAATAAGGGAGACCCTCCCTCTTGCCACACCTTGGCGTACAAGGCCGCAGAACGAGCTGGACGTCTACGCAATATGATACCTTGCAGGATAGGCTGCCAAAGCCAGGCCGGTAAATCAACAACCCGCTGATCAGACAAAAACTGCTTAAGATAAGGCTTTACAGCCTCAGCAGTAGGCGCCTGCGGCGAACCTAAATTCACCAATAACACACCCAATGTTTGCTTATCATTTACCATCATTACTGGACCAAGGCCTTACTAACAACTTCATACACATCCTTACTTGGATTGGTATCAATAATCCGCTGCAGCTGCTCTCGGATCAAAACTTGACGCTCTGGGGTGTGCTTCTTGAAGCGCCCAAGAGGCTTACAAAGGCCAGCGGCTATCATGGGATTAATACTGTTGAGTAAAATAACCTGTTCGGCAATAAACGCATAACCACTCCCATCTGCAGCATGGAAATTGATAGCACTGCGTATAAAGCCCCCCAATACACTGCGCACCTTATTGGGATTCTTGATATCAAAAGCCGAGTGGCGCAATAATTCTTTTACGTATTCTAAACGCCCAGCTTGGTTAGCGCTTGACTGCAGAGCAAACCATTGATCAACGACCTGAGCATCCTGATACCAATGGGAGTAAAAATTCTCCAAAGCGATAGCTGCGGCATCATCATCCATAGCAATCATGGCCTGCAAAGCGGCACTCACATCAGTCATATTAGCTTGCTTTTCGTATTGCCTTTGCGCTAACGCCAAATGCGCCTCATCTTCGAGGGTGGTTAAGTACATCAAACACACGTTCTTGAGTGCACGATGGCCAATGGCCTCCCCACTTTGGCTAAAGGGACCATCATCTTGACAGCGGGCATAACAGCCCTCTAGTTCCGACTGCAGGCTTTGGGCGATATAACAGCGGACACTTTCTCGACAGATGTGAATCAGTTCCACATCTATTTCCGTTTGCATTTCTGCTAAATAGGCTTCACTGGGTAACAATACCAAACGCGCCACCATGGCAGGATCCAGTTGTTCATTGCGCAACAGGTCCGACAACAAGTCCAATAAAGGTTGCGCCACAGCGTCGCCGATGGTTTCCTCATTCATCACCGCCTGCAGGGCTTGTAACAACAAACGCTGCACTGCTTCCCAGCGGTTAAAACCATCACTGTCATGCTGTGCCAAAAACATCAGTTGCTGATTGCTGTACGGGTAATCTAATTTTACCGGCGCTGAAAAGCCACGCAACAGCGAAGGTACCGGGCGCGCAGCTATTCCAGTGAATACAAATGTCTGCTGAGCCTCAGTAATCGACAATACAGCTTCGTTGCTATCGGCGGCAATTGCCGAGACTTGCTCGGGCCAACTCACAGCCATGCTGTTACCAACACCTTGCCGGGCACTGGCATTATTATCCAATCCCTGCAACAAGGCCATGCGCACGGGAATATGAAATGGTAATTTGGTGTCTGACTCCGGCGTAGCGGGAGTTGATTGACTAACGTATAAACGGTATTCCTGTTGCGTGGCATCATACTCGTCACGCACATTTATGGTAGGCGTACCGGCCTGACTGTACCAGTTTCTAAACCGTGTTAAATCAACCCCACTGGCGTCCTCCATAGCTACCACAAAGTCTTCTGTAGTTACCGCTTGACCATCATGACGATGAAAATAAAGATCACTGCCTTTGCGGAATAGATCTGCACCCAACAAAGTATGGATCATACCCACGACTTCGGCACCTTTTTCATATACGGTAACCGAGTAGAAGTTGTTAATTTCCATATAGGAATCTGGCCTGATAGGGTGTGCCATGGGACCACTATCTTCGGCAAATTGAGCGGTACGCAACAGACTCACATCATCAATTCGCTTAACCGTAGGCGAATACATATCAGCCGTGTATTGGGCGTCTCTAAACACCGTGAAGCCTTCTTTTAAACTCAATTGAAACCAATCACGGCAAGTAACACGATTACCTGACCAGTTGTGAAAGTACTCGTGCCCAACAATACCTTCAATACGCTCAAACTGTGCGTCGGTGCTGGTATTTGGATCGGCCAGAACACAGTCCGAATTAAAGATATTTAAGCCCTTATTTTCCATAGCGCCCATATTAAAATCATCGACAGCAACAATCATGAATAGGTCAAGGTCATATTCACGCCCATAAACATCCTCGTCCCATTTCATAGAGCGCTTCAAGGATTCCATAGCGTGCGCACATTTATGACTATTATGAGCCTCAACAAATATATGCAATGTCACTTCACGCCCACTACTAGTGGTAAAACTATCACCGTAACGCACCAAATCACCTGCTACTAGAGCAAACAAATAAGCTGGCTTTGGGAATGGATCATGCCATACCGCATAGTGGCACCCCCCCGCTTGCTCACCCTGCTCAATTGGGTTGCCGTTGGCCAATAGCACTGGGTACTTTGTCTTATCGGCACTGATACGTGTAGTAAACACGGACATGGCATCGGGACGGTCCATATAATAGGTAATATTGCGAAAACCTTCGGCTTCACATTGCGTACAAAACATACCACCTGATTTATACAAACCCTCTAGGGTGGTATTATTTTGCGGCTCAATCAAACATTCAGTTTTTACTTCAAATTGCTCTGGGCAATCCTTAAGCAATAAGTTTGTGCCCTGCTTTATTAGGCGCGCCGGTGTCATTTCCACACCATCTAGAAAAGCTTTCTCAAGCTGCAATAGCGTGCCACCATGCAATAATAAATCATGGCTTTGAGCTTCGCTTAGGGGGTTTTTGCGGACCTGCAAAGTGCAAATCACGCGGGTATTTTGGTCATCAATATGCACGTCTAAAAAGGTGCTATCAATAATATGGCTTGGTACCTGATAGTCCTTCAGGTAAATCACTTGGGGTTGTTCACTCATGCGCATAATTGCACCAAATAAGAAGAATATTTACGGATGTTAATGACTCTGTTAGCAAAGATCAGGTACTGACCTTTAATACCCAAAAGCTGATCTTCCAACACAGACTCTTTATCTAAATTGTGGGACACTATTTTGGTTGGGTATTGCTGCACCGGATATTGCATACTGGTTGGCGTATGTTGCAACCAGGTATAGCAAGCTTTGTCCACGCCTGAAAGCAACCCTTGCAAAGGTTCTGCCGCCTCGGCTTTTAAACGCTCGCATTCAGCCAGCAAATCAAGTTCCATCGCCTCGCCTTTAAGCAAAGCACGCCAATTGGTTTTGTCGGCCACATAATTTTTAAGCACGGTTTCCACTTGCCCGGACAACTTGCGTGTTGCCACTTGCATAATGGGCACAGCTTGGCTAGCACCTTGATCCAGCCAGCGCGTTGGCATTTGGTTAACTCTGGTGATGCCCACTTTCAAAGCACTGGAGTTGGCTAGGTAGATTACATGGGGCTGCATACAATACCCCTCTCCCCAACTGGCATCACGGCAGGTGCCCTGATCATAGTGACAACGTTCGGGACTCATGATACATAAATCACATTGGGGCAGTTTTTGCATACACGGATAGCAATAACCTTGAGAATAACTTTTCTTAGTCTTACGCCCACAATGGCTGCATTTAATTTCTCCCAAATGTTGCAGACGAATAGTGTGCCCAACCAAAGCGTTCATATCTACGCTCTGGCCTCCCATTTGCAATTGATAAGCAACTCTAGCCTTAGGTACTGCGTTAATTGAAGTGGCCATCTTACTAAGATGGCCTTGTGCTAGCACTCGCATCAGTGAATCTTAATCACTTGCGCCGCATCTTGCTGCGACGACTCACACTGATCTTTAATATACCCAGAATGTTCTTCTGCGGGCAGATGCATAGCTTGATAACGCAGCACGGCTTCCATGCAAGAGTCTTTTTGTGCTTGTGTCAACGCCCGCCCATCGGCCCATTTACCCAATTCCAAAGCCTGCTTGAGGCGTTGATAAATCTCTGGCGTCATATGTGCCAGCATTTCATTATATTCCATATTTTCAGTCCACCAAACGAGCTCAGTCCCGGCTGGCGCCCGTAATTATTTGCAGCACTTTTTAGCGCCGACTATCTCTTCTCGATTCTATCATGGACAAGATAAAGGCCAAAGCCAAGCCCGCCAACAACCCACCTAAATGTGCCATATTAGCCATATTACCCATACCCATTACAGAAAACACATTGCTAAGGCCCAAAAGTAACCATACCAACATAAAAATAAGAATACCTTGGGGCAGAAAAAATACGGGATTGCGCAACCTATCCCATAACCAGATATACCCAAGCAAACCATAAATCACTCCAGACAAACCACCAAATAAGTGCGCACCTTGCCAGGCCTGAGCCAAGTTGCTAATGAGGGCAATAATAACAAACAACCACCACAGCCTCTTGCTCGACTGGCGTTGCTCAATGCGGCGCCCTAAATCCCACCACCAAAGACAGTTAAACACCAGATGTAACCAGCCAAAGTGCAACCATGCTGGTGTTAAAAGACGCCAAGGCTCACCAAACAAATGCTGCCAACCCGCCAATAAATAAGGTTCCGGTTGCAAAGCAATTGGGTAAAAACTCAAGGCAGCAATGTACTCTAGCTGATCCCCCATGCCGGTTAAAAGAGCCAAGAGCAACGTAATGGCCAAAATACCCGCAGTCATAGGGGCCGCCAATAAGCCACCAAATAGACTAATACGGACTCTAGATTGGTTTGTTTCAGTGTTTATACTAGGCAGCTCACCACGCGCCATCTGTTGACACAAATCCAACGCCTCTGGCGCCTGTGCAGCTTTAGTTAACCACAACTGCTGATCTTCGTTGTGCTCTAGTATTTGATGAGATATTCCGCGTGACCACAAGACTTTGGTAAGTGGCAACAAATCAACGTGCAATGGAAAAGACATAACCAAAAACATAGTAACTTACATTCCTGAGCAATCAAAAAGTGGTGGCATGAGCATGCCAGCCCAACTTAGAACGGCAACGTTCATAGAAATGATGCCCAATCGGGTGCAACACCTTCAAACGAGCCAAATGGCGTTGCACCAAGATGGTATCACCATGCTCCAAGGTAATATGTACCTGACCATCAATACTCAATACCGGTTGTGTTTGATTATCTTGCCCTAGGTGCAATGCCAACTCCGCATCAGCCGACACCACAAGAGGGCGGCTGCTCAAGTTATGTGGGTGCATTGGCACCAAGGCAATGGCATCCAAACCTGGGTGCATAATTGGCCCCCCTGCTGACAAGGCGTATGCGGTAGAGCCTGTTGGGGTAGCGATAATCACACCATCTGCACGATCAGCATAAACTGGCCGTTTATCAATCAACAAATCATAAGTCAACATACGCGCCGACTGACCTGGGTGCAGAACAATATCATTGAGACCACTGCCACGCGCCACCTCTTGACCGTCTCGCATCACCTTGGCAGACAACATAAAACGGCTACTGGCTTCGTATTTGCCTGACAGAACTTGCGCCAAACAGTCTTCCACCTCTTCTGGAGAAATGTCAGTCAAAAACCCAAGCTTACCTCGATTAACGCCGATCACCGGCACATCATGTATAGCCAATACGCGCGCGGCCGCTAACATGCTACCGTCACCGCCCACCACAATCGCCAGATCACACTGCTCACCGATGTCCCGGCGACGCCCAGTGCGTCCTTGATAGTTATCTATGTTATTCGCGACCGCATGATGAACCACAATTTCATGGCCACGAGGGCGTAAAAATTTGATGATTCGAGTAACGGTTTCGATCACCGTTTGGCTATGCAGACGGCCGATAATCCCAATGGAATGGTACATGGTCATTAATTTATCTCTGCCATATTAAACTTTGGGTGGCCTAGTGTATCTTGCTCTGGGGACCACCTTCAACAAGGGCCATTAGTTGATCTTCTCGATTGAATCGTTCGGTTAGAGCTTCACCTAACTTGGATAATCGACCAGTAAAATGACCGATATCCTGAATAGTCAAATTCTCTACTGAACCATACTCATCATCAAACACTACGATACGGTCCGTAGTTTCGTGAATTTGAATTAGCAAATTTTGGAGCTGATCTTTGCGGCTATGATCACGTTCCATAATAGCCTGCAACAAATGCTCATAGACCCGAAAGTGCCCCTGAGAAGTATAATCAACCAAGGTTTCACAAAGTTCGTGAATAGCGTCAATAATATTAGATGTAACACTCATTTGCGGTAACGCAACAAACTGACTCAATAACAGTTGACGTTCTAACAACCAAGCTTCAATCGCTGCATCCATGGCTTCGTCTAGCGGTAATTCGGAACCCGATGACATAAGTAATACTCTAAAGATTCTGTTATCAAGTGGATGTTACAGGTTTTGTTTGCTAGGGGCTAGATTGCAAGGTTTATTAGCATTGCCATCAACCGCTCTGGTGGTCAAATCACTTAATAATTCGAGCAGCTCATATTTCCAAACAACTAGTGATGCAAAAGAGGTGCATTTTTGTGTGGACAAAAAAATGCCCTAGGCACAGACCCGGGGCTAATTGTAAAAGGGAATTATTAAGGTTTAACCAAACTGGTTGATAATATGAATCGAGTCATCTCATGGAGAACAGTTTCACGGCGTGTCCATGCCCGGTGGTTGTGAAGTTCTGCATCTTAAAAACACATAAGACTTAGTCATAGATTCCCTATAAGTGAAGCATCTATGTCGGCATCGTAATAAGCCATACCTAATTTATTTAAATACTCTAGGCGATCTGCATGCATCAGATTGATCTCTGGGATTTCAAAGTCATTCGCTAAGTAAACACCCGTTAAAAACGCCATAAATTGCTCGCCCTCTTTAACTAACAACAGGCTTGCTGCGCCCACATCGGGTTTAACTTTGCTATTTAACATATCAGGCAGATTTACTGTGATTACAGCAGGTAATTCGTTTCCTTCTATTCTTACGCTACGATTTCTAACTGTTTGCTGCGCCCAGTAAAAAGCCAGCTCTTTGCTTTGCGTTAAAAAAACTGGTTCAACTGATTCAGTGTAGCTATTACCGATGGTTGCCATGGTTTTTTTAGTCGCAGCTTTTAGGGCTTGGTCACCGGAACGTTTTAATCCATGCGTTTTAATAGACTCTATTAGCGCCGATGAGGTGCCATGATACCAAGTGTTACTGGTAGCAAACCCCTGTTCGGTTAATAAATCTTTAGCATCTTGAAGAAAAGTCGGTGTAGTAGTCATATTCAAAATCACTTAGTCAGTTTGCAGTAGAAAGCTGCTTGAATTCTAACGTATAAAGCCAGCCGTGTGTTGCGAGGAGAGCTAGAAGTTTTCCATAAAAAAAGCGACACCTTTAAAAACAGGGGCCGCTTTTATATTCTAAGTGCGCAAGGCCCTAGTGATATCTAAGCAATCACTAGATTGAGCCACTATGAAAACTGGTTGGATGTATTTTTCGCACCGCCAGCTTTAAGAGCGTTTTCACCAGCAAAGTATTCTTTGTGATCATCGCCCATATCTGAACCAGACATGTTTTGGTGCTTAACGCATGCGATACCTTGACGGATCTCTTTACGCTGAACGTTTTTAACGTAACCAAGCATACCTTGCTCACCGAAATACTCTTTCGCTAGATTGTCTACAGACAACGCAGTAGTGTGGTAAGTCGGCAAAGTGATCAAGTGGTGGAATACGTTCGCTTCACGTGCCGTATCAGCCTGGAAGGTGCGCGTACGTTCGTCAGCAACAGCCGAAAGTTCAGAATCGTCGTAATCAGCGCTCATTAGCTTAGCACGGTCGTAAGCAGAAACGTCTTTGCCTTCAGCAGCCCAAGCATCGTAAGTCTGTTGGCGGAAGTTTAGCGTCCAGTTGAAAGAGGGAGAGTTGTTATAAACCAGTTTCGCATCTGGATGTACTTTACGAACGTCGTCCATCATGCCTTTGATTTCGTGTACTGTTGGTACAGCAGTCTCGATCCAAAGAAGGTCAGCACCAGCATTGATCGCGCCGATACAATCGAATACGCAACGCTCATGACCAGTGCCCTGACGGAACTGGTATAGACCAGAAGGTAAGCGCTTAGGACGAACTAGCTTGCCATCACGGTTGAAGCATACATCGCCTTCAGCCATGTCAGCCACACCGATTTCTTCAACGTCTAGGTAAGAGTTGTAGATGTCACCAGCGTCGCCTGGTTCATTTACAACAGCGATCTCTTTAGTCAGGCCAGCACCTTCAGAGTCAGTACGGGCAACAATGACACCGTTGTCAATACCTAGCTCTAGAAAAGCGTAACGTAGAGCGCGAATCTTAGCGTGGAAGTCAGCATGGGGAACGGTTACTTTACCATCTTGGTGACCACACTGCTTCTCATCAGCAACCTGGTTTTCTATCTGTAGTGCACACGCACCAGCTTCAATCATCTGCTTGGCCATTAAGTAGGTCGCTTCAGCGTTACCGAAACCCGCATCGATATCAGCAACAATTGGCACAACGTGTGTTACGTGGTTATCAATTTTGTCTTGAACCGCGGCTTCAGTAGCAGCATCGCCAGCTTCACGAGCAGCGTCTAGTTCACGGAACAAACCGCCTAGCTCACGTGCATCAGCTTGACGCAGGAATGTATATAGTTCTTCAACTAGGCTAGCAACAGAAGTTTTTTCATGCATAGACTGGTCAGGAAGAGGACCGAAGTCGGAACGCAGAGCTGCCACCATCCAACCAGAAAGATACAAGTAACGACGATCAGTTTTACCACCGAAGTGCTTTTTAATAGAGATCAGTTTCTGCTGACCTACAAAACCGTGCCAGCAGCCCAAAGACTGAGTGTACTTAGTTTTATCTTGATCAAATGCGGCCATGTCTGCACGCATAATGTTAGCCGTGTACTGAGCGATGTCTAGGCCAGTTTTAAAACGGTTCTGAGCCTTCATGCGAGCAGCAGATTCAGGGTTGATGGCATTCCAGGCTGCGCCTTGTGAAGCCTTTAAATCAGCTAGCGCTTTGATATCTTGTTGATATTGAGCCATGTTCCAGTCCTCTTATATTGAGTAAGTGTTATTAGTTTGCCGTTGAACAGCAATGACCCCAGTCTAGGCCCGCAGACGCTATAAATAAATACTATGGAACTTATGACTAGCATTCATATAAATTATATTAGACTTATATATATACCGAACTTTAGACCGCAAGATAGCCCTACTTGCGTTACCTTACAAATATTTATTATTTTGTTTTTAAAAGATATTTCATTAAAAAGAACGATAGAAAATCGAACATTTGTAATTTGACTACATATTTATTTAGCATTTCTTTGCTGAATAATTCCCTTAATTTATTGATTTTATGTCAGCTATCCATATAATGAATATCAAATTGCAGTGAACAGAGGTAACCACACATGAGTGTTGATCGCGTTGATTTAAACCTACTTGTCTACTTGGATGCCTTATTAAAAGAACGCAATGTCACTAAGGCTGCCAACCAGTTAGGCTTAAGCCAACCTGCCATGAGCAATGGTCTGCGCCGCCTACGCGAGGTATTTCAAGACCCTCTGCTAATCCGTACCAGTGACGGCATGACACCCACTGAAAGGGCTCAGGAATTACAGCCGACTATACGAGAAGTACTAGCGACTATTGATAAAGCTGTACAACCCCAAGCCGACTTCGATGCGATGACCTCAGACCGCGTATTTCGCATCATGGCCAGTGACTATGCTGAGCCAACGCTGATTCCACCACTAGTAGAACGCCTGCGTAAAGAAGCGCCTGGTATCAGCCTAGACATCATGACGCCTTCTGATGTGGACTTTTACGATGTGGAACAAGGCAAAGTAGACATGGTAATCAACCGTTTTGATTCCATGCCCCAATCCTTCCACCAAAAAACCCTATGGCGCGACCGCTTTGTTTGCTTGGTCAGCAAAAACAACCCCATCATTAATAACTTCAATCTCGAGTCCTATTTACAAGCCCACCATATCTGGGTGAGTAAAACAGGGATGGGGGCCGGTGTAGGCATGAACCCCAAAGATGTACAGCGCCGTGGCTGGGTGGACAACGCCTTGTCTGAACTAGGCAGAACTCGTAACATCCGAGTCTTTACTCGCCACTATCAAGCGGCCATGCAATTAGCCACCCAAAAAGACCTGATTGTAACGATTCCTTTCAAGGCCACCTTATTACCCGTGCCTACCGATGAACTGGTCCTTTTAGAAGCACCTTTTGATATCCCTGAAATGGCCCTCACCATGGCTTGGAGCCCTCTTTTACAACACAATCCAGCACATCGTTGGATGCGGGGCTTGATCACTGAAATATCCCGTGAAATAGACGGCAATTAAGCCACCCTAAAGATAGAGCACTTATATCGTTCGGCAGCCGAGTTGAGCTGCCTCATTTCACCATAGTGATGTTTATAGACCGGGCCTCACAATATAAGCGAAGTGAATACCTATCCGATAACTGCATTCATATCAAAAATAATGACCATCAAAATGAATCACTATTGATGACATTACTTGCTCAATTATTTCCTATACAATCCATTTGTACACTTTACGAAACATGCGCCTGTAGCATATCCGCAAATAGGGACCACAATGAGCAACCGTATCTCCGAAGTCAATTTGGCCGTCGACAGCCAAATACATGACCTGCTTGTCAACGAAATCTTGCCTGGTCTTAACCTTAATGCCGATCAAGTTTGGCAAGCCATGGCGACCCTACTCACAGAATTTCAGCCACGTAATCGTCAGCTATTAGCCAAACGAGAAGAGCTGCAAAGCCAAATTGATAACTGGCACGAAAACAACCCCGGTGCGGATGTTGCAGCCTACAAATCCATGCTACAAGAAATTGGTTATCTAGTCACAGCACCAGCACAGGTGCAAGCCACTACGGCCAATGTCGACCAAGAAATCACAACCATTGCCGGCCCACAGCTAGTCGTCCCCGTCAATAACGCTCGCTATGCGTTGAACGCCGCTAATGCTCGATGGGGCAGCTTATACGATGCCTTATACGGCACCGACGCCCTGCCTGGTTCAGCACAAGGCAAAGGTTACGATGCTAAACGTGGCGCTCAGGTTATTGCCTATGGCAAACAATTCCTTGATCAGCATTTTCCATTAATGCACGGTTGCCACGGTCAGGTGACAGGTTATAGCACCGCCAACGGCTCTCTCATTGCCACCTTACAAAACGGCCACGCCACCATGATGGTTACACCGAAGCTGTTTGCCGGCTACTGTGGTGACCCAAATGCTCCCAGCGCCATTTTGTTGCGACACAACAACCTTCACGTAGAACTGATTCTGGACGCCACAACAGCCGTAGGCCAGCAGGACATGGCGGGTATCACTGACATCATTTTAGAATCCGCTATTTCCACCATCATGGACTGTGAAGATTCCGTTGCTGCGGTCGATGCTACTGACAAGTGCTTGGTTTACCGCAACTGGTTAGGCCTAATGAAAGGCGATCTGAGTGTCGACATGAACAAGCAAGGCAAAACCGTCACCCGCACCATGAATGCCGATCGCGAGTACCACAACCGCCATGGTGAGCGCTTTAGCCTGCATGGTCGCGCCCTGTTATTTGTGCGTAATGTCGGCCACTTGATGACTAATGATGCTATTCTCAATGCCCAAGGTGAGGAAATCCCCGAGGGCATCATGGACGCTTTATTCACCACCTTGTGCTCCATGCACGATCTAAACGGCAACGCCAATGGCATTAGCAACTCCCGTCAGGGCAGCGTGTACATTGTTAAACCCAAAATGCATGGCCCCGAAGAGGTCACTTTCACCGTTGACCTATTCACTCGCATTGAAGCACTCTTAGGCCTACCCACAAATACCTTAAAAATAGGTATCATGGATGAAGAACGACGAACCTCAATAAACCTAAAAGCCTGCATTGCTGCCGCAAGTGAGCGCGTAGCCTTTATTAACACCGGCTTTTTGGACCGCACTGGTGATGAAATTCACACTTCTATGAACGCCGGCCCTATGGTTGCCAAAGGCGACATGAAACAACAGGCTTGGATCAACACTTACGAAGACAACAACGTGAAAGTGGGTCTAGAATGCGGACTCCAGGGGCGCGCACAGATTGGCAAGGGCATGTGGGCTAAACCAGACTGTATGGCGGAAATGATGGAAGTGAAAGTAGGTCATCCAATGGCTGGCGCCAATACAGCCTGGGTACCCTCTCCCACCGGTGCCACCTTACACGCTATGCATTACCATGACGTACTGGTACAAGAACGCCAAGAAGAGCTTAAAAAGAGTCTCAGCGTAGACCAGAACAAGCTGTTAGAAATCCCCCTCTTACCAGCCGGTACAGAGCTAACTGGTGAGCAAATCACACGCGAACTAGACAATAATTGCCAGGGCATTCTGGGTTACGTCATCCGCTGGGTCGAGGGTGGCGTGGGCTGCTCGAAAGTACCGGATATTAACCAAGTTGGTCTCATGGAAGACCGGGCTACCTTGCGCATCTCCGCCCAAGCTATAGCCAACTGGCTAGCTCACGGTATTTGTACTCGTCAGATGGTGGTGGCCAGCATGCAGCGTATGGCAAGACTGGTAGATAAACAAAATGCCAAAGATCCTACTTACCGCAATATGGCACCCAACTTTGATTCGAGTGTAGGCTATCAAGCGGCCTTAGAATTAGTATTTGAAGGTAAAGTACAACCAAGCGGTTATACGGAGCCTGTATTGCACCGCCGTCGAAAGGAAGCCAAGCAGGCTTGCGTCTAACTCAATCCCAGCTGAGGTCAGGCTTGAGGCCTGACCCTCCATATCATCTTGCCAACGATCGTCCAAATCAGTTGCGCCGTGTGGCTTCATCTGGATTTTTGTATTTCCGTTCTATGGATACCGTAAACCGCGTGATTAAGAATTCTATCACCCACCTTCTCCTGATGGGTTAGAATACCTTCTAACTTCATGCCAAGGCGCTCACAGACGGCTCTGCTTGGCCGGTTTCCTTCGGCTGCTGCAATCTGCACTTTGTCCATTTTAAGATTTTTGAAAGCATAATCTATTAAAACATGACACACGCGTGAAATGATTCCCTTGCCTTGGTATACCTTACCAATCCAGTAACCGATTTCAACCCTCTTCAATTCATGCTGTATAGTGTTAAAACTAGCATTACCAACTATTTCACCCCGATACTCGACAGCACAATTCATACTTTTGCCCTCTGCATATTCATGCAGCGAATCTTTAACGAATTCTTTAAAATCGTCTTGAGTTTTGCAGACTCTAGGCCATGCGAGCCACTGCGCAAGATATTCTTCATTTTCTTCTACAAGCTCGACATACCTGCCGGTAAAAGAATCATTCACAAGATATAAATTGATTTCATCATCAACCGTTAATTTAAACATCGAGTATTCCCTTGCTCTTGTTTTTCTCGATAATTGACAAACATCAGGCCACATAATGCGGAATCGGATGGTGACGCATAGATCAAGAAGTATAGTTTAGATTACCAACAACACGTTGCCTTTGTTCATCCTCACTCATGTTCTATTATTCACCTGTCAGGTGCATACCTAGCATGGTGTTTAGCAAATTATTTAGATGTGTTTTGTCAGGGACTTTAACGGAGCCGCTTTGAAGTCCCCGCCGATTTCGCTTTACGTTGGCTTGAGCCTGCCATTTTTTGCTGTTTGGGACTCGTAAAGCGCGTCATACCCTGCTTGCCTTTTTTAGCCTTTGTCAGCGGTTTTCGCCTCTCATTGACACTTTCCTTTGGAACCAGACAATCGGGCCCTTTACCAATCAACTTTTGCAAGCCCATATCTTTTAAAGCCTGACGAATATAATCCCAATTTTTGGGGTCATGATAACGCAAAATAGCCTTATGCAAACGGCGCTGACGAATACCTCTGGGAATGCTAATACGTTCACTATCGCGGCTGATTTTTTTCAGGGGATTACGCTCAGTATGATACATAGTAGTTGCATTACACATGGGCGACGGGTAAAAATTTTGCACCTGATCCAAGCGGAATTTGTTCTTCTTTAACCACAAGGCCAAATTCACCATATCAAGATCACGGGTACCTGGGTGGGCACTAATAAAATAAGGAATCAGGTATTGTTCCTTACCGGCTTCCTTGGAGTACTTGTCAAACATGCGCTTGAACTGATTGTAACTTCCCATCCCCGGTTTTAACATATAACTAAGAGGCTGATCTTCCGTGTGCTCTGGGGCAATTTTTAAATACCCTCCCACGTGATGCGATACCAGTTCTTTTACATATTCAGGGTCACGGATGGCAAGATCATAACGCAGCCCCGAAGCAATCAACACTTTCTTGACACCGGGTAATGCCCGAGCACGACGATAGAGGGATATCAGAGGTTTGTGGTTGGTGCCCATGTAGCTGCAAATATCAGGATGCACACAGGACGGACGTCGACAACTCGCTTCCACTTTGGGATCCTGGCATTGTAAACGGTACATGTTAGCCGTCGGGCCACCTAAATCAGATACCACACCCGTAAAGCCCGGCACCTTATCACGCATATCCTCCACTTCACTAATTATGGAGTCTTGCGAGCGATTTTGAATAATACGGCCTTCATGCTCGGTAATGGAACAAAAACTACAGCCGCCAAAACAACCACGCATGATGTTGACCGAAAAACGAATCATTTCATAGGCCGGAATGCGCTCATCCCCATAGCTTGGATGCGGGACCCGCGCAAAAGGCTGCGCAAACACATAATCCATTTCCTCTGTATCTAAAGGCATGGCGGGAGGATTCACCCACAGTCCGACTGGACCATGTTGCTGGTATAAGGCTCGTGCACAACCGGGGTTCGTTTCATGATGCATTACCCGACTGGCATGGGCATACATAACAGGATCAGATTTAACCGCATTAAAGCTAGGCAACTTGGCATAAGTCATAAACCAAGGTTTGCCCTTGATCGGCTCATAAGCGGCCATAGGTTTGATCGCTAGCGCCTGACTGTCAGCATCGGCAGCACCCATCGCATTACCCTGTTGCGATGAGGAACACACCGAATTGCTGCTCAGCGCAACGCTAGCCTGCTCTGTGGTTTTGCTGGCAGAGGTATTGTCATCCCCATAAGGACTAACAATCGGGTCGATATGTCCCGGCGCATCTAAATCCGTTGAATCCTTACCACGCCAACCCACCAAGGGTTGTTTTACCAGTACAGCGGTACCTGGAATATCCTGCATATCGGACAAACTTTGCCCCGCCGCCAAGCGCTGAGTTAGCTCTACCAAAGGTCGCTCTGCGTTACCAAACAGCAGCATATCCGCCTTACATTCCACTAATATTGAACGCCGGACTTTTTCTGTCCAGTAGTCATAATGACCGATACGACGCAAACTGGCCTCAATGCCACCAATAACGATAGGCACGCCTTTAAAAGCCTGTTTGCAACGTTGAGTATAAATTAGGGTAGCCCGGTCTGGGCGCTTGCCACCTATATTACCAGGGGTATAGGCATCATCATGGCGTAAACGGCGGTCCGCTGTATAACGGTTAATCATGGAATCCATATTTCCAGCAGTGACACCAAAATACAGATTAGGCTTGCCCAGTACCTTAAAGGCATTGACATCATTCCAATCTGGCTGAGCAATAATGCCAACCCGAAAACCTTGTGCTTCTAGTAATCGTCCAATGATGGCCATACCAAAACTAGGATGATCTACATAAGCATCACCAGTGACCAGAATAACATCACAGCTATCCCAGCCTAGCTCATCCATCTCGGCCTTAGACATAGGCAAAAATGGCGCAGGACCAAAGCATTCCGCCCAGTATTTAGGGTAATCGAAGAGGCGCTTTTGGGGACTTAAAAATTCCGACATATCGGAGTGTTGGACAAGGCTGGACATGAATCTCGCAATAATCTGACAAATAACCACCCTATTGTATCACAACGTAACTGATGCGGGTCGCTCCTTAATATAGGTAAAAGCGACGCAAAATCAACCTAAGAAAGCCACAACGCCCACTCTATATGAAAAGCATGATAAAATGGCAGATTGATTTATTATACCCTACCAAGAATGAAATTTTCCGATCTAGAATTAAACCCACGTCTCCTGCAAAACCTTGCCAAACAGCGCTTTGAACAAGCAACGAAAGCACAACAGGAAGGCATGCCAGTTGCGCTTTCCGGTAACGACTTACTGATGAGTGCTGACACGGGCAGCGGTAAAACTTTGGCCTTTATGGTACCCGCCATTCACCAATTGCTATCCACCAAACCTGTTGGGTACAGCACCCGCTGCCTGGTGTTAGCACCAACCAGAGAACTGGCTCACCAGGTGTTAAGTCTAACCAATAAATTAGTAAAAGGAACGCGCCTACAGGTGGCCCTTATATTGGGTGGTGAAGATTATAAATTTCAGGCAGCCTTATTACGCAAGACGCCCGACATCATCATCGCTACACCGGGCCGTTTTATGGAACATCAACGTAAAGGTCATACGGATACAGAAAATTTAGAGGTGCTGATTGTTGACGAAGCTGATCGCATGCTGGAGTTGGGTTTTTGCGAAGACGTAGAAAAAATTGCTGCGGTGGCCAACCAACATCGTCAAACCTTATTTTACTCAGCCACCTTGCGCAATGCCAAAGTACTAAGCATGGCCAACAGTCTGCTCAACAAGCCCGTTGAGATCACCTTGAACGATGCCAGTCAGGTACAAACCAATATTCAACAACAGGTAGTGGTATGTGATGACATTGAACACAAAAAACGGGTGTTGGTATGGTTATTAGCCAATCAAAGTGCCAACAAACGCTTAGTGTTTGTAAACAGCCGTAAGCTTAGCGAAGAACTTGCACAGTTTTTACAAACACATAGCCACCAAGCTATTGCCCTGCATGGAGAGCTCCCCCAAGAAGAGCGCAACGAAATCACACGCAAATACCGCCAGCACCATTTTAATCTGCTGATTGCAACTGAAGTGGCCGCCCGAGGCCTAGATATTGATGGCATTGAGCAGGTCATTAACTTTGATATGGCGCGCAATTTAGATGATTATTTGCACCGGGTTGGGCGCACTGGCCGCGCAGGCAAAGAAGGGACTGCCATTAACCTAGTCAACATTAGTGAGCGCCGCTTGCTTACTAGCGTTGAGCAAGCACAAGGTGCTCACCTGCCGCGTTTAACCATCAAAGGCCTACAAGCCAAATTACACCGTGATGGAGAAGATGCCAATATCAAAAAGCCGACCACCAAACCCAGCAAACAAGCACAAAGTAAAAAGCCGGCTGATCAATCAAAGGGCAACAAAAAGCCAGCCAAAACGGCGACTAGCCCACAACAAGCCGCGGCGGCAAAAGCCAAGGCCGCCAATCTTTGGGGCGATGGCTCGGCACCGTTTGGTATGAAAAAGAAGTAACCTGCTAAAGGCGATAACAGACTAAACTGAACGTGTTATCAACACTTGAATTATCAGCGAAGAGTAACCGGTGCAAATAGTGTCACTTACAGTATTAGCAACATCACTTCTAATCTGTTGCTCACTTGCAAATGGAGCGCCGTCGAGAGACAAAGCCGTAAGCCTGATACTCAATCATTATGCGGCCAGTGACGAACCTGGCATTCAGTATACGGTAGTCAGCGAGAGCGACACTGTATTTACTCGGAGTGTTGGCCTGTCAAACGTTGCCAGCAGCATGGCACTTGATGCAAGCCATACAATGGCTGCCTTCTCTATGACCAAGACGCTTACAGCCATTGCTGTGTTACAACTTGTTGAACAAAATAAAATCAAGCTCGATGACAAAGTCATAGCGTATGTAAAACACCCCTATGATCCAGACATCACAATTCGGCATTTGCTAAATCATACTTCCGGCATTCCCAATCCGATTCCACTTAAGTGGGTACACTTGGCACAAGCGCATGACGATTTTGATGACCAATTTGAACTCGACAAGATACTAAATGAACACCCTACGGTAGATTTCCAACCCGGTAATCGTTATCAGTATAGTAATATTGGGTATTGGTTGCTCGGCAGCGTAATCGCGCGAGCATCTGAAAAAAGTTATTCACAATACTTGTCGGAACACCTCTTTCAACCCTTAAACCTCAGCGCTAGCGAAGTAGGATTTAAAATTCATGACAAAAACAATCATGCTAACGGTTATTTAAAGCAATGGTCGTTTATGGGTCTATTTGGACGCTTGCTTGTTGACGCCAAAATGTTAGGTGAAAATGAAAGCGGGTGGCGACATGTTAAAGACGTTTATCTCAATGGCGCCTCGTTTGGTGGGGCAATAGGAACGGCCCGAGCATTTGCTAAAATATTACAGGATTTACTTTCTACAAATTCTATTCTTCTGGGGCCAGCAGCCAAACAATTACTTTATCAGCAGCAAGTACTAAGCTCTGGCACCGGCATAGATATGACACTTGGGTGGCATGTGGCTGAGCTTGAGGGCATCGCCTACTATTATAAAGAAGGTGGGGGTGCGGGATTTCATAGTGAAATGCGAATTTATCCCCAAAATGGTCTCGCTTCGGTCATCATGTCCAATAGAACGTCTTTCGATTCCAGACAAATATTGAGTGAACTTGATCTTCATTTTGTGACAACTAAAAAATCACAGCCGCATACAGACAAATAGAACAATACGGGTGTAGTTGATTAGTCTACCCCTAGGCCTAGTACTTACCTGCCAACAACTTATAATGGCGAAACTGTAAAGCTCCCATTGCCGCGGTAAATAGTGCTGTGAGCATCGCTACACGAATACCCGCAGACTCTACCACTATTAGGCCCATACTGACCAAGACAATCATCAGTATGGTCCAACCATAATCACAAGCAATAAACACCACCAACTCTTTGATACTCGGCTGAACACGACGCGAAGCTAAAAATAACCATAAACCGTAGGCCAAAGTAATCCAGCCAGCCGGCATTATCACTTCTGGATACTGATTACCTAAGAGGGTATTGAATGAGTCAGGCCACTGGGCCATTAACAAGCCAAAAAACACACAGGACAACGCATTTAGACGCAATATATAAGTCAGGGGCATCAGCGACTACTCAGCCATTTGCAGAGCAATTTTCATCATGCTGGTAAAGGCACTTTCGCGCTCTGCAGAAGTGGTAGCTTGCTGAGTTACAAGAGAATCAGAAACGGTAAGCACACATGCTGCCTGCTTACCTGTTGCCATGGCATTGGCAAACAAAGCAAAGGCTTCCATTTCCACCACTTGACAACCATGCTGGTCGCGGATGGTCTGGTATTCATCAAAGTTTTGACGGTAAAAAACATCACTGGAATGGATGCGCGTTTTTACATAGTCTATGTTGAGCGCTGCCGCCTTATCTTCCAGCTCTGCTACCAAATCTGGGGTGGCAGATAACACATCGACATCACTAACACCCTGGGTTTTAGCAAAGCTAGACTCGCTCCATGCGTCTTCGGCAATAACGACATCATAGAGGTTGAGATCGCCACTGTAGGCACCGCAAGAACCGACACGGATAATACGTTCTACACCATAAAAACTAAATAGCTCAAAAGAATAAATACCAATACTGGGCATACCCATGCCACTAGCCATCACTGAAATCAGGCGGCCCTCATAGGTTCCTGTATAGGCTAGCATGCCACGCACACCATTTACCTGCTTAACATCTTCTAGAAAGGTCTCTGCTATATATTTGGCTCGTAGTGGATCGCCCGGCATTAACACGGTCGCAGCAATATCGCCAGGTTGGCACTCAATGTGGGGGGTGGGGGTAGTCATAACTATATGCTCATATCAAGGACATTAAATGTTGGCCCTGAAAAAGCAAATAGAAAATCAGGGGCACAGGTATTGAGGGCCCTAATTCTAGCAGCTCTAGTTGCTGCCGGGTAAGTACTATATGAAGTTATTTAAATATTAGGCAGCAACGCACTTAGATTCATAGCGTTCGTTTAGCCAGCGCTGCGCTTCCTGCAGTGATTTTGCCGCATATACCACTACTGAGGGAGTCGTGATGCAGCCATCTTTTTTGGGGTCTAACGGAAACACCCACCACTTGCCCACATCTCGTTTTTGTATAATGTGATTATGCAATTTGTAGCGATTTTGTCGAATTAATTCAGCTTTTGTCATCAGGCTCTCCTCCTTTGATGATAAGGCAAAACATCCTCAAAATATTACACTCACATATTAGCCCTAATACGGCATGTTGCAAGCCTTTCGGAGCATAATATGCCAAAAAAGGTGGTTTTCGGCCTATTTTATTGGCATCAACACCCCAAATTCGAGGCCTACCCAGCCCTTTTTACCTGTTGTAGCATGGCCCCGCGACGGTCAATGCAGCCACCTTGCAACACAAAACCTTGTAAATTTCCTTGCTTATCAACAAAGCGGCCTATCATACCTTGCTCGTTTTCTTCTACCTGCCAAGCACCCTTTATCGATGCCGCAGGAGGCAATAGGCTCAATGGACAAGCTGGCGTTTTCACCATCACCGTCATAAGCGGATAGTTCACTGATGTCGTCGTGCCTGTTAAGGTCTGAGCCAAGGCCTGAATACCCCAATGAATGGGCGAAATATAAGGCATCAATTGACCATCAATTTCGATACAGTCCCCCAAGGCATAAATGTGAGGTGCACTAGTAGCCAAAGCACCATCCACCTGAATACCTACATGACAATCAATGCCAGCCTCTACAGCGATATCCATACGGGCTTGCAAACCAACCGCTGACACCAACACGTCAGCCTGGAGTTGCTGACCATCACTCAAAGTAACCCGATACCCACTTGCCGTCTCGTCAGGTTCAAAATAATCAATGTTGGTAACCGTATTTTCTAAGTACCAGGTAACACCTAAGCTTTGCAGGCTTGATTGTAATTTGCGACCAATGCGCTCAGGTAGCAATCGGTCCATGGGCCAGCTCGTGAGGCCAACCAAATCTACCTGATAACCGGTGGCCGCCAAGTCATTGGCAAATTCACAGCCAATCAAACCATTACCAATGACTAGGACTTTGCGTTTTCCTGCCAGTGCCTGACGATAACGACGATAATCTTGCAGACTATTCACACTAAACATATTGTCAGCTGCAGGACCGGCAATAGGTAAATGAATGGGCTGGGCTCCTGTGGCCAGAACTAGCTGCCCATAGGGCTGCTGCCCCAAATCTGTATGCACTATCTTAGCTTGCTTATCAATGCTCACTACCTGACAGTGGGTCACTATACGCATAGCCAAGCGGTTGGCCATATCTAGAGGTTTATCACTCACTAGATCTTCAGCCTGCTGCTGATTGAGCAACCCTGTGGACAAGGCCGGTTTAGAATAATGCAACCCATCATCAGCCGTGAGTATTACTATCTCAGCATCGGCCTTGTGCTCACGCACAGCGGCGGCCAAGTTGTAACCAGCATAACCTGAACCAATAATCACGATCGGTCCGTTGGGTGTAGTTTCCACCCTAGGAATATGTAATACCGGATTAGGCACTGCGGCGGGCATCTCAATCATTTCAAAGTCAGACTTACCAACTAGGCAATCAGGGCATAACCAATCATCAGGTACGTCTTGCCAACGCGTTCCGGGTTCAATGCCGTCGCGAGGCCAGCCCTGTTGTTCATCATAGACTAAGCCACAAATGATACAAAGCCACTTCTTATAAGGTTCTGACATGCAAATTCTCTAACTCAAAATGGTCTCAACCAAGGACCCATTATAACTGTAAAAAGGGTTGTAACTGACGTTACAACCCTTGTCTTTCGACTCCCAACGAGCCTCATAAATGCCTTGCTCTTGCTGACCTCTAATGAGCCGACGCAATCAAATGATTGGCGACCCACTTATTAAAGTAATGCGTTGGGTTATCCAATACAGGGGAATACACCCCCCCTTTAAAGCCGGGAGAAATTCGGCCGAACTGCATACCTTCAACAACCCCCACATCTTCACCAAAAACAATCTTCCAAGATTCCAAGGTCGCTGCACGGTGAGCCCTATAGGCCTCACTCAGGGCCTCATCACCTACATACATAATACGTAAGTGCTCAATAGTACGTTCATTGGTCACCGGTTCCAAAACAATGGCGAAGGTGTGGTCAGCTTGAATACCTAACAGGACGTTAGGGAATACGGTTATATACTCAGCCTCTTTCATTTTCTCAGCCGGCCATTCAGGAAAGGTTGGCAGGCTGGTACCGGCAGTCTCAGACAAGTTATATACCATGGTACCCTGACCGGCAAAATCATCAAACATGATATGGTAGTGATCTTGGATGCGTGAATAACTATTGAGGCTCGGATGGACCCAAGGTAAGTGGTAACTTTCGCAGTAGTTTTCGACGGCCAGTTTCCAGTTACAAGCGACATCCAACATCACGGTACCACCCTCCTCTTCGCGTCTCATGCGCGCCAAACCCGTATCACCCAAGTAGGTTTGCCAACGCGTCGTCACCGGCGCAATGAAATCAGCAAATTCAGCTGCTTGACCATCGAGATTAACAAACACAACATCAAACCAAACTTGGCTGCGAATTTCTTTCATGCCGTGCTTTTCACAATTAAAGCCGGCTGTATTATGCACACCTACTCCACCTATATGAGGTGTACCCTTGAGGTCGCCATTCAAACCATAGGTCCAAGAATGATAAGGGCAACGTACACTGCCGGTGACAGGACCAGCCTCACTAACGACAATCATGCCACGGTGACTGCATACATTGTGGAATACCCGCACCTGATTATCGCGATCACGCATAATGACCATGGGCAAGCCCATGAACGTCACAGGTTGAACATAACCTGGCTCAGGTAGATCACCAGCGAAGCCTACGCCAGCCCATGTCTTAGCGATGACTCGGTCACGCTCTTCAAGCAAAAAATTCGGGTCGTTATAAACACCATTAGGCAATCCACGCGCTGCTTCTATCGGGCGAGTCGCCGCATGCAGATCAGCCATGGGAATACGCGCAAAGTTGCTCATGATTTGGCTCCAAACATCAATTGATCTATATCATTTACTGTTGCAATAATGTGCCCGAAATAACACGCTGTAACAACCGATAAATAATCAATCACCGCATGAGTTTTAATCATGCCAAAGATAGCCATTGGTGTGCTCACCCAACCAATCACAAAAAGCACCGACACTTTCTTTTTGCTCCCCCTCTGGTGAGGTCACCAGATAAAAGCCTGCTTCAGTTTCCATTATTAACTCAGTCGCCTTCACCAACACACCGGAAGTGAGATAATCATTTACCAAATAGTCCCATGCTAGGGCAACCCCCTGCCCTTGTTGGGCCGCCTGCAGCAGCATCGTGTAATGGCTAAAAGTCAGCTTATGTTGTGGGATCACCGGCTCCAGCTCAACACCAACAAACCAATCAGACCAGTTAAACCAACCAGAATCGGTGTTGTCCAATACCAACTGCCTAGTAGCCAACAAGTCGGCCGTAGAAAGTCCTTTATTTCGCTGCAGGTATTCAGGGCTACATACCACAAAAATACGTTCATCAAAAAGCTTGGTTACGCGCCCCCCGTCGGGCTTCTTAAGGCTATAACCAATACAACAATCATAATCCTGAGTACGCATATCCATAACGCTATCAGAAGCCAGCAAGCGCACATCAACCTGCTCTTCCAATTGGCAATACTGACTGATGCGAGACATTAACCACAAGGTAGCCACAGCGTGCGTAGTTGCAACAGTAATCTGGTTGGCATGAAAAGGCTGTTGCAAAAGTTTCGTAGCACTGGCAACCTGTGACAAAGCTCCGGAGATAGCTTGATGATAATTTGCCCCAGCCTCAGTCAAACGCACACGGCGGTTATCGCGAATAAACAGGGTTACACCCAAACGCTCCTCCAACAATCGGACTTGGCGACTAATTGCGCCCTGGGTAACAAATAAGCGTTGTGCTGCTTGGGTAAAGCTTTGCTCTTCAGCGGCGGCATTAAACGCCACCAGCGCTTTCAAAGGTGGTAAACTACGATAGTCAAAGGCCATGATAAATACTCATTGCAAACAACAATAATAGTGTACCGTTAATAGTGATCTGAATCAGCATCTTTTTTAATGGCATACAACCTAGCACACATGCACAACATGAAAAATTTACCTACAGAACTACTTCGCACTTTTGTCACCGTTGTTGACCGCGGCGGCTTTACCCAAGCGGGTATGATTTTGGGCCGCACACAACCGGCCATTAGCTTGCAGATAAAACGCTTAGAAGAGCTGGTTGAGGCTCCCTTAATGCAGCGTGACAAACACCTGCAAATCACAGAACAAGGTGAGACTCTGCTTAGTTTTGCGCGCCAGATACTAACACTGAATGATGCTGCTTTTACCCGCATCCATCGGCAGCAAGTCAGTGGCCAAGTCCGGTTGGGAATTCCAAATGATTTTGAGGTATCTTACCTCCCCAGCTTATTAAGCCAATTTACTGCCGCCTACCCTGACGTCAGTCTAGAGGTGAATTGTGAACTGAGTGAAAAGTTGTTAAGAGATTTTGAACAAGGTCATTATGACCTCGTACTGGCGACTACTACCCAAAACCTCAACCCAGACTCGGGCAACGACCATTACGCCAATACCTATATCGAGCCCATCGTTTGGGTTAGTAATGGCCATGATATTCCTGACCCTGAACAGCACATTAACCTGGTGCTCTACCCACAAGGATGCGGTTATCGACAACGCATGGTGAGCCAATTAAATAAGGCAAACAAAGCTTGGCGCGTGGCTTATAGTTCATCAAGCTTACTGGGCATCACGGCCGCCATTCAAGCAGGGCTTGGCGTCAGCGCTATGGCGGCTAGCACGGTGCCCGAAGCCTTAACAGCCCACGCCAAACTGGCCGGGTATCCGGATTTGGGCAATATTCAGATTATTTTTCAGTCTGACCCTGACACGACTAATCCTGCCTGTTTGCGCCTGCAGGAACACTTACACGCCAACCTACCGACTGTGTCACTAACTAACACCCACACACAAGCTAATTAACTCAAACTCTCAATTTCCTGCCACTGTTTTTGCAAACGCTTAGCCGATATTGGATTGCGAGTACCAAGTTGTTGAGCAAACAGAGAAACGCGGTATTCCTGCAATTGCCAATAAAAATCATCCAGGCCATCAGCCATGGGCGTATATGGCAAACAACGTCCCTTAGCTTGATGGTAACGGGCCTGCCAATCTCGAAGCTCCTGCACCCATGCATTTTCTTTAGGCAACTGCTGACCAAAACGGCTCAGCCTATGCTCAACGGCCTTCATGTAACGTGGCAAATCAGACAACACAGCCAAGGGAGTGTGGGCTACAAAATCCTTACTTACCAAAGCGTCTAACTGGCCACCAATATCTTGATATACGTTTGCCCAAGCCAAATTAAGCTGCCCTTTTAACTGCTTTCGCAAGGACTGATGGGAGGTGAGCACTTGCATGACCAAGCCTACAACCCACTCAATAGCCTCAGGCAACTCTGCACGCTGCTGCAGGCTTTGCTTAAAGTCTGCTTGATTGCGCGGCCATGGCTGTTGCAAAAACACCTTCTCAAACGCCTTAGCATAAATTTGTTCACGCAAGTCAGGTGCCTTACCCACTGCCGCAAATAGTAGTTCCGCCTTGCGCATACTAGGCAAAGTCTTACCCAAGTGTTTAACTTGTTCATTGAGGGCAATACGATAAAGGCGCAACAAACCTTGACGATTTAAACCTTGAGCTTCTTGTAGGCTGTCGGCAAACACCACGGCAACACTTTTACCTTCATCTTTCAAAGCTGGCCAAACGGGTATTTTGGTTCCAGCTTGGCTGATAGTCACTTGTTCTGGGAGATCTGTTTGCGGATAGCTACTGAGATTCTTTTGCAACAACTGATGCTGTACCTTGGGTCGATTTTCACCCACACTACTCGCGTATTTTACTAACAGGCTATCTATATCCCGGCCATAGTCCAAAAGCCCGCCATCATCAGCGATCAATTGAATACCCATTTGATACAAATTATCCAGCTCCACACTGTGCAATAGCTGAACATCAAAGGGGCGGCCACTCATGCGCTGCAACTGCTTAGCCACCATGTCCAACAGATCAATGTTGTCTGGCGTCAAGGCTTCATATATAGCCAGCGCATAATTAGGTACGGGTACAAATGCCTTACGCTGGGCTTTCGGCAAACCACGAATAAGCGCCGAAATTTTATCCAACAATAGTCCCGGCACCAACCATGACAAACGTTTGACCGGTAAGCGCTTTAACTGATTCAACGGCACTTTAATGGTAACCCCATCGTGCTCGTTGCCTGGCTCAAACTGGTAACTTAAAGGCCAACTCATGTCCTGCCAATGCAGCTGATCTGGGAAAGCACTAACACTGACCGCATTAGCCTCATCACGCATCAGGTCTTGTTTTTCCATAAACAGCAGCTTGGGCTGCCTTTTTTCAGCCCATTTGCGCCAACGCTCAAAGGCTACAGCACTGGTAACGAGGGAATCCGCTGTGGCTAGCTTGCTGGCGTAGAATTCAAATACTACACGATCATCAACTAGGATATCTCGACGGCGAGTTTTTGCTTCCAGCCCCTCTACTTGAGCTACCAAGTTGCGGTTAAAGGCTAAAAATTCACCTTTGGTCGTCAGATTTCCTTGTACCAAACCCTCCATAATGAGTAACTGTTGGCAAACATCTGCATCAATTTTTCCATAGGGCATCTTGCGCTGACTAGCCAGCACCAACCCATACAAACTCACCTGTTCCATGGCCATAACTTGACCTTGACGCTTATACCAACTGGGTTCTGAATAGCTATATTTGAGCAACGACCCGGCCGTTTGCTCCACCCAGGCCGGCTCAATTTTAGCCACACCACGGGCGAATAAACGCGATGTTTCGACCAGTTCAGCTGCCATGATCCATGCAGGTGGTTTTTTATACACAGCCGAACCAGGGAATATGTGAAAGCGTCGTTGACGTGGGCCCAAAAAACTACCATCCTCGTCTTTATGACCAATATTACCCAACAATCCTGTCAACAAGGCCCTATGTATGGCTTCATAACTGGCTACTTCCTGATTCAGCGAAAGCCCCATATGCTGACACATTAATAAAATCTGTCGATGCACTTCACGCCATTCACGCATGCGCATATAAGCCAAGTAATTTTTTCCACACCACTTACGCAACTGATTTTGGCTAAGTTCCTGACGCTGTTCTTCATGATCCTGCCACAAATTGAGCAAGCTTAAGAAGTCCGAGTTGTTATCGCGCCATTGCTGGTGCTTTTGATCTGCTGCTTGCATTTTGTCTTGTGGACGATCCCGAGGATCTTGTATGGTCAGGGCAGCAGCAATCACCAGCACTTCTTGCAAAGCGCCCCATTGCTGGCCAGCCAAAATCATACGAGCAATACGTGGATCGACAGGTAGACGGGCTATCTGTTTGCCGAGAGAGGTCAGGTGACGCCTCTCATCTAGGGCACCCAACTCTTGCAACAACTTCATACCATCATTTACGAAACGGCTATCTGGCATATCAATAAAAGGAAAGTCTGCCACCGCACCTAGTTTCAAATCATGCATTTGTAAGATGACCGAAGCCAAATTAGTGCGCAAAATTTCAGCATCGGTAAATTCAGGCCGGCTGATGAAATCATCTTCATCATACAAGCGAATACAAATGCCGGCTGCCACCCGCCCGCAGCGCCCTTTACGCTGATTGGCACTGGCTTGAGAAATCGCTTCAATGGGCAAACGTTGTACTTTGGAACGGTAGCTATAACGGCTCAAACGCGCAGTACCTGGATCAATCACATAACGTATACCGGGAACTGTGACCGAGGTTTCTGCCACATTAGTAGCTAATACAATACGCCGCCCTGCACCACCAGGTTGAAATACTTTTTGTTGTTCAGCAAAGCTCAAGCGCCCATAAAGAGGCATGATTTGCCACTGTGGCCGGTCTAGTTTGCGTAAGAATTGAGCAAGCTCGCGAATATCTCGTTCACCAGGCAGAAATATCAACACATCCCCTGTGGATTGACCTTTGCCCCGTTCGTGTTTTTCAATTTCGCTGAGAGCCTGTTCCACACCATCCAATAAGGCTTGTTCACGCCCCATACCACGGTCTTCGAGCTTACCTTCCTCATTCTTACCTTGAAACAAGGGTCGATACCATAAATCAACCGGATAAGTGCGCCCACTGACTTGTACCACAGGTGCATCATTAAAATGCTTGGCAAAGCGCTCAACATCAATGGTGGCCGAGGTAATGATTAGTTTTAGGTCTTTTCTACGTTGCAATAACTGTTTGAGATAGCCCAATAGGAAGTCAATATTAAGACTGCGCTCGTGGGCTTCATCGATAATGATCGTATCGTATCGCAATAAGTCCGGATCTTGGCGAGTTTCGGCGAGCAAAATGCCATCGGTCATAAGCTTAACCAAGGTATTAGGGGATACCTGTTCATTAAACCTAACCTGATAACCAACCTGCTGCCCCAAGGGGACTTGCAGTTCTTCGGCAATACGCTGAGCCACACTTCGCGCCGCCAAACGCCGCGGCTGGGTATGGCCAATAATGCCCTGCAAACCTCGCCCTGCTTCTAAACACAACTTGGGTAGCTGCGTGGTTTTACCAGAACCAGTTTCACCGGCCAAAACCACAACCTGGTTCTCTTCAATAAGAGTCACCAGCTTATCCCGCTGGTTAGATACGGGAAGATCGGGGTAACTAATGTTGGGAAGCGCCTGTTGCCGCTGTTGCCATTTTTGTGTCGATGATTGCCACTGCGATAATAGTTGGCTGTGCATACGGTCAGCAGCCTGACCACGCTTTTCGCGCTGGGCAATTTTACGGTTCAAGCGCTGTAAATCTGGCAGATCTTTGGCAAGACATTGAGTAAGGTCTAAGGACATAAACACTCAGGTAGTCAGGAATGAGGACTTTCTACAATACATCGACATCAGGGCAATTGTGGCTATGCTCTGTGACTCTGTTAAAAGCGAACTCAGTCGGTCATTTAATTACACATAATCAGCCTTTAGCGTGCGTATTGCCATGTCACAGGGCAAACTCCCAGCTCCCACAAAGGCCTAGAATACAATAGAGGGCGTTATTTTAAGGATTTGCTGCATGAATGGCAAAACAGAATTATCAGCAATGAAAAATGGGGGCCAGACCGACGGTCTAATTGGCCCCATAATTATTAGTCTCGCAGAGCGCGACGCAGGATTTTACCAACGTTGGTCTTTGGTAGTTCGTCCCGGAACTCCACTTCTTTGGGCACTTTATAGGCCGTCATTTGTTCACGACAATAGGCAATCACTTCGTCTTCAGTAAGAGCTGGATTGGATTTGACGACAAATAACTTGACTGTTTCCCCTGAGGTCTCATGGGGTATTCCCACCGCAGCACACTCAATGATATCAGGATGTTGGCTGGCCAAATCATCGATTTCATTAGGGTATACATTAAAGCCAGAAACAATGATCATATCTTTCTTACGATCGACCAAACGTACAAAGCCATCATCAGCAATAATAGCCACATCTCCGGTCTTGAACCAATCATCCAGCATGACATCGGCCGTAGCCTCAGGACGGTTCCAATAACCAGCCATAACCTGTGGACCCCGTACGCACAATTCACCTTCTTCGCCATTAGCAAGTTGATTACCTTGCTCATCGACCACCATCACTTCCGTTGCCACAATCGGCTTACCAATATAGCCAACCCGAATATCGTCATGTGGGTTTAATGTCACCACCGGTGATGTTTCAGTGAGCCCATACCCCTCACGAACGCCGCAGCCAGTAATTTGTTGCCAACGATCTGCTGCTGCGTGAGTAAGTGCCATACCACCAGAGAGCGTTTGTTTGAGGTGACTAAAATCTAATTTAGCAAATTCAGGGTTATTACACAGTCCGACAAACAAGGTGTTTAGGCCGGCGAAAGAGCTAAATTTGTACTTACCTAGTTCTTTCACAAATCCAGGAATATCACGTGGATTAGGTATTAACACCACATGATGCCCACAGTCACTCATGACCAAACTCAAAGTAAAGGCGTATATATGATATAGGGGCAATGGTGCAATGACTATTTCATTATCACCACTTAGGTCCTGCATCACTGATTCACGCACCTGTGTCATGTTGGCAACTAGGTTGCTATGCAACAGTTGGGCGCCCTTGGAAACACCCGTTGTGCCTCCTGTATATTGCAGCGCGGCCGTATCAGAGAGTTTTCTACCCACCGGTGTTGCCGCTTTGGCGCTACCCAAGGATAAGGACGAACGGAAGCTAACTGCCTGAGGCAGGCTATATGCTGGTACTAGTTTTTTGACTCTTTTTACAACTGTATTAATGAGCAATCGCTTGGCAAAAGGATGCATATCCGCCAATTCTGTAACCAGTACCGTATTAATGGAAGTTTTTGGCAACACCTGCTCGGCAAGATAGGCCATATTGGCCAGAATCAATAACGCCTTGGCACCAGAGTCATTGAATTGATGCTCCATTTCTCGCGCTGTGTACAAGGGGTTGGTATTAACAATGACGAGACCCGCTCGCATAGCACCAAATACGGCTATAGGAAATTGCAGTACATTCGGCAATTGAATAGCAATACGATCGCCTGGCTGCAAGTCTGTATGGTTCTGAATATAGGAAGCAAACTGCTCACTATAACGATCCATGTCTCGAAAACTGAGGGTCAACCCCATACAGGAAAAAGCGGGTTTGTCACCATATCGGCTACAAGCATCCAAAAACACATCAGCAGTAGATTGGTATGAGCCCATATCAATGGTTGGCACGGTCATAGTATATAGTTCCTATTGTTGTTATAAATTGAACTTTACGCAATAGCATTAATATCTGTGTCGCTGTTAAAAATCCACGCTACGGATCATTTAAACTACATGAATCCCTCTGTACGCGCATTTTGCCTTGTCACAGAACAAAATTTTTAGCTCGTGAAAAGCTCTGAAGAATACGATAATTACCCGATCATTCTACACATCCACATACTAAAGATAAAATATATTTAAACAAGTGTTTTAATTAACCACTAAATGACTTTTCCGTCACGCAGCACCAACAGGCTTCCAGGAAGCATAACTTGCCACTGTTCATTGTCCGTCAGTGGGTCTGTCGCTACCACAGTAACAATGTCATCAGGGGTTGTTTGGGTACCAAAATCAACCTGCATATCGGCGTCTTTAAGGCAGGCCTCACCAAACGGCGCACGCCGAGTAATCCAACTAAGTTTGGTGGAACAGTAACAATATAAGTGTTCACCGTCGGACAACAGCATGTTGGACACACCCAGAGCATGCAAATAATCCATACGTTGTTGCAAAAACAAACGTGTGGTCCAAGGATCTGAAGGGGGCTTAGGAAAAGCGCAACGCAACTCTCCCAATAGCCAACAAAATAAATGTTCGCTATCAGTACTACCCACGGGCAAGTAGTTTTGTAAAGATAACTGCTGATAACCGTGCACTTGACCATTGTGAGCAAAAGTCCAATGTCGCCCCCACAGCTCACGTTGAAACGGGTGGGTATTTTCCACACTCACTTGGCCCATATTGGCTTGGCGAATATGACTGATGACCACATGGGATTTGATGGAATGCTGTTGCACTAATTGAGCAACGTGGGAATCAATGCTAGGTTGTGGGTCGTGAAACGAACGCGCACCTTTGCCAACATAAAAGGTAATGCCCCACCCATCAGCATGTGGTCCATTGCCACCACCACGTTGCATTAAACCGGTAAAGCTAAAACAAATATCAGTAGGTACGTTGGCGCTCATACCCATTAGTTCACACATGCAAAATCCTTAAGAAAGATCCAATATTCCGTTTCAATCCGCTCATGCCACAACAACAATGATTACCCTTCTCATTTAACAAAATACAACCCTTATGAGAGGCTATTCTGTAACTTTAGTTCGGCCTTTTAATCGGAACCAAATAAGGGTCACAGCCAATATCAACAGCAAAATGCCGAACAAGGCGACTCGATTGTCAGCCTCAGTTTGTGCAGGTTCAGGTTCCACCGTTACTACTGGCTCTTCCGTTACTACTGGCTCTTCCGTTACTACTGGTTCTTCCGTTGCTACTGGCTCCGCAGCGGGTTCAGGTTGCGGATCTGGTTCATTCATTAGCTCTTGAACCGCCTCTGTGGCCTGCTCGTTACTAACCGGCAAGGGAAGGTCATCTTGCGCGTCAACTGTGATCGTTTCTTGCACATCTATAACCGTAACTTCTGGCAGATCTTCTACAGCCACAGACTGCGCTTGTTGTTGTTGTGCAACCTGCTTAGGCGTCAATACATTCACCTGCATGACTGGCACCGAATAATTAACGGACTTTCCATCCAAAGTCAGGCCATTAAACTGTAAGGATAAGGAATTAAGGGCTTCACTTTCTTGCCAACTTCCCTGCCACTTGTCAACCTGCAGAGCTATAGATTTTTGTAAACCGGTGCCATCTGCGCGCTGACCAGTCACAGTGACATTACTAGCATCCAGATCCAGTTGTTTAAATAAAGGGGTTACACGGACCTTATAGCGCACTACCTGATCAATTTCTTGTTGGCTCACAAAATACTCAATGGGTGGATGGACGCGAAAGCTCCGCTCCACTTCTTGCACCTTACCGGCATAACTTAAACGGGCCCGCAATCTGTACAAGCCTAAGGCTTGTTGCGCCGGCATATCAATAGCCACTTCCCCTGAAGTTAAGCTTTGCTGGTGTCGCCATTGCAACTGTTGCTGGTCATCCTCCAGTTCCAACTGCAAATCAAATTCCGATAACAATGCGGCATCAGTAATGGGACCTTCGGCATCTGCAATAGCGATTCGTAGGCGTGTTGACTGGCCAAGATAAATATTACTAGTTGGCAAGCGCAGATCCATTTGCAGCAAGCCTTTAACATTTACTCGTGTTACTTCGGCTTCATTAGAAGCGACAGTCCAAGTACCCTGCTCAGGTTGTTTAACAGTAACCACGTCGTGTGTACTGGATTCTTGCCACTGCACTTGTTCATTGCTTTTTTGGGCACTAATCACTTCACCATCAGGACTTTGTAGAGATACGCTATCATCACCATTCTTTTCAACCACAACGGTGATACTTTGAGCCCCATCATTGACTACAAATGACTGCCGGTCATCTGATACGGGGGCTTGCTGCGTTAACACGCTATTATCCAGAGCACGCAAGAATATAGCCAATAACTGATCAGCATTTTCGGCCACAGCAAACAAACCATCCGTGCGACGCGCGATATCACCTAAAGTTTTTTTGTCAGCCGCATGGGACAAGCCAATGGCATGAACTAAGGCACCTGCATCAACATACTGCTGTGTAATATTTTGTATCAGCTCATTGCGGGCACGAATGTTGACCACTTCATTCTTAGCAATATCTACCATGCCATCAGTTAACAAAATAACATGCAGGTTACGCTTACCCGATTGGGCCTGCTGACTAAATGCGGCGGTCTGCAAGGCACCGCCAATGTCCGTATACTGTCCGTCAGAGCTTATGTTCTGCGCCGCTGCCAAAGCCTGCTCTCGCCACTTAGCATCAATCGCTCCATGGGGCACCACCAAGTTAGCATCATCAGCAAACTCCCAGACACCAGCATGTGCTTGTTCGGGCAACAATTGTGTTAGCACCTGCAAAGCCGGAACTCGTAAATTAAGTGGGTCTGTCTTTTTCATACTGCCTGAGACATCCACCAAGATGCGAATGTCAATCTGGCTATCTAGGTGTTGAACAGCAGCATGTGTTGAAGAAGCGATAACGCCAAACTGAATAAAGAGGAGTAGCGACAAGGCGAATAGCCGAGTAAAAATGGTCATGATGACGATGTCCAGTTAATCACTATGCAATGATACGTAGCGACCTATAATTGTTATTGTTCACTTCTAACCTTACCAAAATTCCACCACAATAACTACGCTTATAAAACGGGTCATAAACACCCTCAATCAACGTCTAATTGTTGGATCTCAATAATATACTCACCCCAATTATCAACCGCCACCTTGCGCTCAGATACGGCCCACTTTTTTACCGTCATGCCCGCTTTGATAGCACTCTTACCATCACCCGTTTGCAAAGGGTGCCAGCCAGGCAAGTCATCACCAGCGGCCACTAAGCGATAACCACAGGTTTCTGGCAACCAGCCAAATTGCGCCACATTATCAGGGGAGACCTTGGTACAATCAGGCATTTTCTCCTGGCGCTGGTCATACACCTGACACTGACAGCTTTTTAGATCCAAATACCGACAGGCAACCCTTGTGTGATACATCAATGGCGCCTCGTCATCGATAATTTTCTGCAAGCAACATTTGCCACAACCATCACAAAGAGCCTCCCATTGCTGCTCACTCATCTCAGCAATAGGGGTAGATAGCCAGTATTTATCCATAATATGATGCCAACCCTAGTAGTTAGGGTTAACCGGTGTTTTATATAAATCTAGCATATAGCCATCGGGCGCCGGCGGCATTTGTAAAAAATAACCTTTTTCTGCAATAGCATCCAAGATATCAGCCGCTTTAGCGCGAGCCAGTTGTTTATCTGCAGTCAGCAACATATCCATACGGTGCTCTGCTTTACCGAACATGCTCATCAGCGCCTCTGGCACCTCAGATAGGCCTTTTGCTTTGGCCACATACAGGTACATTTCGTCTTTCCTGCTACTCCGGTAGATGGAGCAAATCATTTTGTCTTGGCTCATAGGGCCTCATAACTCGTTAAATATATTGCTCATGGGTTGATACAATAGCTCTTCCCGCCAACCTTGCCATGCCACTGGCAACTTAAATGGTTGCGCCTGACGGTGGCACTCAAACAAGGCTAACAACTCTTTCTTACGCGCTAACAATTGCGGTAACAAATCATATTCCTCGGCCAAAGTAGAAACACCTTTTTGGAGTAGTTTGTAACGCTTTTGCTCAGCTTTGCTTAACGGCAATGGTAATGTATCGGGTTCAGATGCCTGATTTTGCTCAATGGTGCTGTTAATGCTTTCCAGTTGCTTTAACAACCCTTTTCCATAGCGCCGTAAGCTACTGGGGCGCATATCTTGAATGCTGGCTAGGGCTTGACCATGTTGCGGGTTGCGCTGGGCGATTTCTACTAAACTGGTATCCTTAACAATAAAGGTTCGGGGTTTATTCAAGCTACGTGCCTGCTCTTCACGCCAAGCCGCTAAAGCCTGCAACCGTATCAGATCAGCACCCTGTAAACGCCAAGCATTTTTAACATTGACGTAACTTAGTTGCGGCTCCAGCTCGACTTTTGGACAAGCTAGTGCTTGCATGTCATCCAAAAACCACGACCACTTGTCTTGCTCAACCAGTTCTGATTGCAGCTTTTCAAAGCACTGCAATAATAGAGACACATCCAACGCAGCATAATGACACTGTGATGCTGTCAGTGGTCTCTGCAACCAGTCTGAGCGCGTCTCTCCCTTTTCCAACTCAACGTCCAATAGGGTTTTCACCATATTTTGCAAACCAATAGATAAGCCATAACCTGCATAGGCCGCCGCTACCTGTGTATCTATTAGGGGACTAGGGGTCATACCCAACCAATGGCGAAGCAGCTCTAAGTCTTCACTGCTAGCATGCAACACTTTGTAGACGCCAGCATGGCTAAGCAAGTTTTGTAATGGCTGCCAGTCATCAATAGTTAGGGGGTCGACCAAATAAGTGCATTGCCCGTCTGAAAGCTGAACCAGCCCAACAATGGGATAAAAGGTGTCCACGCGCATGAACTCCGTATCCAGAGCCACGTGCGAGCAGGTCAACAAATACTCACAGGCATCTTGCAGGTCACTATAGTTATCAATGTAGATATGAGAAGCGGTACCTACCATGCTTTGCGCCCTGCAAAAGCGTGAGCCAAGGTGCCGCCGTCAACATACTCTAGTTCCCCGCCTATAGGCACTCCATTAGCAATACGAGAGACACTGATTTGTGCACTATTGGCCAAAGACTTAATGTGTTCATGAATAAAGTGCGCCGTGGCCTCACCTTCAACTGTGGGGTTGGTAGCTATAATGACCTCTTGTACAACATCATCACCTAATGATTCCTGCAATCGCGCAAACAGGGCTGGTAACCCCAAGGCCTCAGGGCCAATGCCATCCAAAGGCGACAAGTGCCCCATGAGCACATAATACAAGCCATCATATCCGGTGGATTGATCAATAGCCAAAACATCAGCAGGTGTTTCAACTATACACAATTTGTGTCTGTCACGTCGTGGGTTCACACAAGTGCTGCAGGTATCACTTTCACTGTGATTACGACAGGACTGGCAACGTCCTACGCGATCAAGAGCCTCTTGCAGAGCTTGGGATAAGTTGGTACCACCTTGACGATCACGTTCTAATAAGTGCAACGCCATACGCTGGGCAGACTTACGCCCCACACCAGGCAAGCAGCGTAGGGCATCTATCAATTCTTCAATTAGGGGACTAAAGGTCATTGTAGTGAACTATTAACCTCAAAATGGCATTTTAAAGCCAGGTGGAATACCCATGCCTGAGGTCATATCAGCCATACTTTCTTGTTGAGCAGCCTCAATTTTACGCACGGCATCATTAACTGCCGCTGCCAGCAGGTCTTCCAGCATTTCTTTGTCTTCACTCATCAGGCTATCATCAATAATAACGCGTTTAACATCATGACGACCATTCATGATAACCTGCACCAAGTCGGCACCAGCACTGCCTTTGGTTTCACTTTCAGCCAGCTTTTCTTGTGCCTGCTGCATTTGTTCTTGCATCTTCTGGGCCTGCTTCATCAAGTTGCCCATTCCGCCTTTCAACATAATCATTCTCTACTTCTAAATATAATCAAAACTATTCACTGACTATTCTTCAAATTTCTTTACAGTTTCTACGCTGCCTAAGTCCAACTGGCCATTAAACACTTGTTGCAACTGTTCCACATAAGGGTCTGCTTTTAGGGAAGCAACAGCTTCTTGTTGGTGCTGTGTCAAACGGCGTTCTCGACGAGCAAACGGTGTTTCCTGCTCAGTACTGCCAATATCAATAGCCAATTGCAAGTCGCAACCAAACATGACCTCAAGCGCTTGCCGAATACGCCCCTGATGGGCCGCATTCAACATACTAGTTTGCCCCTGCTCCAAAGTGAAAGTAAGCTGCGTGCCCACACGAGTAGCAAACACCATGTTAGCAGCAATGGAGCGAGTTAAACCATCAATGTTAAGGTCGCGAAAAATATTAGCCCAATTACTTTGATCTAGGTCGGCTAAAGTCCAGTTCTGCGAACTCGCGGCTGCCGGTTGCTGCGCCGGTTCAAGCTCAAGTTTATCTTCAGATTGAACTTCGACCGTAGGCTCGACTTCAACTTCAGGTTCAGGTTCAGGCCGCGGCGTAGCCTCAGGCCGTGATTCTTTAGGTTCACCTTGCCAACCCACTGGTGACTCTTCCCAGGGTGGTACATCCATCATCAAAGGCAGCGTTTCTTCACCAACATCAACATGGTCTACCACCTGTTCGTTAGTTTCTTCTGCCACCTCAGCTGATTGTTCATTCTGTGTCGCAGCCGCAGCTTCGGATTCCTCTGCCGACTCGTGTTCCATAACATCGATGTCAACGGACTTCTCAGACTCCAGGGCCCCTTGTGATTTATCTGCCAAAGTGGCTTGATCAGGCGTCTGTACTTCCCTTGGCGCAACGTCAACTGGAAGCGCTTTAGCCTCAAAAGCCGGTTCTACGACACTGCCTTTTGTGGGCGCCGGAACGGGCGGCACAGTTTCAGGCATAGTGACTTGTTTGAGTTGACTAGGATCGACTTGTGGCCGAAATGCTAACATACGCAACAAGGCCATCTCAAAACCATTACGAATATCAGGGGCTAAGGCCAAATCTTTATGAGCCACTGTGCCCATTTGGTAAAACAATTGCACATCGGCAGCTGGCATATCTTGTGCCAATGCACGTATCACCTGCTGATCAAATTGCACCCCTATCGGTGCCTCTGGCACTACCTGACAAACCGCCACTTGATGCAACATTGAAAGCAGATCTTCCAAGGCCACTACAAAGTTTTGACTTTGTTCGGCCAGTTCAGCAACCTGTTGCAAAATAGCACCACCATCACCCATGTGTAAGGCTTGCAACAAAGCCACCACACGGCTCTGGTCGATACTCCCCAACATCTGATTAACAGCCGTTTCGCTCAGTTCACCACCGCAAAAAGCAATAGCTTGATCCGTTAAACTCAGAGCATCACGCATACTGCCCTTGGCCGCTCGACCGATTTGCCAAATAGAGGCCTCATCAAAAACGATCTGCTCTTGACCTAGAACTTGTTGTAAATAGTTAGCAATTTGCTCAGCTGGCATATTTTTAAGATTAAACTGCAAGCAACGCGACAATACGGTAACTGGCAGTTTATGAGGATCGGTGGTCGCTAAAAGAAACTTAACATGTGGAGGCGGTTCTTCGAGAGTTTTGAGCAAGGCATTGAAACTACTAGTAGACAACATGTGCACTTCGTCTATGAGGTAGACCTTAAAACGCCCCCGAGTAGGTGCATATTGCACATTTTCTAGCAATTCACGGGTATCTTCCACCTTGGTGCGCGAAGCGGCATCCACTTCGATCAGGTCGACAAAACGCCCATCACTAATTTCCACACAACTGGAGCAAGTGCCACAAGGCTTAGAGCTAATACCTTGTTCGCAGTTAAGGCACCGCGCCAAAATGCGAGCGATGGTGGTTTTACCCACGCCGCGGGTACCAGAGAACAAATAGGCATGATGCAAGCGCTGCTCATCCAAAGCATGAACCAAGGCCCGTAGTACGTGCTCTTGTCCCACTAGGGAATGAAAATTTTGGGGCCGCAATTTGCGTGCCAGTACCTGATATGCCATGCAGCATGTATCCAAATTAGCTATTATCAAACACTATTATAGGTGGCACACTGGCTTGATTCAATGAATCAATGCGAAAGAACTATGACTCATGTATTTATAAGCTCTGGTAGACTTTTTTGTATCAACAAACCGGCCTTTATAGGCACTGATATATGGCACCATAACATCACTGACACTGCACAATTAATAATTAACGACCCCACTGCGAACTAATTGGTGGCACTTATTATTAGGCTCGCTAGTGGTGAATTGAACAACTAGTTATTCAAATAATGTCGCTCTTTGGCACCGTGAAGCTTAAAGTTCTATAGGTTATGGCATAACTCAAACACATACGCTACTGCTTGAGCCTGCTGGCATTGAGATTGAAGATATAACGGCACAGATATGTAAACATTAGAAATGCTATGTCGGGAAATCTAACTATATGCTGTAAAGTTAGCCATGTGTCACACTTAGCTAAAATAATCGGAAATTTGTATATAAATCAAAAGAATGGAGGCAGCCTTACCAGCCACATCCCGGCACCCAAACCCACCGCTGTGGCTGCTCCCTTCCGGGTCTGACCAGATTCACGGTTTATTGTTGCGAGAGGACCAATAAGGCTACCATAATAACGCTTTGCACGGCTTACAGCGCGCTGCAAATTAGGCGGCAAGTATAGGCAATAGCGCCTTGAATCTCAAGCTGTTTTTATGATTTTTGCTTGGCATATCAAGAGCGAGGGCCAATACCTTTATCAAAACATTAAAAATTCAATTTGTGACGCCTCGTCGCCACTCGCCCCAATAGGCACAATGGCCAAACCGTCGCCATGCATAGCCGTACTAAGAACACCTGAGTTCTGATTAGTCATGGCTTTCACCTGTAACATACCCTGTGCAGAACCAACAATACGTGCACGCAAATATTCCTGCCGAACAGAAGGCCTGTCAGGTGGATTGACTAACTGGGCAGGCAGAGGCCGTAATGGTTTATCTGTCACTCCCTGCATAGCCAACAAATAAGGCCTAGCCATAACCAAAAATGTTACTAACACACTGGCTGGATTACCAGGCAAACCAAAGAATGGCGTACCCTGAATATGGCCAAAAGCCAATGGCTTGCCTGGCTTAATAGCTAACTTCCAAAGCGACAGTGCACCCAGTGCTTCGACACTAGTTTTAACGTAATCTTCTTCACCAACCGATACGCCACCACTGGTTATTACTACATCTGCAGACTTAGCCGCTTGCAGTAAGCCATCCTTGGTAGCCTGAGGATCATCTTCGATAATACCCACATCAACCAGTTCCATATCCAGTTGTGCTAGTAGGCCCGCCAACTGGTAACGATTAGAATTATAGATTTTGCCGGCACTAAGAGGCTGACCAGGGTCTAACAATTCACTGCCGGTTGAAATCACTGCTACTTTTAAGCGTCGATAAACTTCTACTTCAGCAATACCCATAGAAGCTAGCACACCCATGTGCCTAGGCGATATTAGGGTGCCTTTACTTAGTACCTTCTCACCTTGTTCAATGTCTTGACCCGCCCGACGAATAAAAGCACCTAAATGGTGCTCTCCAAGGATGCGAATACCACCATCAACAATCTCAGTCTGCTCCTGCATGACAATCAATTCAGCACCTTCTGGCACCTCAGCACCCGTGAACAAGCGTGCACAAGTGCCTACTGACAAAGCCTTTGGTGCCTGCCCTGCAGCAATACGTTGACTGATAGGAACCACGTCCATTTCAAGGTCAGACATACGTAACGCATAACCGTCCATGGCACTATTATCTGCCGGAGGCACATCCATAAAGGCTTGTAGGTCTTGCGCTAAAACACGGCCTTGTACGGCATACAATGGCAAAATTTCCAAACTCAAATCACACTGCACACCTGCCATTATGGCAGCCATCGCTTCAGTAACAGGCATTAAACCAGATTGCTTACTCATGTAGCCTTATTCTCAGGTTTGCGAATGTTGCTGATAGAAGGTCACCATATCCACAAAGTTACATGGACGGTGGCGATTATCCAGCTGCTCGCGAATAATTTGATCCCAAGCGGTACGACAAGCTCCCGTAGAGCCAGGCATAACAAAGACCACCGTACGATTAGCAACCCCAGCAACAGCACGGGACTGAATAGTGGAAGTACCAATTTCCTGGAAGGACAATTGACGAAACAACTCACCGTAACCTTCAATCACTTGGTCAAATAAAGGTAACAACGCATCTGGCGTGGTATCACGGGCCGTAAAGCCGGTACCGCCAGTCACCAATACGGCATGGACTTCTTGATCAGCAATCCACTGACTTGCAGCAGCACGAATCTGATAAACGTCGTCTTTGACAATACTGTGCTGGGCCAAACTATGCCCTGCCTCTTGCAGACGCCCTGCAAGAAAAGCTCCCGACTTATCAGTCTCCATAGTACGGGTATCAGATACCGTTAGCACAGCAATATTAAGAGGCTTTTGTGGCGCATCTTTGGACATAATAATTTCCTAGTTTCACACTTGAATAATGACTGTGCATTGTATGTTGTTTTGTTAATTGAAGGTAGATGAAATTTTACAACAATGCGCGCCAAACTGATCAACGTCAACGCTTTGTTATGGACAAAAAAAAGCCAGCTCGAAGCTGGCCTTTATAATCATGCTATGAAGCATCGTATCGACTCAATAAATAGATCGATTTTATGCCCGTCAATTACACCGTGAAATCCGCTTCGACTATGCCATTAAACGGCCAAATATTCTTCACGCAGAGCTTGATTATCCAATACTTCTTGGGCTGTACCGGTAAATACTATTTCGCCCGTATCAATGATGATGGCGTGATCGGCTAGCTTCAAAGCAGCTACAGCATTTTGCTCGACAATAATGGTAGTAATACCCATCTGCTTCACTTCCTGCAGCATGCGTTCAATTTCTTGTACGATTACTGGCGCCAAGCCCTCATATGGCTCATCCAACAACAATAGCTTGATATCACGGCACAAGGCGCGTGCCAAAGCTAACATTTGCTGCTCACCGCCTGACAAAGACGATGCTTCTTGCTTACGACGCTCAGCTAAACGTGGGAAGTGCTTGTAGATTTTCTCTTTATCCCAACCCTTTGGTTCAGCTATTTGTGCCAAAATTAGATTTTCTTCAACGGTCACGCCTGGAATGATACGACGATCTTCACAGACCAACTGAATACCATTACGGGCTGCCTCATAGGTTTCCATTTCATGCATAGGTAAGCCGCCCAACCAGACTTCACCACTGGTCAGGGCAGGCTCGTTGGCACGAGCAATAGTGCGTAAGGTCGACGATTTACCCGCACCGTTGCGCCCTAACAGGGCAACAATTTCTCCTTCTGGAATATCAAAAGATACCCCTTGCACTACGTAGCTTTCGCCATAATAAGCATTTAAGTCACGGCAGGAGAAGAAAGATTGCACTTCATGATTGTTTTCTAATGAACTCATTATTATCTCCTTACACCTGGGCTTCGCCAAGGTAGGCTTCGATTACTTTCGGGTGGCCTTTAATTTCTTCTGGAGAGCCTTCAGCAATAATTTGACCTTGAGCCAGTACAGAAATTTTCTCAGCTAGGGAAAACACCACATTCATATCGTGTTCCACAATAACCTTGGTAATCCCCTTCATACCCTGAAGCAACTCGATGGTTTGTTCGGTTTCATGACGCGCCATACCCGCAGTAGGTTCATCTAGGAGTAACAAACGTGGCTTGTGAGCCAAACAAATAGCCATTTCCAAACGGCGTTTGTCACCACGAGACAAGCTATCTGCGCGCACATGCATCTTATCTTTCAGGCCCAGCTCAGCAATTTGCTCTTCGGCAAATTCAACCAATGGACGCTGGCGCCCCTCACCTTCAAACATATTCATACGAAAGGAGCCATCACGAGCAGCAAACACAGGAATGGTCACATTTTCCAGCACGCTCATCTCTGGAAAGATGGCCGGCGTCTGGAAGACCTTGGCAATACCCAACTGGTTAATATCGTGCGGTTGCACATCTAACAGTGGTTTGCCGTCAAACATGACTGAGCCATCATTAGGTTCTAACATACCCGTTAATACATTTAACAGTGTAGATTTGCCGGCACCATTTGGGCCGATCAAAGCATGAGTAGTCCCCTCTTCGATTTTTAAATTAACATCTTGTAGAGCTTTCAGGCCACCAAAGTTAAGGGAGACCTGATGGATATCTAGAATAGGCATTTATTCTCTCCTTATTTTTGTGTAAAGCGTGCTTGCAAACGAGACACAGCTTCCATGAAGCCACCTGGCATAAAGATAACCACGACCATAAATATCATACCCAATACCAACAACCATTGTTCACCCAAATCAACAGACAAAACGTTTTCGAAATACAACATAAAGGCCGCACCAAGCATGGGGCCAACTAGAGTACCCACTCCACCGATAACGCTCATAATGACAATTTCACCTGACTGATGCCAACCAAGGAATTCGTGGCCAACAAAAGGCTCATAGACCACCATCAATGCGCCGGCAAGAGCCGCATAAGCAGCACTAATTACAAAAGTTAACAACTTATACTTGCGGGCATTAATACCCGTGTACTCCAAACGAGTCTGGTTACACTTGATAGCGCGCATCATCAAGCCAACAGGGGAACGCTCGATACGCTTGGCCACATAGAACATCAAAATAGCGACAAAGGTAATGAAGTAAAATACGGCATCACCCTGCATCTTGATACTAAACAGCATCGGTGTCGGCATACCTGTCAAACCATTTTCACCACCGGTCCATTGCTGCAGCATCGCCATCGCCATGGAGTGGAACATCTCAGCAAAGGCCAGAGTCAATATCGAAAAGTAAATACCTGTGCGCTTCAAGGTCAGCAACCCGATCACGACAGAAACTAACGTTGATACAATCACAGCCACAATAATAGCCGGAATAATGTTGTCAGAAAAACCTTTCAACATCAGGCCAGTTGTATAGGCTGCGATGCCAAAGAAGGCAGCATGACCAAACGATAGATAGCCGGTGTAACCCAACAGCAAATCAAAGCCAACCACAAAGATGCAGAACACCATGATTTTAGTATCAAGACCAGAGTAACCACCAATCAGTGGGAACCAGAAAGGCATAGTTAACGCAATCAGAGCAAAGATAAATACGGACCTATTACGTTCGAAAAAACCTTGTTGCATTTTCATTATTCAAATACTCCCTTTGCACCAAGCAAGCCACGAGGACGAACCAACAGAACAATGACGGTAATCAGATAGACAATTATGGTGGAGAGGTTAATATCATGAGCGGTAAAACTCTGTGCCATACCGATGAGCACACCAGCTAACACGGCACCGCTCAAAGAGCCCATACCACCAATGACCACCACCAAGAAGGAAGGAACTAATAGATGCATGCCCACTTCTGGCGAAACCTGAGTTACGGGACCACCAAATACCCCTGCAACACCGGCAATCAAAGAGCCAAGGCCAAATACAATCATAAATCGACGATTAATATTGACCCCCAAAAATTGCAGCATTTCAGGGTCACGCATGCCAGCTCGGATCACCAAACCAAAAGTAGTCAAATGCAATAATGCAAATACAGCAGCAACGGTGATAATAGAGACTACTACCAAAATCAAGCGCCACTTAGGATAAACCACGAAACCTTCCAGGAAAGGGAACCATTCATGCATCATAATGATGCCATTGCCCCAGCTTGGTATAGCAAAAGGAATATTGTTGGCACCAAAAAACCATTTCAGTACTTCCTGAATCACAATCGCCAGTCCAAATGTAACCAAAATTTGATCAGTATGTGGTCGATTATAAAAATATTGAATCAAACCTCTCTCCATAGCGACACCCAATACAAAAAGGATCGCGGGAACGAGAATTAAGGCGAAGCCAAAGCCCATTGCGTCATTGATAGAAACGGCTAGATAAATTGCCACCAAATACAGGGCACCGTGGGCGAAGTTTACCACTCCCAAAGTACCGAAAATCAAGGTTAAACCCAGTGCGATAAGCACATAGATCGACCCCATCTGTAGGCCGGTGAGCAACATCATAAATAATGCGTTGGTCGACAGGTCAAACATTGCTTGTGCTCCATTTGCTGTTATTACTGAACATGGTTATTTAAAATTCTAATAGTAAAAACGCCCTTCGGCATTGAACCTCATGGGCATTTTGGGAAACAGTTAAGTTAAAGTAAGTGGGTGACCATTCACCCACTTTAGCAAAAGGCCAAATACATGGCCTTTGATCTATCTCACAAGCTCTGATTAAGCAGGCTTGTATGGACCTAGTTCACCAGGGAAGATGCTTGGGTCATAGTTGGCCGTGGCGCGATCTACTTCCTGTACTACTTCTAAGTAGTCAAAGTCGCTAGAACGAGCAGAAGGAGACTTACCCTTCATCACTAGCATACTCTTAATACACTGGTGGTCAGCACCACGGTATAAGGTAGAGCCGTTACCAGCACCATCAAATTCAAAGTCTTCTAGAGCTTTGATAACCGCTGGTGGATAGAAAGAACCTGCCATTTCACAAGCGTTGGCATACAGTAGAGTCTGTACGTAACAAGTGTGAGCCGCCTGTGATGGTGGGAAACCGTATTCAGCTACGAAAGCGTCAACGAAAACTTGAGATCCTGCATCTTGCAGAGCCCAGTTCCAACCAGACGTGCCTAGCACACCGTCGATGTTGGCAGAACCTGCACCCTTAGCCATCAAACGAGAGTATAGCGGTACAACGATTTCCAAGTTCTTGCCATTCTTCTGCATATCACGCATGCCGAAGTTAACCGCGTTAGTCAACGAGTTAACCATGTTGGCACCGTAGTGATTCAAAACCAATACGTCGGCATCAGAGTTCATCACCTGTGCTAGGTACTGAGAGAAGTCAGTGGTTTTTAGCGGCGTCATGATGTTACCAGCCGTGCCCCACCCTTCTTTTTCAGTGAACTCCTGCATGGATTGCTGCTGGGTGTGCCCCCAAGAATAGTCCGCAGTCAGGTGGAATGCTCGACGATCCTTACCATACTCTTTGCTCAATACTGGAGCCAAAGCCTTACCAGTCATATGCGCATTGAAGAAATGACGGAAACCGTAACGCTGCTTATCTTTACCCGTTGTGTCATTAGAGTGGGTCAGACCACACATAAAGATAATACCCAGTTCATTACATAGGTACTGCTGCGCGATGGCGATACCGGAGGAAGAACCACCAGTAACCATAATAACCTTATCACGCTCGATCATACGACGAGCTGAGGTACGAGAAGCGTCAGCGTTAGTTTGGGTATCACCCGTAACATAAGCCACCTTCTTACCCAATACACCGTTACCAGACAACATGCTTGGCTTCAATGTATCTAGCATGCCACCACCATTATTCAGGTGTTTAACAGCTAGCTTGTATGCGCGCAATTCATCAGCGCCCTCATCAGCATAAGCGCCAGTTTGAGGCACGTTGAAACCAAATACGACTTCACTACCTTTTACTGGGTAGTTACCAATGGACTCATGTCCATCAGCCCAAGCATTCTTGGTGAAAAACATTGGCGCAGCGGCGCCTGCAGCGCCGACGGACGAAGCTTTCAATACGTCACGACGGGACCAGCCGGATGCAGATTTGTTAGACTTATCAGATTTTACATCTGTCATGGCAATCTCCTAAAATTGTTGAAACGTTGCTAAAACATCAACCAATTAATGACCTAGCAACGTAAACACAGTGTATCTGTATCGTGTAATTAGAAAATTAGACCATAGGATGTGATACCAAGGTATAACATTGGTACCAAGACGGCATAATTGAAGTTAGCCAGTAATTTTTTGGCTAATTGATATAGCGAGAGATGGCACCTTCTCGTAGTGCGCCAGTAGAAAAATACACCTTATCCAAATCAAAGGCCTGCATCACGCCTTGCATAATAGCGTAACCAGCCGGCAATACCTCACCGCGATCAGGTCGTAAGTGCTGTAAATGAACCTCATCCAAAGTAGTAAATTGCAAAATTTTTTGTCGCACGGCTTGCATACTGGCTCGGTCCAAAATACCCAAACCTTGTTCTCTCCTTTCACTCAATGCCGCTAAAGCTTTAATGGTGCCCGAAGAGCCAATACAGACTTGCCAACTACAGGCTAGATAATCGTTAAGATGAACTTGTACCGTCGCTTGGGCCTCGGCAATGGCCGCATTTAACGCAACCTCAGTGATTTTTCGAGAAGTAAAAAAACGTTGGCTATAGGCCACACACCCCATGGCATAGCTATTGAGAAGCTGAGGTTGCCATTGACCGCATACAATTTCGGTACTGCCACCACCAATATCAATCACCAACTTGGCCTGCTCTTGCAAGGTCTTTGTTTGCAGTTCCTCAAGTACCCCACGAAATATCAAATCCGCCTCATCCTCACCAGAGACGACTTTAATAGGTGTTTGTAAAACCAACTCTGCCTGCTCAATAAAGCGTTGCCGATTATGGGCAACGCGCAGTGTATTCGTGGCAATAACGTGACGGTTTTTTGGAGCCACACCTGCCATGCGTTGGGCCATACCCTTGATGCAAGCAAGAGCTCGAACTATGGCTGTTTCTGACAGTTCATTAGCATCATTAAGGCCGGCGCCAAGTTGCACTTTTTCGCCATAGCGACATACCACTCGATAAGGCTTAGCACGAGTGTCCACGATGGTCACATGAAAACTATTGGAACCCAAGTCCAGTGCGGCAGCTAGCCACGGTTTGTAAAGTGCTCGTATCAAATGGTTGTCCTTATCATTATTTGCCCCTATTACATCATTCAAAGGGCTACTGACACAAGTATGGCTAAAATGTAATAATGACAAGGCAAAAATTTCCTACCCATCAAAAAGGTAACGGCAGTTTCGCTGTGCGGCCACCGTCTACCACTAATACCTGGCCCGTAATAAACTTGGCCTCCTGCCCCGCCAAGAACACCGCTGCCTGCCCAACGTCCAAAGGCTCTCCCACATGGCCAACTGGATGCATTTGATCAAGTCCTTGCCAGGCGCCTTTTACATCCTCTTGGGCGTTAATGTAGGCATCACTCAAATCAGACTTGATCCAACCGGGTGCAATCGCATTACAACGGATGCCATAATGGCCTAAATCCACTGCCATCGCTTGAGTCATGCTATGCACCGCTCCCTTGGTGGCACAATATGCCACGTGATGGGGATTGCTAGCCAAACCTTCTATAGAGCCAATATTCACAATGGCGCCTTGACTAGCCTGCAATAGTGGCTGTAATGTTTGGCTAAGAAACACCGGCGTAGTGACATTAAGAGCCAACATGGCATCCCAATCGCTTTTCTGTAATTGGCCCATACTTTGCTCAAGCATCATACCGGCATTGTTGACCAACACATCCAAACGGCCATAACGTTGTTCAACAAAGGCCAGCAGATCATCAAATGACTGGCTATGACCTAAGTCTTGCGCTCGGTAGTCAACGTCTGGTTGTCGCAATTCATCTGGTAACGGGGAGCGCTGCACTACCAATACCTGATAACCTGCTTGTAAAAATGCTTGGCTAATACCAAGGCCTATGCCACGGCCTCCACCAGTAACTAAAACAACTTTTTTCATCTTTTTTTACTCTATCCATACACTGGCTTTGCGCCCGTAACAGGCACTACTGCGCCGCACATATAGCGCGCTGCATCAGAAGCCAAAAAAGCTATCACATCAGCAATATCTTGAGGTTCGGCAATGCGCCCGATAGGTACGCTCTGATTCAACTGTGATATACCTTCATCCGGGTCAAGGCCGCGTTTTGCAAACCCCGTACGAATCATTGGCGTATTCACCTCATTCGGGCAAACGGCGTTAATACGAATATTGTCAGGGGCGTGATCGACCGCCAGATTGCGCGTCAAACACGCCAGTGCCCCTTTGCTCGTGCAATAGGCCACATGAGCAGGGCCCGGCTCTGTGCCCCATACAGAGCTGGTGTTGACAATGGCACCAGCACCGGCCCTTTGCATATAAGGAATGGTGGCACGGCATAAAAAGAATACGGCGTTAAGATTAACATTCATGGCCGAAAACCACATTTCATCGGTGGTTTCTAGAATGGTCCCACGGGGAATAATGCCGGCATTATTAAGCAAAATATCAATCCCACCATACACTTTCACACAAGCTAACACGAGCTTCTCGCAGTCTTGCTTGTGCGCCAGATCAGTCACCTGTATGGCCACCTTATAGCCCTTAGCCTGCCATTTAGATCCTAAATCTTGCAAGCTTTGAGCTTGATAGTCGGCCGCCATTACACATGCCCCTTCACTAGCAAATAACTCGACTAGGGTTTGACCTATGCCACCGGCCGCACCGGTAATAATGACCGTTTTATCTTGAAAACGCATACGTTATCACTCCTGTTTATACAAACCTGAAGTATGATTAATAGTCCTTGAGTAACCGAATGGCGTCATATAAGGCGGCGTGAATGTTACGCCCAGCCCAAGCATCACCAATACGATAGAGATAAAAATCAGCCTCTGGATTTACCTCCAACAAACGCGGCAGGCCCTGTTGAATACCCATGAAGTCGATGTCGCCGTTGTTACGACTCAGGGGAGCTAGCTGGTGGAACAGCTCATCATTGGCATCGGTGCTGTTTTCTACCACGACCTGATCCACCAAACGGGTTTGTTGACTATTACTGTACTCATTCCATAAGGTGGCTAAAAGCTGGTGGTCTTGCTGCTGGACACCCAGCAACTCCCAATCGGCGGTCAAGCGCGCATTATGAGCATACAAATCACGCAAATAATGTGGGAAATTGACATCACCTACGTCGCGACCTACGGTGCGATGAGGACTGACCAACTCCAACTGCAGGGTACCTTTAGCCAACATATAAGAGGCCCCACTCATCGCTTGGTGCCCACCATTATTGTCATACACCAATGCCTTGACTGCCGGTTTGGCATAGCCACTGAGAATGTCCCATAGACCAGTAACTAGATGCTCGCCAAACTTTAAAGGTAGCGGCCTAGGTAACCCACCCGTAGCCACAATGACCATTTGCGGTGCATAACTTTGCACAGTATCCCTATCGGCGAAACAGTGATAAACAAAGTCAACACCCAAGGCCTCACATTCGGCAAACAACCAGTCAGTGATGCTGGCCATTTCCATGCGACGGGGCACCCTAGCGGCTAAGTTTACTTGCCCACCAACCTGTCCGGTGGCTTCTAGTAGCGTCACCTTATGACCACGTTCGGCCATTATCCGCGCCGCTTCCATACCCGCTACACCAGCCCCAATCACCAATACATGTCGGGGCTGTGAGGCCGCGTATAACGTATGAGGAATTTGGGCTTCGCGCCCCGTAGCCGCATTATGAATGCACAAGGCTTCACCTTTGGCGTGTAAACGATCCAGACAGTAGCCAGCACCAACACAAGGGCGTATTCGATGTTCCTGACCAGCCTTCAACTTTGCAATAATATTTGGATCAGCCATGTGTCCACGGGTCATACCAATCAAGTCAACAGCACCTGACTCAATGGCGTAGCGTGCGGTGGCCACATCGGTTACTCTGGTAGCATGCATGATCGGCAGTTGTAGGTTTTGTTTCATGCGTGCGGCCAGGGACAAATATGGCGCCGATGGATTACCCATAGGTGGGATACAATCTGCTAAGCCCATATCTGTAGTGAGGTGGCCACCTACAAAATTAAAAAAGTTTAACCCACCAGAGGCTTGCAATTGCTGGGCAATATGCAAGCATTGGCTTTCATCCAAGCCTTGAATACCCTGAGATTCACGCAAAAAATCATTACCAGTCATGCGAATACCCAGCAAAAACTTCTTGCCTACGGCCTCACGAATAGCCTCAATCACCTGCAAGGTAAACGCCAAACGATTATTTTTTGTCGCACTATAAGCATCGTCACGCTGATTAAATGCTGGGGTCCAAAATTGATCCAAAAGATGCGCATAAGCCATCAATTCAACACCATCTAAACCAGCCTCGGCGCAACGGTATGCGGCGCGGGCATAATCTGCCACGATGCGTTGCAGATCGGCCTCTCGCAACACCGCTGGATTGCTGCCATGGGGGCGTTCTGGAATGGCGCTGGGGGCCACTGGCGGTAACCAGTGCTCAACATCAAAAGCCGTGCGACGCCCCAAGTGGGTTATTTGGCACATGATGGCCGCCCCCTCATCATGGACCCCTTGAGCCATTTCTTTCATCCACGGCACCACACGATCATGGCTAAGATCAATTTGCGCAAAAGCCGCTGGAGAGTCCGGCGATACCGTACAAGAGCCGCCAAACATCGTCAGACCCAACCCACCCTTGGCCTTGGCTTGATGATAAAGCCGGTAGCGTTGCTTAGGCAGACGGTCTTCGATATAACCTGGAGCATGGGCCGTACTTATAAGGCGATTACGCAGGGTCAAATGGCCGAACTCAAAGGGATGCAGTAAAGGATCTAAGGACATGGTTACACCTTTATTGTTGATTGTAATTGAAACCTATCCACCACCGACAAAGTAGCGGACTAATAAGTCTCATTCAAGCCACCATCAACAGGAATCAGCCGTTCCCGACGGGCTATATAGTCGAGCAATTCGTCATTTTTGTTGACTTCCAACTTGGGCTCTTGGTAGTCAGCCAATTGGGACTTGGCAAATTTTAAGGCACGCTCGGTAATATCCATACTGCCTTCGGCAACCCACTGTTCAATGTTCATATTGTCGAGCAGGTTAGGCATAAAAAATGCCCGTTGAAAATTGTCCTGCGTATGTTGGTGGCCCAAATAATGACCACCAGGGCCCACATCACGCACGGCAGCCAGAGCCTCGTCGAAATCATCCCAACGCGGCCCTTCAGTCATGCGGTAGGCCATGGCGCACTGCTCGGCATCAACCATGAACTTGGCTACGGAGCAATGCATACCCGCTTCGTTCCACCCTGCCGAGTGCCAAATATAGTTTGCCCCTGCACTCATCACCCCCATTAAATTAACGCCACTTTCATAACCAGCTTGGGCGTCAAAAGTTTTGGCACCACCCAAAGTGTTGGAAGTGCGCCAGGGCACATCATAAAACCGCGCCATCTGACCGATCATAAAGTTCATTAGATTGATTTCCGGTGTGCCCGCCATGGGCGAGCCCGAACGCATGGACACCGTAGAAAGATAATGGCCATAAATGGCGCGCGCACCAGGTTTGAGTAACTGTGTATAGGCCAAGGCCGACAATGCTTCGGCATTTAACTGCACCACCGCTGGTACCGTAGAAGCAGGAGTATTCGCCCCCCCTAAAACAAAAGGTGAGCACAATACTGGTTGTTTACGCTGCACAAAAGCACGCAAGGCACCGAGCATGGTTTCGTCCCATACCAAAGGCGAATTACCGTTGATATTTCCCGTGGTAACCGCATGAGTATCAACAAATTCTTTACCGAACAAGATATCACACATGTCCATTACATCTTCAGCATTCCTGCCAGAGGTAGTCATGCCCATAAAGGTCTTATCAGAATACTTCATGGAAGAATAAGTAATACGCAGATGACGCCAAGGCACAGCATGGTCCATCGGTTCAACAATATGATGGGCACTGGAATGCAAAGCCGGGCTCATATGTGCCAGTTTGTGGAACATGGCCAAGTCATCCAAAGTTGGGTTACGGCGCACATCTTCCAGATCACGTAGAAATGGTGCACCCGTCATGGGCACGAATATGCTTTTTTTGCCACCAAAATCGAGATTATTGGCTGGGTTTCGCGCATGATAAGTGAATGTTGACGGGATAGTGGCAATCAGTTCACGGATCATTTCTCGGTCAAACTTGACCAAATCACCTTCCACGCGCGCGCCCGCCTTACGCCAATCTTGCAAGGCAATGGCATCGCGGAAGACCACGCCCACTTCTTCTAATATGGACATGGAAGCCGCGTCTATTTTTTTAATCTGATCTTGATCCAGCGGCTCCATATAAGGCAAGCCTCGAGTCAACTGGGGCAACATTTGCTCAATATTGTCGGTCCGAAGGGCGCGGCGGCTACTGCGCCCGCCGCGCCGAAATTTAGTCGCCTCCTGAAACGCCTTCGTCATACAACACTCCCTAATAACGCAAACCATTCGCTCGCATTTTATACAGCAAAATACGTCAATTTCAGGTACTAGACAAACTACATTTTTTCAACTTTATATTACATAAGGTTATCTATTTGCATCCAGCATCTATGCATAATAAACTGATAGCAAGTACAATCTTTGAATCATGTTATGTTACGTAAAAAACTACCTGGCATTAATGGCTTGGTAACCTTTGAAGCCGCTGCGCGCTATTTAAGCTTTACTCAGGCGGCTGATGAGCTTTGCGTTTCCCAAGCCGCCGTTAGTCGGCAAATTAAACGTTTGGAATATCAGCTAGGCTGCCCCCTGTTTTTGCGCATACGCCGACACCTAGAATTAACCAAAGATGGCCAGCGCCTTTTTCAGGCCGTGACCATGGGGCTAGGTCATATTGGTGGTGTGTGTGATGAAATTCGTCGCACCCAAAACACCGATCAAATTACCATCGCCTCCACTTTGGCCTTCTCTACTTTTTGGCTGATGCCAAGGATTCGTGCCTTTCAACAGCAGTACCCCCACGTTAAAGTGCATGTCATCGCCACTGATAAGGCTAATGAACTGCGATCAGAAAAAGTGGATTTGGCCTTAACTTGCGGAAACAGCCAGTTACAAGGACACGAGACTCATTACCTATTCTCTGAACGGGCCTACCCCATATGCAGTCCCGCCTACCTCGAAACACACTCACGCCCTCAAACGCCCAAAGACTTACTGCAACACCGACTGTTGCACATGGACGAACAACTGTGGGAAAACATCGGTTGGGATGCCATTGACTGGTCAGCATGGTTACAACACTTTGGTGTCACTGCCATCGACTTGTCATCAGGCCTAACTTTTAACAACTACCCAATGTTAATTCAGGCGGTCATGGAAGACGAAGGCATTGCCTTAGGTTTTGAGCATTCTACGGGAGATCTCGTGGCCAAAAATAAACTGGTAGCCCTCACCGACCGCAAGTGGGATACGGGGCGTGGTTACTATTTGGCCATCAAATCCAACTTGGTACACGATCCCGATGTGCAGGCATTGAGCCAGTGGTTATTAAACAGCTATTGATCGCTTTAGTTGAATGATGCTAGGCCTCGGCTCCGGCCATAGACTCATGTCGCCAAATATTGCCCATCACGCCCAATGTCGATATAGGATGTGGCGGCATCCAAGCTGGCCTTGGCGACTGCAAGTATTGACGCAGCAATTCGCTATCGTGACCGGCCACCTGCTCTGCTAAAAGTTTGCCCGAAACCGTGCCTCGAGCAACACCCAAGCCGTTCTGGCAGATAGCAGCATGAAGATTGCGGCCGACCTTACCAAAAACCGTTCCTTCATTGCGACTCAGACATAAGAGCCCACCCCAACTGTACTCAAACTCTAAATTTGGCAACTGGCCTCCAAAACGGCGTTTGTAAGACTGAGTATGTATCGCCTTCATGTGCGATATAATGGTTTGATCATAACGCATTTTGTGGCCAGATTTGATACCTGTACGCACCACTAAACGCTGGTCAGCGGTACGCTTAATAGTAGCACCAGCCGGATGTGATGGCACCAAGCCCCACTGTCTCTCACCACCAAGTGAAGTTTGTTCCTGTCCACTCATAACACGCGTCATACTGGCAAATAGTAACAGGGGCAGCAATTGATTTTTGTATAACCCAAACATAGCACCAAAACCATTATTACATAACAGTACATGTTGAGCCTTAATCTGTCCGTTAGGGGTACTTAACAAATGGGGCTGTGCCCACTCGTAGCCATTGACTACTGTATTTTCATACAAACTCACATTGGCCGGCAAATGAGTGGCCAACCCACGCACGAAAGCAACCGGTTGCAACGCTACGGTGCCCGGCGTATGTACCCCTGAATGATAATAATCAATGCCCGTAACCGCTTGTATTTGCTCTCCACTAAGGGATGTATAGGCTTCACCCAAGGCATCTAATCCACGCTTAAAAGCGGCATGACTCTTTGCCCCTTGCGCCGTAGCTGCGGCATGAATTTTGCCAGTTTCACTCCAATCACAATCAATGTTGTAACGCTCTACCAATTCCCGGGCATAGGTTATAGCGCTGCGATTAAAGGCCACAATCTGACGGTCAAGATCATTGGCTCCTGTTGCCGAGCTGGTGTAAGAATCGGAGTCCAAAGTATGGGGCAAGTCAATCATAAAACCTGAGTTTCTGCCACTACTGGCCATGCCCACCGGCAAGGCATCAACCACAGCGATCTTCCAGTCGGGTTTTAATTCAGACAAACGATGTGCGGCACTTAAGCCCGCAAAACCCGCACCTAGAATCAGCGCATCAACAGCAATATCTCCCGCTAAAGCCGGCTCTATATGAGGCGCAGGCAAGCTACCGTACCAACCGCTATCATCAGGGTATTGGGGACAATTTTTGACCTTTTGCATAAGGGCTACTCAAACATGTCACGGGACAGCTCGGCTGTCTTAATAGTCAACTGCTAGCGCACCCGTAAGTTAAATGACCGTTGTCTTAATTAGTCCAACTCAGCATCAGACTCAGTGGTTAAATCTAACCAAATAGTCTTCAGTTCCGTATATTGATCATGGGCATGAACGCCATTATCACGGCCCCCAAACCCAGACTGTTTGTAGCCACCAAACGGGGTCGCCAAATTGCCTTCACCATAGCAATTCACGGTTACCGTACCCGCCTTAATCGCCTTAGCAATGAGGTGAGCCCGCCGCACATGGCTAGTGAATACAGAGGCAGCAAGGCCATAACAAGTATCGTTTGCCAAGGCGACGGCTTGCGTTGCCGTCTTGACCGTCATTACAGATAATACTGGTCCAAAAATTTCATCTTGGGCAATGGTCATATCGGCTGTCACATCATCAAAGATGGTGGGTTCGATAAACAAGCCACTACCCGTTTCAATAGCCTTGCCACCGGCTACTAGCGTAGCCCCCTCCTGCTGACCTTTCACAATGTATCCCATGACCTTATCAAAGTGCACTTTTGACACCAGGGAACCCAAGCGATAACGGGGATCCATAGGATCACCAGTAGTCCAATTGCCCAGCTTTTCCTGCAACTTGGCCATGAGCAAGGGTTTGACACCTTCTTGCACAATCAAACGGGAATTGGAAGAGCAGTTCTCTCCCATGTTCCAGAACACGGCGGTCAATACTTGCTCCGCAACCTCATCCAGTCGCTCCGCATCATCGAGCACGATACAAGGATTCTTGCCACCACACTCCAACACCACCTTTTTCAAGTTACTTTCAGCGGCGTACTTGAGAAAGTAGCGCCCTACTTCTGTCGAGCCGGTGAAAGAGACGCCATCAATATCCATATGCCGACCCAGTGCCTGTCCACAGATATCTCCCAAGCCAGGCAGTACTTGCAAAACACCCGCTGGCACGCCCGCCTCATGGGCCAATTCCGCCATGCGTAGGCAAGTCATACTCGTTTCTTCAGCTGGTTTAAGAATCACACTATTGCCCGCCGCTAAAGCAGGCCCTAGTTTCCAGGCCGCCATAAGCATGGGAAAGTTCCACGGCAATACCGCCGCCACCACACCCAATGGTTCACGAATCACCATGGAGATAGCGTCATCGCCCGTGGGCGCTACCTGATCATATATTTTATCTATGGCTTCGGCATGCCACTGAATGCAATCAATGGTTTCTTGCATATCAATGGTTTCACAATCACGGATGGGTTTGCCACTATCCAAGGTTTCCATGACCGCCAGCTCATGGCTGTGACGCCGTAATAACTTCACAAACTGAATCATTATCTGCTTGCGTTCAGACGGACTCTTCTTGCTCCAAGTACCACTATCAAAGGCTTGCCGAGCTTTTTGTACGGCTTGGTTAACGTCGGCTTCATCACAGGCGGCAATCTGGCCCAGTTCCTGTCCAGTTGCTGGATTGTGGGTGGCAAAGGTAGCGCCACTTTGGGAGGCCGCAAAATGGCCATTGATAAAGGCATTGGTTGGCAAATTTAATTTGTCAGCAATAGCTAGGTAATCCTGTTTACTTAACATGTTGTATACTCCCTGGCCTAGTTGGCGCTATCTGATTCGGCCAGAATATTGGCAATCGTGGTTTGCACCACTTCAACGGTTACTTCAAATTCGCGACGCATTTCCTTGGTCAAGCCTCGCAAAGGCTTGCGTACAGAACCAGCAAACATGCCCTGCAATTCACAGCCAAATTTAATACTTTGCACAAATTTTCCACCCTGTTCCAAGGCCTTCATGAGCGGCAGCAGCGCCGTCATGATGCGGCGACCTTTATCAAAGTCTTTTTCCACAGCACAAGCATGGTACAAAGCATAATGTTCCTGCGGCAGAAAGTTTGAAGCACCGGCTACCCAGCTACGGGCCCCCCAAGCAAAAAATTCAAGGGCTTGATCATCCATACCCACAGAAAGCTGAATATGGGGATAATGACGCGCTAACAGATGCAGTCGGTTGATATCACCACTGCTCTCTTTAATAGCACAGAAACTAGCACGCTGACTAACATGCTCTAAGAACACTTCATCCATGGGGGCATTGGTACGATCAGGAAAGTTGTAAAGCATAATAGGTAATTCCGTAACCCGCTCCACTGACAAGCAGTGACGTGCCAATTCCAATGAGGTCGGACAAGCGTAATAAGGCGCACCTAGCAAAAGGCAATCGGCACCAATACGCATAGCTTCACGCGCATAATCCTCCGCATCCTCTGTGCGCAACGCACCAACACCAGCAATCAAAGGCACACGATCTTGGGTAACTTCTCTGGCAATTTCCATAGTGCGCACACGTTCCTGTTTGGTCATGGCATAGTATTCACCAGTGGTACCGCCAACTATAATACCTTGCACGCCAGCATCGATGATGCCAGTAATGACATCCGCATAGGCTTTTTCTTGAATAGTAAAATCATCGGCGAAGGGGGTAATCACCGGCGTATAAATTCCTTCAAATTGCATAACGCCCTCATTTAGAGTTACTTGGAAATGAGATTAGCATATAAGCACTAAAGAGTAGGGTCAAACAACATTTTTACGGACCAATTGATAACATTAAGTTATACAAAAGCTGTATTGTAAATGACAAGCCACTGGCTGCACATCGTGATATGCTTGCTGGCATCACAAATTCGGACAACAACCATTCTAAAGTTACTATGCAGCTCATTGTACATTCCAGTATCGACAGCGTGGCACAATCTGAGTGGAACTTTCACCAGCAAACCAACACCCCTTTCACTTGTTTTGAGTTTCACCAGTGTCTTGAACTCAGTGGCTGCACAGGCCCCCAAACGGGCTGGCAGCCCATGCATTTGATGTTTGTTGAGCTAGGCAAACCCGTAGCGCTAATACCCGCCTATCTAAAAACCCATTCTTGGGGTGAGTATGTTTTCGATTTTGCTTGGGCCGAAGCCTATGAACGCTATGACCGACCTTACTACCCAAAATTAGTGGCAGCGATTCCCTATACGCCCTGCGCTGGTCCACGCATGTTACTAGCACCGGGGGCAGACAAGCAGCAGACATTGCAAGATATTGCGACACAAATGCCATTTATTGCCCAGCAATACGGGTTCCATAGTTGGCATTGGTTATTTGCCCAGCAACAGGATTGGCCCACAGCCTCAGAGTCAACACCTTGGCACCGGCGGTTAGGCTGCCAATACCATTGGTATAATCAAAATTACTATGGCTTTGATGATTTCTTAGCTTCTTTGACCTCGCGAAAAAGAAAGACTCTACGCAAGGAACGGCAAAATATCAGGCAACAAGGTATCGATTTTGAGTGGCTAGAGGGGCATGAAATCAGTGAGCTCGATTTGGCTAAATTCCATCAATGTTACGCCAATACCTATCATGTGCGGGGTCGTCAACCCTATCTAAATGCCAGATTTTTCCAGTTATTGGTAGAAAAAATGCCCACCCAGATTACCTTAATGAAAGCCACTCAACATGGCGACAGTATCGCTTATGCTTGGTATTTTAAGGATGAAAATAACCTGTATGGGCGATATTGGGGCTGCCTGAAAGAAGTGCCCTTATTACATTTTGAGGCTTGTTATTATCAAGGCATTGACTACTGCATTGCCCAAGGTATCCAGCACTTCGATGCAGGTGCCCAAGGAGAGCATAAACTAGCACGAGGGTTCATACCTCAAGCCACTCACTCGTACCATTGGCTGCAAGAAACAGGTTTTGACCAGGCCATTGCTCAGTTCTGCCAAAGAGAAGCCGAACAAGTAAACGAGTACATCACTTGGGCACACCAACAAACTCCCTATCGAGACTGACAGGTGCCTAGCGCCCCTCGCCAACTGGGCTTCTAATCAATAGTCTCATGACACACTGTTAGTGACTTTTTAGTCACTGATTTGACCCGCGCAGCATTTAAACCTACTGTAGGGCTATTCAATAAAACAAGCGTTTAAATACTATGTCGAACAATCCTTACCCACACCTACTTGCTCCTTTGGACTTGGGGTTTACCCAACTTAAGAACCGCGTCCTAATGGGGTCTATGCACACTGGCTTGGAAGAAGCAAAAAATGGTTTTGAGCGTTTAGCTGCGTTTTATGAGGAGCGAGCCGAAGGCGGCGTTGGTTTAATTGTCACAGGCGGTGTTGCCCCCAACAGTCAAAGTTTGGTATTCCCTGGCGCTATTGTACTCAATAAACCTAGCCAAGTAGATAATCACAAATTGGTTACGCAAGCCGTGCATGCGGCGGGTAGCAAAATTTGCATGCAAATACTGCATACGGGCCGTTACGCCTACTTACCTGACTCCATCGCCCCGTCGGCGATTAAAGCCCCCATCAACCCCTTCACGCCCAAAGCGGTCTCCGTAGAGGAAATCGAGCAGCAAATTGAGGACTTCGTAAACTGTGCCCAACTTGCCCAACAAGCGGGATATGATGGGGTCGAAATCATGGGTTCAGAGGGTTATTTCCTGAATCAATTTATAGTCACCCGCACTAATCAGCGCGACGACCAGTGGGGGGGCAGTTATGACAACCGCATGCGCTTGGCTGTGGAGGTTGTTCGCCGAGTACGTGAAGCTGTTGGTGAACATTTCATCATTATTTACCGTTTGTCCATGTTGGATCTCGTGCCAGAAGGCAGTAATTTGGATGAGGTTATACAACTAGGTCAAGCCATAGAAAAAGTAGGCGCCAGCATTATCAACACTGGCATCGGCTGGCATGAAGCACGTGTTCCCACTATTGCCACCAAGGTGCCTCGCGCGGCCTTCACTTGGGTCACCCAAGCCGTGCGCCAACATCTCTCTATTCCTGTTATCACCTCCAACCGCATCAACATGCCCGATACGGCAGAGCAAGTCATTGCTGATGGCCATGCCGATATGGTATCCATGGCTCGGCCGTTCTTGGCAGATGCCCAGTTTGTCAATAAAGCCGCCGCTAACCAAGCCGATCATATTAATACCTGCATCGGTTGCAACCAGGCCTGCCTAGACCATGTATTCCAGGCTAAAACCTCCACCTGTCTAGTTAACCCTAGAGCCTGTAACGAAACCAAAATGGTATTCACACCTGTGGCCAGCAGCAAAAACATTGCTGTGATAGGTGCTGGTCCGGCCGGTCTAGCTTGTGCTGTGACAGCAGCACAACGTGGCCACAAGGTGAGCCTGTATGATGACCACCCCAGCATTGGCGGCCAATTTAATATTGCCCGACGCATCCCTGGCAAAGAAGAATTTAACGAAACTCTGCGCTATTACCAAGTGCAATTGGAGGAACTCGGGGTCGCCATGCATCTAAATACCCGCCTGTCTATGGATGATGTGCAAGCCCTTAAAGCCGACGAAGTTGTCATTGCGACGGGTATAACCCCACGCCAACTAGACATTCCAGGCATCAACCACACGAAAGTACTCACCTATTTGGATGTCATGAACGGCGCTGCTGTTGGTAACAAGGTGGCCATTATCGGCGCCGGTGGCATTGGCTTTGATATAGCCGAGTACCTGAGTCATGGAGATCGACAGCCCAGCCAAGACATTCCCCAGTTTATGGCCCAATGGGGAATAGACATGGACTTACAAGCACGTGGTGGCATAGCTAACATGCCGCAAGACATAGAGCCGTCGCCACGAGAAATTCATCTCTTGCAACGCAAGGCCAATAAGGTGGGATCTGGTCTAGGTAAAACTACTGGTTGGATTCACCGCTTGGGCTTACAACAAAAGCAGGTACATATGCATGCCGCTTGTGAATACCTTGGTATCGACGATGCTGGTTTACATGTCAGGGTCGCTGGAGAAACGCAACTACTGGACGTAGACCATGTCGTCATTTGTGCTGGACAAGAACCACTGCGCGAACTGGCCGCCGCCAAACCAGGCCATTGCCACATTATAGGTGGCGCCGATAAAGCCTCGGAACTAGATGCAAAACGTGCCATTCGTCAAGGCACCAAACTGGCTATGCAGCTATAACGCAAAGGACTTACCATGAACTATAAAACTTTTACCTTGGAGATCGCCCACAATAAAGTTGCCCATCTGCGTTTTAATAGGCCCGAAGCCTACAACAGTTTAAACATGGATTTTTGGCAAGAATTCCCAACCGCCATACGCCATCTAGATCAGCAATCCTTGTGCCGTGTTTTGGTGATTAGCGGCGAAGGTAAACACTTTAGCGCGGGCATGGACTTGGGCGTGTTTAGTAGTGGCGCTATTAAACGTCCCAAGGAGGCGGCGCGCCGCAACGAGCACCTGCGCCAAATCGTATTGCAACTACAGAGTATTATTTCTAGCATTGAACAGGCTCGTTTCCCGGTATTAGCCGCCATTCAAGGAGGCTGCATTGGTGGAGCTCTAGATTTAGTATGCGCCTGTGATTGTCGCTACATGAGCGCCGACGCCTTTGCTTCTGTAGAAGAGGCCAAACTAGGCCTAGCTGCTGATATTGGCAGCTTGCAACGGCTACCCAAATTGATTGGCGACGGCTTGGCCCGCGAGCTGGCTTATACAGCACGCCGCATGCCAGCGGAGGAAGCCTTACAATGGCGTTTAGTCAATCAGGTGTTTGACGATGCCGAAAGTCTGATCAATGGGGTAATGGACATTGCCGCACAAATGGCCAAACATTCGCCCATGGCTATCTATAGTAGCAAAGAAAATCTTAACTACAGCCGTGACCACAGTGTCACCGAGTCCCTGCGCTACCAGGCCACTTGGCAAGCGGGCATGTTCCAACCCGAAGGGGACATGATGGCCGCATTGATGGGCAAGGGTCAAAAAACTGAAGCTGACTACAAAGAACTACAACCTAGCCAGAGCGACTTTGTAGAATAACAACCCTTGCAGGTCAGATTTAACCTGGCCTGCAACCCTGGCCCAGTTGGCCAATACACGGCGCCCTTGCACACTTATCTCCCTGCGACATGCAAAACAAGACCTAAACGACCCCTGGCAATGTCTACCGATCTTCTAGCATGGCTAGTTGATTTCTGCTGGCACTTACCCGTTATTCCCTTATCCAGCAGCACACTAACCCTTAGGCAATAAAAATCTAATGAAAAAAACGTGGCATCCGCGCGTGACATGGGTTATTTTTCCATCGACAACCAAAATAGCACCAAGGCTCAAGGGACATTGGTTGCTTATTTAAAGCACAAATCAAGCCCGTTCAGGTGATAGAAATCTTCATAAAAGTGCCTCTTAGCCTGCATTTTTCATGCTATAGGGCAATATAACGGCTTATACGAACGCCCCAAATAATCATAAGGAATTCAGCATGCAAGGCCTATATAATAAGAAAGTACTCGTCACTGCCGGCGCCAGTGGCCTTGGCAAAGCCACCACCGAAGCGTTACTCAACGCAGGAGCCCGAGTACATATATGCGACATTGATAAAGATGCGCTACATAGTATGCAGCAACAAAACCCTAGTATTTCCTACTCCACCACCGATGTTAGCGATCCAGCTCAGGTAGAAGCTTTATTCTCCGATTTACAACAACAGTTTGGACAGACACTGGACTTTGTTGTTAATAATGCCGGCATCGCAGGCCCTGCGGGAGCATTACAAAGCATAGACACACACGACTGGAAAGCGACGTTTGACGTCAATTTGCACTCCACGTTTTATGTCAGTCGTTTAGCGATACCCATGCTGCAGCAGGCCAAAGGTGGCGCTATCATGAACCTGTCATCCACGGCTGGATTGTACGGCTACCCCAATCGCAGCCCTTACGCAGCTGCCAAATGGGCTATCGTCGGTTTAACCAAAACCATGGCTATGGAGTTAGGTCCAGACCAGATTCGTGTTAACTGCATTTGCCCTGGTTCGGTCAATGGCGAGCGTATGGATAGAGTCATTAGTAATATTGCGGACGCCACAGGTGAATCCATTGAAAAGGTGCGCCTGGACAATGTACGTAACACATCCATGAAAACTTTTGTAGATGCCGAAGATATCGCCAATATGATTATATTTAGCTTCTCCGATTTAGGTGCAAAAATAAGCGGACAGGCTCTCACTGTAGATGGTGATACCCATAGTTTGGCTGTCTATGACTAGACCTCATTTGGCCTGAAGACCAGAGTAAATATGACTTTTTCAGTCGCCTACAATCAGCCATAATCAAGCCAGCGCCTTGAAAAATCAGCGGATATTTGAAGCTGCCCTAATTTCTCTATTTGCGACACATACATACTTAACCCATGCCCAAACATTCTTTTTACCATATTATAATGGTAAGGTTCACAGGGCTGATGTATGGTAAGTCTTGATAAACTAGCCACATACAGCCTGTGCTGATATTGGCTTTTGATTGATTTTGTCTGGTATATTCGCATACTCTCAATGAAACATAACCAAGTAAATAGTTAAGTAAATAGTTAAGTGAAATTAATTAACATGCGATTTAAATTAATTTAAAGTTATTACATAATAGCCCTGCCAGATAAGTTAACAAGGAACGGATACCCTTCCGATTAGGGCTGAATAGCCACAAAATTGAGACAAGGCATTCGTTTTATAAAAATATCGATACCATATCGATACAATAAAGAATAATACGAGCTAAGAAAATATGTCCGCTGAATCCCCTCTGGTGCGTTTCGAAAATATTCAAAAGAGCTACGATGGCGAAATACTTGTTGTAAAAGACTTCAACCTGGATGTTGCCAAGGGCGAATTTGTCACCATGTTAGGCCCATCCGGGTCAGGCAAGACTACCTGTCTAATGATGCTGGCCGGATTTGAGCCTGCCACGAACGGAGAAATTTACCTAAAAGGCAAGCCCATCAACAAAGTGCCTCCCTACAAGCGTGGCATTGGTATGGTGTTCCAAAACTATGCCCTGTTTCCCCACATGACCGTTGCCGAAAACCTGTCCTTCCCCCTGGAAGTGCGCGGCATGAGTAGATCTGAGCGGGAAACCCGAGTCAAACGGGCTCTGGATATGGTGCAACTGGGTGAATTCGGCGGCCGCCGCCCCATGCAGCTATCTGGTGGCCAGCAACAGCGTGTTGCGGTAGCCCGCTCTCTGGTATTTGATCCAGACTTGGTGTTGATGGACGAACCACTGGGCGCCCTGGATAAAAACCTGCGCGAACAGATGCAATATGAAATCAAACACCTACACGAACAACTGGGTTTAACCGTGGTTTATGTTACCCACGATCAGACTGAAGCTTTGACCATGTCCAATCGTATTGCCGTTTTTGACGATGGCATCGTTCAGCAATGTGCCGCACCAGCTGCTCTATACGAAAATCCTGAAAATGCTTTTGTCGCCAATTTTATTGGTGAAAACAATCGCATTATGGGCACGGTTAAAAATATTGATGGCGAACATGTCAGCGTCACCGCCGATAGTGGTGACAACATCGTTGCTCACAAAGTAAATATAGAAAATGTGGGCGATCGCACCACCCTATCCCTGCGCCCCGAACGTGTTTTCGTATCACCAGAAGAAGGTAGCGTAGACAATGTATTTTCAGCTAAGGTAGAGGAATTAATCTACCATGGCGACCACATCCGCACTCGTTTTAAGGTATGTGGTCACGACGATTTTATCGTCAAGGTTCCTAACTCAGCTAAACATTCTGCGTTGCAAGAAAACAACACAGTTAATATTGGCTGGAAAGTGGAAGATTGCCTAGCTTTAGACGCCTAATCAAGGTTTTGAAATAGGTAACACAATTTGTTGCAGCAATATAAATACAATAAATCAGGAGAGATTTTCATGAAAAAAATAATCAACAAGACGTTGATATCCAGCGCTGTTATAGCCACTTTGGCTTTTAGCTCCGCACAAGCCGATGACATCACAGTCGTCTCTTGGGGTGGCGCTTACACCAAATCTCAAGTTGAAGCCTATCACAAGCCTTGGATGGCCCAAACTGGTAATACAGTTGTATCCGAAGACTACAGTGGTGGTTTGGCCGAAATCAAAGCACAAGTAGAAGCCGGCAATGTCACTTGGGATGTTGTTGATGTTGAATTATCCGATGCTATCCGTGGTTGTGACGAAGGCATTCTGGAAGTCATCGATCCATCTATTCTGCCCGCTGCCGATGACGGCACCGCAGCAGCTGATGACTTCCTACCTGGAAGCATACACGAATGCGCTGTTGCTAATATCATTTGGTCAACGCTTATTGCTTTCGATACGACAAAGTACAGCACAGCACCAACAACGATGGCAGACTTCTTTGATCTTGACAAGTTCCCAGGTAAGCGGGGCATGCGTAAATCACCTAAAGCGATGCTAGAAATGGCATTGATGGGTGATGGCGTTCCTGCCAATGAAGTTTATGACGTAATGAGCACTGAAGCTGGTATTGCCCGTGCATTTGCCAAATTAGACACCATCAAAGATTCTGTCGTTTGGTGGGAAGCGGGGGCACAACCACCACAGCTATTGGCTGACGGTGAAGTGTCTATGACTATTGTTTGGAATGGTCGAATATTTAATGCCATTGCATCTGAAGGCCAGCCATTCGGTTTAATATGGGATGGTCAAATATATGACCTAGACCTTTTCGTTATACCAAAAGGTAGCAAAAATCTAGATGCAGCATTGGACTTCGTTACTTTTGCAACTGGGACCCAACCATTAGCCGACCAAGCTAGCTGGATTCCTTATGGTCCTACACGACAGTCCTCTATCGCAAAGATAGGCACTTTCCATAGTGATGCTTCTATAAACATGGTTGATCATATGCCAACCACAGCAGCAGCAATGAAAAATGCACTACAGAACGACTTTGAGTTCTGGGCAGATAACCAGGATCAGTTGAACGAACGTTTCAACGCCTGGTTGACCAAGTAATTTTCACTTAAAAGTGTCAATTAGTAAGAGCAGCCCTATGGGCTGCTCTTCTCTTTATTCTAACAATCAGAATCTATCCTTATGAGCACTGCAGAATTGACCCTTACGGAAGATGGCATTCCGTTAAAAGAAAAACTGGCTAAAACCACAGCATTGCAACGTCGTCGCGCCCTGCTATTGACGCTGCCGCTAGTGATATTTTTAGTGGTGAGCTTTGTCTTCCCCATCGGCCAAATGTTATTCAGTAGTGTCCATAACGATAAGGTTTCCGCCGTTGTGCCTACCTTTGCCGAGGCTATTATTCAATGGGATGGCGAAGGCCTGCCATCGGAGCAGATATTTGAAATATTTGTCAAAGATTTAGCCGCTGCCAAAAAGGTCCGTGAAATTGGCCGCACCGTGGGCAATATGGCAACACGTATTAACTACGAAATGCCTGGTTCCCGCAGCCTTTTCACCTCTACGGCGCGCAAAGCAAAAAAAATAGAGGCGCCTTACAAAGAAAACCTGATTAAAGTAAACAAAAAGTGGGCTAACCCTACTATTTGGCTCACTATGCAGCGTGCTGCACGCGACATTACACCGGCCTTCTATGTTGCGGCTTTGGACTTGAAATACGATGAAAATGGCGACATAGTGCGTGCCGATGAGTTGTATCAAATCTATCTAAACAACTTTATAAAGACCTTGGGGGTTTCAGCTTTAATTACATTGATTTGTGTTGTACTAGCATACCCTGTAGCTTACTTGTTATCAGTACTGCCATTACGTCAGGCCAACCTCCTCATGATTATGGTGTTGCTGCCTTTCTGGACATCTTTATTGGTGCGCACCACAGCCTGGATTGCTATTTTACAAACGGAAGGTGTGATTAACGATATGCTCGTGTTTATGGGGTTCATATCTGATGACGGACGCATTCAGATGATCTACAACCAAACGGGTACGATCATTGCCATGGTACACATCTTGTTGCCATTTATGATTCTGCCTCTGTACAGTGTTATGAAAACCATACCACCAACTTATATGCGTGCGGCCTTATCTATGGGCGCTAAGCCATTGTATGCTTATCGCAAAGTATATTTGCCGCAAACCTTACCGGGCCTAGCTGCGGGTACCCTTTTGGTATTTATTCTGGCCATTGGCTACTACATCACACCAGCTCTAGTAGGTGGTGAAGACGGTCTCTTGATTTCCAACCTTATTGCTTATCACATCCAGAAATCCCTTAACTGGAGCTTAGGGGCAGCGCTAGGTACATTACTGCTAGCCGTAGTACTCATTCTATACTGGCTGTACAACAAACTAATCGGCATCGACAAGCTGCGCTTTGGTTAATAGACAAGGATAAGGGATATTATAATTATGAATAAATTTATTCAGCAAAAAGGCAAAGCGATCATTTATCTATTGATTGCTGCCGTCCTCGTAACTTTTCTCACCGGTACAATAAAAGCCGCTGTTGGCTTCTTACTGGTGTTTGGCGTACCTCTATACTTCATGAGCAAGATGCCAGAATATGCCACTACTGGCGAACGCTTTACACGCTATATGTTCTTGGTGATTAGCTCTAGCATTTTGGTATTTTTGATTACTCCGGTGATTATTATTATTCCACTGTCTTTTAATGCCGAGCCCTACTTTACCTTTACCGATGGCATGTTGAACCTAGACCCTGACGCCTTCTCAATGCGCTGGTACATGGATATTCTGCACAATGGTATGGCAGCACCACAGGCTGTAGAAGGCTGGTGGAAAGATATGTGGGAAAACGCACAATGGATTCGCGCTGCACGTAATTCCTTCTTTATTGCTACCATATCTACCGTGATTGCAACCAGCCTTGGTACGCTGGCAGCCCTAGGCCTATCACGCCCAGAAATGCCCTACCGTGCTTTAATTACCAGCTTATTGATCTCACCTATGATCGTACCCTTGGTCATTACCGCCACTGGTATGTTTTTCTTCTACTCTGATATCGGCCTAGCCAAGACCTACTGGGGTGTCATATTAGCTCACGTAACCTTAGGTGTACCTTTTGTTATTATCACTGTGACAGCGACCTTAAGTGGCTTTGATATGAGCTTGGTGCGTGCGGCACAAAACATGGGGGCAAATGGTTGGACCACCTTCCGCCGTATTATCATGCCTCTGATTTTACCTGGCATGATTTCTGGCGCGCTGTTTGCCTTTATTACCTCTCTAGACGAAGTTGTGGCAGTACTGTTTATTGCCGACGTAGATCAACGTACTATTCCACGTCAAATGTTCTCTGGTATTCGCGAACAGATCTCCCCTACTATCCTGTCGGTAGCCAGTATTCTGGTACTGATATCCATCATTTTGCTGACCGTGTTAGAACTACTGCGCCGTCGTTCCGAGCGTCTGCGAGGCATGTCTCCAGGTTAACAACTGATTAGATATTAATAAAAGGCTCCCCATGGAGCCTTTTTTTTGTTACAGTACTTTTTTATTTCATTCGGTGCCTAACAATTGATGAGTTCATCACTAACTATCGGCGTGCTATTATGCGACACGCTCCACGATTACCTACAACCACAAGTAGGTGGCGATTTTGATGAACTGCTTCGCCAACGTATACAAAATGTTGACCAACAGTTTATCTTAAAGGCCTATCGCGTCCACCATAATGAATTACCAAGCAGCCCTAGCGAAGCCGATGTATGGCTAATTAACGGCAGTCCAAACAGCGTTTATTATGAACTGGACTGGATCACCCGACTAATCTCCTTTGTAAGACAAGTGCATGCCGCCAAAGTACCATTGGTGGGCTTTTGTTTTGGCCATCACATCATTGCCACAGCATTAGGCGGCAAGGTAGAACGAAGTACTCAGGGTTGGGGGCTTGGCATCGCCAATTATCCAGTCACTCAGCCTAGCAGTTGGATGCAGCCAGCGATAGACAATTACCATATATTTGTCTTCCACCAAGATCAGATAGTGAACTTGCCGGCCAACACACAGGTACTTTCTGGCAACGAATTCTGCCCCTATTTTTGGCTACAATACGATGACAAAACCATGAGCACACAAGGTCACCCGGAATTCTATAAAGGTTTTTTAAGTGCGGTATTAAGTTCTGATGAATTTGATGACCTGCCCGAGGTACGCGAACAAGGGCTTAATAACCTTCAAGGTGAAGCAGATACCAAGATTATGTTCCAATGGGTTACCAACTTTTACCGGCAGGCTTTAGGGCTGTATTAGGGACCCTAATCCAATACCGCAACAGACCCCATTGCCACCATCTCTTTAGAGCCTGCGCAAGTAAATTCTTGGCTGAGCACACAAATAAACTCAACATAACCAAAGCGGCGATCAGGCCTGACCTCGATGGTTCCAACTACCAAATTAAAAACAGACACACCCTAAAAAGCTAACTGTAAACGTGCACTTCTGGGCCATTCTCATGCTCTCTCGAGGGCTAATCTATAGTAAGGCATTGACCTGCAGTATCAAACACTGTTTAACATATCTGCAGGTCACATTGTGAGTCATACTTTGGTTGCTAGTCACTAGGCACCCCCTACTGCTGGTATAGCGCCATTATTAAACTCGCCATTAAACCAATAAAAAAAGGCCCAACTTAACCAGCAATACCATATTGGCAAGCAAACCCAACAGATAAAAATAGCTGCGAGGACTTGGATTTTTCGGCGTAGCAATTGTGTAGTACAGCCACATATGAATTAAACGTGCGATAGCGTATACCCATATACAGGCACTTACCCAACTAGAATCCAAGCCCACCATTATCGCCACAATAACAGAGCCCAACATGAGCAACAGATTTTCTAAAGAGTTAATATAAGTACGATGACTACGAAAAACAAAGGACTCGTGGCTAAGCTTCGCATCCACTACGCCAGGCACATAATGACGCTGTCTGCGGTGGGCTATAGAGGCCACTGCAGCCTGCACAAAAACGGTTAAAAGAATAACCCAAATGCCCAAAAATGCGCTTGAATAAGCACTCAACATAATATTTATCTCGATATATATTTTCAACAAAAAAGCCAGCTACATGAGCTGGCTTATATTATGACATATTAAATATGAGGAAATATTTATGTGACCCGCAAGCCATACTCTTGTGAAGCATCAGCTAACCACAAGAAAAAATAGTCAGAAAAACTACGACGAATAACCAAATCAAAAGAGCCATCCGCGCACTTGTGGATGATAGCCCCTGTCTTGGCAAAGGTAGTTTGCACCACTTTACCTATCCCTAAGTTGCTTGGGTGGCAATCATATACCGTAGACTTCATCATCAAATCATCGACTTGTGGGCCCGACAAGTTAACCAATGTTTGACCACTAGATTGATCGGTCACAGCCACGTGTTGACCCGCCAGCGCATCACGCAGATCGGCCTCTACCTGCGCCTGAGTGTCCGCAGCAACCAACAACAACCATTCATTAGGGCACAACCAGTAAATACGTGTAGTACCCTGTTCAGCGCTGCTATTGGGTTGCGTTGGTAAGGCTACACCTAGCACCTTGGCAACAGCACGGGTAAACGCCTCATCTTGCGGATTACCCCGCAGGTTCAAATGCCCTCGAAATGGATCTTCTCGAATAATAACATTGGCATTGGTTACGTGTGCCGGCGCAGTTATATGGTGCAATGGTGTTTTAAGGCTAGTCATGGTGACGCTCTCCCTTTGGGTCATAGAACACGGGACTACAGATTTCGGCTGCCAGCACACGTCCGTCAGCCAATGGGAAATACACTGTATCACCCGTCTTATGGTGCCCTGCTTTCACCGTACCCAAAGCAATACCGTGCCCCAAACACTCGCTCCAGTAGCTAGACGTAACATGGCCTAACATATCCATAGGTATAGGTTGTGTCGGGTCAGCCACAATTTGTGATCCTTCTGGAATCACCACAGTCGGATCTGTCGGCTTTAGGCCCACCAAATGCTTGCGATCATCGCGACTAGTATCTGGCCGGGTAAAAGAACGCTTACCCAAGAAACTAAACTCTTTATTTTTACCCACCACCCAATGCATACCGCAGTCTTGGGGCGTCAAAGAACCATCAGTATCTTGGCCAACAATAATGTACCCTTTTTCAGCACGCAATACATGCATGGTCTCGGTACCATAGGGAGTAATATCAAACTCTTCACCAGCCGCCATTATTTGTTGCCACATATGCAGGCCCTGATTAGCCGGCACGTTGACTTCGTATGCGAGTTCGCCCGTAAAGGAGATGCGGAAAATGCGTGCCTTAATGCCGGCAACCGTACCTTCACGCCAATCCATAAACTTAAATGCCTCCGCTGACAGGTCAACATCATCACACAGCTTTTCCAATACCTTACGTGCATTAGGACCTGAGAATGAACAGGTGGCCCAATGGTCTGTTACCGAAGTCAAATATACTTCAAGTTCTGGCCATTCAGTCTGCAACCACATTTCTAACCAAGACATTACACCTGCGGCACCACCAGTTGTGGTGGTCATCAGAAAATGGTTATCACCAAGGCAAGCAGTTACACCGTCGTCAAATACCATACCGTCTTCTTTAAGCATCAAACCATAGCGGCATTTGCCGGGTGCTAGCTTACTAAAGGCATTGGTATAAACACGATTCAAGAATTCGCGTGCATCCTTACCCTGAATATCAATTTTACCCAAAGTAGAAGCGTCAACCATACCCACACTGCGGCGTACAGCCATGCACTCACGATTCAGGGTTTGTTGCATTGACTCACCCGCCTTTGGATAATACCAAGGGCGCTTCCATTGGCCGACATTTTCAAATAAAGCACCATTATCAAGGTGCCAAGAATGCATGGCAGTATGACGAGCAGGATCCAACAATTCACCAATATCACGCCCACCAATAGCCCCGAAAGTAACGGGTGTATAGGCGGGGCGAAAGATGGTAGTGCCCGTTTCGGCAATCGTCTTGCCTAGGTTCTTGGCCGTGATGGCCATGCCGTTGATATTACCTGTCTTACCTTGGTCGGTACCGAAACCCATAGCCGTATATCGTTTGACATGTTCAATAGACTCAAAACCTTCACGATTAGCCAGCTCAATGCCTGCCGCAGTAACGTCATTTTGGAAGTCAACAAACTGTTTCGGTGCACGGCTCACGGGTTTGGTATGAGGTACCAAATACATGGCCTGTGCCGGACATATAGATTCGTCACCACAATCATACTGGTTATGGACTTCACTAGCGGCTGCTTTGGCGCCCATTTGGGCTCCAGCGGTTAAGGCACCTGCAGTACTATATTCACCGTCAATAGCACCCGCCAAGTGCTGCTGTTGCAGCGTTGGACCAGGTACAAATGCGGCCACCTCATCATTCCACTGGGGACGGCTACCCGTGTGACAGCTTAGGTGCACAACCGGGCTCCAACCACCGGCAACGGCGATCAGATCACAACTCATGCTCATTGGCTGCCCGGTAACCTTATCACCCTCAATATCAATGGGTGCAACCATGGCGTCGGTGACCTGTTTATTGCCCTTAGCCTCGATAATGGCATGGCCTGGCTTAACAGTAATACCGGCTTCTCTAGCGGCATCAACTAAGCGCCCTTCAGGATTATGACGCACATCAACAATGGCCACGACAGTGCGCCCAGCGGCAACAATATCCAATGCCGTTTGATAACCCGAATCATTGGTGGTCATAACCACACAGCGGTTACCTGGAACCACACCATAACGATTCACATAAGTGGCTACTGAGCCCGACAACATCACCCCGGGCAAATCATTATTGGCAAAAACCAAGGGTCTCTCGATAGCACCCGTTGCCAAGACTACCTGATGTGCGCGAATCCGATGTATACGTTGGCGGGTGCCACTTTGAGCGGTCATACCCTGATGATCAGTACGGCGCTCCAATGCACCCAAAAAGTTATGATCATAATAACCAAATACTGTAGTACGAGGCAGGCAAATCACATTCTCCATGGCCGCCAATTCAGCCGCAGCTGCTTCGGCCCATTCGACAGCAGGTTGGTCATTAATAGTTTGCCCACTGGCTAGCAATGAACCACCAAATTCATTCTGTTCATCTGCTAGGATGACGCGTTTGCCAGTGCGACCAGCTTCTAGAGCCGCTGCCAAGCCGGCAGGGCCTGCCCCCACTATCATAACGTCACAATGACGATTCATCTTGTCGTACGTATCTGGATCAGCTTCTAAAGAGGCCTTGCCATAACCTGCGGCCTTGCGAATGAACTTTTCATAAGTCATCCACATCTTCTCTGGCCACATAAAGGTCTTGTAATAGAAGCCTGGGGGCATCATTTTGCCACCAATCTTGCCAACCCATTCCATTAAGTCAAAATCAGCATTAGGCCAACCATTGGTAGCACTCGCTGTTAAACCATCAAACAGTTCTATCTGCGTGGCCCTAGGATTAGGAATGGTCTCCTTGCCAACTCCCAGTTGCATTAGTGCATTAGCTTCCTCGGCTCCATGGCCAAAAATACCGCGGGCACGTGAATACTTGAAACTACGTCCTACCACTTTGATGCCGTTGGCTAACATCGCCGACGCTAGGGTGTCGCCTTGGTAACCTTGATACTGCTTACCATTCCAAGTAAATGACAAAGGCTGATTACGATCGATCCGACCACCTTGTGCTAAACGATTGTGCTGGCTCATGACTTTCCTCCAGTCACAGTCGGTTGCTCACCCATCTTGTATGTCTCATAAATCTCATAGGTGTGGGTATTGCGGGTAACATTGAAATAACGACGACAACCTACAGCATGGTTCCACATCTCATGGTGCAATCCACGGGGGTTGGTACGGAAAAACACATAGTCCCCCCATTCGGCATCTGTTAAAGACTCCGGGTCTAGGGGACGTGCGATGTGCGCTTCACCAGAATAAGAAAATTCTTCCTCTTCGCGCATTTCTTCACAGTATGGGCAATAAATATGTAACATGTTTTGTATCCTACCCTAATGTGCCACGCCAGCAGCACCATGCTCATCGATCAGATGGCCAGTATTGAAGCGGTCGATTGTAAATGGTTTTGCCAATGGATGGGGTTCATCATGGGCTACGGTATGAGCAAACACATGGCCCGAACCTGGTGTCGCTTTAAAGCCACCTGTGCCCCAGCCACAGTTGAAGTACAAGCCATCAACACGGGTTTTAGAAATAATTGGACAGGCATCTGGACAAGTATCAACAACGCCACCCCAAGCACGGTTCATGCGCACTCGGCTGAACATGGGAAACAGTTCACATATGGCCGACAGGGTGTGCTCGACAACGTGGAAGCTACCACGCTGACCGTAACCATTATAAGAATCAATCCCGGCACCAATTACCAGGTCACCCTTATCAGACTGGCTAACATAAGCATGCACCGCGTTGGACATCACCACCGTGTCGATAATCGGTTTTATGGGCTCAGATACCAAAGCTTGTAAAGGTTGTGATTCCAGGGGCAAACGAATGCCGGCCATAGCGGCCACCACACCTGAGTTGCCCGCGGTTACACAAGCAACTTTTTTGGCACCAATAAAGCCTTGGTTAGTCTGCACACCCGTAACGGCGCCCTGCTCAACCACAATATCAGTGACTTCACACTGTTGAATCAAGTCAACACCCAACTGGTCAGCACCGCGGGCAAAGCCCCAAGCCACGGCATCGTGACGGGCCACACCACCGGTTTTCTGCCAAGACGCTCCCAATACGGGATAACGAATATCCTGAGAGTCATTGATGATCGGCACAATCTCTTTTACTTCTTGGGTATTCAACACGGCGGCATCAATGCCATTTAAACGATTCGCATTAACACGACGTTCAATATCTCGCATATCCTGCAGATTATGCCCCAGATTCATAACCCCACGAGAACTAAACATCACGTTGTAGTTCAAGTCTTGGCTTAGGCCATACCACAAATCAAGCGCATGATCATAAAGTTTGGATGCTTCATCCCACAAATAATTTGAACGCACAATGGTAGTATTGCGCGCCGTATTACCACCGCCTAAATACCCCTTTTCTACAACCGCAATATTAGTAATACCATGCTCTTTGGCAAGGTAATAAGCGGTGGCCAAACCATGGCCGCCACCACCAACAATAATCACGTCATAGGACTTTTTAGGGCGAGGACTACGCCAAGCTTTTTGCCAGTCCTCATGGTGTTTCAGGGAATGCTTAAATAGGCTAAAGCCCGAGTATTTTTTCATAGGGTAGAACCAAAGGGTAATAACGCCAACAAAAAACTCCACTTCACAGCAGAGTTCATCAAGTGAGCCTATTTTGCAGAAACCCAGAGCTTACGACTTATTTAAATGCGACCTACATCAAGATTGGCAGACAAACACGAGGTTGATAGGCAAAAGGCGCATACACATAAGTCCATTACAGGCAAACTCTAGTACAATGCGGCCATTATTGAATTATTCAGACAAACTCATGCAAGTATTCGGAATTGTTGGCTGGAAAGACAACGGCAAAACCACACTCGTAGAACGCCTGATCAGCAATCTGACCAAGCGCGGATACCAAGTGGCTTCAGTCAAACATGCCCATCACGATGTCGACCTAGACCAACCAGGTCGTGATAGCTATCGACACCGAGCAGCTGGGGCTAGGCAAACCATGTTAGCCACCGGCAATCGCTGGGCGCTAATGCATGAATATGGCAACCAAACAGAGGCGCCTGTTGAACAACTGCTAGAACAATTCGCCCCGTGCGATCTAGTCATTATTGAGGGTTATAAACAAGGCCCCCATGACAAATTAGAAGTCGTGCGCCAATTGAACAAACGCGGCCTGCTCTTAAATCAGGTCCCCAATGTGCAAGCCATCGCGACCGACTTGGAAGATTTAGATGTTTCAGTGCCAATACTGGACATTAACAACATCGATCAGGTTGCTGATTGGGTGCTACTGCAAACAGGTCTGACAGGCAAGTCACAACCAAATAGCAATCTCAATGATTGCTATAGTCCCACCCAAAATCTGGTATCAGCGCAGGCTGTCTGGGACGCCATGCGAAGTCATGCCCATCCTCATAGAAGACAGAAAACACTAGACTTGGACGCGTGCCACAACCTATTTTTGGCTGAGGACGTTACCAGCCATTTCGACAGCCCTAGATTCAGTAATGTGGCGGTAGATGGTTGGGCCTTGCGCTACGATGACCTGGCTAAACATAACTATTGCTTGCCGGTCATGCAAAACGAAGCCAATGCCGGTGCCGATTGCGATATCACACTGCAATCAGGCTTTTGTATACGTGCTTTCACTGGCGCCCGCATGCCAACCGGTGCAGACACCGTCGTTATGCAAGAAGATGTTCAACTTAAACAAGGCAAAGTGTATTTTCAACAAGCCACTAAAAGCGGTATTAATTGGCGCTCAAGGGGGGAAGATGTGCGCCAAGGTGAGATCATTTTAAGCAAAGGCCAACGCGTCCGGCCTCAGGATATAGGCCTAGCTGCCGCTACGGGGCATGCACAATTGCCGGTATCTCTGCCAGTCAGAATCGCCCTCTTTTCGACCGGCGACGAAGTCCAAGAAATAGGTACCGCCTTATCTGAAAATGGCATTTATGATGTCAATCGCCATCTGCTCAAAGCCCTATACCGTGGCTTGCATTGCCAGGTTACGGATTTAGGCATTCTCGCCGATGACTATGATTGCCTTTATCAAGCGATAGACCAAGCCAGCCAAAGTCACGACCTCATCATCACCTCTGGTGGTGCCAGCACGGGTAACCATGATCATATTGCCGCCGTATTAGCAGCCCTGGGTGAAGTTCATGCTTGGCGAGTGGCCATAAAACCCGGGCGCCCGCTGGCATTTGGCACCCTGAATCAGGGCCAGACCCTGTTTTTAGGGTTACCAGGGAACCCCGTCGCCGCCAATGTCTGTAGCTTGATGTTCGGTACGCCCCTGATTAGCGTCTTGGGAGGCGGCCCTTGGCAACACCCAAAACAACATGCACAAAGACTCGGATTTGATCTTAAGAAAAAGCCAGGCCGACGAGAGTGGGTTCGGGTATACCAAGAAATCCAAAACGATGGCAGCGTGCTTTTACAACGCAGCGCGTCTCACGGCTCGGGTATTTTGACCTCCATGACCAAAGCCGACGGCCTAGTTGAACTGGCCGAAGACACAGGTAATCTGAGCAAAGGAACGCTAGTGAACTACCTACCGTTTAATCAATTCAGTATTAGCCAATAATCAGTACCTAAGCTAAGCAACAGCATGTCGGCAAGACGCCGTTGATTCCATCAACTCACCATCTACCAGACGGAGGGTACGATTGCCAATTTTGCGACGAAAATGAGGATCATGACTCACCAGCAACATGGCCTGAGGCAGCTCTTGAAGTATCTCTACCAAACGTAGCTCATTGGCCTCATCCAAGGCATTGGTAGGTTCATCTAACAAAAGCACTTGTGGCTCCATGGCCAATACTGATGCCAAAGCAACCAGGCGTTTTTCACCACCAGATAGCTTGTGGGTGATGCGGTCTTGCAAATACCCAAGGTCCCACTTTTGCAGCAAATTCGTTACAATCTGCATGGCTTCTTCTGGGGACTTTCCTTGATTAAGTGGGCCAAAGGCTATGTCTTCGGCAACCGTTGGGCAAAATAGCTGATCATCGGCGTCCTGAAATACTAAACCTGCTCGCTGACGCACAAAATGAAAATCCTTGTCCTTTTTACAATGCTGACCAAAGGCCTTGATAGTGCCCTTGTTTGGCTGCAAAAGACCCACCATAAGGCGCAGCAAAGTTGATTTACCAGCCCCATTATGACCCGTAATGCACAAGCGATCCCCTGCGTGCAGTTTAAGACTGGCACCATGCAAAATAGGGGGACGGCCGACATACCCAAAATGGATATTTGAAAGCTCAAACAAGGACATGAAATATCTCCAAATATAGTAAGCTGCTCATAAGTAGCAGCATGACAACCATAAACAGCCAGTCCAACAAACCCATACGCAATTGCACAAGCATAGGTAGCTGACCGGTAAAGCCTCGGCATTTCATGGCTTCTAATACACGTTCTGAGCGTTCTATGGCACGCACTAGCAGCATACCAAACAAGTAACCCACACTGCGATAGGTATGCCAGTTATTAGCAGGTTCAAAAGCTCGCGCCTTCATGGCCTGGCGTAAGCGTTGATATTCTTCTTTCAATACGTCGATATAACGCACGGTAAACAGCAATAGATGTACCAATGCCATCGGCACTTTTAACTTACCCAGAGCCTGCCCCAAAGTGACACTTTCCATACTGCCAACAAGAGCCAGTAACATTAAAATAACGGCATTGGCTTTCAAAGCTATTTCAATGGCGCGCCACAGGCCTTGCCAAGACGCATGAAGACTCCCCACTTGCCACCAGGTATCTCCTGGAATAGTAAAGGGCAACATGACCAGCATTAGCAAGATAAATCCATCCATGGCCAGCATACGCTTGAGTGTTTGTCGCCAAACCAGTCCTGAACCCAACATCACCAGTAAAGCCATGGCGCTAGCTAACAGTAGTAGCGGCACAACCTGCAAAGACACTACCACCAAACTGAATGATAATGCCAAAACAATACGCGCCCGGGGGTCCCTATTGGGTACCCAAACCATATCCATATCAATCACCTCGCAACTTGCGGCGCGCCGCCAAGTAATAACCCAATCCGACAAGACCGAGAATATAGCCAATACCACCAAGGACACTTTGCAGATCATTTTTTTCTTTATAGGCCCTTAATTCGCGCCGCATCTGGCGCACTTGCGCAGACAACTTTTGCACTTCTGACACCACACTGGCTTGTTCAGCAGCCGCGACTGTTGAAGGCTTATAAAGCTTGGCAATCTCGGTATTCTCGGCCCCCTTTAGAGTGACAACTTCTGCGCTTTTGGGCACCCAATTAATGGTAGCCTCAGCCACATGGCCGGCACCTAAATCCACCTCAAAATTGAGGTGATCTTGGGTAGCTGGTGTATAAACAAAAAAGCCCTCTTCATCCGTGTATACCTGATCTATCTCGACGCCGGCTCCATCTGTTACGGATATGCGTTGGGCAACGGCCATATCACCATTTGAAAAACCCAACTCACCCTCAATGACAGAGCCACTTTGGTACACATCAAAAATGACCTTGTGAGCCCAAGCTGCAGAACTCACAATCAACAACAATAAGACCAGTAATTGGGATAATCGTATCAACATCAACCTCGCCCCATAAATAACTCTGGTTTTACCTTGCACACAAGATAAACCGTAGCGCCTGACAACAAAGCTTCAATAATCACCACGGGTATATGGCTAATTAATACCAATTTGGCTGTTGGGATAAATTCGTCACCACTTACCCACAAACTAGCCGCCACCATAAGCGTAGTTAACGCCACCGCCAAGCCCCCACCTACAGCACCCCAAAACAAACCCTGTGATGCCCTGGCACCAATTATAAAAGGGCGTACTAAATAAAATACAGCCACGGCAGGCAAAGCAACGTTAACCGTATTAATACCCAATACGGTAATACCACCATAACCAAAAAATACAGCCTGCAATAATAACCCGATGAACAAGGCCGGCACGGCTGCCCAGCCTAACAGCAAACCGGCGACACCATTCATAATCAGGTGCAAAGACGAAGGCCCCAAGGGCACATGAATCAAAGAGGCGACAAAAAAAGTGGCGGCTAACATACCCGTCACCGGAATCTTATCTAAAGGCATACGGCGCAGTCCCAAGGCCAGCCCTAGGCAGCTCACTGCGGCACCAACAACGAGCACTTGGGTGCTAAGCGCGCCGTCTACAATATGCATAGATCGCCCCTAATTGATATCATGGGCTTGTATCCAAATAACAGCATCTTGGGAAAGTTCTTTACCTTGATAACTGCCATCGGGGCCTGAACCGAGAGCGGCAAAACCCCAACTGCCAGCCTTTGGGATTGCCATACTGAACACGCCTTGGGCATCACTCATAATAGTAATAGCGCCACCTGGCATTTCAATACTGGCATCAGAACCAACAGCGCCTGTTTTCATGTCTGGCTTGGCGACCAAATACTCAACTTCAATCTCTGTAAATGGCACGGGTTTGCCTTCACTCAATATTTGACCACGAAAACTGGTTCCGACCACCACGTTGTATGGCTTAACTAGAGGGCGAATTTCGGTCTTCAAATTTTGCACCTGCTGCCAGTCCGTGGGCAACTGATTACGATTTAAATATGTTTTAGTAATCTGCTGGATGTAAATACCCTCAGACTCTTCATAATAAGGCGCTGGCGTCACCACAAGCACATAATCACCAGAACGTTTGATGGGCACCGACACATCCCAACTAACAGCCTGATTATGCCGCCCAGAGAAGGTTGTCTGTGATAGTTGGGAGGTCAAATCTGTACGCTTACCGCGATGAATGACCGCCACATCTTGTGGTCTTAGCATATCCATAGCATGGCCATTACTCATCGGATGCCAGAAAATTAGCTTGGCAGGCACATTGGCAGACTTGGGAATAATGGACTGCTCTGTATAAACCAACTGAAAATGAGCAAAACTTGCTTGGCAAAAAAACAATGCTGCGGCCAATAAGCTGACCTTAAGGGTAATCAAAATAGGCATATATCGGTTCCAAAAAAAACATTGAAACCGGGAATCATTCAGGGAGAGGAAACAAATAAACAAGACCTCGTCTGATGCTCACCCGGCATCCGGTTGTGAGTTTCAGGTAGGTCTCCTGGCTCATATCGAAAATCGATACATACAGTTGCGGGGACAGCCACCATTGACAACGCAAGGCGTTGAAGTGTTCCCTTTTAAGCTTTACTGCGGCAAATAATAAGCTGTTGATAAAGCGCCCAAAACTGCCGCTAATGATGGCGTGTTGTGGACCACGCGTCAAGTCATCTAATGGCAGTTATACGACAATGGGCGCCTCGTATGCGACATGCGCCGCCAAAAGCGCTTCGCCAGCCGCCACATCATCTAAACGGTTGACATTAAAGAATGGATTATAAGGCATAGCATCGAACTGAACGTCAGCAACACCATAGCGTGAGGTAAACAAATCCACCTTGTGTATCCCATCTTCTACCAAGGCTTGATGCAAGTCATTATGCAGCTCTACAGGCCACAAACTGAACACCGGCTGAGTGCGCTGTTGATAACTGGCACAAGCCAAAGGCTGTGTTTTATCGATAGCTGACAGCATACGGTCAACATAGTCGGCAGGATAAAAAGGGGTATCGGCGGCCATGGTTATAACATGGGTCACCTGCGGCTGAAATGCCCGCGCCCAGGCCATAGCGGAAAGCACACCGGCCAAAGGACCAGCGAAATCTGGCACAATGTCCTGCTGTATAGGCAGTTGGAATTGTTTATAGCGCTGCTCATCACCATTAGCGTTAAGTAGCAAATTGGACATCTGTGGCTTAGCCCGCTCTATCACATATTGCAGCAAAGGTTTGCCAGCAATTTCTGCCAAAGGCTTATCAGCCCCCCCCATGCGGCGCGCTTGTCCACCGGCCAGTATCACGCCAAGCAGATTGTCCTTGTCAAGCATCTTCTGTCTCCTTTAATCAAATCAAAATAGCCTAAGCTTGCGACCAGATTTAGTCCTGCACCATTTGTGTATCGTAGTGCAAACGCTGGTAGCCACTTAAAGCCACAAAACTACGCCCTTTGGCTCGGCCCACTAGCGTCAAACCGGCCTGACGTGCCAAATCCACTCCCCAAGCAGTAAAGCCTGAGCGTGAGATAAGAATAGGAATGCGCATTTGTACTGTTTTAATTACCATCTCACTAGTCAGCCTACCGGTGGTATAAAAACACTTATCTTGAGGTGCTATATCATGCTGATACATATAGCCGGCAATTTTATCAATCGCATTATGACGCCCGACATCTTCCATATACACTAGCGGCTTATCGCCAAGACAAAGCACGCAACCGTGGATAGCTCCAGCCTTGTGATAAATGCTCGGGGTGGTGTTAATTTGTTTCGACAAGGTATAAATGGCACTGGTGGTGATGTGCGCGTCTTGTGCTAGTTCGATTGCGGAAAATTTTTCCATAACATCACCAAACACCGTGCCCTGAGCGCAACCGGAAGTGCGCACCTTTTTCTTTAACTTATCTTCGTAGTTAGTTTCCCGTTGCGTGCGTACGATGACCACTTCTAACTCTTCGTCATAATCGATACCCGTCACCACGTCATCTGGACGCAGCATATTTTGATTCAACAAAAAACCCAAGGCCAAGTATTCAGGGTGATCACCCAAAGTCATGAGAGTGACGATTTCCTGGCGGTTTAAATACACCGTTAAGCCGCGTTCGGTAACTACGTCGACTTTAACGGGCTGATTATTCTGATCTCGCCCCACCACCGAATCAGTGAGCCCAGGAGCATCCGGTTGAGGATAAAGTAAATAGGACGATAGGTCGGCAATTTTCATTGTTCACATTACGCCAAGGTAGATTTGATTGTATTTTAGCCTTAATCATGACCCATAGCTTGTACATTTGCGACTAAATTAGCACTTAAACATTGCCGTTCGTTATTCACCAACGGCAGCCACTATAGCTTGGCCTGCTTGGCCAACCATTGGTCTAGCTTGTTGGCAAAGGCCATACGATCTGTATGGTTAAAAGGCGGTGGACCACTTGTTTGCAACCCACTGGAGCGCATAGTTTCCATAAAGTCGCGCATATTTAACTTGGCTTTGATGTTAGCCTTGGTATAAGGCTCACCACGACTAGTTAACACTGTGGCGCCCTTGTCAATGATTTCAGCAGCCAAAGGAATATCAGAAGTAATTACCAGGTCACCTACCTCCACACGACGCACGATTTCATCATCAGCCACATCAAAGCCACTACTTACCTGCATGGCACTAATCACCTTTGAAGGTGGTGTTTTTATAAATTGATTGGCAACAAATATGGTAGGCATCTGCACTCTTTCAGCGGCCCTAAAAAGAATCTCTTTGACTACGCCCGGACAGGCGTCAGCATCGACCCAAATGGTCATAAATCACACTTCCTTAATTACCACAACCTAACACATACCATGCACCTAATGAGCCATGACATAACGAGTTAGGTTGACGCGCGTGGCGCTGTAGCGTTTACACTAGCACCCATTGACTGCGTTCTATTTGTCATTGCCCCATTCTTGGTGCCTTTGCTGCTTCATTTTGGCAAAATCAGCGATGGGGCCAGCACAAGGCAACCCAGTTTATACCAAAATACAACCGAGAGCCCACACTTGGCCTTTTTGTTCCACAAAACCCACACATGTCTATGCAAGAAACAATTCTTCATCATTGGTCATGCACTTAAATTCCAGAGGGTTACCGCTATAGTCCAGTACAAACATGATTCTTTGTTGCCCGACTTGCCCCTCATACCGTTGTTGGGGTTGCACAATAAATTCAATGTTTGCCACCTCAAAACGGCCTTGTAATGCATCAAATTGGGGCTTAGTTAATACACAACCAAAATGCGGAATTGGCACCTTCACACCATCGACACAACCACAATAATCCAAGGGCTCTATTATACCCACATGGGCCGAAAGCTGATTGCCATACAAATCAAAGTCTACCCATGTATCTGTACTCCGCCCTTCAACGCATCCCATCACCTGCATATAAAACAGACGAGTGGACACCAAATCTTTAACTTTAAAAGCGAAATGAAACGGCCTAGCCATCAATTAGTACCCCAGTAGTGCGCTTACTGTCATAATAATTGTTACCCTCAATTGACACAAGTGACAACCAAGGCTACCGTCTTTATGGGGCTTACACCGACTTAAATGAAGTAAAAAAACTACAATAACACAAGTATTTAGCCAACAAATACCCACTAGTCATCTAACAATACTTCAAATTTGGTAGTTTTTTGACGTATAGTAGGCAGGTTAAACAACCCCAGTGGGCTTGAATATATTGAGTTTAGGGCGGCCACAAGTCGCTTCTCAACAAGCCTCCAGGCTTATCCGCCAATAAACAAAAAGGGATCCTATGACTACTCAAGACAACACTATTTACTACACACTCACCGATGAAGCCCCCTCTATGGCAACCTGCTCCTTATTGCCAGTAGTCCGCGCATTCACCAATGCGGCTGGCATCAAGGTGAAGATTACCGACATTTCCTTGGCTGGGCGTATTTTGGCCGCTTTCACCGATTGCCTTAAGGACGAACAAAAAGTTCAAGACGGGTTGAAGTTCCTTGGCGAATTAACTCAGGATCCCGACGCTAACATCATCAAGCTGCCCAACATTTCTGCGTCGGTACCACAACTAGAAAACTGCATCAAAGAACTACAACAACAAGGTTATGGCATCCCTAATTATCCGCAGGTACCGACCAATGACGAAGAACAAGCAATCAACGCTCGTTATTCCAAAATCCTTGGTAGTGCAGTCAACCCTGTACTGCGTGAAGGTAACTCTGATCGTCGCGCACCTGGTGCCGTAAAAGAATTTGCTCGCAAATTTCCCCACAAAATGGGCAAGTGGAGCATGGCTTCACGCACCCACGCTGATTATATGCGTGATGGCGATTTTTACTCTGGCGAGCAGTCTGTAACCGTATCCGAAAACACCAATGTACGGATTGAATTCGTTAGCGAATCTGGTGAAGTCAGCGTGAAAAAAGAGCTGGCCCTTGAAGCCGGAGAAATCATGGATTCCATGCGCATGAGCGCCCAAGCTCTGCGCGCCTTTTTACAAGACTCGATTGAAGACGCTCATAATTCCGGCGTCATGTGGTCATTACACGTCAAAGCCACCATGATGAAAGTCTCTCATCCGATTGTATTTGGCCACGCGGTTACGGTATTTTACAAAGAAGTTTTTGACAAGTATGGCCCATTGTTTGAAAAGCTGGGCGTCAATCCCAACAACGGCTTAAGTAGTGTTTACGAAAAGATTCAGGAACTGCCCCGCTCCTTCCGTGAAGAAATAGAAGAAGACATTCACGCATGTTATGAGCACCGCCCTGAGCTAGCCATGGTAGATTCCGTTAAGGGCATTACCAACTTGCACGTACCCTCCGATGTCATCGTTGACGCCTCCATGCCCGCTATGATTCGTAATGGTGGCAAAATGTGGGGCGCCGATGGTCGACCTAAAGACTGCAAGGCCGTTATGCCTGAAAGCACCTATGCCACTATCTATCAGGAAATGATCAATTTTTGCAAAACCAATGGTGCCTTTGACCCAACCACTATGGGCACAGTACCTAATGTTGGCCTAATGGCAAAAAAAGCCGAAGAATACGGTTCGCACGACAAAACCTTTGAAACTGACAACGGCGTAATGCGTGTTGTCGACGCTGCCACTGGCAAAGTATTGATGTCCCATGAAGTTGACAAAGGCGATATCTGGCGCGCCTGTCAAACCAAAGATGAGCCCGTACGTGATTGGGTTAAGTTGGCCGTCACTCGCTCTCGCCAATCCAATACACCAGCCATTTTCTGGCTGGATCGTAACCGCCCACATGACATTGAGCTAATCAAAAAGGTAGAACTATACCTACAAGATCACGATACCGAAGGCTTGGACATTCGCATCCTCACTTACGTTGAAGCCATCCGTCGTTCCATGGAACGCATGATGCGCGGTTCTGACACTATCTCTGTCACCGGCAACGTATTGCGTGATTACCTAACCGACCTATTCCCTATCATGGAGCTAGGCACTTCGGCCAAAATGTTATCCATCGTGCCCATGCTTAAAGGTGGCGGCATGTACGAAACTGGTGCTGGCGGTTCCGCGCCTAAACACGTACAACAAGTACTGGAAGAAAACCATCTGCGCTGGGACTCCTTGGGTGAATTCCTAGCTTTGGCAGTGTCTCTGGAAGACATGGGCATTAAGCACGACAACAAGGTCGCTGCCATTTTGGCTACCACGCTGGACGCTGCTACAGGCAAGCTACTTGAAGACAACAAATCACCCTCTCGCAAGACTGGCGAGCTAGACAACCGCGGTAGTCACTTCTATCTGGGTTTGTACTGGGCTAAAGCCATGGCAGAGCAAAAAGAAGATACGGCTTTAGCAGCTAAATTCAAGACTTTTGCTGACGCCCTAGCTGCCGCTGAAGATCAGGTCATTGCTGAACTAAGTGATGTACAAGGTCAGCCTGCATCAGCTATTACTGGCTACTACCATGCCCGTCGTGAAGATGTGAAAAAGGTCATGCGTCCAAGTGAAACTCTGAACGCTATTCTTGCTGCTTCACCAGCTGGAAACAAGTAGCAGAGGCTACATAAGTCGGCCTGTCGTGGCCCTTTTCTGGGAGCACTTAGGCGGGTATACTCTTGGGCAATGAATTGAACCCATATAAAAGGGGCTAATGATTAATCATTAGCCCCTTTTCTTTGCGATTAGACTCATAATAAGCTAGCCCACCGCCACAGGCAAATCCTCACGAGCACCCCATTCAGCCCAAGAACCATCATACAATTTAGCCTCCTGATATCCACACAAGGTTAAAGCCAAAACGATAACTGCCGCGGTGACGCCAGAGCCACAAGTAGTGATCACTTGGCGTTGCTGCAAATACTCGCCTAACACTCCCTGCAATTCGGCCACCGGCAATAATGCACCATTACGCAACAAGCTATTAAAAGGCAGACTTGTGGCGCCCGGCATATGACCACTGCGCAAGCCCGGGCGAACTTCTTTTTCCTGCCCCGTAAAACGAGCCTTGGAACGGGCATCCAAAACACAAACATGCTGACCTTTTAAGGCGGCCAACACATCCTCAGCCATAACCACCCGGGATAGATCTGGCTCCCCATGATAGTGGCCGGTCGTTACCATTTCTTGCCCACTAACTAAACCATAACCAGCGGCCCGCCAAGCCGCCAAACCACCATCAAGAACGGCTACCTGTTGGCTACCAAACAGACGCAACATCCACCAAACTCGTGCCGCCGAAAACAAACCATGACTGTCGTACACCACTACCCTGTCAGTGTTATTGATGCCCAATTCAGAAACATAAGCCGAGAATTGGATCGCACTGGGTAAGGTATGTGGCAAAGAGCTGTTGGCGCTGCAGTCATCAATATCAAAAAATACGGCACCGGGTATGTGTTCAGCCAAATAGTCTGCTTGGGTATCCCTTCCTGCCGCTGGCAAATACCATGAGGCATCGATCACCTTCACAGCATTTTGTGATAAATTGTCATGTAGCCAAGTGGCCGTAACTAATAAATCCATTGCCATAGGAAACTCCTTTTGTGCCTGCTTTTGTTAAGTCATATCCATAGCGACTTCTGTTTTAGTGCGTTCCCGCATTAAGCCATAATAATTATGCCAGCCCATAGGCATATATTTGAAATTCTTGATCGCGCCACTGGCAGCATCACTAAACAAAAAAATTCAGCTAGCTAGGATCAGACCGACGGCCTGATCCCAGCGATCCCTAGGCCAGCTCTAGCTTAGCTGCACAGTACTTAAATTCCGGTATTTTACCCACTGGGTCCAACACAGGGTTAGTCAGCTCATTGGCAGCCGCTTCAACGAAAGAAAAAGGAATAAAAATTAGACCCTCAGGCATGTCATTGTCCTCTCTAACGAGCAACTCAATACTACCTCGTCGGGTAGAAACCTTGATTCTGTCACCTGCTCTAGCACCGATTTTGGCCAACTCATCTCGATGCAAGGTGGCCACCGCCGACGGCTCCAAAGCATCCAAAACAGTAGCACGGCGAGTCATGGAACCCGTATGCCAATGCTCAAGTTGACGTCCAGTAGTCAAAATAATGGGGTAGTCTGCATCTGGACGCTCATCAGGCTCAACGATATCAGCTGGCACGAACTTACCTTTGCCGCCCGTGATGGGAAAGGCATCAGTAAAGACAATGTCATTACCGGGATGATCTTCGGCTGGACACGGATAGGTCACCGACTCTTCACTTTGGAGACGTTCCCAAGTGAGGTTATTGAGACTGCCCATGGCCTGCTTCATTTCATTAAACACATCTTTAGGGTGTGTATACTGCCAATCCAAGCCCATACGCTGAGCAATCTGCTGAATAATCCACCAATCTTGGCGCGCATCACCCGGAGGTGATATGGCCTGACGTCCCATCTGCACCTGGCGGTTAGTGTTGGAAACCGTACCGTCTTTTTCTGGCCAGGCCGACGCAGGTAATATCACATCAGCATACATAGCCGTCTCAGTGACAAACAAGTCTTGTACAACCAAGTGCTCTAGTTTTGCTAAAGCCGAACGAGCGTGATTCAAATCTGGGTCTGACATAGCAGGGTTTTCCCCCTCAATGTACATCCCTTTAATCACATCCGCATGAATCGCATCCATAGTCTCGACCACGGTCAAGCCCGGTTCATCAGAAAGAGGCGTACCCCACAAGTCTTCAAAGCGTGCTTGGGCTTCAGCCACATCCACCTTCTTATAATCCGGATACATCATAGGAATCAGACCCGCATCCGAAGCGCCCTGCACGTTGTTTTGACCACGCAAAGGGTGCAAACCCGCTCCTTCTCGGCCAATCTGCCCAGTCATCAAAGCCAGCGATATCATAGCCCGCACGTTGTCCGTGCCGTGCACGTGTTGTGATACGCCCATACCCCAGAAGATCATGGAACCTTTGGAGGTGGCGTACAAACGCGCCACTTCACGAATCAAGTTAGCCTCTACACCACAGATAGCCGACATGGCTTCTGGGGTATAGTGTTTAACATGTTCTTTGAGAGCGGCAAAGCCCACGGTCATGGCATCAATATAAGCTTGATTATATAACTCTTCAGTTACCACCACGTTCATTACGGCATTCCAGAAGCTCACATCGCTACCCGGATTAAAGCGAATCATATGCGTGGCATGAGTCTTCATAGCCAAGCCACGAGGATCCACTACAATTATCTTGGCACCACGCTTGGCGGCCTGCTTAAAGAAAGTTGCCGCTACAGGATGGTTATTGGTTGGGTTGGAGCCAGTGATAATAATAACTTCGGCATTTTTGGCTTGCATAAATGAAGCCGACACCGCCCCCGAACCCAAACCTTCCAACAAAGCCATCACCGAAGACGCATGACAAAGGCGAGTACAATGGTCTACATTATTGGTGCCAAAACCCGTACGCACCAGCTTCTGGAACAGATAAGCTTCTTCGTTTGATCCCTTGGCACTACCAAAACCGGCCAAAGACTGTTTACCTTGCTCATCACGCAAGCGCGTAAGGCCATCAGCGGCAAAATCCAATGCTTCTTGCCAACTAGCCTCACGAAAGTGAGTCAGGGGTTTGGCAGGATCGAAATCCCGATGGATGCCTTTGCGTGCACCAGGAATACGAATTAACGGCTTGGTCAAACGATCACCATGATGAATATAATCAGAACCAAAACGGCCCTTCACACACAAGCGATTTTGATTGGATGGGCCATCACGGCCTTGCACATATATAATGCGGTCGTCTTTGACATAATAGGTCAACTGACAGCCCACACCACAGTATTGGCAGATGCTGTCAACTTTGTGATCATAATCGGCACTGTCACCCACTCCCTGCTCAGAAGTCACCGTGACTGGCATCAAGGCACCTGTTGGACAGGCTTGCACACATTCACCACAAGCCACACAGGTGGAATCAGCCATAGGGTCATCGAAATCAAACACGACCTTGGATTGAGCACCGCGGTTGGCCATGCCGATAACATCGTTGACCTGCACTTCACGACAAGCACGAACACACAGGTTACAGTTAATGCAGGACTGCAGATTAACCCGCATGGCATGGCTGGAGTTGTCGGCATTAGGCTTCTTGGCCTTGGCAAAACGCGCCTGAGTGGCGTCCACAGCCAATAGATCAGCCATATCCCAAAAATGGGAGTTCTGGTCGGGCGACTGCTCACGTTCTGGTTGATCAGTGGCCAATAATTCCATGACCATTTTGCGTGAATTTTGTGCTCGTTCAGAAGTAGCGCTATTAACCACCATACCTGCAGTGGGTTTGCGCATACAAGAAGCGGCTAGGGTACGTTCACCTTCAATCTCAACCATACAAGCACGACAGTTGCCATCGGCACGATAACCTGGTTCTGGTTTATAGCACAGGTGAGGAATAGTTTCGCCAAAACGTTTAGCCACCTGCCAAATGGATTCGTCAGCTCGGGCTTTTACGCTATGGCCATCTAAAGTAAATTCAATCATATCAGTCATCTCGATGCTCCCCTATTGTGCACTTGCGGCCAGATCAGTGGCGATCAGGTCAGCATCAAAATGTTTAAGGACCGTGGTTACCGGGTTGGAGGCCGCCTGCCCTAAACCACAAATAGAGGCATCACACATAGTCTGGCTTAGCTCCTGCATCAAGGCCGTATCCCAATCCGGTTGTTGCAACAGGGATACCATTTTTTCGGTACCTACTCGGCAAGGCGCACATTGGCCACAACTCTCATCTTCAAAAAAGCGTAATAGATTCAACACTACATCTCGCATGTTGTCTTGATCGGACAAAACCATGACCGCTGCAGAACCAATAAAGCTTCCGTAGGCTTGTAAGGTGCCAAAATCCAAAGGAATATCCGCCATGCCGGCTGGCAATACACCGCCGGATGGGCCACCAGGTAAATAACCCTTGAAGGTATGTCCAAACGCCATGCCACCACAATACTCGTCAATTAGTTGTTGCATGGTAATACCCGCCGGCGCCAGCTTAACGCCGGGTTCCTTGACCCGACCAGAGACAGAGAAACTACGCAATCCTTTAGATCCATTGCGCCCCTGTGAGGTAAACCATTCTGCGCCCTCGTCTACCAATCGCCGAATCCAGAATACTGTTTCCACGTTGTTAACCAATGTTGGGCGCCCAAACAACCCCACCTGTGCGACAAAAGGTGGGCGGTGACGAGGCAAGCCAGGCTTGCCTTCCAAAGATTCGATCATGGCGGATTCTTCGCCACAAATATAAGCACCCGCCCCGCGCCGCAGATGAATACCACCGGCCGGGGCCAGGCCCGCATTGACGACCTTTTGAATTTCATTAAGCAGGATTTGACGTGCCGCTGGATATTCATCACGCAAGTAGATATACGCCGCTTCGGCTTCAACAGCCCAGGCACTGATTAGCACCCCTTCAATAAAGCGGTGCGGGTCCGACTCCAAATAAAGGCGGTCTTTAAACGTTCCTGGCTCTCCCTCATCACCATTAATTGCCACATAACGCGGCTTAGGTTCCTGGCGCACAAACTTCCACTTCATGGCTGTTGGGAAACCTGCACCACCTAAGCCCTTTAAGTTAGCGTCAGCCAAAACAGTCTGAATATCTTCCCAACTGTAGGTTCCTGCCAAACATTGATTAAGTAATGCGTAACCACCATCGGCGACATAGTCTTCGTAACTCAGGTAATCTGGAATATGAGGATAAAAATGTTTAGCTTCAATAACAGCCGCAATTTTATCAGCATTAGCATGATCGACATGGTGATGACCGACTTCGGCCACTGGTGCCGTATCACAACGCCCCATGCAGGGTGCATTAATCACACGAACATGAGATGGGCTAGTACCAGCACTTATTGCTACCTTTACTTGTTCTGCCCCAGCGAGTTGGCAACTCAAACTATCACACACACGCACGGTAACAGCCGGTGGTGGCAGCTCACCCTCTTTCACCACATCAAAATGCGCGTAGAAGGTAGCGCATTCATATACTTCGGCCATGGGTAAACCCATTTCTTGAGCCAAAGCCGCCAAATGTGCAGCTGACAAGTAGCCAAACTTATCTTGAATAAGATGTAAAAACTCAATTAACAAATCGCGTTGGCGTGGGCGCTCAGCTAACAACACACGTATTTCATCCAAGGCCTTGCCGTCAACCTGTCGGCCACGCAAGTGAGTTCGTGATTTGTTAATGCCGCGGCCTGGGTGCTGCCGAACTACTTGTGATTGCTGGTTATCCGTAGACATTGACTTTCTCTAATTAAAACAGAATCCGAGGCCATTAACGTATCCGTGTCAATAAGCCCCACGGTAAAACGGGTAGTATGCAAGAAGCAAAAAAAGCCGCATATCTATATGCGACCAAATTCCACTCTAGATATCAACAGCATAAGCCTAAAAACGGCAAACATTGGCCGGAACAAATATTGCAGGCCATTAAAACTAAGACAAGGTGACACAACCCATACTGGGATATTGAACTAAACGGAGAACCAATAATGAACCAAACAGACTTGTGCTTAATAGATGCCCATATTGAGGTAGAATTAGCCCGCTTACAAACACTGCTGCTAGTCCGTAATAAAATCTACCAACACCTACCCGCGGGCAGGCCTATAGATCGTCACTTGAAAACCTATCACTACCAAATGACGACCATGTTAGACCTACTTGACGGCCATTTGGGCAACACCCTAACTAGTTAGCAAACACGCCATTAAACTGCATGCTCACGCGCACAAAAGTGGTACATTTGGACAACTGTTTAAGGCTGTTGGCACCGGCGTAAGTACAGGTGCTTCGCACCCCCCCAAGAAGGTCTTGCACGGTTATGGCTACCCGACCTCGGTAAGGCACTAATACTTCACGCCCTTCCGATGAGCGATATTCTTTTAGCCCGCCAAAGTGCTTGGTATTTGCGGCCTCAGAACTCATACCATAAAACTGCACAAACTTACGCTGCTCTACGATGGGCTGCCAAGTATTGTTGATTTTCTCAACCTCATCGGTCTGATAATAGCAATCTATCACCTCACCACCACCCTCATCGTGACCGGCCAACATACCACCAAGCATGACAAAGTCGGCACCACCAGCAAAGGCCTTAGCCACATCACCAGGGCAAGTACAGCCACCATCAGCGATAATATGCCCTCCCAAACCGTGGGCCGCATCAGCACACTCGATGAGCGCAGACAGCTGTGGGTAACCCACACCCGTTTGAATACGGGTAGTACACACACTGCCTGGACCGATGCCAACTTTAATAATATCGGCGCCAGACAGTAACAATTCCTCGGTCATCTCACCGGTCACCACATTGCCAGCGATAATGACAATATGGGGATAGGCTTCGCGCAACTGTTTAATATAATCTGAAAAGCGTTCCGAATAACCATTTGCGACATCAACACAAACGTATTTTAATTTGCTGCCTAATTGCTTGTAAACATTATTGAATTTGGCAAAGTCACGCTCGGTAATGCCCATTGAATAAGCGACATGCTCACGCCGTGCCAAGCCCTCTTTGCTGAAGAACGTCACCAACTGATCGGCATCATAATGTTTCACCAAACAGCTAAATAATCCCACTTCAGCCAAGGCATCGGCCATGGTAAAAGTCCCCACACCATCCATATTAGAGGCCATTACCGGAACACCCGAATAGGACACGGTTTCCGACGTAGCTGGCTGGTAATTACGAAACTGAAACTGACGCTGCAAGTTTACTTCCTTACGAGAGGCCAAAGTGCTGCGTTTGGGGCGAATTAAAACGTCTTTATAATCGAGTTTAGTATCATTATCGATTCTCATAGCTATTCCAATATTTAGTTTAGCCACCGGGCGTCAGTGGAGTCAGCATTTTTTACGCGCCCAACGACACAGACTACCAGAATGAACATGGCTTTAAAATAAAACTTTGACCTACTGATCAATATTTTAAACTCATTTTGCTGTATCATGACGCCCCATACAATTTCACCAATGGCCGCTTTATTATTATGTCATTTATCGACCTTCCGCTTGATCTAGACCTCATCGAAAATCTGACAGCTATGGAACTGGCAACACCCACCCCCATCCAAGCTCAAGCCATACCTGTGGCCATGGATGGACAAGATTTGCTGGCCTCGGCGCCCACAGGTACCGGCAAGACCTTGGCGTTTGCCCTACCCGCCGTACAACACCTACTGGATACGCAAAACACCCACCATCTCAGTGACAGCCCACAGTTACTCATTCTTAGCCCGACACGGGAACTAGCGCAACAAACTCAGCGCATTGTGCAGCAACTCATGGCGACAACCAGTCTCACCAATTTATTGATTGTAGGCGGTATCCCACTTGGTCAACAACACGCAGCCATTACTGAACAGCAGCAGCGCAACTGTTTGGTGGCCACCCCTGGACGCCTATTGGAACTGGTTGAACGTAACTGGTTGGATATCAGTCAAGTAGCCGTACTGGTCATTGATGAAGCTGATCGTATGCTCGACTTGGGTTTTATTGATCCTATTAATAAAATTGCCAAACTAGTACAACGCGAGCATCAAACTCTGATGTTTTCCGCCACCTTAGAGGGCAAAAAAATACAGGCTTTTGCCGGCAACCTGCTGCGCGATGAAGCCACAACCATCGCCATTGAATCCCCTCGACAGTTAGCCAACAATATCGACCACGGTGTATTTCAAGCCGACAATGATGAACACAAACAGCAACTAATTGAGGCCTTATTAGCTAGTGCCGATATTGATCAAGCCATCATTTTTGTCAACAGCCGTAATCAGGTAGAAAAATGGCTTGGCATAGCGCGCAATTTAGGCATTCGCTGTACTGGCCTGCATGGAGACGTGAAACAAAGCGCACGTAATCAACAGCTAAAAGACCTGCGTCGTGGCTGGAATAAGATGATTGTGGCTACGGATGTGGCCTGTCGCGGTCTAGATATCTCCTCCTTAAGCCACGTTATTAACGTCTACTTACCATCCAAAGCTGATACTTACGTGCACCGTGCTGGACGCAGTGGCCGAGACAATGATACGGGTACCGTGTGGTCAGTAGTGGATGCTATGGACTGGCCCAATTTAGGCCGCATCGAACGCTATTTGCAACAAGCCCTACCGCGGTTGCAAGTGCCCGGTTTGGAACCGAAGAAAGCGGAGCCCAAAGGACCGGCAAAGAGTAAAAAATCCAAAGCTGGCGGCAAAAACAAAGCCAGTAAGAAAGCTAAAAAAGCCAAACGGTAAAGGTAGGCACAGAGTTAGCACGGGGCCAGAATTAAAGACTGGCCCCAAGAGGGTTAAGCCGCCGCGACAGCACTGCGACTAAAGGCCGTTAACATGGCTTGCAAAGTCGCCTCGGTGGTATCTTCTGCAATGGCCACCGCCGCAAAAAAATCTCCGTTAACCTCCACTTCAATACAAGCCTGTGCCATGGATTCGGTGCCGGCGTTCATCAGCGCGTGCTGATCATACTGACTGACCTCCAGTTTACAAGCAAACTGGGCCTGTAAAGCAGCACTTAGTGCTTCCAGAGCACCGTGTCCCTGACCTTCCAACTGCCAATCGCCAAAGCTAAAATTAGCCGACACATTGCCTTCATGCTTTTGCATACCATAATCTTTTAACGCCCAATCAGGTGTCACAGCAACAAAACTCTGTTGATATAAAGAGTGGATATTGACCGGCGAGATTTCCATGCCCGTAGCTTCTGTAGCGCCCTGAATCACGCGGCTTAATGGCATATGCATCCATTTAGGCAATTCAATATCATAATCACGCTCCAGTACCAGAGCTACGCCGCCCTTGCCACTTTGGCTATTAATGCGCACAACGGCTTCATATTCGCGGCCAATATCACGTGGATCAATAGGTAAATAAGCCACATCCCAGCTTGGTTTCTGGTGGTCTTGGTGATACTTCACCGACTTACGAATAGCGTCTTGATGACTGCCCGAAAAGGCCGTATACACCAATTCACCAGCCCAGGGGTGACGCACACCAACGGGAATTTCTGTGCAGCTTTCCACCGTTTCGTTAATCTCAATAACATCACTAAGGTCCAGCTTAGGATCCACTCCTTGGGAATACAGGTTCATGGCCATAGTAATAATATCCATGTTGCCAGTACGCTCACCATTGCCCATTAAGGTACCTTCAACCCGGTCAGCACCTGCCATGACACCCAGTTCACCAGCGGCTACCGCACAACCACGATCATTGTGAGTATGTAAACAAATACGTACATACTCACGTTTAGCAAGCTTGCGGCAAAAATACTCAATCTGATCAGCAAATACGTTGGGAGTAGACATTTCTACTGTAGAAGGTAGGTTGATAATCACCTCACGGCCATTTTCAGGCTGCCAAACATCAATAACGGCATCACATACCTCTACCGCATAATCCAACTCGGTGCCAGTAAAGCTTTCTGGTGAATACTGAAAAGCCCATTCTGTATGAGGATGCTGACCTGCGTACTCCTGCACCCACTTGGCACCTTGGACGGCAATGGACTTAATACCATCCATATCCTGGCCAAATACCTGCTCACGCTGCACGGTAGAGGTCGAGTTATAAACATGAATCACCGCCTTCTTGCAGCCAGCCAGAGCCTCATAGGTACGTTGAATCAAAGCCTCTCGCGCTTGCGTCAATACTTGCAATGTCACATCGTCAGGTACCAGACCTTCATCAATAATCTTTCGCACAAAATCAAAATCAGGTCTAGAAGCGGAAGGAAAACCGACCTCAATCTCTTTAAAACCCAGTTTTACCAGCAGCTTGAACAAGCGAGTCTTCTGACTCACACTCATCGGGTTAACCAATGCTTGATTACCGTCGCGCAGGTCAACGCTGCACCAATCTGGAGCCTGGGTTATGATGTTATCAGGCCAACTACGATCAGGCAGAGTAACAGGCTGAAATGCGCTATATTTACGGTAATCAAACATGGTGCGACCCTATAAAAGAATGGGAGTAAACAAACAATAAGCACAGTATAACAACGCCGCTCCGCAATTTCTTATCTATTTTTTACAAAATAGCCAATTATTAGCAATTAATTTTAAACTTTTGACAACTATCAGCAATTATTATTAAATATCACTGTAATCTGCACAAACTAGCTTAGGCACAGAACATGCAATTAGACAAATTTGATATACATATTCTGCAACAACTGCAAACAGACGGCAGCTTATCCAATCAGCAACTGGCCGAACAGGTGGGGCTGACAGCAGCCCCATGTTCCCGCCGCGTTAAACAGCTGGAAGAAAGTGGCGTCATCCGTGATCGCGTCGTGCGTATCAATGAGCGCGCCGTCAACTTGAATCTCACCGCCATCTTGCATATCAGCATGGACAAGCACATTCCTGAACGTTTCCAACATTTTGAGCAAACGATTAGCCAGTATCCTGAAGTCACTGAGTGTTACATCATCACCGGCCACGAAGCCGACTATCAACTCAAAGTCTCAGTGCCGGATATGGACAGCTATCACGACCTGCTGCTGGGTAAGATTACCCGCATCGACGGAGTGAGTGGTGTCAAATCGGCCTTTGTCATGCGCAAAGTAATTGATAGCAGCAAGGTCCCTCTCACCTATGTAAGTTGATCATGTTAGCGGCAAGACCAACAGGACTATTATAAAACTTTAGCCAATACCCACCACTAACTACTTTGGAGTTGCCAGTGACCATTTCGTTTGCCCCCATTCAAGCTCGTGCCGCGCGTCGCAATGGCAGCCTAGAAGCATTGGAAAAGCGCATTAGTGAGCCCCTACCCCCAGCACAACTGTCACCACCAGACGATGACCGTTACCTATCTATGATGGCCAAGGTAGTATTTCAAGCAGGCTTTGTATGGCGCGTGATCGAGAAGAAGTGGCCTGAATTTGAAACCGTATTTTTGGGTTTTGATCCTGAAAAACTGCTCTTATTAAGCCCTGAGCAGATAGAAGCTATAGGCAAAGACAAACGGATCGTGCGCAACCATCAAAAAATTAATAGCGTCTTGGCCAACGCGCTCTACATATATGACCAACAGCAACAGTATGGTAGTTTTTCGGCCATGGTAGCTAACTGGCCTCATGATGACTTACTAGGCTTGTGCCAACATCTAAAAAAATACGGCTCACGCCTTGGTGGCAGGAGTGGCCCACGTATGTTGCGCAATATGGGGGTTGACGCCTATATACTAACCACCGATGTGGTCATGTGCTTACGCGATGCTGGATTAGATATCGCTGAAAACCCTACTAGTTTGCGCGATCAAAAAAAGGTTCAACAGCTATTCAATGAGTGGCATGAGCAAAGCGGCTTATCTTTCACTCACCTAAGCCGCATTTGTGCTTACTCTATTGGTCGCAATTACGCCGATCACAAAACTGGGGAAAACTAACCATCCTGTGCACCCAATTCCGATTGTGCATAAATCCAATCCCTAAATTCGCGAACACCTGGGCGCTTAAGATGACTTGGCGGGCAGCACACATAATAAGCGTAGTCCGTTTCAAGGGATTCTTCAAATACCTTCACTAGGCGCCCAGATTGTAAATGATCGGCAATAAATTGTGTTGAACCAAGGGCAAAGCCCTGACCGTCTAGAGCCGCTTGAATCACCACGTTGGTATCATCAAATATATAACCACTTTTGAGAGGGATATGGGGCAGCCCTACCTGATTATACCAAGCCAACCAAGAATCATGATCACCGTCGTGCAGCAGATAATACTTGGCCATATCGGCATAGCTCTCTATGGCCGGCCGCTTGGCTAAGTATTCCGGGCTAGCCACAGGAAAATAATCCAAGCTCATCAGGGGCAAGGCCTGGACACCTGTCCAGTAGCCACGACCATAAGTAACGGCCAAATCAATATCCTCTCGGGCGAAGTCTACCGCCTGGTTACCGTGATACATGGATAAGCTGACTTCCGGATACTGTTGCCAAAAGTCCATTAACTTGGGCGACAACCACTTGGCTGAAAAAGAAGGCGCCAAGCGCACTTTCACCATACCTCTGGATTCTTCCAGGCGTAGGTCTTTGATTACATCAGCCATATTATCGAGGCTTTCAACCATAACTGGCAGCATGCGTAAACCATACTCCGTAAGCTGCAAATTGCGCGGTGCTCTAATGAATAGAGCCAAACTCAGGTAGTCTTCAAGTGATTTAACTTGATGACTAATGGCGGCTTGTGTCACACACAGCTCATTCGCCGCCTTGGAAAAACTCAAGTGGCGAGCAGCGGCTTCAAAAGCTCGCAAGCTATTTAATGGGGGCAGTTTTCTAGCCATATAGTGACTATTCATTATAATTATGTATTAGATATTCTAATACTTAACGAAAAAATTATCAATTGCGCTAATCCACAAAAATGCCGAAGATTAACCCATAAGTTGCAATTGCAAATTTTAATTTAAAACAATCACGCTTTGAGTCCTTTGCACGATTAAATTATTGGCTTTCAGGCAAGCTTAACAAGCTTAAATAGACACGCAAAACTCTCTATAATAGGAATCACTTATGGCACGCAGATCTGGTGGTCGCTCAGCTCGAGTAGCTGAGCGCCAAGCTCCCTTGGCAGAATATGCCAAACCTGTTCGCCCAGGGGTAGAAGGCGGTGACTATGCCCCACTTAAGGCCCATGAAATCGAGGCCATCGCCGAAAATGCCTATCGCATTTTAGCCGAAATCGGTTTCTCGCGGGCGACCCCACATTGTATTGATGCTTGTATCGCAGTCGGTGCCCAATTGGGAGAAGATGGTCGTTTACGTATGCCTCGTCAGTTGGTCGAACAAACCCTGCAAACAGCCCAGCGTAGCTTGACCTTGCACGGCATCAACCCTAAACATGACATGCAACTCAGCGGCCAACGTGTCCACTTTTCTACGGCAGGTGCAGCGGTTCATATTGCTGACCCCAGCACCAATAGTTACCGCGACCCCATAACTTCCGATTTGTATAACATGTCGCGCATTGTTGACCAATGCGAACATATCCATATGTTCCAACGCACCTGTGTACTGCGAGACATATCCGATCCTAAAGAACTGGACTTGAACACTCTCTATGAAGCGGTGATGGGTACCACCAAACATATCGGCACCAGCTTTACTGAAGCTGAACATGTTAGCGAAGGGCTAAAAATGCTGCACCTGTTCGCGGGTAGCGAAAGCCAGTGGCGTGAACGACCCTTTGTTTCCATGTCCAATTGCTTTGTGGTACCACCCATGACCTTTGCTGAGGAGTCCTTAGAATGCTTACGAGTGGGTGTTGAAGGTGGTATGCCAATCCTGCTGTTATCAGCAGGCCAAGCCGGCGCCACGTCACCTGCTATGCTAGCTGGCGCCGTATCACAAGCCTGGGCCGAATGTTTAGGTGGTCTGGTTTATGTGAACGCTATCAAACCCGGTGCACCAGCCATTATTGGTACCTGGCCATTTGTATCTGACCTGCGTACCGGTGCCATGAGTGGTGGCTCACCAGAGCAAGGTATTCTATCCGCCGCCTGCGTACAAATGGGCAACCACTTTGATCTACCGACGGGCACCGCTTGTGGCATGACTGATGCCAAGCTACCTGACTTTCAAGCCGGGGCCGAGCGCGCCTACACGGCAGCAGCAGCAGCTATGGCGGGCGCCAATGTAGTTTATGAAGCAGCCGGCATGTATGCCAGTCTCATGGGAGTATGCCCGGAAAGTCTGTTAATGGATAACGACGTACTGGGCGCTTGCCTGCGTATAACCAAAGGCCTTAAAGTTGACACCGAATCTTTAAGTTTTGACGTTATTAAAGATGTGTGCCTCAACAACAAGGGTCACTATCTTGGTTCAGGCCAAACCTTACAAGTCATGCAAAGTGAGTATATTTACCCAGAACTTGGCGATCGCTTGAGCCCAAATCAATGGAAAGAAGCCAACATGCCTGTATTATTGGAAAAAGCCATTGCCAAAAAACAGAAGATTTTAACCGAATACTTTCCCGATCATATAGAGGATGCTACCGACCTAGCTATCCGGGAAGCCTTCCCTATTCGCTTAAGTCGATCCCAAATTGGCCGTGCCTAAATTTACCAGGAGAAAATGAATGTCATTACCTACTCACGCTCGTGTCGTCATCGTTGGCGGCGGCTCCCTTGGTGTTAACTTGGCTTACCACCTTACTGAAGAAGGTTGGACCGATATTGTATTGTTAGAAAAAGGAGAACTCACCAGTGGCTCTACTTGGCACGCTGCTGGCCTTTGCCCCAACTTTAACGGCAACCACACCCTGTCTAAAATACATGACTACACCATTGAGCTGTATGACAAGATTTTACCTGCGAAAACCGGGCTGCCGTCTAGCTTTCATACCACAGGCTCTCTCCGTGTAGCCTACTCGGAAGTGGAAGAACAGTGGTTTCGCAATATCAAAAGTCGGGCAGAAAACATTGGCTGCGAAATGAACTGGGTGAGCAATGAAGAGGCTGCGGAAATTGCTCAGGTAATGACTTTCCCTGACGCTCGTGCCATCTTGCACACCCCCAATGATGGCCACGTGGATCCAACCTCTGTAGTTATGCCCCTAGGGCAATTAGCCCGTGAAAACGGCGCCACCATCAGCCGTTTCAACCGTGTTCTGGATATCAATGTGCTAGCCAGCGGTGAATTCGAAGTAATTACTGAGCAAGGCACCATTATCGCACAACACGTGGTTAACAGCGCTGGTTGCTTTGCTCCAGAAGTTGGCCGCATGGTGGGCGTGCACGTACCTCTGGTTAATCTGGAACACCAGTATCTAGTAACTGACGATCACCCATCTTTGGCCAAACTCACCCGCGAAGTGCCCGTGGTGAGAGATTCCAGTGCTGCGGCTTACATCCGCCAAGAAGGCAATGGCTTTTTAGTTGGTCCCTACGAAACCCGTGGCTCCAAACCTTGGGCGCTTGGTGGCATGGATTGGGATTTTGATCGAGGCCTGTTTGAAGGCGACCTAGAGCGCATCATGCCATGGCTTGAGCGCTGCATGGAACTGGCTCCGGGATTTTCTGAAGTCGGGGTACGCACTGTTATCAACGGCGCCATTACGCATACCCCGGACGACAACTTCCTGTGCGGGCCATCAGCTGAAGTGCGAAACTTCTGGATGCTGTCCGGAGCATCTATCGGCATTGCTCAAGGTGGTATCGGCAAGTACCTGGCGCAATGGATGGTGCACGGCCAAACAGAACTCAACATGGCATCTTTGGATAGCCGTCGTTTTAGTACTTGGGCTGACAAAAACTACTGCATCACACGCGCTATCGAATCATACGAGCGCATGTACGCCAGCGCAGCACCCACCGAAAACCGCCCCCATGGTAGACCAATTCGTGTCAGCCCACTAAATATGCTTATGCATCAGGCTGGAGCGGAACACTTCGTCACGGCGGGCTTCGAAAAGCCAGCCTGGTTCCGTACCCCACAAGTACAAAGTGAACAAGAAAGCTGGGGGCATACCGAAGCCCACGCTGTGGTAGCCGAAGAGTGTGCTGCCGTGGAAAAATTCTGTGGCATTACTGATCTGACTGGCACCGCCATATTCCGCATTACGGGTCCTGATGCAGAGGCCTTCCTAGACAACTTGTCTTGCAACAAGTTACCACAAACTGATGGCCGCATTGGCCTCTCTCTATTTCATGCCCCCAATGGCGGGATCATGGCCGAGCAGTCCATTAGCCGCATCAGTGACAATGAATTCATACTAATGGGTGCCATTGGCTCCCAACACAAAGACTATAACTGGCTGGACTGGCATCGCGGTGATTTTGATATCGTTATCGAGGATATCACGGAAGACTGGGGAGGCCTGCTGCTGACTGGACCTAAAGCCCGTGACATTCTGCAGCAAATCACTATGGAAGACCTGTCTAACAGCGCCTTCCCTTGGCTATCCTGCAAAACGATTAAAATAGATTCCGCCGAAGTCTTCACCATGCGCGTTTCCTACGCGGGTGAACTGGGCTGGGAATTACATATGCCTACCTGGCAATTGATTTCCATTTACGAATCACTCATGCATTTCGGCGAGCCACTAGGCCTGCGTAACTTTGGCACCCGAGCATTCAACTCCCTGCGGATGGAAAAAGCCTACCGAGCATACGGTCACGAATTTACTGAAGAAATTTCTGCCATAGAAGCTGGCATGCATCGTTTTATCGACCTAAACCGAGACTTTATCGGTGCCAACAACTTACGCCAACGTCAAGCTGAGCCTTTAGATATGCAACTAGCCTATTTGGTGTTTGACGATGAGGTTGCCGCCGAGTGCTTTGGTAATGAGGCTGTATATGCTAATGGTGAGCATACGGGCATTATCACTGGGGGTGCCTATGGCTATCGCGTTGGACGCAGCTTGGCCTTTGCCTACATCAAGCCCAAACACGCTGTAGCCGGAACCAAACTTAGTGTGGAAACTTCCCTAGGCACACGCCAATGCCACGTGGAAATGGATGCTATATACGACCCTAGTAACGCCAAATTGCGTAGTTAATTCCATACCGCACCGAAACTTAGGCGACAACCTGAGGCCGGCTTAGCCGGCCTAAATACACAGAATTAAAGCCAATGTGAGGCCACTTTGTTTGCCCACAGGAGACCATAAAACATGACCAAAGACCTGCCTAAAAAGGCCCAAGTTGTCATCATTGGCGGCGGCATTGCTGGCTGCTCTATCGCTTACCATCTGACCAAGCGAGGTATAAAAGATGTAGTGGTATTGGAGCGCAAACAACTCACCTGTGGTACTACTTGGCACGCCGCCGGCTTGGTTAGCATGTTGTGGCCCACCCCTACCCTCACTAAACTAGCCGAGTACAGCCATGAGTTATATGCCAATCTAGAGGCCGAGACAGGCCAAGCCACTGGCTACAAGCGCATTGGCAGCTTATCCATGGCACGCACCGAAGAACGTATGGAAGAACTGCGACGTACCGCTTCCATGGGAGCCGCTTTCGGCGTTGAATCGGAATTCATTAGTAATGAGCGCTTACAAGAGATCTACCCCGGCATCAATACTGAAGGCGTTATTGGCACTTTGTTTATTGAAAAAGACGGCCAAACCAATCCCATCGATACTACCATGGCCCTAGCCAAAGGTGCTCGCATGGGTGGTGCTTTAATTAAAGAAAATATTAAAGTCGAAGACATTATGGTAGAAAACGGTGCCGCCGTCGGCGTACAAACTGATGCCGGCACCATCATGGCCGATAAGGTGGTCCTGGCTGGTGGCTTATGGTCACGCGACGTGGCCAAAACCGTGGGCGTGGAACTACCTCTCTACGCCTGTGAGCACTTCTACGTGGTAACCGAAGAAATAGATGGCATGACTCCACGCCCAGTGCTCCGAGATTTTGACAAGGGTGTTTACTTCAAAGAAGATGCTGGCAAAATGTTGGTCGGGTGGTTTGAGCACAATGCCAAAGGCCTCCCCATGACACGCATAGCCGAAGACTTTTGTTTTGACCAATTTGAATGCGATATGGAACATATTGAAGAATACCTAATGCGAGGTTTAGAGACTTTCCCCACCTTGGGCGAAGTCGGCATCCGCACTTGGTTCAATGGCCCAGAAAGCTTTACTGCTGACAATCTGCACCTGCTAGGCCCTACACCCGAACTAGACAATTTTTGGGTGGCCTGTGGCATGAACTCCAAAGGCATCGGTGCCGGTGGTGGTATGGGCAAAGTTATGGCTGACTGGATCGTTGATGGTCACCCATCTGGCGATATCACCGACTGTGATGTGCGCCGTTTTCATCCCGCACAACGTACCGACGAGTATGTGGCCGAACGCATCCCTGAATCCTTGGGCCACACCTATGCTATGCACTGGCCATTCTATCAGTACCACAGCGCCCGTAACAAACAACTGTCTCCCATTCATGATGCCCTAGCCTCTGCCGGCGCTTGTTTTGGTGAAGTCGGAGCCTACGAACGCCCCAACTGGTTCGCCAACCCTGGCCAGACAGCGGCCTATGAATACAGCTACAAACGCCAAAACTGGTTTGCTAATTATGCCGCCGAACATATGGCCATGCGCAACTCCGTCGGCATGGTAGACATGTCTTCTTTTGGTAAGTTTGAAGTAACAGGTGCCGATGCCCTCGCCAGTCTACAGCATCTTAGTGTCAGCGATATCAACGTTCCTGTTGGTAAGCTGGTATACACCCACTGGTTAAACGAACGCGGGGGCATCGAAGCCGACTTAACTATTGCCCGCCTAGCCGAGGAGCGCTTTTGGGTGGTTACCGGCATTGGGTCCTTTAACCGTGACTGGTGGCACCTAAAAAGCAACCTAGTAGGTAGCAACGTGCAGGTAAACGATGTGAGTCAAGACTATGCCTGCTTGTCAGTACAGGGCCCTAAGGCAAGAATTACTCTACAAAAACTAGTGGCAACCAGTCTCAACAATGAAGACTTCTCTTTTGGCACCGGCCGTTATGCCGAGATATCCCTAAACCAGGGCGTAAAGGTGAACTGTTGGCTACAGCGAATTTCTTATGTTGGCGAACTAGGCTGGGAAATCATGATACCAGCCGAACATGCCACAGGAGTATTCCATGCCATTCATCAAGTGGGGGCTGAATTTAATCTGGCCAATGTTGGCCTGCATGCGCTTAACAGCCTGCGCCTAGAAAAAGGTTTTCGCCACTGGGGGCATGATATTGCTTCGGAAGACAACCTCATCCAGTCCGGTCTTAGTTTCACCGCCAAGCCCGAGCTAAAAGATTTTATAGGTAAGGCCGCATTTGTTGCACAAAAGGCTGCTGGACTGCCTGATCGGCGCTTGCTGCAATTCAAGTTGCATGACCCTGAGCCCTTGCTATATCACAACGAACCCATTGTCATGAATGGCAAATATGTTGGCTACCTCACCTCAGGCATGTATGGCCATGCCGTTGGTGCCGCCTTGGGTATGGGCTACGTTAATATCGGTCAACTCAGTAAGCAAGATATTGCTAATGCCAAGTTTGAAATTGAAGTGGCTCAAAAGCGATTCTCCGCAACGGCCAGCTTGCAAGGTTTCTACGATCCCACAGGCGCACGCATGAAAATATAATCACCATTGGCGGACAGCATAAACGCAAAGTCTCAATATAAAGCCGGGTCACCGGCTTGCAGCACACTCTCTATTGCTGGCTACCGGCGGCACAAATGGCCAAATAATCGCTAATCACGCTGATCATGCCTCGTTCTATACATTCCACGGTTAACACGTGACCGATAGAGACTTCTAATACATTAGGTATACACAAAAAATCGGCCAGATTTTGACTATCTAAATCATGCCCTGCATTGACACCTAAGCTGAGTTCCTGTGCCTTAGTGGCAGCGGCGCGGTATTGTTCCAACACTGCTCCTTGCATAGGTGTACCCCACTTGGCCGCATATTGCTCGGTATACAGCTCAATCCGCTGGGCAGCCGATTGCGCTGCCAATTGTACTTGTTCAACATCGGGGTCTAAGAAAATGGCACTGCGAACACCTAAGGCATTCAAACGCTGACATATGGCGTCCACTTCATCAAATTGGGTCTTCATGTCCCAACCATGGTCAGAAGTAAGCTGGTCAGGAGAATCCGGTACCAACGTGCATTGATCGGGTTTAATATCTTCAACCATCCGTAAAAAATGGTCTGAAGGGTACCCTTCTATGTTGTACTCAATACCTTTCATGGGTGCCAACATAGCGCCCAAGTCATAAGCATCTTGATTAGTTATATGACGTTCGTCTTGGCGGGGATGCACGGTAATACCACGCACACCCAAATCGATGTTCTTGCGAGCAAAATCACAAACGTTCGGAAAATCCCTGCCACGAGAATTACGTAACAAAGCAATTTTGTTTAAGTTAACACTCAGTAAAGTCATGGTTAATGGCCATCGATAATATACCCAATTGAAGTCCGCTATTTTACTTGATGAAGTGAACTGGAAGCTATAGAAAAATGCTATTCATAAGGCCTAATAATGGTAGTGGATGTTTTTGATCATCTACTACGGGCACTAATTTTTCACTGTAGAAGCGACGCTAGGTCTTTAATCAGCACGCTTTAACTAAAATTGATACAGATCTAATCAAATATTAGCATATTCTAAGATAATGAATGCTCTGTTCTTACTACCAACTTGAGATAAACCAACATGACCAGCATACGGGAATGGTTAGAGATCTACTCTACAGATCAGATTTCATTGTTCATAGGCATCTTTGTTGGCCTCTTATTTGGCGCCTTGGCACAACAAAGTCGTTTTTGTTTGCGGGCTGCTACGGTAGAATTCTGGCGCGGTCAGGCAGGCGGCAAATTGGCTATTTGGTTATTTACCTTTGCTTCAGCCTTGATGCTCACTCAATGGCTCATTATGGGCCAAGTGTTGGATACGGAAGATATTCGCCAATTAGCCACCACCGGGTCCATATCTGGTGCCATTATAGGTGGTAGTTTGTTTGGTATGGGCATGATCTTGGCACGTGGCTGTGCCAGTCGACTATTAGTGCTTGCCGCTACAGGTAACCAACGTGCTTTAATTGCTGGTTTGATTGTAACTCTCGTTTCTCAGGCTAGTTTACGGGGTGGTTTGTCACCGGCGCGCCAAGCCGCTTCATCATGGTGGACCATCAGTCCCGAACAGCGGAACTTGGCCCAATATTTACCGGAATATAGCGCCATGATTTTCGCCCTACTAATGTTACTAGTAGCCACATATATGGTGCGTCACCTTAAAATTCGTACCTGGCATTGGCTTGGTGCCATTGGCGTGGGTGCTGTTATCTCTCTTGGATGGGGCCTAACAGCCTGGCATGCGAGCTGGTCTTTTGACATTGTTGCCGTTAAGAGTGTGAGCTTTACCGGCCCTTCTGCTGATACGCTTATGGGGTTGATTAATTCTCCCCATATTCCCATCACTTTTGATATTGGCATTGTTATGGGAGTATTTACCGGCGCCTTAATAGCCGCCCTACTTGCTGGTGAATTCAAAATACAGGGTTTTACTGAACAAACCGGTTTGGCACGGTATATCATTGGCGCAACGCTCATGGGCTTTGGCGGCATGCTCGCAGGCGGCTGTGCTGTTGGTGCAGGTATAACCGGCGGCGCTGTATTAGCCCTAACAGCATGGCTAGCCCTGCTTGCCATGTGGCTATCTGCCGGCATCACGGATTTCTTGATCGACCGCTAAGCACATTAACAAAATGAGCACCGTGCCCAACTGCCCATAGAGCTTAAAGGCGATCTTAAGCGGGCTCTTCCTCGGCAAGTTGAGTCTGTGATACCACGCAGTTGCGACCCTTTTGTTTGGCTTTATAAAGTAACAGGTCAACCCCTTCCAAAACTGAGTCAACATCTTTGTCCTGATCGATCTCGAAAACACCAAAACTGGCCGTGACTGTCATAGCCTTTGGCCAATGTGAATAATCCAAAATTGTTTGCCTTAAATTGTTGGCCACTAAACGGGCCTGCGGTTCATCAGTATTTTCTAACAAAATCAAGAATTCTTCGCCACCAATGCGGGCGACCGTATCCGATTCCCTAGTATGAGCGGACAAAATGGTAGCCAACAGGGAGAGGGTTTTATCACCCACTAAATGCCCATGTGCATCATTAATGGCCTTAAAGTGATCAATATCGATCATGATGACCGATACACTGGTCCGGCGCCGGTTTTGTAACACCATGGCAAACTTGTTCATAGCATAGCGCCGGTTATACAAACCAGTTAGCGAATCAATGCTAGACAGGTGCTCTAAACGTTGTTGGGTTTCATTGAGTTGGCCAACTTTACGTTTGTAATCATCCAAGATTTGTGAGAGAGAAAAGTACAAAAACAATAAGCACACCAAAGCCATACTAGTGGCATCCAATATACGATGTGCGGGGTTTTCATGATAACGAATCATTTCTGGAAAAAGGTATTGCATCCACGCCAACAAGCCAAACATGCACAGATTGCATATCACCAGAACTTGCGGTTTATGTTGCCGCAGCACGATAGCAATGGCGGCTACCGTAATCACAAACAGATAGGGGGCCGAACCATCCAAACCACCTTCATATAACCAAATAACGGGGTATAAGACAAAGGTCAGCATATACACCATAATTTTGCTTGGTAAGACAAAATTATTCAAATCTATAGCAAGGTACAACACAGCAAAACTGATTAATACCACTAGCCAATTCTGAACTGCCGATAGCAACCCAAAGCCAAAAAAAACCTTGGAAACACCATCGGCGATACCAACTAGCGTGCCCAACGACAGAATAACGATAAAAAAGCGGAATTCTAGCGCACCGTAAGTAAAAGTATTTACCAGTTTGGCGATCCATGATTGAGCCCAAGTGTGAATAGTATTCAACAACCACCTGATCAACGCCTTACCCTCTTACTGTCGTGACTTATCTATCGTCATAATAATAAAACCCCAAGTTAATGGGTGGCCAATTTTTCTAATCATGCCATACGGCTTAACGCTCTTTCAGTATAGTACATCATCTTATATCAGCTTGGTGGCCGATCATCTATAGGCTGAAGACTATATCAGTCTGCTCATGTTAGCTGAACTGTCACAACACCATATTGTTGTCGATGTTGATTAGTAAAATTATCTTGAGCAAGCTATTTAAGCAACTAGATCACAGAACAAAAGCAAACATTAATCTATTAAAATTAAAGTTAGTATTTAGCCTGGTATGACAGAAAAGTAAAACACCTGACCCAGATCAAAACTCTATCACATCACCTCCACTACCCTGAAAACACATCACTAATGGAGGGAACACAATGAATTGGGGAAGGCTCGCTTGTATCCTCATACTAGGGATCGCATTTATGGTTTGACACAACAGGAGCTCCAGCTCCTGTTTTTTTATATTTGGGGCAGTTAACCCTATTAATAAATGGCTATTTATTGCCAGATTGTACATATAAGTAATTCGCACCTGAAATGATCGCAATAGCGTAATTTATCAGTTGATGGCACACCTCTTTACCCGACGAGGAGTCGGCATGAAGTTTTAAGCTTTACTGCACTAACCTGTCCTTTTCTGTTCTAGCAGCATTAGTTACCAGTTTCCACCACTTGTCCTAGGTCAATAGGCTGGCTTTAAAGCTTTGACCGATCAATCACAACCCTATATATTAGCTTTTACTTATAATATATCAGACAATGCCACATTCCTATTTTCTTGGCAGTCTGCCAAGGGCACCAGCATTAGCCAATACGGGGCATTATCAGAGTCTGTATCGCTAATCTACAGAGACTAATTTTAGCTATGAGCCAAGTTATCGAAATCGACTACTACACCGATATTCTCTGTGTTTGGGCCTGGATTGCCCAGCGTCGCATTGAAGAATTACACAAGCTCTACGGTGATCAGGTACACCTTAACCATCACTATCTGCCGCTTTTTAGTGACACCAAAACTCGCATGGCAACGCAATGGGGTTACCGTGGCAGTTATGAGGGCTTTGCCGATCACCTAAAGCAAGCTTGCGCTCCCTATGATTTCGCACCCATCAACGACAAGGTATGGCGCCGGGTTCGTCCTACTACTTCAGCGGCGTCACACCTCATGCTGAAAGCCACACAATTGGCTTATGACGCTCCCACCAGTGCAGAGTTGGCCCTACTGCTTCGGAAAGCATTTTTTGTTGACGCTAAGGACATTAGTCAAAAAGGGTTGGTTTTGGAATTGGCGCAAGGCATGGGGCTTGAAGCAGATACCCTGCAAAGCGTGCTGAACGACGGTACGGCTTTGGCAGCTCTTATGGCTGATCATGCCAGGGCACAGGCACAGAACATTAAAGGCAGCCCTTCTTGGGTAATGAACGAAGGCCGTCAGATCATCTATGGCAACGTGGGTTATCGTGTGCTGCACGCCAATGTAGAAGAGCTCCTTCGTAGCCCAGAAAATGAAGCCAGTTGGTGTTAGCTAAAACGTAGCTTAGCATGACTTTTTAACTGATTAACCTGACATCTTTTACGGAATTAAAACTATTTTTCCCACATGCTCTTTCTTGGCAAATTCTTGCTGTGCTTGCACAATGTCAGCCAGTGCATAGGTAGCCGATACCTTTGGTGTTAGCTGGCCGGCCTCAATATAGCTTACTAAATTGGGAAACACAGGCTCATCCCAGGCGGTACTGCCCAAGAGGCGTATATCTTTTAAATACAAGTCGCGTAAATCAACATTGACTATGGGGCCAGCAATGGCCCCCGAAGTAGCCAAGCGGCCACCCACCTTAAGCAACTTAACCCTCTTACTAAAGTCCTCACCAGCCACATTGTCCACCACCAAATCGACACTCTGTGGGCCCAACAAGGCCTCCAAATTAACGTTTCTAGCATACACTTGGTCGGCCCCAGCGGCCATAACGTCAGCATGTTTATCAGCACCCGCGATGGCAATCACCTTGGCACCTCGGCGCTTGGCTAGCTGCACACTTGCCAACCCCACGCCACCCGAAGCACCAGACACCAACACTGTTTCTGCACTTTGCAAACCAGCCCGATGTAACATGTTTTCCGCGGTGGCGTAAGCACAAGGTATGGATGCCAGCTCGGCGTCACTCCAGTCACAGTTGACCGCAAACACCTCGCTCATGGGCACGATTACGTACTCGGCAAAAGCACCATCAAAATTGGAGCCCATCCAGCTGCTAGCCCAACTAGAAAAACCGGAGGTGCGCATACAGGCCCGCACCAGTACCCGCTTCCCCAGCAGGTGTTCATGGCCAGGGGGCACCTGTAATACTCGACCGCAGCAATCTGTGCCCTGTATCAGCGGAAATGGTGTGGCACCATCCCAACCGCCATCGTCATGAGTAGTGGCCTTGGCAGAATCGGCATCACCTGTAGCTTCCGTGGCTGCCGTAATACTGTCTGAATACCAACCCAAGCGGGTATTAATTTCCGTATTGTTAACCCCCGCTGCCAATACCCTCAATAAGACTTCATTGTCCCCGGGCTTGGGTAGCGGAACCGTTTGATACCTGAGTTGTTCATAACCACCATTGCCCAGCGTGACAACGGCATTCATGCGACTGGGTAGTTCCATAATATTTCTCATTACCTGATAAAGCGATCCATCATAGCGCCTGATACAGAAACTGCATACGGCAGCATACTTACTGCAATGCAACCTAACAGACCCTGCTATTGCGGCGTTTAACTCGTCAGTTATGTTGAACTGAATTCCAACCTGAAGATTTCATCTATATTGAAATCATCTTAACGGTTTCAATACTCGCGGGACAGCAACCGCAACTTAATACTCAAGGTATCACCACTACCATAGGGACTGTATTCTCCGGCCATGATACCCGCGCTCTTACTATAGCTTAAAGTAGCTTTCACATCATCGCTGTAACTATAGGACAAGCTGGCCTTGGTGACACGTGAAGCATCGGTCAAATTGTCCAAATTGGACAAGGATAGGCTGTAATCACTCTGCATTATGTTATTCCAACGTAAGCTAAGCGCCGTGTAGTAGCGCCCATATAGTGTTGTTTCGACATCTTTACTAGTCACTAAGCCTTGCCAACTTAGAGTATGGGTTTGCCATACCGCATCAGCATAACCAAGGCCATTATCAAAATACTGCCCTTGTATGCTGATTTGGTAATCCTCGTGATCACTAAATGCATAGGATGTGCCAAAAGTAGATTGGGTTAGCCACTGCTGACTGCGGTCCGAATTAATAGCACTACTATCCATTGCCTTGGTCTGCACGCCATGGTGCATAACCAGCTCTGCAAAATAATTAAAGTCATTTCCAGGCAGATAGGCTGTAACAGCTAGGCTGTTATGACCATTAGGACGGCTTAAAGCGGCCAGACTCACCTCATTGATATCAAGCAACCATTCTCCTTTTAAACCTACGGTCTGATTGCCGGTGCCAGTCTGCGGTACCAAATAAGCGTAGTAGTTGTTGTTGCCCGTAGGAAAATGAACCTTCAAGGCATCCGTTCCGGCACGAGCGGCTTCCGGATCTTTGGCATTAATGGTGTTGCTATTGATAAGATCAGCTGGGCTATGAAAATAACCTACCCCCCAGTGCATTACCTGGCGGCCAGCACGTAAATACCATTGCTCATCAATGGTCCAGTCGACGATGGCCTCTCGTAGGGTCATGTCGCTAACATCCTGATCAATACTGTAATCGGCCTTTAATAAACCACGTAAGCTGGCGGAGGGACGAGCATCAAAAGTCAGCGTACCTGCCGCTTCGATCTTATCACGGGTGGTTTGGCTACTGGCCTGATATTGCTTTCGACTACTGGAGGTGGTTAGGGTCATATCACCATTAAGCAAATAGGTTTTACTGCCCTGCAAAAAATCCTCTGCCAAATTGACACCATCTTCCTCCGTTTCGCTTAACAGTTCCTCGCCAAATAGAGCATCCTCTCCAGCACCCCCTAGTGTTTCACCAAATAGGGCATCTTCATCGACAACAGTATCGTTGGCACTGCCGACACTACTGATTCCCGCGATAAAAACACCGATTAACAACCATCGCATACTATTCATTATCTACCCCTGCCGCTAGCGATTGACCCGTTCTACATAGGCCTTGGTAAAGGTTGATTCAGCCAATTTTGTGGTACTCACCTTGTTAAAGCTAAAGGTGGTTTTATTGCCTTTAATCACCTCATCCACAAAAATCCGTTTGGTAGCAATATAAATTCCACCAGATTTGGTGTAACCGGGCCAGTAGCTGGTGCGCATTAGTTGGTCGCTAACACTGTAATTTTGGGCCTTCAATATTAAATTGGGTTTCTGCAATACATGCAGTATCTGTTTGGGGTAAGTTACTTCATCATGCTTGGCCTGCAACTGCAAAATATAAACAGGATATTTGCCTAATTTGCCTTCCTCTTTACTAACCACATCATAGTCTTCATATAAAGCTGAACGCCGAAAATCCGAGTTACGGGCATTGGAATTATCAAAGCGGTCTTTCATGGAGCGGATAGAAAATTTGCGACTTTGTGGATCGTAATACCACAGTACATCCTCAACTCGCAGATAACCCTGACCGGTTTTATAACTGGGCTCCTGGAAAAGCATCAAAAATTTATCCTCGTAGTCACGCCGAAACATACGCACTATACGCTTGTCAGTACCGTCCTCTACATTTTCACGAATCATAGTGGCGACCAAAGATATATCGGTATCCAAACGATTGGTATTCTTATCTATGTTATGTAATATCTGATTATCATCAGCTAACACTGTGGTCGCGAAAAACATGGCCATAGCTATATAAAAATGAAAACAAACCCGGGAAAGATGCATCATACCCCCTTATTTTAGAACTTTACTTTTCAACCTTTGCCCACTGGTTGGTTTGTCCAGTGACGGCGTTAACAACATGCTGAATCGGCCATTCATCAAACACAAGCTCCCGCTTTGCCAGCACCTTTTCCTTGTCACCAAACAAAATCTCGGCCCGTGCAGAGCCGCTCAGTCTATGTAATTTACCGCTTTATCAGGCCAAAAAGTGCCAAATCATAGAAAATTACACAAAATTTACACAATTTAACCAACCCTCTTATTCCTAAACCATAAAATAATTTGCCATACTTAATTAAATCAATACGCTGATAGGGGCACCTATGTCACTGATTGACTTTCAACATGTTCACAAGAACTACCCACTGGGAAAAACCATTGTACATGCTCTACAAGGTGTATCCTTCCAAGTACAAGAAGGTGATTTTGTTACCATCAGTGGCCCCTCGGGCTCTGGGAAGTCTACCATTCTCAACATGGTGGGTTGCATCGACACGCCTAGCGCTGGCGAAGTCATCATCCAAGACACCCACACATCAACACTCAGTGACCGCCAGATCACCGAATTACGCCACCGCACTCTGGGTTTTATCTTTCAGAATTTCAACCTCATTCCGGTATTAAGCGTTTATGAAAACATTGAATTTCCCTTATTACTTGGTGATAGTAGGAATGACCCCTTTAAACAATGGCCAGAGCAGGAAAAATGTGACTGGATCAACTATTTGATTGCGCAGGTGGGTCTTGAGGATTATGCCCAGCGTCGCCCTGCTGAGTTATCTGGCGGACAACGACAACGCGTAGCTATTGCTCGCGCTCTGGCCACTAAACCTTCTATCGTACTGGCAGACGAGCCTACAGCCAATCTGGACTCCGTTACCGGTGATCAGATCATTCAGCTGATGCGCGAGATGAACCAGACCCTAGGCACTACGTTTGTATTTTCAACTCATGATCCACAAGTTTTAGAAGTAGCCGACCATGTTATTAAAATACGTGATGGCATGATCGAGGATAACTACCGCTTAAGTGAGCGCATTTAAGCTGAGGGATTATCTATGTTAATAAAACTTGCCTTACGAAATTTGCTACAACACCGCAGTAAAAGCCTAATTGTTGGTGTCTTAATGGCCTTTGGTGTGATGTTGCTGGTAGTCGGCAATTCAGTCATGAGTTCGCTTAACAAAAAGATGCAGGCCAGCTTTACCGAGCAGTATAGCGGTGACCTTTTTATCTACACCGATCCGGTCGCAAAAGCCCAACTGGTATTTGAACAACGCCTGGCTAATATGCCAGAAAAAGCACGTCAGCGTGCCGCCCAAAACCCACCAGACAAGGAAGACAATACCAGCATCTTCTCCGGCTATGGCAGTGGTGAAAGTGCTGCCTTACCCCAGCTTGGAGATCACTGGCAGGAACTCCAGGAACTGGATTTTATCCATAGCCTGTCACCACAAACGTTTGGCAGGGCCAAAATTGAGAATGGCGAAGGTGCGGAAGCAGGAAGTATGTTTTGGGGCATTAATCCGGACAATTGGCAAACTCTCGGCTTTACCCAGCACTTACAATGGCATGAGGGTGGCCTATGGCAAACAGACAAACCCAGCATAGCTCTGGGCAAAGACATTGCCGATCGTTATAGCAAGAGCCAAGGCAAACAATTGTTACCCGGAGATGAAATCCTACTCACTGTCTCAAGTGATGTGGGTATGACAATTCGCCCTGTCACAGTATCCGGAATATTCAGTTTTAAAACCACGGCAGCGCCACAGTTAAATTTTTTAAGTTTGATTGATATGACTACCAGTCAGGGCCTTTTGGGCTTGAGCGTTGATACCAGTGAAGCTGGCCAGTTAAATGAAGCTGAGCAGGCATTAATCAGTGCCAGTAGCGAAAGCGACTTGTTTGGCGGTAACGATGCTCTATTCGGTGAAACCGAAGCCGGCAGTGATAATGCCGCCGATCTGGAAGCGGAGTTAATGGCCAGCATGGAGGCGAATCGTAAGAAAACCAACAACGTTATGCAGCAATATCACTTTGTCGTTATAAAATTGGCCGCGGGAACCTCTGTTATAGAAGCTGAAAAAAAACTTAAGTTATGGTTCGCTGAACGAGAGCTCATATGGAAAACCGGTGACTGGCAGAAAGCGGCCGGCTTTATGGCTGAGATGACCAAAAATATCAGCATGGTTTTAGATGGTTTTATGGTTTTGATTGGCGCCGTGTCCATTATTATCATTATGAATACACTGGTCATTTCGGTCACAGAACGTATTGTAGAGATTGGCACCATGCGCGCGCTTGGAGCACAAAAAAGACTAGTGCGAAAGTTAATTTTGCTGGAAACTCTAGTATTGGCCGTAGCAGCGGGTAGCGTAGGCATACTGCTAGCCGCTATCAGTTTGGCCGTTCTCAACTTTGTAGGTATCGATCCACCAAACGCCTTCTTCAATATGATCTTTGGCGGTGAGGCACTGTTCCCCCACCTGTCTATTGGGGCTGTAGGTAATGCTCTGCTGATGATGGTGGCCGCCGCACTAATCGCCAGCCTCTATCCCTTGGCCATCGCTTTGAAGGTGAGTCCGGTAAAAGCCATGCAAGGATAAGGAGATAAAAATGACCTGGTTTAAACTCGCTTTTCGCAACGTTTTCCGACAAAAAAAACGCAGCTTTTTATTGGCAAGTGCCATTGCCTTTGGCATGCTATCCATTACGCTTCTCAATGCCTTAACTGGCGCTATGGCAACGGCAGTAAAGACTAATTTCAGCACCGCCATAGGGGGTCATGTCTACATCACTGGTGAAGTTATCTCTCCCCGTGGCTACTCCACGAGTCTCATTGACCAAACAGCCATCTTGGATCAGGTTATCAAGAACTTGCCTGTGCCCATTATGCAAGTCAAACCTCGCTCAAATGCACAGGTTCAACTAGTCAATGGCAGTGCTGTTACACGTACGAGTATTTCAGGCATAAAACTGGAAAACGAACCGACTTTATTCACCAAGTTACGCGTCATGCAAGGTGATATGAGGGCCTTACAACAACCCGGTAATATCGCTATCCCACTAAATAGAGCCAAGGATCTAAATGTTCGATTGGGTGACAAAGTGCTGGTAAAAGGCGCTACCAACACTGGCCAACAAAACCTTCTTGAATGGACCATTGTCGCCTTATTTGCGGATCAAAGCAGTTTTGGACGTAGTAATTCCTACGCTTCAATCGTCACGGTAAATAATCTGTTAAATATTCCTGCTGATCAGTACCAACAAGTCAATCTGGTGTTACAAGATCTCAACCATATGGCAACGGCAACGGCTGAGCTGAATTTGGCGCTAACTCGAGAAGCCTCAATCAAACCCCAGGATGATGACGGGCTAGTAGGGCCCATGCGCCGCATGATGGGTTCGAACCGAACCCTGGTAGAAAATCCTTGGCAAGGTACCCAATTTGAAGTCACCAACCTCGATGACGTAACAGAAAATGTGATGGCTATAGTAAGGGGGCTGGATTGGGTAGCAAAACTAATCTTTGTCATTATGTTGGTAATAACCCTAGTGGGTATTTCCAACAGTTATCGTATGGTATTACTAGAGCGTGTAGCTGAAATCGGCAATATGCGGGCCATGGGAGCACAAGCAAACAATGTTTTCCGTCTATTTATCTATGAAGCGGTGATTCTGGGTATGATCGGGATTGCACTGGGACTGATACTAGCATTGGCTGGGGTGGCGACCATCGAGAGCTTGAACTTTGCCGACAGTCGCGGGCCAGCGCGCATGTTTACCGTGGCCGGACATCTACCTCTGATGATCAATATGGGGAGTGTACTGGTAAGCTCGGCCCTCATTATGGTAATGGCCATGTTAGCCGCCTACTTTCCAGCCCGCGGTGCCGCTCGGTTAGACCCAGCTGAAGCCTTACGTTCGGCAACGTAAATAAGTCAGAAACAACCGGCTCTTGCCCAACCCAAGAGCCGGTTACCCCAATATTTTAAGCCAGCTTACTATTTGCCCAGCTAATCACAATCATTGACATCACAATACTCAGCTACTTCTGAGGCGGTGACAGCAGTCATATTGAACAAACCACGAGCCGAAACCGATGGTATAACGATGTGCGCAGGTTTGGCCAAGCCATGGACAAATGGACCAACTAGCAAGGCGTCTGTGAGACTACGAATCAAGCCCAAGGTGATGTTGGCGGAATCCAGATTGGGCATGATTAGCAAGTTAGGCTGCCCCGTCAAGTTGGCATCTTTGTAGATAGTTTGACGTAAACTCTCCTGCATCGCCGTATAGGCATGCATTTCGCCTTCAATTTCTTCATCCGGATAACGTTCGCGTAGAATCTTGGCCGCTTGGCGCATCTTGGATGCTTCGGGCACACTAGAAGTACCAAAGTTGGAGTGAGACAACAGTGCCACCTTGGGTTTAATGCCAAACTGGCGCACAAACTCCATACTGGATTCGGTGGTGGCGACCACCTCGTTGGCAGTAGGGTCAACTGTTAAGAAGGCATCGGCCAAAAATAGCGGACCACTAGGCAATAACAAAACACAAACCGACGACACGTGGGTATCTGTTGTTTCTGATCCCAGTACCTGATGCAGCACTTTAAAGTGTTTATCAAAACGACCCACCTTACCGCAAATCATGCCATGGGCTTCACCCATATCAACCATGACCGCCGCTAGGGCCGAGGCATTGTGCAGCATATCAGCCTGTGCCGTGGCCACGGACACACCTTTACGGCCAACTTTGGCATGGTAATGCTGCCAGTAACGGTCGTGAATATCCTTCGCTGGATCAAACACCTCGACGTCATCGCCTAAATTATAACGCAAGCTCAAACGGTCCATAGCAGCCTGCATGACACTTTCACGCCCTAGCAATACGGGCTTAGCAACACCCTCGTCAACGATGGCTTGAATAGCCATCAGTACATCTTCGTTTTCACCTTCGGCAAACACTACCTTGCGCTTGCTAGCACCAGCCTTGGCCTTTTCAATCATGGGCTGCATAAACAGGCCAGACTGGTTGATGAAGCCATTGAGCTTTTCGCGGTAGGCATCTAGGTCTTCAATGGGACGCGTCGCCACGCCACTTTCCATGGCGGCTTTAACCACAGCCACGGGGACTTCTTCGATCAGGCGCGGATCAAATGGTTTGGGGATTAGGTATTCACGCCCAAAACGAAATTCTTCGCCCTTATAGGCCTCGGCTACCACATCGGTGGCTTCTTTACAGGCCAAATCGGCAATGGCTTTCACGCAAGCCTGTTTCATGGCCTCGTTAATGGTGGTAGCACCGCAATCGAGCGCCCCACGGAAAATGAATGGGAAGCATAATACGTTGTTCACCTGATTCGGATAATCCGAACGGCCTGTCGCCATAATGGCATCGGGGCGCACTGCCATAGCTTCTTCTGGCATAATCTCTGGGGTGGGGTTAGACATGGCCAATATAAGCGGGTCCTTGGCCATGGTTTTAACCATGTCCTGACTCAGTACACCAGGACCTGACAAACCCATAAACAAATCCGCGTCTACCATGGCGTCTGCCAGCGTGCGCGCAGTGGTGTCCAAGGCATAATTTTCTTTCCAAGGGTTCATACCTGATTCACGACCCTTGTAGATCACACCCGTGCGGTCAACCATGGTGACATTGGCCCGCGGCAACCCCATGCTGACCAGCAAATCCAGACAAGCAATACTGGCTGCACCAGCGCCGGAGCCCACGACTTTAATATCTTCAATTTTTTTACCAACCACGCGTAGACCATTATAAACAGCGGCGGCGGCAACGATCGCTGTACCGTGCTGATCGTCATGGAATACGGGAATATTCATGCGTTCACGGCATTGTTGCTCAACCATAAAGCACTCAGGGGCTTTGATATCTTCGAGGTTAATGCCGCCAAAGGTCGGTTCTAGGGCGCAGATGATGTCGACCAGTTTGTCCACGTTTTTTTCTTCCACTTCGATGTCAAACACATCAATGTTGGCAAACTTTTTAAACAGCACCGCCTTGCCTTCCATTACCGGTTTGGAAGCCAAAGGCCCAATATCTCCCAGTCCCAATACGGCGGTACCATTGGAAATAACGCCGACTAGATTACCGCGCGCAGTTACAGCGGCAGCCATAGTCTCGTCTTCGACTATGGCTTCGCAGGCAAAGGCAACACCAGGCGAGTAGGCGCGAGAAAGATCACGTTTGTTAGCTAGAGGTTTTGTGGGCTGGATAGCCAGCTTACCTGGAGTGGGCTCCATGTGGTAACGCATGGCACTGTCTTTGAGAGACTCAGACATTGAGGGAAATTCCTGTCATAAATAGTGTTGTGGTGTGTTTTAGATTGAGTTCTTTGTTATGCAAAGCGCTAATGTCAGTGACCATGGTCACTGCACTAATCGAACCTACAGGGTGACTGCAAGCATATTGGCTCTAGGTGGCCTTTTATAAAGGCCAGCTTTTAAAGGCTGTGAAAAAAACAATTGCCTACCAGACTATATGGGTTGTGCCAGTCTGAAGCCCCTGCGCAATAAAACTCAAAATGGATGGGTGAGGTTTTAAATTATTGTAAATATATTACATAATTGACATAAAAATAGCTACAAAGAAGTTTTATTTATCAATTTTTGTAATATATTTACATGAAAAACATGCGCAAACAGAGTATACCCCAATTCGACTAGTTAACAAATAGAATGTGCAGCTGTGTCACTAACCCCAACTACGGGCCATGTTATAGAACTCAACATTCGGTTGAATGGAAGCAAAATTTACCATGCGATTACTGAGTCCAAAAAATGCCGTTATCGCCGCGATATCCCAAATATCTTCGTCACTAAAGCCGTGCTCGTGTAAATGAACAAAGTCTTGTTCACTGGTGGTTTGCGCTGCGTGAGCAGTCTTCATAGCAAATTCCAGCATGGCCTTTTGACGCTCACTGATATCTGCTTTACGGTAGTTTACAGCCACCTGATCCGCCAACACACCATTTTTGGCTCGAATGCGCAAGATGGCACCATGGGCGACGACACAATACAAACATTCATTGCTATTGGAGGTCGCCACGATGATCATTTCGCGCTCAGCCTGCGATAATCCGCTATCCTTCTCCATCAAGGCATCATGGTAATCCATAAACGCCCGTAGCTCTAAAGGACGATGGCCCAGCGCTAAAAATACATTGGGCACAAACCCGGCCTTTTCTTGTACCACCAAGATGCGATCCCGTAAATCTTCTGGCAACTGCATCACATCGGCTGTGGGATAGCGAGATATGGCATTATTCATAACACACTCCTTAAGCATTGACATCAACGACATAACGGCCACGAACCTGACCCGCCATTTGCTGATTGGCGACGTCAATGGCCTGGTCCAGGCCAATTTCTGTCATGATGGCTTCAATCTTGCTGACATCAAGGTCTTGCGCTAGACGCTGCCAAGCTTCAATGCGATCAGCCTTGGGGCGATAAACACTATCAATGCCAGCTAAAGTTACACCACGTAAAATGAAAGGCATCACCGTAGCTGGCAAGTCAAAACCCTGAGCCAAACCACAAGCCGCCACGGTACCACCATATTTGGTACTAGCGCAGGCATTAGCCAAGGTATAACTGCCTACGGCATCAACTACACCAGCCCAGCGCTCTTTGGCTAAAGGGCGGCCTTTCTCACTAAGTTCAGCACGATCTATGACCTCTGAGGCACCTAAGCTTTTAAGGTAATCGGCTTCTTCTGGGCGGCCACTGGAGGCGACTACCGTATAACCCAATTTGGCTAATATGGCGATGGCCACACTACCCACGCCACCGGCAGCTCCGGTAACCAGTACTTCTCCCTGATCAGGCGTGACACCGTTTTTCTCTAACGCTAAAACACACAACATAGCGGTATACCCAGCGGTGCCAATAGCCATGGCTTGCTTGCTAGTAAAAGCGGCTGGCATAGGCACTAACCAGTCGCCTTTTAAGCGTGCTTTTTCGGCCAAACAACCCCAATGCCCCTCACCCACGCCAAAACCATTAAGAATGACACGATCGCCAGCTTTAAAGTCCGGATGATCTGACACTTCTACAATACCGGCAGCATCAATTCCTGGCACCATCGGAAAGCGGCGCACGACGGGCGACTTGCCAGTAATGGCCAGGCTGTCTTTAAAGTTTAAGGTGGAATAATCCACCTTGATCGTCACATCACCATCAGGCAGTTGCTGTTCATCCACCTGCGTTAGCTCAGTGCGATAGCCACCATCATCTTTATTGACTAGTATTGCTCTCATTTAATTAATCCTCTGTGTGCACGCTGGTTAAGCCAGCAAAGTACATATTTGCAAATAAATCAATGGGAGCAAGGCTTTGACCTAGTTTGGCACGCAAAACAGCGCCCTCCCACCCAATCCAAAAAAATTCGGCCCATGCTAAGCAATCCAGCGACACAGGAACCTGTCCAGCATCCTGTGCTTCTTTCAGACACTGGGCCACTCGCTGCTGCCAGTCAACAAACACCGCTTCGAGTTGCTTTCGAAGTACTGGGTGACTGGTGGCCAATTCTTGGCCCATATTACCGATCAGACACCCTCGCTTGAATTCATAACGCAATAAACCCTGCTTGCCATCTTCAACAAAATCCCATAAACGTTGCACAGGCAATTGTTGTGTATTTAGCAAACAACGGTCGAGTTTACTGGCAAAATAGTCTCCGTAGCTGGCCACCACCTGCTGAGCAAAATCGTCTTTACTAGCAAAGTAATAATAGAAAGAGCCCTTGGGCACACTGACCCGCTTTAACACCCGCTCCAAACCAACACTGGCAAAACCGTACTCCGTCAACAGTTCAACGCCAGCGCGCAGCAGACGTTGCTGAGTATCACGCTGGTGGGAGTCTGTTTTAGGTGGACGTCCGCGTCCACGTTTTTCGGATGTTGAGTTCATTCCACCAATATTAGACCAATCGTCTACTAAATAAAACCTAAAACTCCAAAGTCAGCTTAAGTTTGTTACTTGAACCAGGCCATGAAACTGATTTAAGTGCCCATAAGCCGTACTTAAAGACCCGCGTTGAGTCGGTCCACTTGGCCGCACAATAAGCCATCATTAGCATGACCTAAGATCATGCTAAGTTAAAAAATAAATCATTTGCAGCGTCACCCTAATTGCTGCACCATGTTGGCTTATACCTGCACGACATCAACCCACCACTGTGGAGCATGGCATGGCCTCAACAGACCCTTTACTGCAGCCCTATCAGCTTAAGCACCTGACCCTGAGAAACCGCATCATGATCACCTCCCATGAGCCGGCCTATCCAGAAGACGGTATGCCCAAGGCCCGATACCGTGCTTACCATGAAGAGCGTGCCAAAGCCGGTGTAGCCTTAACTATGACCGCAGGCTCGGCCACTGTATCAAGGGACAGTCCGCCAGTATTTAACAATATTTTGGCTTACAAAGACGAAGTGGTACCGTGGATGAGAGAAGTCGCTGACGCCTGCCATGAACACGGCTGTGCCGTAATGTTACAGCTTACCCATTTGGGACGCCGCACTGGCTGGGCCAAAGGGGACTGGTTGCCTGCGGTATCACCCTCCCACCATCGTGAACCTTCCCACCGGGCTTTTCCCAAGCAAATTGAAGACTGGGATATTGACCGCATTATCACAGATTATGCTGATGCAGCAGAACGCATGTATGCCGCAGGCCTTGATGGCATTGAATTACAGGCCTACGGCCACTTAATGGATCAATTCTGGTCCCCCATGACCAACACCCTAAATGGTCCAGAAACAAGTCGCTATAGCGGCCCATTGGAAAACCGCATTCGCTTTTCCTTGGACGTGCTAAGTGCCATTCGCAAGCGCGTTGGCGACCAATTTATAGTGGGTGTACGTTACACCGCCGATGAAGCCATGAAAGGTGGTTTGAGTGCCACTGAAGGGGTGGCTATATCCAAAATACTGCGCGATAGCGGTAACGTGGATTTTCTTAATGTCATTCGGGGTCACATCGAAACTGACGCCGCTTTAACCGATGTCATCCCCGTTATGGGTATGAAGAATTCTCCGCATTTGGATTTTGCCGGGCGCGTACGTGAAGCCACCGATTTTCCTGTATTTCACGCGGCCAAAATTCCCGATGTGGCCACCGCACGCCACGCTATCGCCGAAGGCAAACTAGACATGGTAGGTATGACTCGTGCCCATATTGCCGACCCACATATTGTGCGCAAAATTCTCGCTGGCAAAGAAGACACTATTCGCCCTTGCGTGGGGGCCAATTATTGCCTTGACCGCATATATCAGGCTGGTGATGCTTTCTGCTTACACAACGCCGCCAGTGGCCGCGAATTAACCATGCCCCACGACATTCCCAAAGCTGACACTCGTAAAAAAATTGTCATTGTTGGAACTGGCCCTGCTGGTATGGAGGCTGCCAGGGTAGCGGGCGAACGTGGCCATCAGGTCGTGGTTTTTGAAGCAGCCGCCGTAGCCGGAGGCCAAATACGTTTAGCAGCCCAATCACCACGGCGCAGCGAAATGATCTCCATTATCGAATGGCGCATGAGCCAGTGCTTGGCGTTGGGCGTGGACTTCCGCTTTAATACATGGGCAGAGGCGGCTGATATTAAAGCCGAAATGCCCGATGCAGTCATTATTGCTACGGGTGGTATGCCCCATACGGAGGTACTATCAGAAGGTAACGATTTGGTGGTTTCAACTTGGGATATTCTATCCGGTGATGTGCAACCCGGCAGCAATGTTCTGGTGTTTGATGATGCCGGCGATCACCCTGCTTTGCAAGCAGCAGAAGTGCTAGCTAACAGCGGTGCCAAGGTGGAAATCATGACTCCTGATCGCAGCTTTAGTCCCGACGTGATGGCCATGAATTTAGTGCCATATATGCGCAGTTTGCAAGATCGAGACGTCACATTTACCGTCACTTATCGAGCCGAGAAAGCCAAACGCCAAGGTGACTTGATTAGGGTAACCCTGAGCAGTGATTACGGCTCTGTCAACAAATACCGTCTGGTAGATCAGCTAGTAATTAATCACGGCACCTTGCCCTTGGATGAAATTTACTTTGATCTCAAGCCTGATTCCAGCAACGCTGGCGAATTGGACCAAGACGCCTTCATTAATGGCAAGCCACAAACCATAGTGCGCAATGCCCACGGCAAGTATCAACTTTTCCGCATTGGTGATGCTGTGGCGGCACGCAATACTCATGCCGCTATTTACGATGCATTGCGTCTAGTAAAGGACTTGTAATTCGCTGCCACCCAGCTTAATCACAATCATAATAGATTGTGATTAAGCCATACCTGCTAACTAGAACGCGGCCCACTGCGCACTGGTTGACGCTGTTTCTATTTGTGCATAACAATCACGCTTGGCCACATAGATTGCCGGTAGCAACCAGGCAACATTAAAAAAATCGACTATATTAAATACAGTCCTGACATTGACACGACTAGCAACATCAACATACCCGCACACAGGTGTATATTATAAGACCACCTAACCTTATCAATGGATTGATGACGCAACAACACTTGATACTAACACAGGGGAGTGAAAATGACGGTGGAACAACTTGACTATATGACTGCACGATCGCGCATGAAAGCCGGGGATGTCATTGCCTTTGGCGGTAAGGGCCACTTGTCTGAAATAATTAAATTAGCAACATTCTCTGCCGTATCTCATGTCGGTACGGTACTGCAAACCCAGATTCCCGATGATAATTCAGGGCGATTTTTTAACCTAATAATTGAATCAACATATATCGATGGGTGCAATGGCGTCAGTATCTCAAGACTGAGCGATCGCCTAGATGCTTATGTAGGCGAGTTATGGTGGTTACCATTAAGCGATGTGATAAGACAAGCCAAATTCAACCAACAAGCGTTTTTTGATTTTTTGTTTGATAAAGCCCAACGGCGTATTGAATACGATACACCACAAGCAATCAAATCCGCACTTGATGCTCTGGACCGGTTGCCACTTGGCATGCATGGGCCCACTTATAACCATGAAGATTTTGGTAAGTTCTTCTGTTCCGAACTAGTGGCTGCCGGCCTTGAAAAAGCGGGCTCAGTTGGCAAGGTTAATAGCGCGGAAGTGACACCAATCGACCTTTGCCGCTGGCAAATATACCAAGACAAATATTACCAGCTCAAGGGCAACACAGACAAACAAATATCTCGTTTCAACACCCTATCCCCGGCCGCCTGGGATGATTAAAGTGAAAACCGATATTTGCCGAATAGAACAATTTTTGCCAGCAAACACCGATACCAAGGCATCACCTAAAAAATACTCAAAGCACTCAAAACAACCAAAATATTAGACCCAGACAGGACTAGAGCTCGCCCGCCTCAGTGAGTACTTTACGAGCCACACGAAAGCACTCTAAAGATTGAGGAACGCCACAATAAATGCCAACAATGTGGCACGCCGCACGAATTTGTTCTTTGCTACAACCATTGGTTAAAGCGCCCTTACAGTGTATCTCCCACTCATGCATTTTGCCTAAGGCGCCCAGCATAGACAGGTTCATCAAGGATCGAGTTTTAGCATCAATAGCATCATCTCCCCATCCAAAGCCCCAACACCATGCTGTCATAGCCTCTTGAAACGGGCGGCTAAACTCATCAGCGGCGGCCAAGTTGTTTTCCACATACTCTGCCCCCAGGGTGGCCTTACGTTGTTCCAGTCCCTGTTCAAATAAATCCTGATCCATTGTCTTTCTCCACTAGCTAGTGATTTGTTATTCGATTAAATTAATGCCCTATATAAAAGCCAACAAGGTTTTCATAAACACCGGCAATACCAACATCCGAGCAAGGTGTCTTGTATTCAGTTAATTACGGCCACAAGCTTACCCTCTAAAACGGCTTTCACTAGACCATTTTCCACGGCTTCGACTTTAGCAACAATCGCCCCCTTGCCTTTATTATGTAACTTGGCAAGCCATACCTGCACATCAGCTTCTGACACACAAATACGGGCACTTATCTGTTCTTTAATAGGAGCTAAATAAGTGATTTCGGCTTTACCCATTACCACATCCGCATCCATGCCCTCAAGGCACAAGCGATGATGGCCCAAACTCCATCCTGCCAAGGCACATACGGAATAGATACTGCCAGCGAACGCCGTTTGATGGATATTGATATTGGGACCCGCCACAGGCGCCTGTAACTCTACTGAAGTAGAAGAGATGTGTAACACTTGCATTTGCAACAGCGCACTGGGGGCAATGTGTTGGTGCAAAAACTCGGTAAAAACCAATGAGTTATTCAAGGCGGTTGGTTGGTTTTGCATGCGACGGCCTCTGTATAAGGCTGGAAATAATCATTATGACGGTTTCCAGCCTTATAGCCAAGACACCAATGGCCATTTTTGCTTCGCACTAACCACTGGCTAACTGGGGTAGCCAAAGCACAATAATTGGGAAAGCTACCAATAGAGCGATGGTCACTCCATCAGCAATGAAAAAGGGTGTCACTCCTTTAAATACATCTTGCACTGACAGGTCATCTCTCACCCCAGCAACAACAAAGCAGTTTAGCCCAATGGGTGGGGTAATGAGGCAGAACTCCGCCATCTTGACAACTAATATACCAAACCAGATGGCACACATGGGGCCCGACATGCCAAATGCACTGGCTTCGGCGGACACCATTTCCCCGCCGTTAAGGGCCATCACAGCAGGATAAACCACAGGTAAAGTTAGCAATAGCATACCAATAGCATCCATAAACATGCCCAACACAGCATAGGCTAAAAGTATCAACACCAAAGTTAACATCGGACTTTGTTCCAATGAAGTAATCCAATCCGAAAAAGCCGTTGGTAAATCAGCAAATCCTAGAAAACGCACATAAACTAATACACCCCAGATAATGGTAAATATCATGACCGACAGCTTAGCAGACTCTAACAATGCGGCTTGCAGCTGCTTGCGACGCATACCATGCCAAATTGCCATACAAAGAACCACAAATGCGCCTATAGCACCGCCCTCGGTAGGTGTACCAAAGGCATCCCCAAATGGGTTATAAACAAACAATATGATAATCAATACCACGGCCACTATGGGCATAGCTGCCGGCAAGCAGGAAAAACGTTCAGCCCAATTATAACCCTTAACAGAGGGCCCCGAACCAGGCTTTAATAAAGCAATAGCGACAATCAGCAGGCCATAGATTAACGCTGAGAAAGCGCCGGGGACAAACCCGGCTAAGAGCAGTTTGCCAACATCTTGTTCCACTATAATGGCATAAACCACTAGAATGGCAGAAGGTGGAATCAAAGAAGCCAGAGTACCACCAGCCGCAACCACTCCTGCCGCAAAAGATTTGTTATAACCAAGTTTTAGCATTTCCGGTATTGCTATACGAGCAAATACAGCAGAGGTGGCTATGGAAGCACCCGATACGGCCGCAAACCCAGCTGTTGAGAACACAGTGGCCACGGCCATCCCGCCTGGCAACCACCCTACCCAACGTTTTGCGGCCTCGAACAAAGCCTTGGTAAGGCCTGCGTAATAAGCCAAATAACCGATAAGTATAAAGGTGGGTATTAATGACAGGGCCTGTGAAGATATTTTCGAGTGGGGCACTTGACCGGCTATCTTACTGGCAACGGTTAACGCCCACCAAAATGATTCAGGATTGAAGTCTTTTTTAGCCCAAAATATGCATATTAATCCAATCAGACCTGCAAGGCCGGCTGCAAAAGCCACCCTCATGCCCATTAGCACCAATATCAACATGCCACCTGATACCCATAGGCCGATATCTAGATTAGTCATCACTGACTCCTTTAGAGTTAAAGCCTGATAATTGAGCGGCTTCTGCTGCCGCCTGAGTCGCCGCATCTTGAATCAAAGGAACAGCCACTGGATATTGCAAATTTTTTACAAAGGCCATGGCGAAACTGCAAATCTGAATTAATAATCTAATGGCAATGATAAGAAATGCGATTGGCACAACTAACTTGGCAGGCCATAAAGGGATGCCAATATCAATGGAACTATCTCGACTCCACCAAGGTGCCGAGAAATCAAAACTACGCTCAAAATGTGACCAAGAACCCCAAATCATTAATATTATTAATAGCAATATGCCGATACTGGTGAGGGATTCAAACAGCCATAGCACTCGCCCATGAAGCTTACCAACAAGCATATCCATGCGAATATGCCCTCCTTCACGTTGCGTATAAGCAATACCCATAAAGGCAATTAATGGCATTGCTTGCTCGATCCAGTCCACATAACCTGGCAAGGGCTGGTTGATAAACTGACGACCGGATACAGAAATAACAGCCAATACCATAAGTAAGAAGATCGCATAACCACTCACCAAAGCCATGAAGCTTTCAAAAACTAATAATCGACGGTCAAGTTTACTCAACCAAGTGTTATCGGTTAGCACTGTTGCAGAACCAGCCATACTATGCTCCTAAATGGCAAATAAAGCGCAAGGCTGAAAGTCAGCCATGCGCCTATTACTTTCAATCATTACTTAGCTATCAGCGCAGTAACAAAATCAAATAGTTCTTGAGAAGGAATACCTTTAGCAGCATTGTCGCTGACCCAGGCTTGAGCAGCTGGGCCCGATACAACTTGTTTAAAGTTAGACAGCTCAGCTTCGCTGTAAGTGATACTGTTGATACCCTTAGCGGCTAGTGCGGGGCCCCATGCATCCATGGTCTTACCATTGTAGGTGGCAATATAATGATCCAAGGCTTCATCAACTGATCCTAACAATGCTTCACGATGGTTATCCGACAAGCCGGCTAAGGAGTCTGTGTTCACAACCACGGGACAATTGACGGTTCCTGGATTGAGGTTTGTAGTCCACCATTTACCTGTTTCGATAGTACCAAACGACATATGTGCATGGGGCGCAAACGCTACCGCCTTGACAACGCCACTATCCAACGCTTGACGCACTTCTGAAGCTGACATGGAGGTGGGAACAGCACCCACCGCCGACATGGCTTTGCCAATGCCGCCCGTTGCCCGTACCGTGAGGCCTTCAAATTCGTCTAGGGTTTTGGGTGCGTCACCGACACCCAAAATATTGTATTGGGGTAAAGGAGAAGGCATCAACAAGGTAGCATTCCAACGCGCTAGATCTTTTACTACCGCTGGGTGTTGATAGACAGCCTGAGAAATAGTGCGCTCTTGTTGTAGAGAATTGACGCCAAGAAATGGCAGTTCCAATACTGTAATTGTCGGATTTTTATCACGATGATAGCCAGCACAAAACTGCGCCATTTCAAAGGCTCCGATGGATATTCCATCGAGGTTTTCCTTATTCTTTGACAGGCCGCCATAGGAAATGTTTAACGTAAATTCACCGCTGGTTTTAGCTTCTACCAATTCGGCTATTTTTTCTACATGTTCGGTAAACGCTCGACGCTTACCCCACAAAGAGACGTTCCATTGTTCAGCGAAAGCTTCAGCAGCAACACTCAGGGACAGAGCAGCAACCACACCTTTGGTAAGATTATTAGTAATCATCAAATTTCCTCAGTAGAGTTATTATTAGCCTGTATAGTCTAATAAACTCGCTAATATCACGGTATGAAGAAATCTGCCACCACTGCAGCAACAACTCAGCGGATTTCCGCTAGCCCCTCCTAAAGCAGTTGATTACGATCAAGATCCAGTTTTACCATCTTTTCATTCAATGTGCGGCGACCAATGCTTAATGCAGTAGCCACATCATCCATACGCCCGTGATGCTCTACTACGGCTTTGCTTATGAGCGCCTTTTCAAACTCAGCTACAGCCGAACGCAAGCCTGAACGCTGTGTATCAGGCCCCGCTTGCCCATATAACGCCTCTTCCACACTGCACGGATCTACTCGGCTGGACAAGACCATCCGTTGTGCCACATGCCTGAGTTCTCGGACATTGCCAGGCCAAGTATGAATCAATAAAACCGACAGATCAGCGGGCGTTAGAGTGGGAACTGGGCTTGCATGCAAATGAGAGTAATTGTGTAAGAAATGATTAAACAATAGTACGATATCATCACTACTTTGGCGCAAAGGCGGCATATACAAACTTAAATTATCTAAACGATAGACTAAATCTTTGCGCAGCACCTTGGACTCTAATAATTCACTGATATCAGCATTGGTAGCCGAGACAATTCGCAGATCTGCTGTACACTTATCGATACTATCAACGCGCTGAAATTCACCGGTTTCCAAGAGCCGCAATAACTGCCCTTGTTGCTCTAAAGAAAAAGCCCTTAGCTCATCCAAGAATAGAGTTCCACCTGCCGCTTTATCCACATATCCCTGTTGTGATTGGCTACCAAACATAGCTTGCGCAAATTGATGTTCACTAAAAGTAGTGCAGTCAACGGTGATAAAAGGTTTTTGTACTCTACTCGATAATGCATGCAGTGCTTTGGCTGCCAGCTCTTTTCCGGTACCCGTTTCTCCCGAAATCATCACAGGTGCATTAGCTTCAGCAAACTGTGTAATCAGCCTACGAACTTTTATTAATTTAGTATTATTGCCGATTATCATTTGATCCAAGCCAGACAAACTGGCTACCTGGTCTGACAATAGTCGATTACGCTGCTCCAACCGGTGCTGATCAACAGCATTTTTAGCATCCTGCAGCAACCGTTTGGGCTCATAAGGCTTTTCAAAAAACGTATAGGCACCCTTTTGCATCGCGGCAACAGCCATTGACACATCAGCATGTGCTGAAATAAATATGAACGGTGGTCGTTCTGGCATATCATGCAATTCATCAAATAACTGTAAACCAGTGATGCCCGGCATACGCACATCAGAAATCACCAAATCAGGGCGCTGGGTCAATACCTGGGTCTTCGCTTGCCTGGCACTGGCCAGCTTGCTAACCCGCCAGTGCTGTTTACTCATCAATAAAGCCAGAGACTCTCTTACTCCGGCTTCATCGTCAATAATTAGTACATGTTTGTCCATGCTGTATGCTCTTGTTCATTTTGATCATTGGTAGCAACTAGGCTGGGTCTTGTATTGAGGGCAAGCACACAGTAAATAACGCCCCACCACTACTTTGTTCCTTGGCTTCGATTTTACCATGATGCTCTTCCACTATAGCTGCGCAGATAGCCAACCCCAAACCGATACTGTCACTGGTGCCGTGAGACGTATAAAAAGCTTCAAATAGATTCTTGGGATTATGGTCGCCGAAGCCTAAGCCATTATCAGCCACACTGAGACACCAACAATCCTTTTCCTCTACTAATTTTAGCCTAATCTGGGCATTGCTCACATCTTGCAGAGCTGAACGGGCATTGCTTAACAGATTCAGCACCACCTGTTGCAAGCGTTGGTCATGCGCCAACACCCACGCAGACTGCCTAGGATATTCACAGGAAAGAGCGATAGTTTGCTCTTTAGATACCAATTCAAATAGCTGTTTTGACTGCTCAACAACCTGCTTGAAGTCAACTTGAGTTTGTGGATTTTTATCAGGCCGAGAGAAATCCCGTAGTTCATCAGTCATCATTTGCATGCGCCCAACCACACTTTGCAAATTACCCAATAACTCATCCATCTCCACAGATCTTGGGCCTAATTCAGCGGCTACCAAATAGGTTTTTAAAGCAGACATGGGTTGGCCAAGTTCATGAATTATAGAGGCCGATAGCTGCCCTAGAGCAGCCATCCGGCTCGATTGTATCAGTTGCCTTTGTATCTTAGTTAGCTCTTTTTGTGCCAAATTATGTTCAGCCACTTCACATTCCAAACGCACATTTACAGCAGCCAACGCGGATCGGTTGGTTTCACTATCAGCCAAGGCTAGCTTGATACGCCGGGAACGAATAACCAACGCCCAAGCCCAAACAAAAAACAAGGCGGCCGTCAAAATAATAGCAACCAAGGCGGAACGTTGCTGAACATCGACCGTTTCGGAAAGCAGGTGTAACTGCCAGCCGTTGACTAACATATTGGCCTGTGAATACAGATAGTCTCTGCCGCCCACAAGGGCCTTATTATTAGGCAAAAATTGCCACGCCAAAGGCACTATTTCACGACCGGAGAATTGCTTTTGTTGCTGTATATTTTCTAATTGCTCAGCCTGCAAAGGTTGCAGCGAGTGATACAACCAATCCTGCTGACTTCCTAAAATAACGATACCATTATCATCTGTAACAATACCAGTTGCCCCGCCTTCAGGCCAAAGTTGGGCAAAGGTGCCAGTCCCGACCTTTGCGGCTACAACACCAATGACCTCACCATTGGCTGCGTATACTGGCTCGGAAATAAAGTAGCCAGGAATGCCCGTTGTCGCTCCAATAGCAAAGAAATCGCTGCTGCGCCCCATAATGGCTTCCTTAAAATAGGGCCTAAATGAATAGTTATTGCCTAAATAGGTCAATGCATCTGCATAATTAGAAGCGGCGACAGTTAAACCATGTCTGTCCATTACATATATAGCCTCTAGGCCCGCCCTATCATTGAGACTCTTTAGTTTGACATTTAATAAAGTTGGGGAAGTCCCCCGCAAATGGTGAATGGTTTCTTTATCAATAGAAATGGCAAAGAGAAGGGGTTGATGCTCTTGGCTTACCCGTTGCAAGGTGTCACGACCTAACTCAGCCTGCTGTCGAGCGGTGTTTTGCGCCTCCTGAATTATGATGCCATAAGCTATATGATAGATAACCCACGCCATCGAAATAAACACTAAAATCATGAGGCCTAACCAACGCCACTTTTGTGCATTAATAAAGCTGTGCCACATTGAAAACAACATACTGAATCCTAATCCTTGATATCCGGCACAAGACTATAGTATTTATCACCTAGATACCAAGCGTAGGAGTCGATTTTTAGCTCAAACAAATTATTTGTTTGTTATTAGTAAAGAATTAGGCTGATTGTCGAATAGCAATGATGTTACATTTGGCCTAATCTCTCATACACCAAGCTACTTTCCCTAGGCAGCACGAACTAACATGCCATCGTCAATCCAACGTATACAGGTCATTATAGCCGGCGTATTAAGCCTACTAGCCATGGTTGGTGTCGCTCGTTTTGCCTATACCCCCCTATTACCAATTATGCAGGACCAGGCCAATCTAAGCATTGTCGCTGGAGGTTGGTTGGCTGCCAGTAACTATTTTGGTTATTTTGTGGGGGCCATGGTGGCGGCGTCTATCACAAATTTGAGCCTGAAAGACAGCTTGTATCGCCTAGGCATGATTTTGGCAGTGACCACCACCGTGGCAATGGGGTTTACGGAGTCAGTTTGGCTATGGTCTGTGCTGCGTTTTGTGTCCGGCTTGGCCAGCGCTTGTGGACTATTGATCGGCTCCGGTTTGGTTATGCACTGGTTGATTAGTCACGACTACCGACCAGAATTAGGTATACACTTTGCCGGCCTTGGTGGCGGTATTCTACTGGTCTCAGTGTTCGCTGAATTTGTATTAGACAACCTCGATTGGCAGCAACAGTGGTATGCATTTAGTGCACTTGCTCTATTTTTGTGTATTCCAGCTTGGTTATGGTTGCCACGCCCCAACTTGACTGGCCGCTCACAAGGCGGCGAGACCTTGTTTGACACCCCGCCCAGCAAAGCTTTTTTTAATCTACTTATGTTGGCCTATTTCTGTGCCGGTGTCGGCTTTGCGGTAATTACCACTTTCATCATTGCCCACATAAACCAACTCAACCCCAGTATCCAAGACGGTAACTTGACCTTTTTATTACTTGGCCTAAGTGCAATGCCAGCCTGTTTTGTGTGGGACCGCATCGTGCGCCATACGGGTTTTGTCAAAGCTCTGTCTTGGGCATTTGCTTTACAGCTAATCGGTGCCATGCTACCCCTATTACACGAGGCACCTATTTACGCCTATGCTGGTGCCATATTATTTGGTGGTACCTTTGTTGGCATCGTGAGCATGGTACTTACCATGGCTGGCCGATTTTATCCTAACAAACCAGCCAAAATGATGGGCAAAATGACCCTCTCGTATGGGGCTGCGCAAATACTGGCACCGGCCTTAGCGAGTGTATTGGGTGACTGGACTGGCAGTTATTTGAGCAGTTTCTACTTGTCAGCAGCAATTTTGGCTATCGGGCTTATCGCCATGCTAACCATCCAATGGTGGGTACCTGTATTTGCCGATGCTAAACATAACGAGGGACATCATTTTTAAGCTATATTGTTAACTGTGTTGGTACGGCTAAAGTGCCACTTTGCAGTGTAATGACAACAAGTCATCCGATGCCCCACAAATTATCATTGTAAATTTGGCTTTGATGACCGTATATTGGGCTCTATATAGTTCTTGATTATGAGCTGCAACATGACTTCACCAGCACGCAACAACTTGTTCCAACCCATACAACTGGCCCACAAAACCCTCAAAAATCGCGTGGTTTTTGGGGCTCACACGGCCAATATGTCGATGGCGGGCATACCCGCAGAACAACATCTGGGGTATTACCTTGAACGAGCCATCGGAGGCGCCGCCATGATCGTGGTCGAACCGATGCCAGTTCACCCTGCTGCGGTACTAACTCGTGGCAACTTTATACCCGCTGATGATCGCGTTATTGAGCCCTTTAGGACCATCACCAAAGCGTGCCATACCTATGGTACGGTAATGATTCAACAGTTGTATCATGTCGGCCAACATGCCGATGCTGACAATGCCTACCATGCCGGCTGGTCGCCATCGGGCCTACCCTCTTACCATGATTCTGATGGCAGTCATGCCATGAGTGAGGCTCAGATTGAAGAAACTATTTGTGCTTTTGTTAGTAGCGCCAAACGCTGCCAGAAAGCGGGGTTTGATGGTATAGAATTGTTCGCTAACTACCATGCCCTAATCGAGCAATTTTGGAGTCCATGGTCCAACAAACGTACTGACCAATGGGGTGGTAGCTTAGAAAACCGTATGCGTTTTAGCACTCGCCTGTGCGAAGATATTCGCGGCGCCTGTGGGGCTGATTTTATTATTGGTTTAGCAATTAGCCATTCATCGGCGGCTGAATTCGAACTGTCCCTCAGCGAACTATTAGAAATTGTACGTATTCACGATGCCAAAAAACATATGGACTACATCACCTGTGGTACTGGAGGCTACCTTGATTTTGGTAGCCTAATGCCTACCTTTTTGTATGCCGAAAAACTGGGCGCAAACCTATCCAGCGCCGTTAAGCAAACCGTCAAATTTGCCCAAGTCACCTGCGAAAGCCATGTCCGCACAGCTGAAAATGCGGACTATGTAGTGGCCAGTGGTGAAGCCGATCTGGTATCCATTGTGCGCGGTCAAATTGCTGACCCGCACCTAGTCAACAAAGCTCAAGAACAACGAGAAGAAGATATTCGTGGCTGTATTTCCTGCAACCAAATGTGCTGGGGACGACGCTCAAGAGACTACTGGATTTCCTGCTTGATTAACCCCTCTGTAGGCCGTGAGCATGAATGGGGAGGTGACCGATTCATCACTACCAACCATAAGAAAACCGTGCTTGTTATTGGTGCTGGACCGGCAGGTCTTGAGTGTGCTCGTGTGGCCGCTGAACGTGGCCATAAAGTTACTCTATGCGAAGCCATGCCAGAACTTGGCGGACAATTCCATTTAGCTGGTTTGGCACCAAGGCGGGGGCAGATATTGGAACTACTAACCTGGTACCAGACCCAATTCGACAAGTTGGGAGTCAAAGTCAGTTTTAACACCTACATGGATGCTGATGATGTGGCCGCTCTGGTTGCCGATGAAGTTGTCCTAGCCACCGGATCCATGCCCGATGGCACAGGCCGCCAGCGCTGGCTTGGCGCAGAAGATAGCCTACCTGGTTTGGATACCAAGGTTGTATCCGTAGAAGAAGTCATGCGCAAAGAACTGCGCCTCAAAGAGACAGAGCCAGTCATGGTATTGGACGAAGGCGGCAACTGGCGCGGGGTGGGCACAGCACTGCATCTAGCCCAGCTGGGCCACCCTGTGACCATTGTCACCCCTGACCCTTATGTGGGTATGGAACTGACTCGTACTTCTAGTGATAGCAAATTACGTTCACAGCTTAAACAAGCTGGGGCACGGTTTATAACCGAATCCATTATTAGCCGATGGCACGGTGACCATGCCACCGTCACCAGCATGTTAGATGGCAGCAGTGAACAAATAGAAGCGGCGGCATTGGTACTAGCCACAACTAACATGGCCTTTAATGAGCTGGAGCTAACACTGCAAGAACGAGGCCTAGCCTGCCACACAATTGGTGACTGTGTAGCACCAAGGCAAGCACCTTACGCCTTTTATGAGGGGCGGAAATTGGGTTTAGAACTTTAGCCCATTATCCCTTTCTAGTTTATAGGCGCAACATGCCCCGCTATCACCCACTGTAACCGAACTGCCGAGGCATATAGAGAACCAAGTCGGGGAACGCCGTCAATGTTACTAAAGCGCCAATCAATACCACCATAAAAGGCAGGACGTTACGCACTATATGATTAATGGGGATGTTGGTAGTGCCGTTGATGACGAACAGAAGGATACCATAAGGTGGTGTTATCAAACCTATCATCAAATTCACTACCGTGATGATGCCGAAATGTACCAGATCAATCCCTAGCTCCCGGCAAGCCGGCACGAGTAAAGGCACAATAATAAGTATCACTGTAGTCGCATCTAGAATCATTCCCAAAGCAAGAAAAACGGCATTCACAAGCATTAGAAACTGAAACTGAGTCAGCTCTATAGCCCCCATATAACCCGCAATCTGACTGGGGATATTTTCTGTCGCAACGATATAGTTAAATATCAAAGCCGCACTAATCACCAAACCAACTGAAGCTGATGTATGCGCACTTTCTTTGAATACATTGACTAGTTTCTTGAAACTGATAGAACGATAAACGGCCAAAGCTAAAAACAACGCATAGGCTGCCGCCACTGCAGCGGCTTCTGTTGGTGTCGTCACGCCACCATAAATACCATATAACAAAATAGCTGGCATCAGCAAAGTTGGCATGGCTCGCCAGGTAATGCCCGGTAATTCTTTTAAAGGCACTTGTTCTTCTTTCACCACATTATGGCGCGTCGATTGAATGTAATTCATTAACATCAATACAGCACCCATGATCAGCCCCGGAACTAAACCCGCAATGAATAGGTAACCAACAGAGGCGCCCGATACTAAGGCGTAGATAACCATGGGAATTGATGGTGGGATTATGGGACCAATGGTCGCTGAAGCAGCGGTCAATGCAGCAGCATATCCCGGCTTGTAGCGGCCACCTTTAGTCATCATGCCAATGACAACCTTTCCCACACCCGCTGCATCGGCTACTGCCGAGCCCGACATGCCAGAAAATATCAAGCTAGACACTACGTTAACATGGCCCATGCCGCCACGAAAATGCCCGACCAAAGCGGTACAGAAATTAAGCAAACGGTCAGAAATAGAGCCAGCATTCATTATATTTGCGGCAACAATAAATAAGGGCACTGCTAGCAAAATAAAACTGTTATACAAGCCTTGTAATATTTGCTCGCCCGCTAGTGCTATATCCTGACCAGAAGTCATCAGATAAACGATAGCACCAACTAGCATGGATATTGCTATTGGTGAGCCAAAAGCCGCAAGAACGAACACTGTCAAAAGGCAAAGGGAAAATTCATAACTCATGAGGTTGCTCTACAAACTCTTTAGAGTCTGAATCTTTATAAAACTTGTTATATAGTGGAGGCATGAGGAAAGCGAAAAAACGCCACCCATAACGAATGATTAGCGCCGCTAAAAACACCCCATAGATACTAAACACATAATCTAAGCGAATACGTAAGTTGGCGCTTTTCTTAATCTTATAGAAAGTGATGTAATCAAGTGTAGGTAAAAACGATACAACAAGTAACACGGCAATAACTATGGCTGATATGGCCGCAACAATGCGCCGGACTTTATTTGGCAAAGCCAAATTTAAGGAATCAAAACGGATGTGTTCGCGCTCGCTCAAACAAAAACCAGAGCCCCAAAACACCAACCAAACCCACAGAGTTAAAAGTACTTCGAGAGTCCAAGAGTAAGATAGATCAATACCTAAAATAGACTCAATTGTTGAACCAAAATAGCGAGTGAATATTTGGTAAATAAAGACGATTGACATAGCGGCAAGCAAGCTTGCCGCTATAAGATCAGCCGCAATCTTAAGAGACTTAAGAATTTTAAACACGGCTTGTTACTCCCAATTATAGAGCATTGATCTGATCAATCATACCAGGCACCCAGCTATCAGCAGCATCTGACTCTAGGTAAGCCTTTTGTACTGTGCTCCGGAAAGCATCAAGGTTTGGAGTATATACGTCTAGGCCTTCACCTTTGAAGAAATCAACCAAATCAGCTTCTTTTTGAATGATTTGTGCACTGGCGTACTCAGCCGCCGCATTGGCAGCACCTTGCAAAATTGCTTGCTGGTGAGCATCCAGAGAGTCCCAAACTTTATTAGAAATAGCAATGTAGTTCAAGTCAGCTAGGTGACCAGTCAAAGCGATCTGCTTAGTCACTTCGTAGAACTTCATCACATAATCATTTGGTAGAGGATTGTCTTGACCGTCGATAGCACCAGTTTGTAGGCCGGTGTAAACTTCACCGTAAGCCATGCCAACCACGTCAGCACCTAAAGCTGTACCTAAGAATTCCCATGCTGCACTGCCAGGCATACGCATACGAACACCCTTTAAGTCAGCAGGAGTACTGATACGTCCTTCAGTACGCAGATTAACGTGACGGTTACCCAAGTAACTAACTGATAGTAGTTTTACATTCAGTTCATTTTCTGCCTTCTCTTTCAAAGCATCCATAAAGTCGGCGTTAAATACCGCTTTTTGATGGTCGAAACCGCGGTGTACATAGCCAGCACTGAAGATAGAATACTCAGGGAAGAATTCTGCCATGTGCTGTGCTGAAGTAATGGTCATATCCAAATTGCCACGGGCAATCGCTTCCAAGTCTGTGCCCTGTTTGAACAATGAGCTACCCCAGTGACCTTCAAAGTCAGCAAAAGAACTCACCATAGGTGCAAATACCTTTTCCATGGCTTCAGCGCGAGTATCTTCAGCTGTAGCAGATGTCGATAGGCGTAATTTAATATCGGCTGCTTGAGCAACAGATGCACTCATTGCCGCTGCAACAACCGTGGCTGCCAAAATGGTTTTAGCGCCACTAAGTGCATGTTTCATTTTTATTGTCATGGGAAGTTCTCCGAGTGTATTCATAGGCTTTTTAAATTTTTTTTTAACAGACATGATCCATCTGTACTTTGCATAATACTCACTCAATTTTATTTTTACAATATATTTTTAGAAATATATGATATTTTTTTATTAGTCATAAAATAACCGGCAATGCCGGTTATTTTTTTCAAACCAAATTACACGATTGCTTGTACCACAACCTAGCCTTGATCAAACAGCAAATTCAATAACCAAGCTATCAAGGCATTTAGTAACATGCTGCTCCAAAACAGCAATGGCCTTTCCTGTATCGCGCGCCAAAGCTGCTTCCATCATTTGCTTGTGTTCATCACAGGCTGCCTTACCACGGTAACCCAAGGTTAACACCTGATAACGTAAGTACTTATCAAATATGATGGAGTGTAAAAGTTTTAAGGTGCTGGATTCACAAGCTACAATGAGGGCATGATGGAACTCCCAATCATAACGTTTCCAAAC